>Ga0209698_10000960_pt1 | contig 33164 bp, 37 predicted proteins | sample LitLauG_LLR_2012_FD_187203 | JGI IMG/M metagenome (GOLD analysis project Ga0209698, IMG submission 187203) | Freshwater sediment microbial communities from Pennsylvania, USA - Little Laurel Run_MetaG_LLR_2012 (SPAdes) (version 2) | ecosystem: Environmental > Aquatic > Freshwater > Creek >... | reverse complement strand
GGGTGAAGGGAATCGAACCCTCGTATGCAGCTTGGGAAGCTGCCGTTCTACCATTGAACTACACCCGCGAAGGGCTTGAATCTTAAACGAATTCCGAAAACTCCGGCTGAGGAATCCAGCTCTGGGGACGCTTCCAGGGCTGGTCGAAAACTCGCTTGCGCGGTGGCCGATGCATCATCGCCCAAAATCGCACGGTAGGCTCCTGCCTTTGCTTCCGGGCGCATTGCGCAAGCCGTTGCAGGACCGCATCCCGATATCAGGCGGCGCGGCGAAAAGGTCGAACAACTGAAGCAGGCTTCTGCGAAGCCTGCCACAGGTCGAATTTCGCCTGGCCGGAAAGCCAGGATTCTGCCGAGGTTCGCGTCAGGGGACCGATGCGAATCGCCATGTCGGCAGACACGGCGAAGCGCCCATTCAGAACCCGCGACAACTGTACCCGCGATACGCCGAGGCGCCGGGCAACCTCCTCGATCGTCATTGCGTCGGGCAGGTATTCCCGAAGGAGCTCACCCGGGTGGGGCGGGTTGAACCGCCCCGGGTCCCTAGACACTCGTGAGTCGCAGTGGGTACTGCTGCTCGAACGCTACGGGTGAACGGCCCCGATGGAACCGTGCCGGCGTTTCGGGTCGTAGAACCTCTCGACGGAGTCGAAGGCCTCGGTCGATCCGCGGGAACCGATCAGCGGGAACATAAGGTGGCAAGAATCCAGCTGGGCTGGTCTGCGGCGTCAAGCTCGCCGATCGCCCGATCCCTCTCGCCCGACGCAATCCGGTACTCCACCGGCCAGACCTCGCTTGCCTTGACGCCCGAATCGCCGACTTCAAAGTCGCCCTGAGCGATCGCGTCCACAAGTTCCATTTCGACTTGATTTCGGGTCTTTCGCGGTTCCTCCGCCCGAGACGGGAATCATCCTGGCTCCATCTCCTGCGCCTTGAGGCCCAGGTCCCCGGCGACAAAGTCGCCGGGTCAGGGCTTGCGCGAAGCTCCGCGAGCCTTCAATTGCACTTCATCGGATACGCGTCGATTTCGGACTGCACGTATACCGGCGCAGCGGGGGGATTGCAGATGTTTCCGCCGCCGTCGGTGAATATGCCCGTCGGATACGGCGACGCGGCTCCCAGGAATGGTGCGGCATCGACATGTCCGAAATTGTTGTTCTTGAAGGCGATATTTCCAACGGTGAATACCGACGGCGTGGCGGGAATCTCACCGGCGAGGGACGAGACGCGTCCGCCGTTGAACCCGGGCAGGTCGCTCCAGGGCGTGAACGTCGACCATGTGGGGGTCGTCCCCGCCGGGTAGTAGGGACTGTAAAACGAATTTCCGCTGATCGTGATATTGACGAACGGCACCGCGGTATCGGCGGGAAGGACGTGGTCATTGTCAGTTCCGGCGGGGCGCAGCCCATAAATGCGCTGGAAGGCGAACACGAACTGCGCATTCGTCACCGAATTGTTCGAGAGCGTCATGCCGGAAATGCTCAACCAGTACCAGCCGCCGACGCCGCTGTATCCGGTATTCAAGATCGTGTTCTGCGAGATGTTCACCGACACGATGTTTCCCAGCAACTCGACTCCCGTGTCGAAATAGTTGCTGATCTGGTTGCCGATCACCGAGTCATTGCTTTCGTCCTCGAGGAGGACTGCATCGTCCGCAAAGGTCATGGTATACGGCCGAACGCCATCCCAGTGCCCGTCGAGGACATTCGCGATCACCTGCGAGCCGCCTCCCCAGCCGAGGATGATCGTGCCGGCGCCGCTGACCGAGGACATGTGGTTGTTGGAGATCGTATTGCCCTGTCCGTACAACTGCTGGTAGTTGCCGTTCGAGATCACATTGCCGTCGAAGGTCATTCGACTCGAGTGCGTCACGTTGATGACGGAGTACGTGAACCCGGCGGAACCCGGCGGAAACGTGATCGTGGTTCCGGTGAGGCTGCCGTTGACCATCCTGTCCAACACGATTTCCGTGGTTAGCAACGTGCAGTTCTTGATCGAGAAATTCTGGACATTGCTCACGCCGATGGCACCGCTGATCGCCGCGGGCGTCGCCAGGTTGTCGGACAGGACGTGATGCGCGCAATCCAGCATGACGTCGCTCGTGTCGTGGATGGAAATGCACGGCGCCGACGTTGTGGTGGCAAGGTCGGCTTGCAGCAGGTAGCTGCCGCTCGTGGTGATCTGCTGGCACGAACCGATCCCCGTGGAACCGGCCGGTGGCGTGACCGTCAGGGTGCCCGCCTGGCTCGTGGACTGGCCCCCGGCATTGGCGACCAGCACCGTGAAGCGGGTGCCGTTATCTCCATAAGTCGCGGGGCTCAAGGTATACGTGCTCTGGTTCGCACCGGATACCGCGACGCCGCCGCGGAGCCATTGGTAGGTCAGCGGCGCCGAACCCGAGGCATGCGCGACGAAGGTCACGCTGCCGCCCATGGCAACCGTCGCCGAGGCGGGCTGCTGGTCGATCGTGGGCGCAATGGCCGATACGGTAAGCGAGGCCGTCGCGCTGGTGACCGTTCCTCCCGGCCCGGTGACGACCACCGAGTAGGAGGTGCCGGAAGCCGCGAAGGCCCGTGCCGGGGTCGTGTAGGTCGACGCCGTCGCGCCAGAAATTGCCGTTCCGTTGAGCAGCCATTGGTAGGCGAGCGGCCCGGTCCCGGCCGCCACGACCGCAAAGCTCGCCGACCCGCCGTCGGTAATCGTCGTCGCGACAGGTTGCTGCGTGATGGTGGGCGCCACCGGCGAAACGGTGAGCGAGGCCGCCGCGCTGGTGACTCCTCCTCCCGGCCCGGTGACGACCACCGAATAGGAGGTGCCGGTTGCCGAAATCGGCTCCGGCGGGCTTGTGTAGGTCGAGCTGGTCGCGCCCGCGATTGCCGTTCCGTTGGCCTGCCACTGGTAGGTCAGCGGTCCCGTCCCGCTCGCCACGACCGAGAAGCTTGCCGATCCGCCATCCTTGATCGTTGTGGCTTGCGGTTGTTGCGAGATCTGCGGGGCGACAGGAAGCGCGGGACTGCCTCCGCCGGAACCGCCGCCGCAGGCGGAAAGCGCGCAGGCCAGAACCGATGCCCAGGCCATTCCCAGGACGCTCGTGCGACCGCGCAGATCCAGGCCAAGTTTCATGCAGTTTGCCCCGTTTCGATTTTCGGTCGGGGCAAGCTACAGGAGAACCCATGGCCGGACAATCCCTCGGTACTTTCCTTGTGTCATCCGGCCCAAGGGCACCTGAAGCTCTGCGAAATTCGGTTCGCCAGGACTAACGATGTCGGCAGAGCCACGAAGCTTGTAGTCCTTGTGCACGAAGACGTCTATGAAGCTGACGCAGACCCGCGGATTGGACTGAATATTGCGAACGCTGTTGGGCGAGGCAATATTCGCGATGAGCAATTGCTTGCGGCCATCAGCGCAAAAGACCTTTTTGGGCGACACATTTGGGGCGCCCTCGACATCCACGGTCGCGAGCCAACACAGAACGCAGTGCTGGAAAGAGTCGAGCACGTCTTCGGTGAACATGTCAGGCGGCACGACGGAAAGGTTCCTCGACCGGAGCGGGCTTTTGCGATGCCTGCCACAAGTCGAATTTTGCTTGGCCGGAAAGTCATGATTCCGCCGAGGTCCGGGTCAAGAGACCGATGCGGATCGCCATGTCTGCCGAAACAGCCGAGCGGCCGTTGAGAACCCGTGACAACTGCACACGCGAAACCCCAAGACGCCGGGCGACTTCCTCGATCGTCATCCCGTCAGGCAAGTATTCCCGGAGCAATTCGCTCGGGTGTGGTGGGTTGAACATACGGGCCATTGCCAACTCCTAGTGATAGTCCTGGTAGTCGACGAAGATCGCGTTGGGACCGTCAAATGCGATAGTCAGTCGCCAGTTCCCGTCGACCCGGACGGACCAGTGCCCCTTGAGCGCGCGCTCCAGGGCTTGCAGCTCCCAGCCGGGCGCATCCATGTCCTTTGGACTGCTTGCGTCATCGAGACGGGAAAGCTTCAGTCGAAGCCGTCGCTCGTGTGCCGCGCGGATACCCGATTTCGAACCCGTTTCAAAGAAGCGCTGCAACCCCTTGTGCCGGAAACTCCGGATCACGCCAGAGTGCATCTTGTAACGTTACGTGATTCAAGCGGGCCGGCTGGGCGTATGACGCACCTGCCAGACGGGGCGACGGATAGGCGAACGAATCCAACCAGTGGGGCTTCTTGGGCGGTTAAAAAATGCCCCGAACAGAAGAAGTCGTAGCTACCCTCGACGGTGGTAGCGCGATTGCATGGTGGACGGCGGGGAGTGCCGACCCTCGTTCACAGCTTGGGAAGCTGCCGTTCTACCATTGAACTACACCCGCGAAGGGCTTGAATCGTAGACGATTTCCGAGAGCTCCGGCACCGATGAATCCGGCTCAGGGGGCGCTTCCAGGGCTGGTTATGCTTCGAACGACCCCTTGCGATTCCTTCCCGGAGCGCTCTGGAAGTTCAACGCATCGATTCAAAGATATGCAAGGAAAAATTCTTGCCGGGCAAGGAACGGACTTCGCGTATGGACTGCAGAGAGAACCCCAGTCGCTCGGCCGATGCCTCGAGAGCTATGGATGAAACGAGTCGCATCGCCGGCGCAAGTGTTTGCAGGCTCGCGAAGGGCGACGGTGTCACTGACGCGATGACGGCGGACGCACGCTGCGTTACGGTGGTCATTGTGGCGCCAGGAGCGCAGATCGACTTCAGCCAGGCAAGCCCGGTGTTCAAATCAACGTATTCCAAGACCAGCGCCGCGTATACGAATTCGACCGACGGGATTCGCAGCCTCGTGTTCTCGATGTCGGCAACGTATACCTCCAAGCCGGGAAGCCGCTTCGCAAATCTCCGTTCAAGTTCTGTTGTGTAGGCCGGATCGATGTCGACTGCGACAACGCGGGACGTCACGCCACTATCGATTTGATCCAATCCGTTGCCACCCGCGCTGCCGATGATGGCGACGGAGCGCGGCTTGCAGCTCCGCAACATGCCGCCCAGTTCTTCCGAGAGCAGTCGAGCTTGGGCGACGGTGGGAAGCGCCATGTGCGCCTCATAATCGGCGAGGGGAATTTCCAGCCAGGGGTTGGGTGGAGGCACGCGACGAGATCGCCGGTATTACGGATCTATAGATGGTCCGGGGCGAGGCCCGTGTGCTTAGCGATTCGCGCAAGCATCCTGGGTCCGATCTCGTCCCCATCGAAGAATGCGAACACGAAATCCGGCCAACCGGCACGGGCCAGGGTACGGTGCGACCCGGTCTGGCGTTTGATTTCCCAGCCGATTTTCTGCAGTGCGCTAAGGACCCGCCTGGCCTTCGTCGAAGGCCACTGACTCATGCGACCGTTTGAACCGACATGTTGATGTCGACTGGTTGTGCCTCGCCGTGCTCCAGACGTTCCGCCATCACGCGTAGCGCAAGCACCTGGGCCTTTGCCATCGCGTCGTCACGGCTGACGCCATAGGCAAGCACCCCGGGCAGCTGCGGCACTTCGGCAAGCCAGCGACCGTCCGACTCCAGCTCACATTCCAGTTTGAGATCCATGAAGGCGCTCCCTCTACGACGAGTGAGATTCTAGGCGCGATTTCCGGTTACCGAAATGCCGCTGCTGGCGGCCAGCACAACGTGAAGCAGGGCCAGATCGGGCCCAGTTCCGGGGCTGGCACTGCGAGCAGGATCGATCGCGGGACCATCAAGCGCGTTTGGCAATCCCAACGGGCGGGCTACCTCCACCATGCGCCGACTACCCTCACCCGCAGCTTGGGAAGCTGCCGTTCTACCATTGAACTACACCCGCAGAGCCTCGAATTTTACGTGATCGTTCCAACGGTCGTCGACTGCGGCGCTTCCGGCGATGGGGACGATACCGGGCGAGTTTGGCGGCTTGGAATCCGTTCGACCAGGACCCAACGGTTCCGGTGTCGGAAACGGACGGTCGCGGGCTCAATTGCGGCGCTCGTCCATCCCCCGCAGATCAGGCCGCAACGGTCTGCCCGTGGCTCGCGGCGGCGCGCACATTCTGCTCAACCAGCAGAATCGACATGCTCCCATCAAGCAGCCGCGGGACGCCGCGCGCTACTGGAACAACTTCATCGCATTGCCCAGCGTCTTGAGCACGCCCCATACGAGCGGCACGCCCACGAAGCCCCAGGCGAGTACCAGATGCAGGGTCGTCGTGCCGCCCTGACGCCGGCCGGTATTTTCATCGATCATGATCTTTCCCCTCACGCCGCAATTGCTTCTGGTTCGGCGAGTTCGATAGGCATATGGTGACGTTCATGCACCGCCTTGATGAGCAGATTGCAGATGAAACCCACCACCAGCAGCGCTGCCATCACGTACATGGTGACGTTGTAGGCCTGCGCCTTGGGCACACCATTATCGATCTGATACTCGCGGATGTAGTTGACCAGCACCGGGCCGAAGATGCCCGCCATCGACCAGGCAGTGATGAGCAGCCCGTGGATCGCGCCGACGTAGCGCGTCCCGAACATGTCCTTTAGGTAGGCCGGAACGGTGGCAAAGCCGCCGCCGTACATGCTGATGATGACCAGGAAGCACATCACGAATGCGGCCACGCTGCCGATCGATCCGGTGTGAGGGACCGTCGCGTACAGCACCGTTCCCAGGGCAAAGAAGCAGAAATAGGTGTTTTTGCGACCGATGTAATCCGACAGCGAGGCCCACAGGAAGCGCCCGGCCATGTTGAACAGGCTCATGAGGCCCACGAAGCCTGCCGCGGCGACGGCGGTCACGCGCCCGGGAAACATCTCCTGGCTCATGGCCGAGGCTTGGCCCAGCACGCCGATGCCGGCCGTGACGTTCAGGCACAGCACGAGCCAGATGAGCCAGAACTGCGGGGTGCGTAGGGCCTGGTAGACGTAGACGTGGCGGTTGGTGATGAGCTTGCCGGCCCGGACAGGGGTCTCGAAACCGGCAGGTTTCCAGCCCGGTTGCGGAATGCGCACGATCGCTGAACCCACGAGCATGAACAAAAAATAAGCGATGCCCATCACGACGAATGTCTCGGCAACGCCCACATGGGCGGGCGTGGAGAACAGGGACATCAACCATACCGACAGCGGCGAGGCGATGAAGGCACCGCCGCCAAATCCCATGATCGCCATGCCGGTGGCCATGCCCGGACGGTCGGGAAACCACTTGATTAGCGTCGATACGGGAGAAATGTAGCCCAGCCCCAGTCCGATGCCACCGAGTACGCCGTATCCCAAGTACACGATCCAGATCTGATGCAGGCTCACGCCCAGCGCAGCAATCAAAAAGCCGCTGCCGAAGCACATCGCGGAGGTGAACATCGCGCGCCGCGGACCCCCGTCCTCCACCCAGCGGCCCATAACTGCCGCCGAAGCTCCCAGGAAAAAGATCGCGATGCTGAAAATCCACCCGAGCTCGGTGAGCTTCCAGTCGTCCGGGGTCGGTTGTGAAATGCCGATCAGCCTGGTCATCGGCAGGTTGAATACGCTCAGCGCATATACCTGCCCGATGCACAGGTGGATGCACAATGCGGCCGGCGGCACCATCCATCGGCTGAATCCCGGCATTGCGTAGGTGCGTTCGCGGCTGAGTATCGAGCCCGTATTCATCTGGCTGCTCTCCTTTCTAACGGCCGAGGTCGAATCCACGCCGATTCACTGCTTTCGATTTTTCCGACGCTGGGGCGCCGCATTGCAAATGTCCCGCCGCACCCACCCCCGGAATGCGGCACCGCGGGAAAGGCCGATTCACACCCGGTCGACCGGCATTTGCACAAGATCACGTCATATTCCCGCGCACCGGCGCCACTACCACCGCGCGCCGAGCTTGCAGTCGCACTCTAACCAAGGTTAGTATATTTGTACAAATGTAAACAATCATCGCCGCCCCTACTGCGCGTGCGGGCATTTTTCTGGAAGAGCAAGCCTTTTGCCGACGGCCTGTGGGCGTTGCGTGCGTGCAGGACGATCAAACCCAACGGCGCCGCGGCGACGCGACTAGCCGGCGAAAAGCGAAGACAGGAGGATTGCGCAATGACCCAAGAAAACGCCAATATGCCTGGGCGCCGCGAGGCAATGCGCGCCGCACTTGCGGTCAGCGCCGTGAGCCTGGCGCCGCCGTTCCTGCGGCAAGCGCGCGGCGAGCAAAGCGTCAAGATCGGCTTTAATGACCCGCTCACCGGCACCTATGCCGCGCTGGGTAACAATGAACTCGTGGGCGCGCGCCTGGCGGTCGAGCAGATCAACGCCAAGGGCGGCATCCTGGGGCGCGAGGTCGAATTGCTGGTCGAGGACTCGACCAGCGGTGACGCCGGAACCGCGGTGCAAAAGACGCGCAAGCTGATCGAACGCGACAACGTGAGCTTCGTCCTGGGTAACGTCAATTCGGCGCTCGCGCTGGCCATGGCGCAGGTGACCAACGAGAAGGGCGTCCTGCATATTGTTCCGGGCGGGCATACCGATGCGGTCACTGGAAAAAGCTGCCACTGGAACGTATTCCGCATCTGCAACACCACCCAGACCGAAGGCAGCGCGGTGGCCAGTGTGCTTATCAATAAGGCCGGCAAGCGCTGGTACTACATCACGCCCGATTACGCCTTCGGCCATACCCTGCAGGCCGGTCTCGAACGGGCCGCGGCAAAGCTGGGCGGCGTCAAGCTCGGCGGTGATCTCTCGCCGCTGGGCACGACCGATTTTTCCTCCTACCTGATCAAGGCGCAGGCGGCCAAGCCGGACGTCATCATCTTCACCCTGGCCGGCGACGACATGGTCAACGCGCTCAAGCAGGCCGTGCAGTTCGGTCTTGACAAGACAATGCACCTGGGCGGCGCGCAGCAGGAACTGGAGGTACTCGAGGGCTTGCCTCCGGAGGCCCGGGTCGGCCACTGGGTGTTCGAGTGGTACTGGAAGCAGGCGGGGGTTCCGCACGTGGCCGAATTTGTCGAGGCGGTCCGCAAGAAGACGGGCAAGGTTCCGACGGCGCGCACGTGGTTCGGATTCGCCTCGACATGGTCCTGTGCGCTCGCCGCCAACACGGCCAAGTCGCTCGACGCGGGACGCATGGCGCGAGCCCTGAGCGGGATGACGCTGCCCGCGCAAGTGGGCCTGATGCCGCACCTGCCGTATTACCGCGCGGGGCAGAACCAGGCGATCAACACGCTGTACGTTGGCAATGCCCAGGCGTCCGGCAGCGCGCCCGAGGACCTATTCAACGTCACTGACATCGTTAATGGCAAGGACGTGGCCGAGACGCTCGAGGAGACCGGCTGCAAGATGGTCATGCCGACTTGAGCACCAGGGGCGCTGCGCGTCCCGCCCCGCCTCGCCCGCGGGCCGCGCATGGCGGGCCGCGCGGCGCGGGCGATGGTAGGCCTGGCGCGATCCCACGCATGCGTTCCCCCGGTTGCGTATGCAACAGTTGATTCTCTTCAATGTGTTCAATGGGCTCATCGTCGGAGCGTTTTACGCGCTGATGGCCCTGGGCCTTTCGCTTATCCTGAATCTGAGTGGGGTCATCAATTTCGCGCACGGGGGTTTTCTGGCCCTGGGGGCCTACCTCGCGTACAGCCTGATGCCCTCGGTCGGTTTCTGGGGTGCGCTGCTGCTGGCGCCCCTGCTGACCGCGCTGATCGGGCTGCTGGTCGAGCGCGTGCTCATACGACGCCTGTACGGACGCGACCCGCTGTACAGCCTGCTACTCACTTTCGGCCTCGCCTACATCCTCGAGGATGCGTGCCGATTCATCTGGGGCGCACAAAGCCTGCCCTATCCGGTCCCGGAGTGGCTGGCGCGCCCGCTGAGCACGGAGTTCTTCTTCCTCACCGGCTACCGGCTGTTCATGGTCGTCCTCGTCGCGCTGGTCGTGGGCGGGCTTTTCCTGGTGCTCGGGCGTACGCGCCTGGGCATGCGCATCCGGGCCGGCACGATGGACCTGGAAACCGTCGGCGCGCTGGGCGTGAACGTGCGCGTGCTGCGCAACCTCAATTTCGGACTGGGCATCTACCTGGCAGGGCTGGCCGGCGTGCTGGCCGCCGGCATGCTCGGCTTGCAGCCGACCATCGGCAGCTCGCTGATCATGCCCAGCTTCGTGGCGATCATCGTCGGTGGACTGGGCAGCCTGCCCGGAACCTTGCTGGGCGGCCTGCTCATCGGCATCGCCTCGGGCCTGGCCACGGTGTTCCTGCCCGCGGCCAGCGAGGCGATCATCTACGTCATGATGGGTCTGGTGCTGCTGCTGCGGCCGCGCGGCCTGCTGGGCGAGGAGGGGCGCCTGACATGAACGATCCGCGGCGCCTGGCGACGCTGCTCCTGATCTGGACCGCGCTGCTGACCATGCCGCTGTGGATCGGCGCAATTGGTGGCTACACCGAGCTGGCCAGTCGCGTCGTGGTTATGGGCCTGGCCGCCATGGGGCTCAATTTCCTGTTGGGCTTTGCCGGCACGCTGTCCTTCGGGCACGCGGCCTATTTTGGCATCGGCGCCTACGGCGTCGGAATGACCCTCAAGTACATCGCGCCCAGCACTGGACTGGGAATGCTGATCGGTGTTGCCGCCGGCACCCTGGCCGCCGCGGTCATCGGCGCGTTGATCGTGCGCCTGCGCGGGGTCTACTTCGCGATGGTCACCATTGCTTTTGGCCAGGTCTTTTACTTCATGGCCTTTCGGTGGAACGCTGTCACCGGCGGCGACGACGGCCTCACCGACTGGCACCGCCAGCCGCTGGACCTGGGTGCCGGCGTTCTGGACATCATGCACAGCGATCTCGCGTTTTACTACTTTGCGCTCGCTATCTTCGCCGCCGCGACTGCGGCCATGGCATTGCTGCTGCGGTCACCCTTTGGCCGCACCCTGATCGCGATCCGCGAAAACGAACGGCGCGCGCGCTTCCTGGGCATCGCGGTGGAGCGCCACCTTTGGCTCGCGTTCCTCATCTCCTGCGGATTCGCGACTCTGGCCGGGACACTGTACGCGCTGCTCAATAATTTCGTCGATCCCCGGGCGCTGCGCTGGGACATGTCGGGCAATTTCGTCATGATGGCGGTGCTCGGCGGCATGCGCTCGTTCTGGGGCCCGCTGGTTGGCGCCGCGGTGTTCGTCGTGCTGCAGGACTTCGTTTCCAGCCGCACCGAAAACTGGATGTCCATTGTGGGCCTGATATTCGTGCTCGTGGTCCTTTTCTTCCCGCGCGGCGTGCTCGGAATCCTGCGCCGCAGGAGCGTCTCGTGAGCCTGCTGCGCGCCGAGCGCGTCTCCTGCCATTTCGGCAGCCTGCGGGCCGTCCACGAGATGTCGATCTCGATCGCGCCGGGTGAACTGCGCGCGCTGATCGGCGCCAACGGCGCCGGAAAAACCACCTTCTTTAATTTGCTGAGCGGCTTTCTGGTCCCGACCCACGGCCGCATCCTGTTCGACGGGAGCGAAATCACCCGCGTCGCCCCGCACCAGCGCGTGGCCCTGGGAATCGCGCGCACGTTCCAGATCACGGAGATCTTTCCGGAACTTTCGCTGCGCGAGAACCTGCGCGTGCCGGTCGAGGTCGCCGCGGGACTGCGCCTGCGCCCCTGGCTCGAACGGCGTGCGGCCGACGCGATCGATGCGGCCATCGCCGAGCTGCTGGCCCTGGGCAGCCTGGCCGGCAGGGCAGATCGGCTGGCAGGCGAGCTATCGCACGGCGACCAGCGTACGACTGAAATCCTCATGGCGCTGGCGCTGCGGCCGCGGCTGCTGCTGCTTGACGAGCCCACCGCGGGCATGGGCGACCAGGAAACCTACGAGATCACGGAGCTGATCGGACGCCTGCACCGGGAGCGCGATCTCGCGATTCTGCTCGTGGAGCATGACATGCGGGTCGTGTTCCGGCTGGCCGACCGCATCATGGTGATGGCCGAGGGTTCGCTGCTGGCCGAGGGAACTCCGGCCCAGATCGCGGCCAATGAGAATGTGCAGGCCGCCTACCTGGGTGGAGTGGCGGCATGAACACGCTCGAGGTGTGCAAGCTCGACACCTACTACGGCAAAAGCCACATCCTGCACGCGGTCGACCTATCCGTTAAGGAAGGCCAGATCGCCGCGCTTTTGGGGCGCAACGGCGCCGGCAAGACCACCACCATGCGCAGCATCATGGGGCTGACACCGGCGCGCTCGGGCTCTGTTTGCACGCTGGGCGAGCTGTGCACCACCTGGACACCCGATCGCATCGCCGCGCTGGGTGTGGGTTTTGTTCCGGAGGGGCGGCGCGTGTTCGCCAACCTGAGCGTCGCCGAGAACCTCCTGGTCCCATTGCGCCGCGCCGGCCCGTGGACCGTGCCGCGGATATACGAGGTGTTTCCGCGCCTGGGCGAGCGCGCCGCCAACAAGGGCCGGCAGCTCTCCGGCGGCGAGCAGCAGATGCTGGCCATTGCCCGTGCGCTGCTGCTCAACCCGCGGCTGCTGCTGCTGGACGAACCGTCCCAGGGCCTGGCGCCGCGCATCGTGCAGGACGTTTTCAAAGTGATCGTGCGGCTGCGCGATGAGGGCATGTCGATTCTGCTGGTCGAGCAAAATGTGCGCGCCGCCGTGCAGATTGCCGATGCGGCATTCGTGCTGGACAACGGCCGCGTGGTCTACGAAGGTGCGGCAGCCGATCTGGCAGGCGACGAAGAGCGCCTGCGCGCCCTCGCCGGCGCCGCCGCAAGCGACTGGCAGACCGTCGCGGCCTGATCTGCGGGGGATGGACGACCGCCGCAGTTGAGCCCGCCAGCGACCGTTCCGGTCACCGGGCCCGTTGGGTCCTCGTCGCAGCGTCTACCGTGGCGAGCCAGCAAAGGACACTTTGCCAAATGGAATCGAGCACAGCCTCAGTGAGCATCTTCCGACGCTTGTTAGTAACGTCGACGAATGTCCAGCACGCCGTACATCAGATCGCCGCGCCAAGCGCCCGGCGCACAGGAATGCCGGCGGGATCGAAATCCTCCAGGCAATGGACATTGACGCCCAGGGTGTCCGGAGTGAACCGCTTGCGGTGGAAGGGGTAGATACCGCAGACCTTGCAAAAATAATGACGAGCAGTCTTCGTATGGAACTGGTATTCGCTGAGTGCCGATTCGCCGGCGAGGAGCCGGAACCGGGACTCATGCACCTTGACCATCAGCGCATTTTTACGGCGGCAGATGGAGCAGTCGCACATGGTGAGTTCGGGAAAATCCGTCTCGATCTCGAAGCGGACCGCGCCGCAGTGACAGCTGCCAAGGTATTTGCGGTTTGGCCGGTGTCCCACAACGTGATTTCAGCTCAGTTCGGTGATGGCACTTCGGATCGCATCGTCGACGAGCTTGCGCTCCGCCGGCTCGTTTCCCAGGATCGTGTCCCAATGCAAGCGCAGGTACGCAGACCTTCGACTGGTCTTCAGGACGAGCGTTTGCACACCGCGCCCCTGTCCGAACCCAAAATCGGTCGAGTACCCGAGTAGATCGTGCGCGCCCGATTGCCAGATTCCGGCCTGCACCGCTTCGATGGCAGCGGCCATCCGCCGGTGAAATTCCTGGGTCACCTCGAAGGTGAATCCGCCCCTGTCCTTGCCCGCAACAACGTGACCCGGATGCTTGTGATCCATATATTTCGCCCCCCGGGCGTCGCGACAAATGATGGCAAGGATGGAATGCACGCAGCGCCGCGCGCCTACATCGCGAGCAGCCGCCAAAGCTCCGGGCATTGTGGCAGGAAATTTCCGAGAAGCGCAATTCCGCAGCAATTCTCCAGCAGCGGAGCACCGTGCGTCGGTGCTATAGGGTACATAGGATCGCAGTTCGGAAGCGTACGATGGTCCCGCAGACATCCCCCGACAGGCGTCACCCATGAACCGCATCAACATGAATCCGATCACCGCTTTCCTGGTTGCGCTGACGTTTGTAATCGGCGCGCTGTTCTTGGTCTTGGGCAACCCGGTGCCAGCGATCCTTTGCGGGGTGGCGGCAGCGCTGATCGCCCAATCGCTGAAGATGGCCAACACCTGGCAGAAATTCGTCGTTTTGCGTGCCGGCAAGCTGCAAGGAGTGCGCGGTCCGGGGCTGTTTCTGATCATTCCGATCATCGATAGCATCGTTGCGGTGATCGACGAGCGCATACAGACCACCGCATTTAACGCCGAGCAGGCCTTGACGCGCGACACGGTGCCGGTGAACGTCGATGCGATCATCTTTTGGCATGTCAACGACGCACAAAAAGCGGCATTGGCGATCACCGACTACCGCCAGGCCATTGACCGGGTCGCGCAAACCTCGCTGCGGGAGATGATCGGATCGTCGATGCTCTCTGCGCTGCTTTCGGATCGGCGCGATACCGACCGGCGTTTGTGCGAGGAAATCGGGCACAAGACGCTGGCCTGGGGGGTCACGGTCACTTCGGTCGAGATACGCGACGTCGCCATACCGGTGGCCTTGCAGGACGCGATGTCGCGCCAGGCGCAGGCCGAACGCGAGAAGCAAGCGCGCATCATCCTGGGCGCCGCCGAGGCGGAGATTGCGGCAAAGTTCGTGGAGGCTGCGAAGATCTACGCCGATCAGCCCACGGCCCTGCAGCTGCGGGCGATGAACATCATTTACGAAACCACCAAGGAGCGCGGTACCACGATCCTCATCCCCAGTTCCATGGTCGACAGCATGAATCCTGCGGCGGCCCTGGCCGTTACGCTGGCGGGGGGTGCCGCCAAGCCGGCACCGGCGCCCGATCCCAAATGAGAATCGCCCAATGACCGACACCCTTGGCTGTGGTAGCAGCCTCGCGTTGCAGCAAAATTAGGGCATACCCTACTTGCGGGATCATTGTCGCGCTTCGATAATTCCAGTCTGAAGTTCGCGCGCCGGTTCTACGAAACGCGCGCGACCCGAAAACCAAAGAGGGCATACCCGTCGAAAGGCGGGGACGCAAAGCCACCGGCCTACGGCGCGCAAGCGCTATGGCAGCGGGGTTGCCAATGGTCCGGATGCTTGCAGCCAAGTCGCAATGGCGCTGCCAGGGTCGGGGAGCATTGTCCAAGCGTGGCCTTCATTAGCAAGGACGATGATGGCCATCATTTCACTACGCATTGCACCCACACGCAGGCACGGGCCCCTTGCGCTTTGTATTACCGCCGCGGCCTTCGCTCTGGCCGCGTGCGGCGGTGGCAGCTCCGTTACCAATGCCGACCCCGCCGGTGCTGCGCCGCTCGCCAGCGCAACGACGACACTTACAGCGCAGGCCCCGGCCTTGGCTGGCCAGGCCGGGGCGCAGGCGGCGCTGCCTTCGTTTCACTCGGCCCCAGTGCTTCTCGATGCCCCCGATGACGGCGACGCCGATGACAATGCGGCCTCGGCCGCGCGCGCGGCGCACACCGACGAGGTTCCCCCGCAAATGCGCGCGCTGCCGACGCGCGGCCTCACGCTCGAGGCGCTGGAAGCTGCGCAAAGCGAAGGCAACGCAGGGGCCCCAGGGGCGGCGGTCCAGCAGGGCAATGCGCCGGCCGGTGGCACAAGCACGGTAGCGACCTACACGCCGGCACAGATTCGGGCGGCGTACGCGCTGCCCGCCTTGCCGGCGGTCGGCGCAACTGCAAGTGCCCTGCAGGCGGCGCAGATGGGTGCTGGTCAAACGATCTACATCGTCGATGCCATGAGCGATCCGAATGTGGTCGCGGAACTGGCAGCGTTCAATCAAAAATTTGGCCTTCCGGCCTGCACGACCCGCGCCATCGCGCCCAGCGCGCCCCTGCCCCTGGCAGCCGCCGCCGTGACCGGGTGCGAGTTTTTTCTGGTGTACGCCAGCGCGGCGGGCGCCATGACGGCAAGCGCGCCTGCCTACGACGCGGGCTGGGCCACGGAGATTGCCTTGGACGTGCAGTGGGCGCACGCGACCGCGCCGATGGCACGCATCGTGCTGATCGAGGCGCCCGACGCGAGCCTCAACAGTTTGCTGGCGGCCGTCGGATTGGCCAATTCCATGGGACCGGGCATCGTATCCATGAGCTTTGGTTCGGCAGAGGGCAACTGGACCGCCTCGGTGGATTCGGTCTTCACGGGCAGCAACATGAGCTACCTGGCGGCAACGGGTGATTCGGGCACGGGCGTGCAATGGCCGGCGGTGTCGACGCACGTGCTGGCCGTTGGTGGCACGTCCCTGAGCTACTCCGGAATCGGCGCGCGTAGCGAAAGCGCCTGGTCCAGCACCGGCGGCGGCATCAGCAGCTACACGGCGGTTCCGGGTTACCAGAACAGCTCCGTGCCGGGCATGGGCGGCCCCGGCGGCCGCAGCGTAGCCGACGTCTCGTTCAATGCCGACCCATATACCGGCCAGTACGTTGCGGTGATCGCGCCGGGCAGCAGCACCCCGAGTTGGCTCAGCGCTGGTGGTACCAGCTTGTCCACGCCGCAGTGGGCCGGTCTGCTGGCAACGGTCAACGCCCTGCGCGCACAATCCGCAAAGCCGGCCCTGGGCGCGCCCCACACCGTGCTCTACGATCAGATCGCGGCAACGCCTGGGACCTATGCCAGCAGTTTTGCCGACATCACCAGCGGCGCGGACGGATCCTGCAGTGTGTGTTCGGCCAAGCTAGGGTATGACACACCAACCGGACTGGGCACACCCAATGTCAGCGCACTGTTGGCAAGCTTGTCGGGCACGGCGGGCCTGGCCAGCGCACCGATCGTCACGGGCGCCACCGTCAGCGGGCAGGCGGGAACAGCGCTCAGTTTCAGCGTTAACGTCAGCGCCAGCAATCCGCTCACCTTTGCCTTAAGTGGTGCCCCTTCGGGTATGAGCGTCAACGCGTCGGGTACCGTGACCTGGGCTGCGCCGGTCGCCGGCAACTACAGCGTCGCCATCAAGGCCACCGACAGCAAATCGGGTCTGAGCGGCTCCGCGACGTACACCGTGGTGATCACGGCGCCACCACCGCCCTCGGTTGCTTCGGGCACCATCAGTGGCAAGGTGGCAAGCGCGCTGAGTTTTAGCGTTGCCATAACGTGCCCCGATCCGGTGACCATCAGCCTGAGTGGCGCGCCCTCCGGAATGACCATCTCCAGCAGTGGATTGGTAAGCTGGCCCAGCCCGCTCGCGGGAACCTACACCGTCACGGTCAGTGCCAAGGACGGCAAGACCGGGCTGAGCGGGCGGGGCGTGTTTGTCATCTCTATTGCCGCGCAAACGCCCCCGGTGGTGACCGGCGCAGCGATCAACGGCATCGCCGGCACGCCGCTCTCCTTCTCCGTGCTGGTGAGCGCGAGCAATCCGCTGAACTATGCATTGAGCGGCGCACCCGCAGGAATGAGCATCAGTGCAAGCGGCGTGGTCAGCTGGGCAAGCCCGCTTGCGGGCAGCTACAGCGTTACCGTATCGGCCAAGGACAGCAAGACGGGTCTGAGTGGCCAGGGCATCTACACCGTGAAGATTGCCGCTGCAGGGCTTGTTATCAACGCCCCGACGATGACCGGCGTTGCGGGCAAGTCCCTGAGCGGGACGATCGCAATTGCCGACCCGGGCGCGAGCTACCTCTCGATTTCGATCTCCGGCGTTCCCCTGGGCATGACGTTCTCCCTTTCCGGTTTTAACGTGAACGTGCAATGGGCCAGTCCCGTGGCCGGGCAGTACAGCCTGAAGGTATCCGTCACGGATTCGGCCGGACACAGCGCGCAGGCGAGCGTACCGGTGACCATCACGGCCCATTGAGCGCGCGGCGGGGCGCGGCCGTCGTTCGCGCAATGGCGCGGGAGCGCGCTGGGGCCGGCGTGCCGGCGTACGCTTTCCTTGCCCACGGCCTCACCATGCATGCGTGAGGCGCATTCATCGGATGCCACGGTTTCGTTTGCCGCCGGTGCCTCGCGCGCGCAAGATCGCACCATCGATGTCAGGGAGGTGCCATCATGAAATTCACCTGCAAATCGCAATTTCTCGACAACACTCTATACGTGGTGATTCTGTTCATTCCGGTGTCGATCCTTTTTGCCGGAGCGGTGGCCGCCAGCGCGATCGGCGTCGCCTAGCGTGTCCGCCGATGCCGCCTGCGGCGCCCCTTGCGCGCCCGGCCCTGGTATGCACAATAGGCATCCATGGGAAAGAGGGAAACTGCCGAGGCGCGCCCCGCGGTGGCGATCGCGCGCCGGACCTTGCGCCGGCGCCCGATCGGTCTGGCCCCACTGCGTGGTTTCGAAGCGGCTGCGCGGCACCTTTCCTTCACACGTGCTGCCACCGAACTGCATTTGACGCAGTCGGCGATCAGCCGCCAGGTCGCCGCGCTCGAATCCGAGGTCGGTCAAAGGCTGTTCGTGCGCAAGACGCGCGCACTGGCGCTCACGCCCGCTGGCGAGCGGCTGATGCGCAGTGCCCGCCAGGCCTTGGGCGCACTGGACCAGGCAGTGGACGAGATACGCGGCCAGTCCAGCTCCGAGCGCGTGGTGCTGACCACCTATCCTTCCTTCGCGTCTCTTTGGCTCGTGCCGCGCCTGGCTGCCTTTCAGCGGGCACACCCGCGGATCGAACTGCGCATCAACGCCGATGGCCGCCGCGTGAACCTGGAGGCCGAGGGCATGGATATCGCCTTACGCCGGGTCCGACCCCAGGATGCACCGGCGGGCGCCATCGAATTGTTTGAGGAAGACGTCACCCCGGGTCTGAGCGTCGAGCTACTCAACCGTTACGGCGGCCACCTGCGCAGTCCGGCCGACCTGCTGCGCCTGCCCCTGATCGAGATTGACGACGACCAGCCCGGCGATACCGCCGGCTCCTGGGCGAACTGGTTCGAATATGCCGGTGGCTTCGGCGAGGCCGGCACCGCCGCGCCGATGATGGTCGTGGCCTATGTCGACCATTCGATGCAAGCCGCCGCCCGTGGACAGGGCGTGGTGCTCGCGCGACGGCCGTTTCGTGAGGACATGGTTGCTGCCGGGCAGCTCGTACTGCCGTTTGCGGCAATGCGGCGGCCAACCGGCTACCGCATGTACCTCGTGGTGAGCAAGAGTTCGGTAGCGCGCGGCGCTGTAAAGCATCTGTGCGATTGGCTCCTTGCCGAGTTTGCGCGGCCAAGCCCACGCCAGAGCTGAACTCTCCCCGTGGGCCAAGAGCGCTGGCCCACTGCCTCCGGTTGCCAAGCTCCCGCGAGCATGGGCTAGGGCAGCGCGCGCAGCCACGAATCCGAACAGAACGATAGTAATAATCGTTACTTATGTTAGATATCGAAAAATCTGACTTTTATTTATATATCAACGGTTCGATACTGACCTCCGCACGGTGAATGAAACGCACTACCAAATCGGTTTGGCAGGAAACAGGGGACCGGTCACTTTGATTTGCAACCCATCCAGCGGAGACAGGAATGGCATCAGAAACGATGAAGGAAGGTAAGGAGAGATATAAGTCTGGCGTAATACCCTACAAAAAAATGGGGTACTGGGAGCCGGATTACAAGGTCAAAGACACGGATGTGGTCGCGCTGTTTCGCATCACCCCGCAGCCGGGGGTAGATCCGGACGAGGCGGCCGCAGCAGTGGCCGGGGAATCATCGACGGCAACCTGGACCGTGGTTTGGACGGACCGCCTGACGGCCTGCGAGCTGTATCGCGCCAAGGCCTACCGCGTCGATCCGGTTCCCAACACGGGCCCGGGCACCAAGACTGAACAGCAGTATTTCGCCTACATCGCCTATGACCTGGACCTGTTCGAGCCCGGCTCCATCGCCAATCTCACTGCCTCGATCATCGGCAATGTCTTCGGCTTCAAGGCCGTCAAGGCGTTGCGCCTGGAAGACATGCGCATTCCGGTGGCCTATCTCAAGACCTTCCAGGGGCCGGCCACGGGCATCGTTGTCGAGCGCGAGCGGCTGGACAAGTTTGGCCGGCCGCTGCTGGGCGCAACCACCAAGCCCAAGCTCGGACTTTCGGGCCGCAACTACGGCCGGGTGGTCTACGAGGCGCTCAAGGGCGGTCTGGATTTTGTAAAGGATGACGAGAACATCAACTCGCAGCCTTTCATGCACTGGCGCGACCGCTTCTTGTACTGCATGGATGCGGTCAATCGTGCCTCCGCGGCCACGGGCGAAGTCAAGGGCCACTACCTCAACGTCACCGCCGGCACGATGGAGGACATGTACGAGCGTGCGGACTTTGCCAAAAGCCTGGGCTCGGCGATCGTCATGATCGACCTGGTGATCGGGTACACCGCGATCCAGTCCATGGCCAAGTGGGCACGCAAGAACGACGTGATCCTGCACCTGCACCGCGCGGGCAACTCGACCTATTCGCGGCAAAAGAACCACGGCATGAACTTCCGCGTGATCTGCAAGTGGATGCGCATGGCCGGCGTCGACCATATCCACGCGGGTACGGTCGTGGGCAAGCTCGAGGGCGATCCGCTCATGATCAAGGGCTTTTACGACACGCTGCGCGAGGGCCATACGCCGGCCAATCTGGAGCACGGCCTGTTCTTCGACCAGGACTGGGCCTCGCTCAACAAGGTCATGCCGGTTGCTTCCGGGGGCATCCACGCTGGCCAGATGCACCAGCTTCTTACCTACCTGGGCGAGGATGTGGTCCTGCAGTTTGGCGGCGGCACCATCGGCCACCCGATGGGCATCCAGGCCGGTGCCACGGCGAACCGCGTCGCGCTCGAAGCCATGATCCTGGCGCGCAATGAAGGCCGCGACATCTGGAACGAAGGACCGAAGATCCTGGAAGCGGCGGCAAAGACCTGTACGCCCCTCAAAGCGGCGCTCGATACGTGGAAGGACATCAGCTTCAACTACGAATCGACCGATACGGCCGATTTTGTCCCGACCGCAACCGTCAGCGCCTGAAATTGAATCGGAGAAACGCATCATGATGACCAATCACGGAAACCGCCTTACGCAAGGCCAGTTTTCCTTCCTGCCGGACCTGACCGATCAGCAGATCACGGCGCAGATCAAATACGCGCTCAAGCACAACTGGGCGGTCAACGTCGAGTACACGGACGATCCGCACCCGCGCAATACCTATTGGGAAATGTTCGGCATGCCCATGTTCGATCTGAAGGACCCCGCGGGCATCCTGCTGGAGATCAACAATTGCCGCAAGACCTTCCCGCACCACTACATACGCGTGACGGCATTTGACTCCAGCCGCGGATGGGAATCGCCGCGCATGTCCTTCATCGTGAATCGCCCGGCCAACGAGCCCGGTTTCCGGCTCGGGCGCAGCGAGGGCGCAGGCCGGCAGATCACGTACACCGTGCACTCCTATGCCACGGACAAACCCGAGGGCGAACGCTACAGCAAGTAAACGGCATTGCGCATGCCGGCCGCAAGTATCGGCCGGCATGCGCGCCGCCTATTTCATCGCCGGCCGCGCGAACGTGCGCGTGTCGACCCCGTAACCTTCGCGGAAGACATCGATGAGCGCATTGGAAAACCCCGGGATTGCCACACCGAATCCGACCGCGGCTGGGCACGATGCCGCGGACGATGGCGTGGACCTGCAGGCCGAAATGGACGCCTCCAATGTGGAGGAAGTCCTGGAAAAGCTGGACCGGGACCTCATCGGCCTCAAGCCGGTGAAGACCCGCATCCGCGAAATTGCCGCTTTGCTGCTGGTGGACCGGCTGCGTGCCCGCTTTGCCCTGACAGCGCAAACGCCGACACTGCACATGTCCTTCACCGGCAATCCGGGAACGGGCAAGACGACGGTGGCCATGCGCATGGCGCAGATCCTGCACCGCCTGAACTACGTGCGCGAAGGCCACCTGGTCTCGGTGACGCGCGACGATCTTGTCGGCCAGTACATCGGCCACACCGCACCCAAGACCAAGGAAGTGATCAAGAAAGCGATGGGCGGCGTCCTGTTCATCGACGAGGCCTATTACCTGTACAAGCCCGAAAACGAGCGCGATTACGGGCAGGAGTCCATCGAGATCCTGCTGCAGGTAATGGAGAACAATCGCGATGACCTGGTCGTGATCCTGGCCGGCTACAAAGACCGGATGGACCGGTTCTTCACCAGCAATCCGGGGATGCGCTCGCGCATTGCCCACCACATCGACTTCCCGGATTACAGCGCCGAGGAGTTGCTCCTCATCGCCCGCCTGATGCTGGCCGAACAGAACTACCGCTTCAGTGCGGAGGCCGAGGCGGCCTTTGCCCAGTACCTTGCCCTGCGCATGCGCCGCGAGCACTTTTCCAACGCACGCTCGGTCCGCAACGCGCTGGACCGCGCGCGCTTGCGCCAGGCCAACCGCCTGTTCGCGAGCCGGGCGCGCAAGCTGACCAAGATCGACCTGATGACGCTCGAGGCCGAGGACATTCTGGCAAGCCGGGTCTTCCGGGAGGATTCGACCAACCCGTAGTTCGCAAGGCCCCGGTGTTTCGTGCGGAGGCGTTCCCAGTGCGGTTGACCGGCCTTACGGCCGGCGGCACCGGGACCGCATCGGCGGCGGCCTATTTCTCGGCAAAGCGGCGCAGGACCATCCGCCGCAACAAGCCGTCCTTGAGGAAGAACTGGTGATACAGGGCCGCGGCAAAGTGCGCCAACGCCACCACGAGTAGCGCCGTGGCAATCGAACCGTGCAATTCGTGCACGCTGAATTTTTCCAGGTCGGGCAGCTTGGTCGGATCGTTGGCCAGCACCGCCGAAAGTACGCCGGTCTGCACGATCATCAGGAGCCCGCTCAAGGGCAAGGCAAACAGGAGCACGTAAAGCAGCTTGTGGCCGAGAATTGCCGCACGGTTGGCAATGGCGCTGCCGCCCTGCGCGGGTGCAGGCGCACCATCGCTGAGGCGAAACCACAGGCGCAGCGCCGTGAGCACCAGCAGCAGGATGCCCCCCAGGAAGTGAACCGGGTACAGCGCGAGCTTGGCCGCCGGCTGCTCGATGCCATCCAGGGTGCTTCCCATGTAGAACGCCCCCGCGAACAAAAGCACCGTCAACCAATGAATCACTACGAGTCGCTTGCTGTATTGCGTCATATTCATCCCCCTCGCGCACTTTGCGGCGCGCACGCATTCATTGTTGTCGCGCAGTGTACCGATCCGGCGAACACCGGGAATCTCCCGTGCGCGGGATCGTGAACGCGCATGATGAACCAAATGTGAACCGGCGAAGTTGCCTGGCGCGCCGGGTTGGATCGGCACGCGCGGCGGCGATGCGAATCAGTGTTGGCGGTCGTCCTGGGGAGCGACTTGCACGCGGCCCGCACCCTGAGATCCGTGCCGCTGCGCCCTGGGTGCAACGTCGTCCCAGGCGATGCTGTCTTCCATGGGCGTCTGCGAAAGGGGCGCTAATCCCAGAAGGTGCGTGGCAACCGCGATGGCGTCCTTGGGGTTCGCCGCGACAACCTCGATTACGTTTTCCGGTGATTTCACTTGCTTGACGCCTACGGTGTACCGGTAGCTTGTCATCTCGGTTGCGTTCCGGAATCGGGATGCGCATACCTTAGCGCCGCGCGCGAATTCCGGTCGCTCGGAAAGATTGCGAAAACCGGATCGTTTCCATGCGGGCGCGGCAACGACCCTGGGCGGGAATGCCGCGCGCTATTCGCGCTTGGACTGGGTGGCGCCGTTGTCCGGGACTCCATCGAAGAAATCCACGATGCCGGTCTCAAGCGAATATTCGGCCCCGACGATCAGCAAGCCGTCGTTCTGGATGAGATTCTCGAGGATCTGCGAGCCGTGGCGCAGGTGATCGGCCGACATGCGGATGTTGGCGCGAACTGCCTGGTGCATCAGTTGCACCGGATCGTTGCGCAGTTCCGTGTCGAGCAAGGCGGCAACCGCGGGGCGCACCCGGTCGACGATCGAACGCAGGTTGCGCGATTGCTCGGCCGAAGGCCGCTGCAGTTGCTCCAGCGTCGCCTCGACGGCGCCGCATTGGCTGTGGCCCAGCACCACCACCAGGCGTGTGCCGGAGCGTTCGGCCGCAAATTCCACGCTGCCGATCTGCGAGGGGGCGACGATGTTGCCCGCGATGCGCACCACGAACAGGTCGCCCAGGCCCTGGTCAAAGACGATTTCGGCCGGGACGCGGGAATCGGAGCAACCCAGGATGATCGCGAAGGGCTCCTGGCGTGCCACAAGCTGGCTGCGCCGCGCCTGGTTCGAGGTGGGCGCATGCGCGCGCGTATCGGCAACGAAACGGCGGTTGCCATCGCGCAGGCTTTGCAACGCTACTCTTGCCGAAATCATGGCGCCCGGGAACCCAACTAGACACCAATGCAGACGTATTTGACCGTCAGGTATTCATCCATGCCGTGGTGCGAACCTTCGCGCCCGTACCCGGACTGCTTGATGCCACCAAAGGGCGCCACTTCGGTGGACATGATGCCCACGTTGACACCCACCATCCCGTATTCCAATTGCTCGGCGTAGCGCAGAACCCGGCCCACGTCGCGCGAATAAAAATATGCCGCCAGGCCAAACTCAACGGCGTTGGCAGCGGCGATTCCGTCCTCGTCGCTGGCAAAGGAAAACACCGGGGCAATCGGTCCGAAGGTTTCTTCGCGAGCCACCAGCATGGTGTCGCGCACGCCCGATAGCACGGTGGGCTGGAAGAAGGTGCCCCCCAGCGCGTGACGCTGGCCACCGGTTTCGATCCGTGCACCCTGGGAAACGGCATCGGCCAAATGCGCCTCGACCTTGGCCAGGGCCGCCGCATCGATCAGCGGGCCTTGTTGCACGCCGTCCTGCAATCCAGGTCCGACCTTGAGCTGCGCAGCACGTAGCGCCAGGCGCTCGACGAAGGGACGATAGATCTTTTCATGGACGAAAAAACGGTTGGTACACACGCAGGTCTGGCCAGCATTGCGGTACTTCGAGGCAAGGGCGCCTTCGACCGCCGCGTCCAGGTCGGCGTCGGCAAACACCAGGAACGGAGCATTGCCGCCCAGCTCCAGGGACAGCTTCTTGAGCGTCGGCGAGCACTGCTGCATGAGGATGCGCCCGACCGCGGTGGATCCGGTGAAGGAAAGCTTGCGCACGGTGGGCGAATCGCACAGCACTTTGCCCACGACAATGCTCTGGTGTGCATCGGCCGGCACAACGTTGATGACGCCGGGCGGGATTCCCGCGCGGGCTGCCAGTTCGGCAAGCGCCAGCGCCGACAGGGGCGTTTGCTCGGCGGGCTTTACCACCACGGTGCAGCCGGCCGCAAGTGCCGGCGCAATCTTGCGGGTGATCATCGCGTTGGGAAAATTCCACGGCGTGATGGCAGCGCACACCCCGACGGGCTCGCGCAGGGCGAGCAGTCGCCGGTCCGGCCAGGGGGAGGGGATGGTTTCGCCATACACCCGCTTGGCCTCCTCGGCGAACCATTCGACAAAGCTCATGCCGTAGGCGATTTCGCCACGCGCTTCGGCCAGGGGCTTGCCTTGTTCGGTGGTCAGGATCTTGGCCAGATCCTCGGCCGCGGCCAGCGCCAGATCGTTCCAGCGGCGCAGCAGTACCGAGCGCTCCTTGGCGGATTTGGCGCGCCAGGCGGGGTAGGCGCGTTCTGCCGCGGCGATGGCGGCGTGCGCCTCCTCGGGTCCGCAGTTTGCTACGTCCGTAATCCTGCCGCCGTCCGCGGGATTTACCACTGCAAAACGCGGGTTGGTCCCATCGACCCACTTGCCGTCGATGTAGGCCTGGTTCCTGAATAGTTCGCCGTCGCCAAGTGGCGGCATGGCGCTTACACGTTGCAGCATGATGGGCTCCGGAATCGATGCAGCCGTGCGCGCGCCAATGGCGGCGCAGCGTTGCATCAAGGATAACGCAGTGCGCAAAGTGGTCCGATCGGCTTTTCCGAATCATCCGCCCCAATGGGGACGCTTTACGGGCGCGGCGGGCGCGCCCGATCCCGCGGCGTTTCGATTGGGAATCGCTCGTATCCCGCGGTCCGGAGGTTCCAATTTCTACGGCTCCTGTGCAATCGATTTGGTTCTTCCAAATTCGCTCGTGCGAACGGCGGGATGGAACGTTGAGGATCACTATGGTGCGATGAGTTTTCCTGGCGGGATTGGCACCCCCGCACTGGAAAAAGGGGTTTTGGTGCAACGCACAAGCAATCGATTACATTTTTTCGCGTGCGGACATTGGCAGATTCGGCTAATGTTCGGGACGTTTTGCCCTGGAGGGGCCCACCGAGTCACAGAGGTTCCCCAGGCGCGAGAGAGCACGCATTTATTTACGAGCAGGACGGGAGGCTAGGGGGATGGACTACGCGCAGCAGCAGCGCAACCCGGCAAGGCATCTGATCGGCTTTTCGCTGGTGGTCCTTTTGCATGTGATCGTCATTTACGCGCTCGTAAATGGCCTCGCGCGCAAGATCGTCGACGTTATTAAGAAGCCGATCGAGACCAAGATTGTCGAGGAACACACCAAGCCCAAGCAGCCGGAGGCACCGCCGCCGCCGCCGCCCAAGTTGACGGTTCCGCCGCCGCCCTTCATTCCGCCCCCGGAAATCACGATCGCCCTTGCCCCGGTCGTCAACACCATATCGCAGGTAACCACCAAGGCGCCGCCACCAGCGCCAGCGATCCAACCGCAGGCGCGGCCCGGTACGCCGGCCTCGCTGGACCGCAGTTCCTGTCCCACGCCCGAGCCGCCCTATCCGATGGCGTCGCGGCGCAATCAGGAGTCGGGAACCCTGGTGCTGCGCATCCAGATCGACCTCAATGGCAATCCTGGCAAGGTCGATGTATCGCGCTCGAGCGGTCATGCGCGCCTGGACGAGGCGGCCAAGACCTGGATCGCGAGCTGTCATTTCAAGACCGCAACGGTGGACGGAAAGCCCGTGGCCGGATGGGCCACCCAGGCGTACACGTTCAATCTGCGGGATTAATTCATTTCCCAACCGGGGAATTTCCGCGCACGTACGAAGGAGGGGGTATGTTGTTTCGTAAACGTTGGATCGCCGTACTGGCGACGGTAATGTTGGGTGCCGGTACCGCCCTGGCGGTCGGCACGTTGATGCACCCGGCTGCGGCGCAGGGCTCGGAGGCGGGCAAGGATGCGGCCGCAGCGCCGGTGCCGCCGGCGCCGCCGCCTCCCGTGGCGGAAACGGGCAAGGAAGTCGTCGAGAACCCCTATGGTCTCGATGCCCTGTGGAAGGGCGGCGACTTTGTATCCAAGGGCACGCTCATCATCCTGGTGGTGATGTCGCTGGGGACCTGGTACATCATGTTCACCAAGTTCTTCGAGCAGTTCAAGCTCATGGGCCAGGGTGGCGCGGCGCGCAAATCCTTCTGGAATGCGGGCTCGGTGTCGGCCGGAATCGAAACGCTCAAGGACGGCAGCCCGTTTCGCTACATCGCCGAAACCGGCTTGGGCGCCACGACCAAGCATGAAGGCCCCCTGCTCGAGCGGATCGATCTCAACACCTGGATCCAGATGTCGGTCCAGCGCGCGATCGACAACGTCCAGAGCCGGCTGCAGGACGGACTGGCGTTTCTGGCCACGGTAGGCTCCACGGCCCCGTTCGTCGGCCTGTTTGGAACCGTCTGGGGTATCTACCATGCGCTGACGGCCATCGGCATCGCCGGACAGGCATCGATCGACAAGGTCGCCGGTCCGGTGGGGGAGGCCCTGATCATGACGGCCTTCGGCCTTGCGGTCGCGGTGCCGGCGGTGCTGGGCTACAACTTCCTGGTCCGGCGCAATAAGGTGGCGATGGAGAGCGTGCGCTCCTTCGGCGCCGACCTGCATCTGGCGCTGCTGGGACAGACCGGCAAATCCGCTCGCTGAGCGCGCAGCAAGGGCGAAACCATCATGGCGATGAACGTCGGTCAGGAAGATTCGGGCGAAGACGAGGTCAACTCGACCATCAACACGACGCCGCTGGTGGACGTCATGCTGGTGCTGCTGATCATCTTTCTGATCACCATTCCGGTCGTGCTGCACGATGTTGCGGTGGAGCTGCCCAAGGAGCGCAACCAGGCGCGCAAGACCAGACCGGAGAACATCACCATCTCCGTGAACAAGGAAGGCGATGTGTTCTGGGGCCAGGAACTTATCACGGACAACGAAAAACTCGTTGCGCGGCTCAAGACCGAGGCGGTCAAGGTGCCGCAGCCCGAGGTGCACATCCGTGGCGACATGAACGCGCGCTACGAGTCCATCGGGCGGGTGGTGTTCGACTGCCAGCGCGCCAGCATCGTCAAAGTCGGCTTTATTCTTGAGCCGCCGCCCAATGGAAGTTAAGGGACGTTGAAAGGAAGCCTACATGGCAATGCAAGTCGGACAGGCGGGCTCCGGAGATCCGGACGTGATGGTGGACATCAACACCACGCCCTTGATCGACGTGATGCTGGTGTTGCTGATCATGTTGATCATCACCATCCCGATACAACTGCATTCGGTGAACCTCAACATGCCGGTGGGTCATCCGCCGCCACCGGCGACGCCGCCAGTGGTGATCGACGTTGACGTGGACTTTGACGGAACCATCTACTGGAACGGCTCGACGGTGCCCGATCGGCCGGCGCTGGAGGAAAAGCTGCGCGAGGTTGCCCAGCAACCCGATCAGCCGGAAGTGCACCTGCGGCCCAACAAGCTGGTGACGTACAAGTACGTGGCCGAGGTCATGGCCTCGGCCCAGCGTATCGGCGTCACCAAGATCGGCCTGGTGGGCAACGAGCAGTTCATCAAGTAGCTGGCAAACCCGCACGAAAGGTCTGGAATGCGCTTTCCCCCAAAACCGCGCCGCGCGCGCACTCTATCCCGCTCCCTGCTGCGCGTGTGCCTTTCCCTGGGCATGGTCCTGGGATGGGCTGGCGCGCAGGGCCAGGACGCGCCCGCTGCCGCACCCGCGGCGCCCAAGGACACGGTGCGCCCCGAGGTGGGTGCGCCGCTGCAGGCCGCGCAAAACCTGATGAAGGACAAGAAATTCAAGGAGGCGCTGGCCAAGATTCACGAGGCCGAGCTCGTTGCCAATCGCACGCCCTACGAGAATTTCATCATCGATCGCATGCGCGGTTCGGCGGCGGCCAATGATGGCGATGATGAGATCGCCGCGAGCTCCTTCGAATCGGTCGTGGCCAGCGGCCGGCTGCCCGCGGCCGATCAGGTCCGCATCATCCAGGCCATTGCCGGTACGTATTTCAAGCTCAAGAACTACACGAAGGCGGCCGCCTGGTCGGCGCGCTACCTCAAGGAGGGCGGCACCGATCCGACGATGCAGGACCTGCTGATCAATTCGTACTACCTCAACAACGATTGCAATGCCGTCGCCAGCGAACTCAAATCGCTGCTCGATGCCGACGAAAAGGCCGGGCGGGCCAGCACCGAGGTGCACCTGCAGCTGGCACTGACCTGCTCGCAACGCTTGGGCACGGCGGCGGTGACCAGCGCGACGCTGGAAAAGCTGCTCATCTCCTACCCGAAGAAGGAGTACTGGGAACTGGCCATCAGCCACATGGTCCACCGCGCGGGATTTGCCGAGCGCCTGGAGCTGGATCTGCTGCGGCTGCAGCTGGTGCTGGGCGATATCAAGCGCGAGACCGATTACATGGCGATGGCCCAGCTTGCGCTGCAGGCCGGTTTCCCGATCGAAGCCAAGAAGGTCGTTGACCAGGGCTACGCGGCCGGCGTCTTGGGCAAGGGCGCCGAGGCCGACCGGCACAAGCGCCTGCAGGCGTTGGCCAACAAGGAGGCGGCCGAGGACGCCAAGACGCTGGGGCAGGGTGATGCCGATGCGGAAAAATCCAAGACGGGCGATGGCATGGTCAACACGGGCTACAACTATGTGCTCAATGGCAAATTCGAGCGCGGCCTGGCGCTGATGGAACAGGGCTTGCGCAAGGGCGGACTGCGCCATCCAGAGGACTCGCGCCTGCACCTGGGCATGGCCTACTTCCTTGCCGGCGAAAAGGCAAAAGCCGTCCAGACCTTGCGCGCGGTGCAGGGCGCCGATGGAACCGCGGAGCTGGCCCACCTGTGGGCGGTATACGCCTCGCGTTGAGGCGCACGCTCATCGCAGGCACCAGTACGTCACGCCCAGTTCCTCCAGGAAGGATTCGGCCGCTGCGCCGTGCAGCAGGGCGATGGTGGAAAGGGTACCTGCCTCAATGCAGGTTGCGGCAGCAACCGTGACCGAATGGGGCGCGTTTTCCACCGGCCAGCCAGTGCGTGGATCCAGGATGTGGCCGTAGCGCTTGCCCTCGCGCAGCAAATAGCGGTGGGTATCGCCGCTGGTAGCCAGGGCGCCGCGGCCTAGCTCCAGCACCAGGGCCGGGACCGGGCCGCGCGCCGGCGCCTCGACGCCAACCTTCCACGGCGCAGCCGGCAATGGTCCACTGGCGCGCAGGTCCCCGCCAAAATTCACGAGGAAGGCCGGTGGCGTTTGGTCCAACGCCGCCATCGCCTCCAGAGCGCGGTCCACTGCGTATTCCTTGGCGATTCCTCCCAGGTCGATCTCCATCCCGGCGGGCACCGTCAGCGTTCCTCGGGTCCGCACCAGACGGGAAAATCCGATCCGGGCACGCAATTGCTCCACCGCCGTTGCGCTCGGAAGGCGATCGGAGCCGTCAAAGTGCCAGGCGCCGCGCAGCACGCCGGATGTGATGTCAAACAGGCCGCCGCTCAGTTCGTGACAATGGGCCGCATAGTCGAGCAGGCGTTCGGTTTCGGCGTCAATGACCACTGCCTGTCCGGCGCTCGCGTTGCAGGCAGCGACTGCACTATCCGCGCGATAGCGGCTGAATTTGCGCTCAATGCGCCAGGCCTCCGCAACACCGGCCTGCGCCCAGTGCAGCGCCACCGCGGCATCCTTGCTTGCAACCAGGATTTCGCAAGGGCAACCCATGGCGAGAAAGCACGCCGCCTGCACGCCTCCGGGTCGTTCCTCGATCGATATCGAGCGTTCCTCGATGGGCGGGATGCGGGCGCCGGCCATCGGCCTGGCTCAGAAGGTGAAGCGCAAGCCCACTTGCAGCAGATAGGCTTGCATCCCCGGATACAGGTCCAGACCCTGAAGGCCCGGCGGGGGATTGGCCGGACCCGCGCCGCGCTGCGTGTAGCGCTCGGCGCGGACATCGAATTCGCCGTCCTTGCCCAAGGCAAGCCCGTACTTCAGTCCGAAGGTCTGACCGGTGAAAGCCGCGAGGCGCGGATCCGCGCTCACGTACGCGGGCTGCGCCGCCGTCTGGAACAGGAAAAAGCGGAAAAAATCGGCGGCGCTTTGCCGATATTCGCGTGCGTGCGGCTCGAAGTAGCCATAGTCACCCAGGGACAGGCGGTAGTGCATTTCGAAGGTATCCGTGTGCACGCCCCAGCTATCTTGGGTTCGGCGATAGGACGCCTGCAGCACGTCATTATCAAATGCGTATTTGTTGTCCCAGAACAGTGCGAGCCGGTTGCGGGTTTGTGGCCGGCTCTCATAGAGGTACATGCCGGCGGCGTCGTTGCCCAGCGCATCGACCTGCGTCACGATCTTGTAGGGATCCGTTTGGTAGCCGCTCGAGTGCTCATAGGAGACGTTGGCCTGCGTGATCCAGCGCCGGGTTACAACCTGGGTAACGCCCAGCAGCGCGTCCTGCAGGTTCTTGTTGCGATTGCCACCCTTTTCGAAGGCGCCGTACGGGCTGAGCGGCACCGGCGTGCCGCCGACCGGCGAGATCTTGTCGGCCTCCAGGTTCAGTCCGGCGGCCAGGGTGGTATTGCGGTTATTAAAATCCCGCGAGAGCAGGCCGTTGATCGAGGTCGAAAAGAAATCCAATTCATGGGAAAGCGCCGCGCCAGCGCTGAATTTGGATTGGGTGCCAATGGGTGCTTCGTAGCCCCCGCTTAGCGCGATGCGCTGGTCGTGAAAGGACTGGTCGATGGGCAACTGGCCCGGCGCCACGATGTACTTCTGGTTCTGTACGGGATTGGTACACAAATTCACACCCAGTCCGCCGCCACCCCCGGAGGCGCTGGTGGTGGTTTGCGTCACGACGACCGGCGGGTTCAAACTCGTGGCCGTGGGCGTGACAAAGCTTTGCGAGGACTTGCTGGGTAGGGCACCGATGGGCGAGCCGCCGCACACCGCATCGATGGTCAGCCGGCCATTCCAGGCCGTATCTCCGCCCAGTGGCTGGTGGGCGCTGACGATCACCTCGGCGTCGGTGATCCGGTTGTTGCTCTCCTGGTACCAAAGGAACCCGGTGTCGATTACGGCCGGCTGGTTGCCCTCGGTTGCCGGCAAATCGGATTGCGCTTGGGCAGCGGAGCCGCCGAAAAGCGCCAGGGCCGCCAGGGCCAACTGCTGGCGACGCGCGCGCGGCTTTAATTGCATCCGCAGCCTCCGCCGCCAAAGCCCTTACCGCCGCTCGCCGCTTCCTTGCTGAAGTAGACATGATCGTCCATTGCCGAATCGATGGGTGCGGCATCGAGCAACATTTCCGGCTTGGCCATGAGATCGCGTTCCCAGGGCTTGACGCCCACCAGGCCGCAGGCGCCCAGCAACAGGGCCGCTCCGACGACGGCGAACAATCGCAACCGCGGAATCATTCTGGATCGTCCGGCAACGGCCGGGGCATCGATTTGCATCAGGGTTTCCTCGCAGTGGAAAAGGTGGCTTCGGCCAAAAGCCCGGTCAACTCACGCTCGGCAGCGTCGCGCTCCTGGGCGTGAAATCCGGTATGGGTGTAGCGGATCCTGCCGTTGCGGTCGATATAAAAGCTTGCGGGCATGCCATTGACGCCAAAGCGCTCGGCAAGATTTCCGTGCGGATCAAAGACAATCGGAAAGCTCGGTTGCAACTGCGCCAGAAACTGGTCGGCGGGCTTGCGATCGTGGTCGACATCCACGGCGATGACCACGAGGCCTTGTTGCGCGTAGCGGTTGTGGACCTGCTGCATCCAGGGAAATGACTCCTTGCACGGCAAGCACCACGAGGCCCAAAAGTCCAGCAACACGACCTTGCCCGCATACGCGCCAAGGTCGAGCGCATCCGGTGGCCCTGCGCACGCACCGGCGCTGGCGAAGAGGAGCGCCAGCGCGACGCCGGCGCGACGCTGTGCGCGAGAAGTTGCACGCAGTTGGCTCATGAAGACCTGCACCGACCGTTGCCGGTCAGCGTTCCCGGTGGTTATTCGTGATACGAATCAGCGAATGTTCTTTGATGTGAAGGCGCATTGCGCGCCGCGCGAGTGACGTGCATTCTGACAGAGTGCCGATTAGCGAGAGCTAAGTTGCCGGGTGCTCAAAAGGCCCAGAACGGACCCGTGGCGGAACTGTTATTGATACTGAT
>Ga0209698_10000959_pt1 | contig 33170 bp, 36 predicted proteins | sample LitLauG_LLR_2012_FD_187203 | JGI IMG/M metagenome (GOLD analysis project Ga0209698, IMG submission 187203) | Freshwater sediment microbial communities from Pennsylvania, USA - Little Laurel Run_MetaG_LLR_2012 (SPAdes) (version 2) | ecosystem: Environmental > Aquatic > Freshwater > Creek >... | reverse complement strand
CTCTGGGGCAACATGCCGCTCGATGATCAGGGCGCCAACGAAGCGCTGGCCATCGAAGATCCGGCCGAGTTCGCGGCCGTGCTCTTCCGCCGGTTGCTCGAAAAACGGGGCATTGTGATCTACGGGCGCCAGCGCACGCACCACACCGAACTGGCAACTCTTTCCACGTTCACCGCCACTGCGATCGCTCCGTCGCACGGCGGCAGCGAGGGTCTTCCGCGCCCGCTCAACAACGCTCAGCCCTTGACTCTCGCCAGCTACGAATCCAAGCCCCTGCTTGAAGACGTCCGCGTTATCAACAAAGTGAGCCAGAACCTGCACGCCGAGATTCTCCTCCGCCTCCTAGGACGCGAGCGCGGTAACGCCGGCACGATCGAAGGGGGCCTGGAAGTTTTGCGCGAATTTCTCGCCCAGGCGGGAATCTCCAGCGACCAGTATGTGTTCTATGACGGTTCAGGCCTGTCGCGGCAAAACCTGGTCACGCCGCACGCTATTGTGCAGATACTGCGCTACGCGTCGGCCCAGTCCTGGGGCACGTCTTATAAATCCACCTTCCCGGTTTCCGGCGTTGACGGGTCGCTCTCCGACCGCCTCAACGCGCCCCGCCTGCAAAGCCGCATCCTGGGTAAGACGGGTTCGCTGGGTGGCGTGAAGACGCTCTCCGGCTACGCCACCACCGATGCTGGACAGACGGTGGCCTTCTCGATCCTCTCCAACAATTTCAATCTTCCCGCCAAACGAGTGACGGACACGATTGACCAGGTCGTGCAGGCGATCGTGGAAGACGCGGCGGGGCGATAACATCCGTTGGACGGGTGCAGCGGGGGCTTGCGGCTCGGCTGTCGTCTGAGGAACTCACCTAATGCAACACAATTCCAAATCCGCTGGCTCCAGGTTCGTCCTGACGAAGCCGATAGTCGGCGAGACGAAGACTGTTGATCTCTAACTCCATTCTGGTGCTCCGCACAAACTTCGGACTACTGATGATCAGGGGTGTTCCCGGGCATATGCCGGCGACTAGCCGACGCGCGCCGTCATGCCGATCCCATAGGTAGACATCGATGTTCTTTACCGGACTGATGCCGAATTCCGCCAACGAATCGGAATTCTGATGCCAGTCACGGACGATTTCCCGATTGTCGGCTCGCGATTCTCCTTCCCTGGCAGGACAGGTGGTCGCCGACAAATCGGAAGTGATGAGCATGGAGGAAGGCGTTCGCAATGGCGCTCGACAGTGTATTTCCCTCAAGTAAGTTCCGGCAGAGCAGAACCCCAAATCCGGCATTGCGAACTCTCCGGGTGGAGTTACAAAGTCTGCTCGGTTTTTGTCGCGGTACACGGTAAGAGCCAAAGCGATCCGCGCTTTAACGGAATAGGACTTCACTCGCTCGAAGAATTTCCTCTTGAGGTTGAAGTCGATCTGCGTGGCCTTCTGATCGGGAAACAAGGAGATGCCAGGAGACTCCCAACCGGAATTCCAACGCAACCCGTTGGGCGCTTCGAGAGATACTTTGACACCGCTCACAACCACGATCGAGTCGTCGGCAACACCCGAGGTGCTGAGAGGAATCTGGATCACAATCTCTTTTTCTTTGTCGGGTACGTTTGCGTCCGCAGCAGTCTTGGCAGGCAGTAAGGCCATCTGCACAGGCAGGAGTTCCCCGGGTTCGAGCTGGGGGAAATCGTGCTTGACGATGGCGTTATACGGGGTGGCCACTATGATAAGAACGACGGTGAGAGCCAGAACCGCGATCAGCCATCTTGACCCGGAGGTCTTCCGCTGGGCGTACTGCCACAATATGACAGCCACAGAAGTGACGATCAGCAAAATGAAATCCAGGGAATCGGCGGGTCCCGAAAAGCCGGAACTGGGTATCACCGATGCGAGGGCCGCAACGCCGATCATATACAGCACAACTCCCAGAACGGCCAACATCATCTGAGATACGCTAGCCGTTACGGTTGCCAGAGTCGCGATCGGCAAGATCAAGACGAGCACCATCATCAGTTGCATCCACAGCAGACCTCCGACGTAGTGGGTGGGAGGGAATCCTGCTTTTGCCAAGAGCAGGATATCCGCGATCAGCAGCGGAAGGTTGATTGTGAACCCGACAAAAAGCACCTTCGCGGCCAGCAACTTCTTCCACTCGTAAGGACGTGTGATCCAGAACTGCCGGTCGCCGACCAGCGTCTCTGCCTGGACCACTCGTACGATCAGAAACGCCCAAGCAACCGGCAATAGTACCGTCACCAGCCCTGATAAGAATTGGTAACTGATAAGTCCGCCGATAGCACCGTAGGCCGCCACGTTGCGCTCACCCGCCCATCCCCTCACATCATTCCACGAGTAGGCCACCAGCAGCGCCACCGACACCGCGCTCTCGCGCCAGTAGCGGCGCAGGTCTTTGCGGAAAATGTTCAAGATCTGCTTCATCCCCGGCCCTTTCTATGCCGCGTTGCGCCCGGCCTTGGCCATCGCCAGGAAGATTTCTCGCAACGTCATCGGACTGAACGTCACATCCCGCACTTCTCCGAACACGCCACGAATCTCCGCCCGGGTTCGCTCGGGCTCGAACCGGCTCTCGATAAACCGCACCACCGCTGCCGCGGAGTTCAGTTGCATCCAGCTCTCCGGCGGTTTTTCCGGCAGGCGCGGCGTGCCTTCGAAGGTCACCTGCACTTCGCGAAATCGCTCCACCAGTCGCGCCAGTTCCTCAGAAAATTGCAGCCGCCCCTGTTCCAGATAACCTACATGGCTGGCGAAGCTTTCGATTTCCGCCAAGTCATGCGACGAGACGAAGATCGTCGCTTCCTCCGCCCGCTCCAGCAGGCCTTGAATCAACTCATCCCGCACCAGCGGATCCAGTCCCGTGAAGGGCTCATCGAGTACGATCAGCTTCGGGTGATAGGCCAGCGCGCTGGCCAGCGCCGCTTTCATCCGCATGCCGCGCGACAGGTGTTTTAGCTTGCGGTCCCGCGGCAGATCGAATTGACGAACCAAGTCGTCTTCCAGGTCTCGATCCCACGAGGGATAGAACGGACGAAGGTAGTCGAGGAATGCTCCCACCCGCATCCATTCCGGCAATTCCTGGTTTTCCGAGACGTACCCGATCGCGGTGAAGGCGCGCCCCGCAATCCGCGCCGAGTCAACTCCCAGCACCTCAGCCCGCCCGCTTGTCGGACCGAAAATATTCATCAGGACCTTGATCGCGGTCGTCTTCCCGGCGCCGTTCGGGCCCACCAACGCATACACCGCGCCTTCGGGAACGTCGAGGTTCAAACCGTTCAGGGCTTCGACCCGGCGAAATTTCTTAACCAGATTGTCAGTGTGAATCACGCTCATCGTTTCCCGCGACCTCCGCGCTCCGTTTCCGGTCCCGCAGGTTCCCGGCCACCGAGTTTTTTCCAGTGCTCGGAAATGGAGGCTACGACTTCCTCCAGTGGGATGCCGAGCTTTTTTGCCTCTACCGCCAGTTGCTCGATTTCGTGTCCGAGCAGTTGCGTTCGCTCGATCTTGCGCGCTTCGGGCAACTCCGCAATCACAGTGCCGATCCCGGGCCGCGCTTCCAGCAGGCCCGCCGTCATCAACTGCGTGACGACTTTGTGAGCGGTATTGGGATTGATCTTCAGTTCTTTGCTGAGTACACGGACCGAAGGAAAAGGATCTCCCGGCCGCATCTGGCCCGAGATCATGGCCTTCTTCGCGGCATAGACGACCTGCTCATAGAGCGAAGCGCCGGGCCGGAATTCAACGCGGAAGGGAATCACGGATGTGTACTATAACACATAGTACAGTTGCGCAAGAGACTCTCTGTTTGGTCGTTACTCTGTATCACAAAGTACTTGACAGCTGTCGGATCGCTCGCTACTGTAGTTTTCATGGCAGAGCACCGGCCGCGCAAATTCCGCGCCTTGGTTCGTGAGAGCCGTCCTGACGCTGGCTCCCATGCGGTCGACGATCTTCGCTTCATCCGCCAGACCATGGAACGCTCCGCTGCCTTTACCGCGATCCCGGGATGGGGGATGGTCGCCATCGGCGCGACCGCGCTGCCTGCCGCCTGGTTCGCCTCGCGCCACTCCTTCGACTTTCGGTGGCTGGAAATCTGGATTACCGAGGCTGTGCTCGCGCTGAGCGTGTCGATGGTTGCGATCCAAAGCAAGGCTGCGCGCGCCGGCTTGCCGTGGATCAGCGGCCCCGGCCGCAAAGTCGCCTTGAGCTTCGCGCCTCCGGTGGCCGCGGCCGCGTTGCTAACCCTGCCGTTGTTCCGCGCTCATCTGGGAGCCTCGCTGCCGGGTGCGTGGCTGTTGCTCTACGGTGTCGGAGTTATTACCGGCGGCGCGTTCTCGGTTTCGATCGTGCCCGTCATGGGCGTCTGTTTCATGATGGCGGGCGCGGCTGCCCTCTTCTTGCCGTTCCTGGGAAACTGGGCCATGGCGGCGGGTTTCGGCGGGCTGCACATTATTTTCGGGATATGGATCGCCAGGAGGCACGGTGGCTAGAAGCCAGTCAGCGCGAAGCAGTATGCGACCACAGCCGGGAACACCTCACTCCAAGAGGCAGGAGCGCCGGGTGCCGGGAGAGATTCCGGAACTCGATCGGCTCATTCACGAGCGCATCCGGCTCGGGATCATCAGTGCGCTGGCGGTCAACGACTCGCTCAGCTTCAGCGATCTGAAGCGGTTGCTGCGCACCACCGACGGCAATCTGAGCGTACACGCCCGCAAACTGGAGGAGGGCGGCTACCTTACGTGCCGCAAGTTTTTCGAAGGGCGGATTCCGCGGACGGAATATCGCCTGACCGCTGCCGGAAGGCGAGCGCTGGAGGAGTACTTGCGCAATATGGAAGAAGTGATTCGAGTGGCGCGCGAGCGGTAATTTTTTTTGGGATGGTCGCTTTGTAGTGCAAAGAACATTGCGGAGATACATCGATGTGGCACTCTGGCATTCACAGCAACATGAACTTCCCCACGCCTGTCGCCGTCCTGGGATTCCTGGCGGCCATCGCCGGATCCGTTTTCAGCGTTCTTACCCTGCTCGTCTTGCTCTCCCTCCACAAGACAAAGTGGGCGCGCTGGATCGGCGCGTTGGTGGGCGCCGGAGCGGTCGTTTATTTTGGCTTGCTGTTTGGATTTTCCCTGGGCAGCCGGGAAGTGACGCTTGCACCTGGCGAAGAAAAATACTTCTGCGAAATCGACTGCCACCTTGCCTATTCGGTGCGCGCCAGCCGCGAAGGACTCCAGAACGGCCAGCGGGTCCTGCACGTTGCCCTTCGCACCCGGTTTGATGAAACCACCACTTCGCCCACCCGGCCCAAAAACGCTCCCCTGACGCCCAATCCGCGCGAGGTGGTGCTGGTCGACGGTCAGGGACGAACCTACGCGCCTGCCATGATGACGGGGACTCCGATTACCCGCGCTCTAGTACCCACGCAATCTTACGAGACGGAACTGGTGTTTCACCTGCCCGCCGATGCAAGCCAGCTCCGGCTGCTCCTGACCAGTTCCGGATGGGAAGAACACCTGCTGATCGGCGACGAAAATAGTCTGGGGCACAAGAAAACGTATCTGGCGCTGCCGGCGCCGGAGATGGAAACAGCCAGACAGGCTCCGGCGTAGTGTGGGCCGTCCCTCCGGGACTTCAGTCGATTTTCTTGGCGTACCCCGCGCTGAAGCGCGGGGCTGAGGTGGCTCGCCCCTATCGGGGCTGGTTCAAGGGCCGCTTGCGTGCAGTAGGTCAGGGATTCCAATTCTTCGGGCTGTCTCCAGAGCGCCGCCTGGATCGTTACGCTAGAATCCCCATCCTCTTCCCGACGCGCTCCAGCACTGCGAGGGCCTGCTGCAATTCTTCTTTCGTATGGGTTGCGGTCATGATCGTCCGCACTCGCGCCTTGCCTTCGGGGACAGTCGGGAACGCGATGCCCGTTCCGAGAACCCCCTCTTTGAACAGTTCGCGGGAGAACTCCATGGTCAAGCGGCCGTCGCCGATGATGATGGGAGTGATCGGGGTTTCGCTGGCGGGCGTGGTTTTGCCGCCGATGTTAAAGCCGAGCAGGCCAAGTTCTTTTTTCCAGAAGCGCGTGTTCGCCCAGAGCTGCTCCATCAGTTGCGGTTCGCTTTCCAGAACATCAAACGCTGCGATACAGGCCGCTGCGACTGAGGGCGGATGCGACGTCGAAAACAGGATCGGGCGCGCGCGATGATACAGGTAGTCGATCAGGTCACGCGTGCCGCAGACGTAACCGCCGAGCACGCCGATGGCTTTTGACAGCGTCCCCACCTGAATATCCACGCGCCCGTGCATGCCGAAGTGATCGATGGTGCCGCGCCCGTTTCGTCCCAGCACGCCGGAGGAATGCGCGTCGTCAACCATCATGATGGCGCCGTGTTTCTCGGCCACCTCGCACAGACCGGGTAGCGGACCAATGTCGCCGTCCATCGAGAACACTCCGTCGCTGATCAGGAGTTTCTTGCCGGGCTGGCTTTTCACGCTGGCCAGTTGCTCGTCCGCGTGCGCGACATCCTTGTGTCGGAACACCAGAATTTTCGCCCGTGACAACCGGGCCCCGTCGATGATCGAAGCGTGATTGAGTTCGTCGGAAACAATAAAATCTTCTTTCCCCAGGATCGCCGAAACGGTGCCCGCATTCGCTGTAAAGCCCGACTGGAACACGACGCAGGCTTCCACGTTCTTGAAGCGCGCGATCTTCTCCTCCAGCTCCATGTGAATCTTCATCGTGCCAGCGATGGTGCGGACGGCGCCTGACCCGACCCCGTATTGGCGGGTCGCTTCGAGCGCGGCCTCGCGCAGTTTGGGGTGTGTCGTCAGGCCGAGGTAGTTGTTCGAAGCAAGGTTGATCACTTTCTTGCCGTCAAACGTGCACACGGGCGCCTGCTCGTCGTCGAGCACACGCAGCTTGAAGTGCGTGCCCTTGGCTTTGAGCTCGTCCAGCTGGTCGGTCAGAAATGAGAGCGGGTTGAGGCGGGTGGCAGTGGGCATGTCGGACCTCGGATCGGCTGCGGAACCCAATCAGTCTAATACCGGCGTCGACCGGTTGGGAACTTTGCATTCTTCTTAACCTTGCTTCCTTACTTCTTCACCGCAGAGGACACAGAGGTCACAGAGGAAGGCAAGAACTTGATTCCCGCCCGCGCCGCGAATCATTGTTTCGGCTGTCCTAAGGGCGCAATCGTTCCCTGGCTTGCGCGCAGGTAGTCGACGAAGGAGATCAGAATCTGCAGGCCGCGCACTCCGGCGGAGACTGAAACCAGATCGAACAGTCTTTCCGCGAGCCTGGAGCCTAGCACCTGATTCCTGTTGTATAGTGTCTCTTTCGCCGCCCAAGGAGGCTCCTCGTGCGTCTTCTTTTGAACTGGGTGCTGAGCGCTCTCGCGGTGTGGATTGTCTCGAGGGTTGTGCCAGGTATCAGCGTGAGCGGGCCGACGGCGGCTTTGATCGCCGCGCTGGCCATCGGCTTTATCAACTCGACCATCGGATTTCTGCTGAAAGTCCTGACCTTCCCGCTGACGTTGCTGACGCTGGGCCTGTTCTGGTTCGTCATCAACGCGGCGATGCTGAAGCTGGCGTCAGTGCTGGTGCCGGGGTTCGAGGTGCACGGCTGGCGCGCTGCATTCCTGGGAGCGATCCTGCTGAGCCTGGTCAGTTCGCTGCTGCAATGGCTGGTGATGCCGAGCCGCGAGACACACTGAACTTCCTTAGACAAATAACTTCGAGGGTTGGGGAAGCCTCAGGGGCTGAAGCCCAATTTCCTTGTGGTTCGGAGCGGCACGGCTGAAGCCATGCCCTTCCCATTTCGCGGAAGAGGCCGAGTTTATCCACAGCCTGCGCACGCCGTGCCCTTCCCTTTTCGCGGAAATGTTTGAGTTTTTTCCGCAGCGTCTGAGCGAGCCATTCCCAAAACGAGTTGCGAGATACCCAGGTACCCTCTCCCACCTAATCATCCAGCGCAAAGGTTCAGAGGCTGGTTGGAACGCTGGCAAAAGCGATGCCGCGTTTGCGATTGATGCGGCAGATCACGTCCTCGAGTACTCGGGGCAGTAGGTTCTGGCCGTTCTGCATCAGCGAGTTCTTTTCGAGATAATCCTCGGCGCCTGCCGCTATCAGTTTCTCCCGATTCCTCTCGTAAAGAGCGCTCAGAACCACCACTGGAATCTGAGCAGTTCCAGGAGTGTTTTTCAGGTAGTCGAGTACTTCCAGGCCGCTCATCTTGGGCAACAGCAGATCCAGCAGAATCAGGTCCGGCTTGTGCTCTCCGGCGAGTTGCAGGGCCGATTCGCCGTCCTCCGCACAGATCACCGCATACCCGGCCTTAAGAAGAGCGCGCTCGTTTTCCAGGCGCAGTGCCCGGCTGTCTTCGACCAAGAGAATTTTCACGAGTCCACCGTCTCTCGGTTCCATCGGCAGGGACGGGACAAAGATTAGGCCCACGCCAGGCGCCAAGACGCCAGTTTGGCCTATTGCGCGGCCTCTTTGAGCAGCACGGCAAAGACCTGCCGCACCTGCGCTTCGGTTGATTCCAGCGAACCCGAATTGTCGATCACGAAGTCCGCTGCTTTAATTTTCTCTTCGTCGGGCAGCTGCGCGGCCATGCGCCGGGTCACTTCAGCTTGCGCAGATTCTTCGGTTATATTTTGCCGGCGGCGAAAGCGCTCGACCCTCTGCTCGGGGCGGCAAGTGACCACGATCAGATAGTCAAAGCGCTCTGCAACCCCGGCTTCCAGGATCAATGCCGCCTCGACGATCGCAATCGCCTTCGGATCGTCTTTCCCGATGTCCTCCATCCATTCGTTCTCATGTTCGACCACCGCCGGATGGACGATGGCATTGAGTTCCTTCACGCGCGGAGGCTTCCCGCTCGCCGGATTGCCAAACGCCTCCTCTGCCAGTTTCGGCCGATTGATGGTTCCGTCAGGATTGAGAATCCCACGCCCGAAGCGGAGCACAACTTCTTCGTAAACGGGCCGTCCTGGATTCATGAGCCACTGCGCAACCAGATCCGCCTGGATCACGCGCGCCCCGAGTTTTGTCAACATCTCGCCGACCACGGATTTGCCGCTTGCAATCCCGCCCGTGAGGCCGATCTTTAGCAATAGAAGTTCACCTTTGCGAAGTCGGGAGTGAAAGGCTGCGAGCTGCGAGCTACGAGCTGCGAGCAACCCGAATCTTTTTCGCTCGCAGGTCGCAGCTCGTGCCTACATACTTCCGCACTCTGACTTCTTACTTCTGACTTTCCTTGGTACCGCGCCTCAACTTCGCCGCTTTCACCGTGTTCGCCATCAGCATCGCGATCGTCAGCGGCCCGACGCCGCCAGGCACGGGCGTGATCGCTCCCGCGACTTCAGCTACCTCGGGATGGACATCGCCCACGAGGGTGGATCCTCTGTTCAGAAAAGCTTCTTCGCGCTTCTTGTTCCCGGCGAAGAAACGATCGAACTCCTTCCGGTCGCTGACTTTGTTAATGCCCACGTCAATTACAGTTGCGCCCGGTTTCACGTACTCACGCGTGACCATGCCGGCACGTCCAATCGCGGCCACCAGAATATCGGCGCGCCGGCAAACCCCCGGCAGGTCATGCGTCTTCGAGTGGCAGACGGTGACGGTGGCGTTCTGGTTGAGCAGCAGCATCGCCACCGGCTTTCCTACAATGTCGCTGCGGCCGACCACGACCGCTTCCTGACCCGCCATCGGGACACCGCCGCGCTTCAGGATTTCCATGACTCCGGCGGGCGTGCACGGCACCAGGCCGGGACGCTGGGTTGAGAGATATCCCACATTCATGGGGTGAAAACCATCTACGTCCTTGGCGGGATCGACCGCCAGCAGAACCCTTTTCGCATCGACCTGTGGAGGCAGCGGCAATTGCACCAGGATCCCGTCGATCTCATCGCGGCCGTTCAAGGCGGCGATCAACGCCAGCAATTCTTCCGTGGTCACACTCTCCGCGGGTGTGTGTTTTTCGCTGTACAGGCCGACTTCTTCCGAGCTTTTGACCTTGCCGCGCACATACACTTCCGAGGCAGGGTTCGTGCCCACCAGCACCACGGCCAGCCCCGGACGGACGCCCCTCGCCGCCAGCGCCCTCACGTCTGCCGCAACCTCGACGCGAATTTCGGCGGCCATTTTGTTGCCATCAAGAATTCTGGCGGTCATCACACCTCACTCGGCACCTCGCTCGGAACCTCGCTCCATGGGAAGAAATGCGATTCTACCGCAGATGAAGAGCATGTTCGGGCGAGCATTCGGCGCTACAATAGGGGCCGCCATGATTTCCCAGGATCTTCTCGACATCCTCGTGTGCCCGGTTTGCAAGCAGCCGATGATCCTGAAAGAAAACGGGGAAAGTTTGAAGTGCGGCGTATGCCGCCGCGTCTATCCCATTCAGGACGACATCCCGATCTTGCTGGTCGACGCCGCCACGATTGACGCGGCCTGAGGTCCTCCCGCAGGTGCGGTTTTCACCCACTCCGGAACGACACTTAGTGTCATTCTGGCAACGCGTCGCGTCACTCCGTCTGGGCCTCCCGATGGACGATTTCCCCGCAACTCCTTTTATCTCCTCGGGTTTCAACACTTAGGGACCCTGGGGTTCCGTATGCCCTTGTGTACCAAAGTTACGGCAGTCAAATTGCATGCAACGTATCAGGTTGCCGATGAGTCTAATTGAACAAGGTAAGTAACGGTCGGAGGTGAGAACGGCCATGAAAGACAAAGACAGATTTACGGTGACGGAGCTAAGCGCCTTGCGAAATGACCTTTTGCAGGGTGGAATGATCGATTCCCGGGATGCAGCCGAGCTTCTGCAGGTTTTTCTGATGGGGCGCGGTTACGGCGTTTCCCAGCAAGCTGCACTCGATGCCGCCGGCAGGGTGGAAATATCCGGTTGTTCTCTGCCCGTGCTCGAGCGCGAACTCGAAGGGCTTGCGCTGGTCATGTAAGTTTTGCAACCACGACGTTCAAGGGAAACTGCCCCCGCTTAACTGAGCATATTGGACAGTTTCTCAACACGAAGAGCCGGGCCGAACAGCCCGGCCTTTCTCTTTTGGCCCGGTAAACTGCCTCTCTGGATTACCTTGGTTGCCTCACCTTCCGCCTCTTCTTTGTGCCGGCGATCCCGCCGACAATAGTCCGCATGGACCGCACCAGCAAACTTGGCATTGCTTTCGTCTTCGTCTTTGCGATGCCCTTTGCAGCATTCGGGGTGTTCGCGCTGTCCGCCGTCATTCACCAGTTGATCGCGGGCGGCGCAGGTGACAAGCCGGCGTGGCTGGGCCTGATATTTGGCATAGTTTTCAGCGGCATCGGGTTCGGCCTGATGATTGCCGTGCTGTTTGGAAACCGGATCTACCGGCGCACCCAGCAGCGGCAGGCCGAGCATCCGTCCGAGCCCTGGCTGTGGCGTGAGGATTGGGCCCAGGGCCGCGTCCTCAGCAAGACACGCAGCAACATGATCGGTGCGTGGGTGTTTGCGATCCTGTGGAACCTGATTTCGGCGCCCGTTGCCTTGATTGTTCCGCAGCAGGCGGCAAAAAATCCGGCTGTCTACATCGCGCTGCTTTTTCCCATCGCCGGAGCCTGCCTGCTCATTCATGCCATCCGCCAGACACTGGAATACCACGAATTCGGCAAAACTTATTTTGAAATGGCGAGCGTGCCGGGCGTCATCGGACGCGAAATCAAGGGTGTTATTCAGGCGCGCTTCCCGCACTCGCCCGATCACGGGATTCACTTGCGCCTTTCCTGCGTGCATCGCGTCACCACTGGTTCCGGCAACTCGCAATCCACCAACGAGACGATCGTTTGGCGCGACGAAGCGGACTTATCCTCTGGACAGCTCTGTCCGGGCCCCGCAGGCACAACGATCCCCGTGGCCTTTCGCATCCCCTGGGACGCACAAGCAACCGACAAACGCGGGCCGCGCGATGAAATTGTGTGGCTGCTCGAGGCGCTGGCTGACGTTCCGGGCGTGGACTATCACGACATCTTTGAAGTGCCAATCTTCCGCACGCAGCAGACGCCGGCCCACCCCGACCCTGCACCCGAAGCCTTCGCTTTCCACCCGGCCAGCCGGCCCGAGGTGATGACGGTCGAAGTGCGCGCCACCGCCAACGGCACCGAGTTCTTTTTTCCCGCCGCTCGCAACAAGGAATTCGCTTCTATGACGAATGGATTCCTCCTTCTCTTCGCCTTTGGAACCTTCTTTCTCTCGCGTGTTCACATCCCAATCATCTTCGCGGTGGGGTGCGGATTTTTCTCACTGATTTTGCTGTACGTCACCATCCAGATGTGGTTGGGCACTACGCGCGTGGTGATCGGCGGCGGCCTGCTCAGTCTGCAGGATGGCCTGCTGGGTGGCGGCAAAATACAGCAGTTCAGTTGTGGTGAGATTGCGTCGATCTCGACCAGAATTACCGCGCAGCAAGGCGGCGCTACCGGCACTCCCTATTACGACATTCAGATGGTCCTGCGCAGCCGGCCGATGAATGTCACCCTTGGCCGCACGCTCCGCAACAAACACGAAGCTGATTGGCTGGTGGAAGAAATGCTCCGCTTGACCGGACAGCGGCCTAAATCCATGGCCGCAGCTGCGTCGTAATGCGGCGCAGCAGGCGCTGGCGGCACGCGGGCAGGAATGCCCGCGCCACACTTGCTACAGCTCTGCCACCATCCCCTGCAACTCCACTGCAATCTCCGCCGGATCTTTCTCCGCCGGAAACTGAACTGGCTTCCCAATGCGCACCTGGATTCTCCCCGGCGCGGCCAGTCTCCTGCCGGTTTTTTTGAGTTCATACAGGCCGTCAATGCGCATGGGAAGAACCGGAATGAGCAGGTTGTTGGCCAGCAGTCCCACGCCCGCGCGGAACGGGTTCAGGTTGCCGTCTTCGGTGTGTCTCCCCTCCGGAAAAACCAGCACGCTGTAGCCGAGATCCACGGCCTCTCCGGCATACGCAAAGCTCTTTCGGAACCCCGACTGGCGCGGCAGGGGAAACAGATTCAGCAGCGCGACGCCCATGAACCATCGCATCCGGTCGTAAATCCGCCGATACTCCGGCCGATCCGCCGCCGACCGCAGCGCCTCCAGTGCTTCTCCTCCGGTAGCCGTAGCCAGCCGGTGCCGGAGTCCGGGCGGAAGTGCAGTTTGGACAAAGCCAACATCCACGTCCGAAACGTGATTCGAGACAATCAGCAACGGCCCGCGTATCCCGCGCAGATTTTCGCGTCCGACAATTCGCGGCCACCCCAGCACGAGCATCGCCGGGCGCATGAGCAAATAATGCGCCGCCAGCCGCACCCACCTCACCGGCCAACGCAGCGCCCAGCGTGGATAGTGATATTGCCGACGCTCGCCTTGTCCTCCCTGAAGAAGCTTTTCCAGATCGCTGATGGTTGCCGCTTGCGCGAACTGGGTCTCGCTCAGATCCACCTGGTAACGATCCTCGAGGGCTCCAAGAAGCTCCACGCGCTCCAGCGAACTTAGTCCCAAACCGTTTTCCAGATCTGCGCCAGAGGCAAGCGCCTGCGGAGCGCGCCCGGTCACTTTAGAAAGGAGTTCCGCCAGCGTGGAGGGACGGGCGCTCTCGCCCGTGCGGCCCCTCAACCCCGCCTCCACCGCGTCGCGTATCACATTCCGGCGCGCCTTCTGGGTCGAGGTACGCGGGAAGTCTTCGTCCGGCCACAAGAACCAGGTGCGCATCCGCTGATACTCGGCTAGCGTTTGGTTGGCCCGCATCACTACCGCCTCCGCGTCCGCGCCGCGCTCGCGTAGCATCAGCACCGCGCATGGCTCGGCATTCCCGCCGCGTTCCAGGCCCACCACCACGCAGTCGCGGACTTCCTTTTGTTCGCGCAGAGCCGCTTCGAGGTCCTCGGGGTAGACGTTCATGCCCGCGGGCGTGACAATTACTTCTTTCTTCCGCCCTTTGAAAAACAGATTGTTGTCCTGGTCGACCGCTCCCAGGTCGCCGGTCTGGTACCAGCCCTCTTCGCCTGCGACCGGTTCCAATTCATGCCCATTCCAGTAGCCGCTGGCGACGCCGCTGCCACGGACCAGGATTTCCCCATCCTCCGCCAGCCGGATCTCACGCCCAGGCAAGACCTTGCCAATCGATCCCCGGCTGAGCTTGAACGGATGGTTGACGCTGATCAGCGATGTCGTCTCGGTCAGGCCATATCCCTGAATCAACGCATACCCCAGCCGATGCCAGAATTGCTCTGTCTCCCGGTCCAGGGCCGCGCCGCCGCTGATCATGGCCCAGAATTTCCAGCCGAACTGGCGGCGAATGTCGCGGAACGTCCACCAGCGGCGGAGGTAGTGCTGTTCGTCTGCCCGGCGGCAGCGCTCGACAAAATTCTCGCGGCGGCCGACGTTTTCCAGATCCCGCTCGATCTTCTGCTTCAGCGACTCAATCATGCGCGGCACCGCCACCAGCACCGACACGCGCTCCCGCCGGATAGTCGCCATCACTTCCGTTGGATTCAGCGACTGCTCAAACACCACCGTTCCGCCCATGAGCGGGGGGAGAAAGATTCCCAGAAATTGTCCGAAGACATGACTGAGCGGCAGCAGGTTCAGGAAACGGATCGGATGTACCAGCCGCTCGTAGCGCAAGTATTTTCTGATCTCGGTTTCAAGCGGCGTGACATTGGCGAGGACGTTGGCGTGGGTGATCACCACTCCCTTGGGCTCGGCCGTTGTGCCCGAGGTGAAGACGATCTCCAGAGTATCGGAGGGCTGGATCTCCACCGGACGAAACGGCGCCGCCGAGTGTTGCGAAATCGCCGCCCGGAGTTCCGCCGGATCGATCGCCTCGATTCCCTCGAACACACCCGCCCGCTCGCGGGCGCACAGCACCAGCCGGGTTCGCACCTGCGCGCTGATCCGGCGCGCAAACTCCGGGCTCGCGGCGTCATCGATGGGAACGGCAATCACCCCGCACAGGGCACATCCAAAGAACGCCGCGACCCACTCGCCACTGTTCGGACACCACAACAGAACCGCGTCTCCCCGGCCCAGTTTATGGGCCTGCAACTCGCGGGCAAACCGGTACGCAGTTTCGGCCACCTGGCGGTAGCTCCAGCGCTCGTGCCGGTACCCGCGGGGGTACACGTAGGCGCACTCACCGCCCCAGATTGCGAAGTCGTTCAAATAGTCCAATAGACTTGCCCGCACATCTGTTTAGTAGCACAATTCTCAAGCCTTGACAGGAAGACTGTTGCGGAAGCGGGAACTGGGGCCGAATGGCGAAAGATTCATGGATGGGGTTTTCGGCGACTCCGACAGTTTTGGTGCTGGCTCTAGCCGGCCTGGTTGCCTGCCAGCCTCGCGACTCGGGTGCCGCCAGCGCGGGCGGGGCGCCGCGTTCCGAGGGTTCGCACGCCGCATCCGGCGCTGTCCGCGATCTCAGCCAGGACGAAGCCGCCGGCGGACACATTCTGCGCAAGCACGTCGGCCGCACCGATGACGAACTCCGCGAACGCCTGGACCATGAACGCAACATTTCCGGCGCGTCCACCTACACCGACCGCGCCACCGCTGAGCGTGCCGTGGGAGCAGCCATCGCCCAGTCTCAGGATCGCATCCAGCGCTGGCTCAATCGCAGCGGCGGCCATCCCAACCTGGTCCTGGACTACGATTCTGACCAGTCCATTGGCCGCACCATTAACCGGGGCGAGGGCCAATCTCGCGCTTGCTCCCACGCCCTAGTCGTGCTGAAATACGAGCCACCATCCGGTTACTACGTTTTGACTTCCTATCCGGAGTGCCGCTAATGGACGCCAAACCCACCAACTCGAAGCCAGAAATCACCACCGCCAATTTTCCGACCCTGCACACTTTTCTGCGAGGCTACTTCCACGAGGACGTTGCCGACGAGTACGGAACTCCCCGGGAAGCCGCCGAGCAGTTTTGCGAAGACGCCGATACCGACGAACGTGTCCCGGTTGCCCGGGAGTGGCAGCTCCTGGCGGAACTGACGCACGGGCAGCCTGGCACCCTCAACGCAGCGTTGAAGAAACTAGGCAGTGCGGTGAAGTTGAACGAAGAGGAGATCCCGCAGATTTCCGCAATCTTCGAGCGTTACCTCGCGCAAAAACCCAGACGCCACGCTGCGAACGAATAAGATCGTGGAGGAACGGCATCTCACCCGCCGGCCGGACGGGGACGCCCGGTTCTCCACGAGCAAGGTCGTCTACCACCCTTCCTTTTCCCGATAACTGGAGAGGTTCGTGTACCTGGACAGCCGGGGGCGGCTGTCCCTACGTGGTTTCTGGAGCGGGATACAGGGCTTCGATCGCGGCCCTTACCTTGGCGGTGACTACTTCGGTATTGTGCAGGCTCAAGCCTGCCGTTGAAATCGGCTTGCCTACGCGCATCTCCAGCGGCTGGCACTTGATGTGATATGTATTCATCGGCAGCAAGTCGAACGTGCCCACCAGTGCGACTGGCACAATGTCAGCCTGCGCCTTGATGGCCAAAAAGAATGCGCCCGGCAGAAATTGTTGCAGTTTCCCATCCGGCGTGCGACCGCCCTCCGGAAAGATCACCAGCGGCATACCCTTCCGCAGGCTCTTCAGCGCGGACTTGATTGCTCCGATCGATGCCGACGGATTCTGCTGGTTGATGCACACCTGTCCTGATCGCTTCAGGTGCCACCCCACAAACGGATACATCAGCAACTCGCTCTTGAAAACAATCCGGAACTGGAAGGGCAGATGCACGTAGAGAATCGGAATGTCGAGCGCGGAAGCGTGCGTGACCGCGTACACTCGCGGCTTCGAGGCGTCGACCCGCTCCATCCCCGTTACTTTCACCGGGGACAGGATCGTCTTCATGATCAGCTGCGACCAGAGCCGCGCCAGACCATGCTGCATGCGTCCGCTCCGCTCAAACAGCGAACAAAAAAGCGAAACCGTGCCCAACACCAGCGTGTAAGCCCAGATCAGCGGATTCAAAATGAAATAAGACCGCAGGCGGCTGAGCCAGCCATGCCGCGTCACCGCGGCTTGCTGCTTCTCAACCCACGCTGGGACGGCCGCCCCCGGCTGTCCAGCCGAGCGCAGGTCGGCCTCTTTCTCGGACTCGACGGTTGTCGTGATCTTCGTCAAATCGTTCTGCCAATTCTTCTGACTCGCGGACAAGAATGTCCGCGCCACACGTTCCTTAGATGCTGACGCCCATCTGTTGCATCGCTTCTCCCACAATGTAAATCGACCCTGTAACCACCACCAACCCTGCGGGGCCCGCGATTTTGCTTGCCTTGACAAGGGCCGAGGATACGTCCGCGGCCACCTGGACGTCGCCCGCCACGCGCGCAGCCGCCTGCCGGATCTCCTCCACGCTGGCCGACCGCGGGTTGTTGGCATGGGTCACGATGACCAGCTCGGCCACCGGGAACAGAATTTCGGTGATCTCCGCGACCGCCTTATCGCGGAGCACGCCAAATACCATCGTGATTGGCCGATCTTCGTAAGCCGCCGACAGCGTTGACCGCAAGGCCCACGCTCCCGCCGGATTATGAGCCACATCCAGCACGAACTCCGGGCGGCGGCCGTCGCTCGGCACAACTTGAAACCGTCCCGGCCAGCGTGTCTCGCGGATACCACGTTCAATTGCTTTCGGCGTAATCTGCGCGAATCCCTGATTGTGCAGTTCATCGGCGGCCGCAATCGCCAAAGCGATATTCCTCAACTGATGCCGCCCTACCAGTGGCGACTCAACCAGGATTGTTTCGCCCAAAACTTCAAGCGGATACCTCTGCCGCACACGCGTCGGGTTTTTCGGAGAACTGGGTACCAGGTACTGGCTGCTTCCCGGCGAAACCGGCGGCACATAAGGAACCGCGTTTACCGCCCGCGCGCCCAAATCCAGAATCGTATTCCCGATCACGTCGTTCGCCTCCGGCAATTGCGGCAGCGTAACCACCACGCCGCCCGACCGGATAATCCCAGCCTTTTCCCGAGCAATCTCGCCGATGGTACCGCCTAAGTATTTCTCATGATCAAGCGCGATGTCAGTGATCACGCTGACCCGCGGCTCTACCACGTTGGTTGCATCCAGGCGCCCGCCCATCCCGACTTCAAGCACAGCCACATCCGGCCGCACCCGCGCGAAATGTTCAAAGGCCATCGCCGTCAGCATCTCGAAAAAGCTGGGATGCCACGGCAGATCGCCCTCGGTCACCAACCTCTCCGCCGTGCGGCCGACCACGTCGTGCAGCAGGGTGAAGTCGTCGTCCCCGATCGATTGTCCGTTGACCCGGATGCGCTCATTGATGTGCACCAGGTGCGGCGAGGTGTACAAGGCGCTCTTCAGCCCCGATGCCTGCAGGATGGAAGCCAGCGTTGCGGCTGTAGAGCCCTTGCCGTTGGTCCCCGCAATCAGCACGCTGGCAAAACTCTTCTCTGGATGTCCCAGTGCCGTCAGCAGAACCCGCATATGCGCCAGGTCGAACTTGTGCGACGGCGTCTGCGCCAGTTCGTGGCCCAACGCGTACATCTGCGCAACTGCGGTTTCGTAAGACATGGAGAAGCTCTTAGCTATTAGCTCTCAGCTGTCAGCCTTCAGTTTCAAGCATCGGCCAATCCTATTCCAGAGGCGCACAATGAAACGCCAAAGATTCACAGTAAGCGGGGAAGATCGTCTCTGGCCGGCCGAACATCACAACGAGGGGGATTTCGCCAGCCTGCGAGGCGCTGAAGACCGTTAGCTGGCGGCTGGCTGATGGCTGACGGCTGAATCCATAAACTCCAGCGCCCGCGCAATGTACGGCTTTAGTTCTTTCCGCGTCACCACCGCGTCCAGCATGCCGTGTTCCAGCAAGAATTCCGACCGCTGGAACCCTGGCGGCAGTTTCTGACGGATGGTCTGCTCGATCACGCGCGGCCCCGCGAAACCAATTAGCGCTCCCGGTTCCGCGATATTCAGATCACCCAGCATGGCAAATGATGCTGTCACGCCTCCCGTCGTAGGGTCCGTAAGGACCGAAATGTAGGGTACGCGGGCTGCATCCAGCCGGGCCAGTGCCGCGGAAATCTTTGCCAGCTGCATCAGGCTGATCACGCCCTCCATCATCCGCGCGCCACCCGACGCCGAGACAATGATGATCGGCGTGCATGTTGCGGTAGCCTTCTCAATCGCGCGTGTAATCGCTTCGCCCACCACTGCTCCCATGCTGCCGCCGATAAACGAGTACTCCATCGAGCTCACAATCACCGGACGGCCATTCAGCTTGCCGTGTGCGTTGATGACTGCGTCTTTCAGTCCAGTGTCTTTCTTGGCCTGCTTCAGCCGCGAGGAGTACGCCTTCAGGTCCACGAACTTCAGCGGGTCGGTCGAAGCCAGGTTGCTGTCGAAAATAGTGTACTGGTTATCATCCAGGAGCTGCGCCAGTCGGGTGCGCGCGTCAATGCGGAAGTGCTTGTCACACTTCGGGCAGACATTCAGATTATCTTCCAGGTCCTTTTTCCAGATGATCTGCCGGCACTCATCACACTTTACCCACAACCCCTCGGTGCGGACTTTCTTCTCGCCCGAGGTGTCCAGTTCACCGGATTGTCGTTTGAACCAAGCCATAAAGGCAGTTCTCAGTTCTCAGTTGCCAGTTCTCAGTAAAATCCGCTCCGGTCCGCGGTGGCACTGAGACCTGAGAACTGGGAACCGGGAACTGAGAACTAGTACTCGATTCCTCTCTGCGCCATCACGCCCTTTTCATACGCGTGCTTGACCTGGCGCATTTCGGTCACGGTATCGGCTAGCTCGACAATTGTCGGATGCGCGTTCCTTCCGGTCAAGATGACATGCACCATTTCCGGCTTCTTCTTCAAAGACTCCGCCACCTTGCCCGGGTCCAGCATACCGTAGCTGATGGCATAATTGATCTCGTCCAGTACCACCAGGTCCCATTCCCCGGACTGGATTGCCTTTTCCGCTTCTGCCCAAGCCTCTTCGACCATCTTCACGTCTTCAGGATCGGGTTTTTCCGCGCCCACTTTCACAAAGCCCCGGCCCATCTGCTTCATCACGAACTTATCGCCGAACGCCTGAACGGCATCGAGTTCGCCATAATGCCACGAACCCTTCAGGAACTGCAGCATCAGCACGCGCATTCCCTGCCCAACCGCCCGCAGCGCAGTCCCCATGGCGGCTGTGGTCTTACCCTTACCCGGCCCAGTATTCACGATGATGAGACCACGGCGCAGATCCGGCATAGATGGCGAATCCTTAATTTTACGCTACGCGGCGCAAGTGTGTGGCGCGGGCATTTCTGCCCGCGAAATGGGTGTGCCCAGCGCAAGCCTCGCCAGCGAGAAGAACGAGTCTCGTCGAAACGGTGTGGAGGGAGCAGCTTTCATCCGGGCCGCCCGACACGACGGCTTTTGCAAACTAAGGAGAAATGGCAGACAACAAAGGCGAACGGGCTTGGGGTCCCGTCCGCCTCGAGTCAAACGGGGGAGATCGCTTACGGCATTTCAACAACCCGCGACATTTTTGTTGGGCCGTCGGCGTTGGCCGCGCCCGGTTCCTCCGAGCTCAGCAGCCGCGCCGCCATCCGCAAAACTTCGACTTCTTTCCGGACCTTGAGCATTTCCTGTTCTTTCGCCCGTATTACGTCGTAAGGGTTTTTCATTGGGGAAGGCCTCGTCCAAGCCTTCAGGGTTTCTTCCGCCTGTGAAAGACACAATAGTCCACCTCGCAAACCTTGAGAACGTGTCGGAGGTGCATCCCGGGTGGAAATCGAACCGCCGCCAGATTCGGCGGACGGCCGATGCCTGTTTACTATGGAGTTAATGTCCCAGATGGCTTTCCGTGCGGTTCACAGAGGTGTGGGCGTCGAGGGTCTGCGCGGACAGGAGTGTCCGCGCTGCACGGTCAATGTCCCAGGTGATAGGGATGGTTCTTCAAAATGGTAAAGGCGCGGTAAAGCTGCTCCACCAGAATCACGCGCGCCAGTTCATGCGGCAGCGTCATCTTGCCCAGAGACACGACGAAACCAGCCTGTTGCCGAGCCTCGTCGCTAAAGCCATCGGCGCCGCCGATCGCAAACAGGAGCGGTACCGCGTTCAGTTGCTCACGCGCCACAAACTCGGCCAATTCCTCGGACGAAAGCTGCTTTCCGCGCGCATCGAGCAGCACCAGTTTGTGCCGGTCTTTCTGCCCTCCCCCCCGCGCCAGCGACAGAATCGCAGCCTCGTCTTTCAGCGCCACGCCTGCAACTTCCACGTAGCGCGAGATCCGTTTCAGGTAGTCGTCCGTTAGAGTCTGGATCGCCGGCTCTTTGGTCTTCCCGATCCACGCTACTTTGATCTTCATGGGTGTATGCCGGTAACAGGCTCTGGGAAAACTCTTTGGCGATCCATGGCCTGACCTCGACGGCTAAGCCGCGGGTGAAAGCGAACCGCTCATCGCAGCGCTGAAGCGTGTGCGTGAGAACTTGTGTCGTCCCTCCGGGACTCCGTCCGATTTTCCAATGTACCCGGGACTTACGTCCTGGGCCAACCTATGGCGCCCCTCCGGGGCTGGTGTCTGGCAGATTCTGTTCCACCGATGTCACGGCAGAGTAGTTCTCACGCACACGTGGAACAACTTGCGGAAGAAGTCGTCGAAGTCGCAGAAAGCACACCTCAGGCGCGGACACATTTTCAATGACTTAACGGCACGACTGAAGTCGTGCCCTTCCCAAACCTCGCTCGGGTTAGAGTTTTTCCGCAAGTTGTGAAGCGCTGCGCCAACCAAAATCAGGAGCAACGCGGCTCACGCTTTCCCCGACGCAAACACCAGCTCCGCGCCGAACCGTATCTCGTCCCCCACGCGATGGCGCTCGATCGCTTCTTTCGCCTCCGCGCGAATCGCCGGCCATTCGTCGGACGGCACGCGCTCCAGCATCGCCCGAAAGGGAGCCGTTAACGCGCAAATATACTCAAAGGCTTCTTCCGCATTTCCCGGCCAGGTCCAGGGCAGCGTGCGAAGCGACTCTTCCACCTCATGAAACCCCGCTGCCCGCAACACGTCCGACAACGAGCCCGCCTTCGAGAAGCGAAATGGATCGGCTCCACCCGGCTCGAGCATGGTCCCACCCGCATGGCGACGGATAATTTCCATCGTAGTCTGCCAGTACGGCTGCTCAATCGGACCCCACGCCGCAAAGCAGGCGCGGGCCTCCGGCCTCAGCACGCGGCGCAATTCCGTCAAAGCGCGTTCGACATCGGCGAAGAACATCACGCCAAAACGGCAGGCGGCCAAGTCAAAGCTCTGGTCGGTAAATGGCAGCTTGTGCGCATCCGCCTGCTGGGTCGAAAAGTTTGCCAGCCCCTTGGACTTGGCGCGCTGGCTCGCCAGTTCGAGCAGGTCAGAACTCAGATCCACGGCCGTGACGCGCCCCTCTGGACCAACTCGCTGCGCCAGACTGATCCCCGGTTCCCCCGTGCCGCACGCCAGGTCGAGCACCTTCATGCCGGGCTGCGGAAGCGTGTATTCCACCAGCGCGGCGGTCACTGCGCTCCCTAAAACCGCCGACTTCGCCCTCCACTTCTCCGCCGCGATCAGACGGTAGGCCGAACCCCACGGAGTTGCATTCGACGCTGCCATGTTCATGCCTTCTTCTTGCGCGTGCGCTTGGGAGCCGTCGCGGTTTTGGTATTTGTCGCCCTTGTCCGCCGTTTGGGAGCCGCCATCAACTCCGAGGGCTCCAGCCGCGTGGCCGATTTCCACAAACGCTCCAGGTCGTAGTACTGGCGCGCATTTTCCGAAAAAATGTGGACGACAAAGTCCACGTAGTCCAGCAGCACCCACTCCGCCTGCTTGTAGCCCTCGGTATGCGTCGGACGCATTCCCAGCGCCTCCAGCCGGTCATCCACCGCGTCGGCAATCGTCTGGATTTGGCGGGAATTAGTTCCGTTGCACATCACAAAATAGTCAGTGAACGCCCCCGAATCTTTTTCCAGCTCTAGAATCGTGACTTGTTCGGCTTTCTTATCCTGGCAGGCGAGAATGGCTTCGTTGACCTGACGTTTGAGGTCGTTCAGTTTTTTCATAAGAGGGCGTATCGATTGTAACGCGCTGGTGGGTAGTGGGGTGGAGGAGCTAGCGCCTGGACTGCAGTAATTCGCGGGCACCGAACTGTATACTCACATGGCAAAGTCCATGTTGGCCGCGCGGTTTGCACCGTGTGCCACAATGTGATGGGCGATACCCATGAAAAGGAACACCGTTCCTCCCATCGCATTCTCTCTTCTGATCTACCTTGCCGCCCTCTTCTTCACCACCGGGGCTACTGGCGAAGACAAGACTGCCTCGGACTGGCACGCGAAAGATCTCCCTTTCCGCGTCTTGAACACGACAAGCGTTGGTCCCTCGCTCTGGATATGCGGAACTAATGAGGCAATAGCAGTGTCATCCGACGCTGGAGAACACTGGCAGGTGAAACACCAGACAACCGACGGTGCTGTGCTCCTGAACATCGGCTTTGCGAGCGACAAGTTCGGGTATGCGGCGGGAACAGGTGGTCTCCTTTTTACAACCGAGGACGGCGGAGAGACCTGGTCCCAGCGCTCAACGGGCAGCGATACCATTTTGCAGATTTCCTTTTCGGACCCAAAACATGGATTGATTCGAACATTCACATCCTTGCTGTTCACCCTCGACGGAGGCGCTCACTGGGCGGTCGTGTCCGCAGACCAGAACACGGACGAGATCAAGCACTTTCCTTACACCTTCTCGTTGGTTGCCCTCGATAGTTCTCACATGGCGATCATGATGAAGCAAGGCGCTGCCCAGTACGAAGGCCAGGGCTTCTTGACGACCGAGGACTCAGGACAATCGTGGAGGTTCTCAACAATTCCGAATGTCACTCTCTACAGCTTCCTGCGTGTGCAAGGTAAATACTGGACCGTTGGGACTGAGGTAATCCATAAGGATCAGCCGGGTGGGGGCTATGCGGTACCGGTGGCCCTGTACTCCTCCGACGGATCAAAGTGGGAACATACCAGCAATGACCTCTCCGCGTGCAAGCTGCAAATGTGCGTGGCCTGCACTACCGAAGGCTGCCTTTCTGCGAACGGAATGATTGCGGAGTTCTTCTCAGATAAGACCAGCTACAAAGAGTTCTCGTCCAATCGGGAGTTGACCCCGAAATGGGCAGCGGCTAGCTCAGCAATATGTTTTGTTGGGAACGGGCTTCGGTGCACTGGTTTGAAGCCAGTGGTCAAACCTAATTCGGGCGAGAATCCATTGCCAACGGCAGTGGGACCCGGGCCACTGGGCGCTCCCGCTGCTCAAGGTCCTCACTGCATTATTTGCAGTATGGATCGCATTTTCATCGACAAAAAGGCCCAAGGTGCTTACACGATCAAGTTGGAGCTTGAGATTGCCAAGAACGGAATTGTAAGAACCGCACTCGCCGAAGGTGCACCGACGCCGGAGGTAAAGTCTCGACTCGAACAGCAAGCGCAGGAATGGATATTCGAGCCGTACTTGAAGGACGGTGTCGGCGTGGACGTTAAGCTCAACACGAGCGTTCACGTAAACGTCATAAGGTCTCGGTGAGCATTTGCTATGAGGCCATCCAGATAAACATCTCTCACATTCCCTTCCGGTACAGCCCCATCTTCCGAACATACTCCGCCACCCGCGGATCCAGCCATCGCCCCAGCGGCTTGCCCTGCGCCGCCGCTGCCCGAATCGTCGTAGCGGACACATTCTGCTGCACGCCATCCAGCAGGTGTAGAGTCACGCCCGGCAGCACCAGGTCGCCCGCCGCCGGCTGTTTATGGAACGGCTTGGTCACGGAGGCGGGCGGTCGCAAGCCCTCCGGCAGAGACTCGGCCACGTCTCGCAATGAAAATCCCGGACGGCTTGCCACAATGAACTCGCACTCGGCCAGCAGTGCCCGAGCCTCACGCCACTTGGCAATGTCCTTGAATGCGTCCATGCCGATCAGAAAGAACAGCCGGTCCGCCTTCTTCAGCGTCTGCTTCAAACGCCGGACCGTATCAATCGAGTAATTAGCTGGCTGCCCGACTCCTCCACCAGCACCCGGTTCACCCGCCTCCAGCAACGACGGCACCCAGCGCTTGTCGTCCTGCGTCGCCAGGGCAACCATGGCATAACGGTGAACGAACGCCGTGAGGGGCTGTTTCTGTTTATGCGGGGGCACGTTCGCCGGCACAAACAGCACCTGCCGGAGTGAGAATCGGTCGGCCGCTGCCTGGGCCAGCGTCAAATGCCCGCGGTGGATCGGATCGAAACTCCCACCGAAAAGCCCGATATTCATGCGTTTCCTTTCTGCCCGGCGCCGCTAGTGTCATGTTTCCGAACGCTTGTTGCAAGTCCTTGTTCGTTGTAAGCAGAATTTTGCACTATTGATTCTTGAGTTACTGGCATTTCGGCGTATGTTGGATGTGCCACGTCGTTGCCCCGCAACCCGGCCCCACACTGGCCATTGGGACACTGTGCCTTTGCCGGGACCGTGTGAACAGGCGTAACTCGCTCGCGCATTTCTTTGCGCATAGCATGAAATTGAATTCTATGCGAATGAAACTCCCTCTCATCCGCACGCTGGCCGTGGCTCCCTCACGCGCCCCGATTTTGCGTTACGGAGTCGCGCTGCTCAGCGCGGTTCTCGCTCTCATTCCGACCCTGCTCCTCACCGACATCGCCGAGAGCCGTCTGGTCGTCTTCGCCGTCGCGGTCATGGTCAGCGCCTGGTACGGCGGTTGGAAGCCCGGACTCGCCGCCACCTCCTTCGCTCTCACCGTCAGCGCCTACTATTCGCTGATGGGAGAGCACAGCCCGGCCGAATACCGCAAAGCGGTTGCCCACCTGATCCTCTTTTTCGCGGTTGCCCTGCTGATCTGCTGGTTCAACGCCGCCCTCCGCGCCACCCAGGAAAGCCTGAACCGCTCCGAAAGCAGCTTCCGTTCGCTGGTCACCAACGCCCCCTACGGAATCTGCCGCTGCAACTCGCTGGGAATGATCCTCGACGCGAACCCGGCGCTGGTCGCCATGTTTGGCTATTCGAGCACCGCAGAACTCACCGGCCGTCACCTGGGCAGCCTGTACGCCGATGCCCAGCAGTGGTTCCAGACCGCCGACTATTTTCATGCGGGAAAAGAATTCAACAACCTGACCACCGAATGCGTTCGCAAAGACGGCGCGTCTATCGTTGTCCGCATCTCCGGCCGCGCCATCCCCAACGGCAAGGCCGGGAGTACCTTCGAGATCTTCATGGAGGACCTCACCGAGACTCGCGCACTCGAGCAGCAACTCCGGCAGGCTCAGAAAATGGAAGCCATCGGACGCCTTGCGGGCGGCATCGCGCACGACTTCAACAACCTCCTGATGGTGATCTCCGGATACTGCGAGTTCCTGCTCGAGCGCGCTGGTTCTGATCCTCGTCTCCGCGGCCCTGCGCAGGAGATTTCCAACGCCACCCAGCGGGCTACGTCGCTCACCCGCCAACTACTGGCCTTCAGCCGCAAGCAGATGCTGGCGCCCAAGGTCCTCGATCTCAATGAGGTCGTCACCGAAAACCTCAAGATGCTGACGCGCATGATCGGCGAAGATATCGACCTGGTCATGGTCCCGAGTCCTAATATCGGCGCCATCCGCGCCGATCCCGGCCAGGTCGATCAGGTCATCATGAATCTGGCCGTCAACGCGCGCGATGCCATGCCCGAAGGCGGCAAACTCACCATCGAGACTGCCAACGTTTCGCTCGATGAGAACTTTGCCCGCACCCACGCCCCCCTCCACCCGGGCGATTACGTCATGCTCGCCATCAGCGACACCGGGGTCGGCATGGATGTCGACACACAATCGCACATCTTCGAGCCATTCTTCACGACCAAGGGCGCCAAAGGGACCGGGCTCGGCCTTTCCACCGTCTACGGCATCGTCAAACAGAGTGGCGGCTTCATCTTCGTCCACAGCCAGCCCCAGCGCGGCACCGCCTTCCGCGCATATTTTCCCCGCGTCGACGCGCGCGAGGAGCCCGCCGTTATGCAAGATGGTCTTGGCCTCCCTCGCCCCCAGCGCGGGCAGGAGACTATTCTGCTGGTCGAAGACGAGGTCAATCTCCGCCGCCTTGCCCGGCAATATCTTGAGATGCAGGGCTACAAGATTCTCGAAGCCGAAGATGGGGCCGCCGCCTTGCAAATTGCAGCCGGGCATAAGGGCACGATCGACCTTGTACTAACCGACGTCATCATGCCCGGGATGAATGGCCGCGAACTGGCCCGCCACATTGCCGCCCAGCGTCCAGACGTCCGCGTGCTCTTTATGTCGGGCTATACCGAAGACGCCATTGGTCACGACGGCCTGCTCGACGCCGGCATCAATCTGCTTCAGAAACCGTTCAGCCTTCCCGCCCTCAAAGACAAGGTCCGGGAGGTGCTGGATTCCGAGCCGATTCCCGAGGACGCCGCTGTATCCACGGGCGCCGCTGCCGATTCCGCCGGGTCCGCAGGAAAGAAGATTCCTCCGTTCCGCGCCCGCCGATTCAACCTTCATCTTCCATTGCGCTATCGCTTGCTTGGAGAAAGGAACTGGCGACCCGGGACCACCGAAAATATCAGCCGCTCCGGACTATTGTTCCAGGCACAGGAGATGCTCGAACCGAACGCCCAGCTTGAAATCAACCTGGTGCTGCCCTCTGAAATCGCCGGCCTCGCCGCTACCGAGGTGGTCTGCCGCGGAGAAGTGGTTCGCTCCATCGGCCCCCACGGATCAGAACTGAGCCCGGCCCTGGCCGCCCGGATCCTCCAATACCAGTTCCAGCACTCCCACATCCCCGAAGCGTGATGCGAGTAAGAAATGGCGGGCACCCTCGTCCGTCGCCCCTGTTGCCGCCGGAAGCACGGCCCGCTTGGACAACTTCGCGCAAGACTGCTACATTGCCGCCAGTATGTCACTTGTAGTCAAACTCGAAGATGATCTCGGCGAACGCAGTGAATGGGTCATACTGCATGCCGTTATCCCCGCGAATAACGACGGCTCATTCCCAATGCTGAGCGGGATCGATCCCTTCGGAAAAACCGTCTTCAATCACCTGCAGATGCGGGAATTCCTATGCGAATGGGAAAAGGTAAAAGACCGGGTCCACGACGAGTCTCAGATGGAAGCCTGGGGAAAAGTGAAACACATGGCCGAAACCTGCCGCCAGGACCGCGACCTCTATTTGCGATTCGTTGGAAACTAGCGAGCGATGTTTCTTAAGAAACGTCATCCCAGGCGGAGTCGAGGGACGTCGTTTTTCCGGAACCAGCAAGAGCGTGAGTGAACCGGCCTTCACTTCGACAACACTCCCAACGCCTCGCGAAACAAAACATCAAAACTCGGAGCGGTGGCCCCACTCCTCGCGTTCTTTGGGGCGAGAGGGATGCTACTCAACGCCTTCTCTGCTACCGCCCGCTGATATCCCAGATTTACCAGCGCCGAAAGCACGTCTTCTTCCAGCGGACTGACTTGTGCCACCCTCATCTCGGCGGCTCCCGTGGGTGTGGGCAGCTTGTCGCGCAGCTCCAGCACCATGCGCTCCGCGGTTTTCTTGCCGATGCCCGGAATCCGCGTGAGGCGCGCCACATCCCCGCTCCGAATCGCGCCCAGCATCTCATCCACCGGCATCCCGCTCAGGATCGTGATTGCCAGCTTCGGCCCGATCCCGCTTACCGTCAGCAATTTTTCGAAAAGTTTCTTCTCCGCCAGCCGCAAGAATCCATACAAGCTGAGAGCATCCTCGCGCACGTGAGTGTGAATGTGAAGCGCCACCTCCGTGCCCGCCTGCGGCAGCTCTGAGAACGTGGGCACGCTGATCATGACGTCGTAGCCGACGCCGTGCGTCTCCACAATCGCCTGGTTCGGATGTTTCGAGAGCAATGTTCCACGGAGATGCGCAATCATCGGCGCTATTGTACGTGATAGGCAGAGTGGGGCACGGCAATTGCCGGGCTTCGCCTGGCCGGAGAGTCGAGACGGCTGTCCCTAAGTGAATATCGCCCCATTTTTCCTCCCCTTTCCACAGGAACGTCCGCTCCTCCACAGTTTCTTCACAAAACCGGCGCATTTTTCCGTTGCGTGAATCGCCCCATTCCCGCACAGTGCTATTCAGTCAAAAGCGTGTGATGTTCTGAACCTTGCCGGTTCGGTTCAGCGTTGCCGGTGATTCTCTCGAGGGTGAGTCACCGGGGGAAATCCGGTTCATGTCCAGTGAGCTGGAGCCCGGGCGTTGCGGCCTCCTCAGAAATCCTCCTACCAAGGCAGGATGGAAGCGCTGAGCCAGCAGCCTGTGTGCGCAAGCCTCAGGCGAGCATCGCGGGGCGCTTGCACTTTCACGAGTGCAAACGCAGCGATCATCGATCGCCTTCGGGCGGGAGACGGCAGGCCAGGAGATCCACGTAAACAGTGCGGCTTGGGTGGCTGGCCCAAGCCGCATTTGTTTTTGCTTGTTATGTGGCGCGGACACTCTTGTCCGCGAAATGCCGAGTCCCAAGTCAAGTCGTAGTGGCCCCTTGCGGCCATTCCTGTCCGCGCACTGCACTCGTCTTGTGTACCGCGGACACTCCTGTCCGTGCACTGCCAGGATCATCGAGACAAGAAGCGTTCTCCGCGGGCCAGTCACAACATTCGACATCCACCAGCAGCGGCATCGTGAGCGCAATCGCCTGTGGCTGTTGAAAAACTCCTTTTTCGTCTCAAACAGGCAAAATTTGGGGGATAGAAAATGTCTACCCGACCCGAGAAGATCGATTGTGGGGCTTCCTGATGCAATTTTATTTTGGCGAATTTTGCGGGAGAGAGTTTTTCAACAGCCACGCCTGTTTTCGTCAACATGCTTCAACGAGGAGGACAACCTACATCGCGCTTTGCTTCTTCATAGAACCTCTGCGGAAGCAAGACTTGGGCATACACGTACACGATCGGGACTTTAATTCCTTTGTCTGGCGATCGGCTCCATATCTCCCCTGTAAAAGTCGGGCTCCCGTTATCGACAAATCCATGGATCGGCTCGTTGCCTGAACATGGGAGGAACACATCCTCAAACAATCCGGTTCCGTTTTCATCCGTGAGTTTGCACCGGTCTACATTAGCCTGCTTGTCGAACCAGCAGTCCAGCCAGTACCCTCTGTTGTGCAATCTCAACGAAGCCTTGTCCGGTAAGACGTAAAGCGCGTTGGACGAAACAGTCCGCGGACGAGGCGACTGCCATGGCGTACGCCCTTCCCACAAGAGCACGACCGCGGCGAGGATAATCACCGTTCCCACTACGACGCGACTGTACTTCTTGGGAGTGAAGCGAAGGACGAGTGCGACAAACGCTCCGAGCGCAACTGCCGCGAGCACGAACCATTTTGCGATGGGCATACTCACGAAGCCCATCACGAGAAAGCCTATCGCAACAAGTACTCCAGCAAACTCTGAGTCCACCCGCATGACTCGCCATGGGCCGGGATGCCTGCTGAGGTCGCGATCCTTCATGATCTAGATTGTCCCACCGCTCCATCTCAAAAGCAGTGACTTCTGCGTAGTCGCTGTAACATCCCACCATCCCGATTGCACGAACAACCTCCCTCGTGCCGCGCGGCCGGACCTCACAGCCCCCATCCATTTTTCCCTTGACCTCATTTTCAAATGTCCCCAAACTAATTCCATATCTCAAAGATGAGCACGCGGACAAGAAATTAGCTGTAACTTGAATGTTCTCTAGATTTTGCCCGTAACTCCTTTAAGATCATAAATTTTCATCATAGTCCCCGCCTAACTCCATGATTCCAATCGATCGTGGGGGGAGGGGGGTAGGAGTCATTCATGCGTTATACCGACGAACTGTATCCCGCCAACATCGCTCGTTGTCAGCACATCAAAGTCAACGGAACTCTCTGCGGCTCGCCCGCACTCAAGAACAAACGCCAATGTTTTTTCCATCACCAGTGGCAGCAAAACCGGATCCAGTCCAATGCCAACCAGGCCCGCCGCGGCGGTGCCGCTGTGTCCCTCGTACTGCCCATCCTCGAAGACGCCAACTCCATCCAGGTCGCCCTCATGCACGTCATGAGCCTGCTGCTCAACGGCACCATCGAACATAAGACCGCCGCCCTGCTGCTCTACGCGCTCCAGACCGCTTCGAGCAACCTCCCCCGCACCGAATTCAAACCCCATCCCGAGGAAGTCGTAATCGACCGCCAGGCAGTAGCCGACACGATCTTAGGCGACAAGGCGTGGTACAAGCAGGAATTTATAGATCTTCAGAACGAAGAGGAGAACGAAGAGGACAGCAGCGGAGAAGACAGTAGCGAAGAAGAAGACGGCACAATCCAGGCCGTCGCCTGTCCCGCCCATCAAGGCGGGTGCCCCACTCATCCCGCACTTTGCGATGGGTGGGATTCAGCTGGTTCGAGCCCCCCGCGATCGACGGCACCAGCAGCACTTCGTCGCCATCCCGAAACGCATACGAAGCGCCCCCAAGGAAGCGAATATCTTCTTCGTTCACGTAGATATTCAGGAAGCGCCGCGCCTCTCCCGATTCATCGTGCAGATGCGGCGTCAGGTCCGGGAACTGCTGGTCGAGCGCCGCGAACAGGTCGTTGAGGTTCGACGCCGTGCAATCAATCTTAGGTGTGCCGGCCGTGAGCCGCCGGAACGGTGTCGGAATTTGTACCGTGATACTCATTGAGAATTATGCCTCCGCCGCGAGCAAACCAGACTTGCGCGCCAAAGGTAGCGCCGGCGTCTCGCCGGCAAATGCTGCGGGCTTACCCACCTTGCTAGCGAGATATGCCTCAAACTCCACCAGCTTCGGAGCGATCGGCGTCTCCGCTTGGTACGCGTCCGCCAGCACGTCGGTGGTTTTCAGCCCGTTGCCGGTGATGCAGAGCACGGTTGTCTCATCGGGAAGGATGCGATCCTGATGAATCAGCTTGCGCGCCACGCCCACCGTCACGCCGCCCGCAGTTTCGGTGAAGACGCCTTCACTCTCGGCCAGCAACTGGATCGACTCGACAACTTCTGTATCCGAGACGTCTTCCGACCATCCGCCGCTCTTAGTGATCGCCTTGATCGCGTACGGTCCATCGGCGGGATTGCCGATCGCAAGCGAGCGCGCAATTGTCTTCGGGCGCTGCGGTTCGATCTCGGTGCTGTACTGCTTGACGGCGGTAGAGATCGGAGAGCAGCCGGAAGCCTGCGCACCAAAGAATTTTACGGGTCTGGGATCGACGAGGCCGAGCAGCACCAGTTCATCAAACGCTTTCTTGATCTTCGAGATCAGCGATCCACCGGCCATTGGCACCACGACGTTATCGGGCAGCCGCCATCCCAGTTGCTCGGCGATTTCGTAACCGACCGTCTTCGAGCCTTCGGAGTAATACGGACGCAGATTGACGTTCACGAATCCCCAGCCTTGTCCTGCCGAAAGACGCTCGTCGGCGATCTGCGAGCACAGACGATTCACGTGGTCATAGCTGCCGTTGATGCGCACCAGCTGCGCGCCAAACACTTGCGTGCCGAGAATCTTTGCCGGCTCGAGGTCGGACGGGATAAAGATCCACGCCTTGAACCCTTCGCGCGCAGCCTGCGCCGCGACCGAGTTCGCCAGATTTCCAGTAGAAGAGCAAGCGACGGTATCGAATCCGAAGCTGCGGGCATTGGCGAGTGCGACCGCCACCACGCGATCCTTGAAGCTCAGGGTGGGCAGGCAGACCGCGTCATTCTTGATGCAGAGCCGCCGCGAGCCAATCTTTTCGCCCAGGCGCGGCGCGCTGACCAGCGGGGTATATCCAACGGGGAGGGAGGGCTGATACCCCGCGGGCAGCGGCAGCAGTTCGCGGTAGCGCCAGATGTTGGGCGCACGCGACGCGAACAATTCACGCGAAACAGTTTTGCGAAGGGAATCGTAGTCGTAGGTGATTTCGAGGGGAGAGAAACAGTCTTCGCAGTAGTTGCGGGGCTGGCTGGGCCAGGTCTTGCCGCATTCGCGACATCGGAGTTCGTACGTGCTCATCCTGCGACTTCCTTCTGCGACTGCGGGACGAGCCGGGTAAAAACCCCGTATACGACAAAACCCCTTTTCCGGATAGGAAAAGAGGCTCGGGAACTGCGAACAATTCGCTTTCCCGAATCTCATGGTCCCCGTTGCCGGGCGAGAGTTGGCACCTGTCAATTGGGATA
>Ga0209698_10000958_pt1 | contig 33171 bp, 27 predicted proteins | sample LitLauG_LLR_2012_FD_187203 | JGI IMG/M metagenome (GOLD analysis project Ga0209698, IMG submission 187203) | Freshwater sediment microbial communities from Pennsylvania, USA - Little Laurel Run_MetaG_LLR_2012 (SPAdes) (version 2) | ecosystem: Environmental > Aquatic > Freshwater > Creek >... | reverse complement strand
GGCATGAGAATGCACAAGGATCTGATCGGATGTTCCGGCCCGGCACTGTAGTGCGCTATGGGGCCCGGCCTTCCGGCGGCGCCCAGGCGGATGGTCGCAGGGTGGCGGACGCCAAACCACGACCGTTGGCGTACTGGAAAGTCAGGCTAGCCTCGATTTCCACGGCCAATACCAGTGATAACGTCGGCAACCATCAGTGGCGCGCCGGGCCTCAGCCAGACGGGCATTTCGCATTACGGACCGTTAGCTTGTCTCTTGTCCAGTACTTAAATTAAAGGGCTGAATGAGGCAGCGGCAAAGCCAGGTGATCGCGCAGAACATGAAACATTTAACTATTAACTATGGGATTGTTTTAGGGGCCTGGCGAACTGACCTTCTGTACTCGAAATGAGCTTTTCGTAGCTTCATGTTCGGGTTCTACTTGACGTTGACGTGATTCTGGGAACGTTATCTAACTTGCAGGTACGCCACAAAACATTTCGACATAAGGATGGATTTTGGCTTTGTCGAACTTTTTCAGGGTCTGAGACCCAGTTTAGTTGATCTAGTTGATCTATTAGAATCGGCGTAGGCCAGCATATCGACCTCCCGAGGATCCGGCACGCAAAACCAAGAACACGAATGGGAAAAACAAGCGGTACGCACTACTGTTTTGCAAACGAAGCCAGCGCCGCCGTTAATTGGGCCAGTGCTTGCTGGCGTAAGTCCTGTGCCGATTGCAGGTCTTTCATCATGTCCTCCGTGTCTTTGGCGATTCTATCCACGGTGGGTAGCCGGTCCACCAGTTCAGGCCTCTGATCGGACAAATTCTTCAGTGCGGTCTTGCAATCCGTCGTCTGTATGCGGTCCATGGCCGGTTTCAGGCGACTCGTGGCGGAGGTATCAATACCGGTTAGGCGTTGCTGCAACGCTTCAAACGCGCTTTGCACCGTTTGCGCTGTCAAGGAACGCACCACGCCGGACGCTACCGCCCGTTCGTCCGGAGAGATCGCCGGCGCATTGTCAGGGACTGCGATGAGCGATCCTAAGGGAACCTTGCTGAGATCGGCCAGTTGAGGGTTGGCCTTCACCAAGACGGCTGCCGCCTGATTAGTTGCCGCTTGCGAGCCAGAGCTCGGGATGCGAAAGATCCGGGTTGCCAGTTCGTTAACGCTTTTCTCGCCTTTGAATATGACAAAGCGCATAGGTCTTAGCTCCAATCAAACATTTATCGCGTTCAGCGGGGCCCAAGGAGGGCCCAGAGCAACCGCACCCACTGTGATGTCACCACCGATGGTGATGTTACCCAATACAGTTAGCCTCTTGGCTGGGCTCGCCGGGTTCAGGTTCATCACGTGCTGCAGTGGGCCTTGCTGTGATGGGTCGCCTACGTTGGTCTGGACCGGCGCTTGCACGAAGTTACTGGAAGCGATGATCGCGCCGGCGTTTAGTTTGTCGTTGTAGCCCAGTTGGACCACGAGCATCGAGAGGGGAGCAGTGATCGGGTTGTCCAGGAAGCACTGATTATCGCAGAATAGGCAGGATCGCGCGATGACAATCAGCACGGTAGGGGTGCTTCCAAACGACTCCAACAGGTTCCCGCGAATGTTTGCGTCACCGAAGACCAATCCGATCAGTAGCGCAAACCAGGCGGAAGGGTCGCCATTGAGAGCGGGTATACTGGCCCGGCGCACCTCATTGTCGACTACATCTGCGCGTCCGACAACCGCTATCAGCAAGACGCCGCATCCGAGAACGACGGGCGGGGTGGCGGGCCCCACATCCACCACACGATTTCCCACAATTCGCACATCAAAGCCCAGCGTTACCCATAGTCCCGCGCGAGCATTCGATTGAGGGCCCGGCCCAACGACTTCGACCACGTTGTCGCAGATATTGACGTTGATGTTACCGGAGGACAGCAGTAGGATTCCCCCCAGGATGTCGGTCGCCGCCGGTGCAGAGGCAAGGCCGACTGATGCCATGGCGTTTCCGCTGATGTCCAGGTCCAACGCGTAGCTGGCAGTCTCGGAAAGGATGCCGGCGCTGCCAAGGTCGCCCATCTGATTTCGGGAGATGATCGTCTCCAACAGGATCGTCCGCGCCTTCACAACGATGCCATTTCCCGTCAACCCGAAGATTTGATTGTAGGTAACTTGGGTGCTGAAGATGGCCGTCCCGGCAAGAACGATCCCGTCCTGGCCGGGACTTATGGGGTCTCCGAGGATACGGTTGTTGCTGATGCGCGACTCGCTGGCGTTACAGGCAATCGCGGCGTTGACCAAGGCACCGGCAGGACCGGCGCCGACGACGAACGAGTTTCTTTCGATGGACACACCGAGTCCAGAGCCCTGAAACTGAAAGCCGACGGGGCTCGAGACCAAATTGTCTGCGAATGACACTTCCAGAAATGACGCGACGTTCCTGAGGTCGGCGAACGCTACACCCGCCTGAGTGCATGCCATTTTGTTGTTCCGGATACAAGAATGGCCAAGAAAGGTTGTGTTCACCTCATTGATTGGAGATGGACCCACACCAATCTCTACGTTGCTGAAGACATTGTCGTGGATCTGCGCGGCCCACACGAAGCCGGTCATGCCGATTGCGGGAGAAAGCGTGCCAAGCGCAGGTGCCGGCCCAGATCCAACCGACGAGCCGGTGAACAGGCAGCGCTTGATTGTCACGAAAAAGCTATTGGAAATCACCACTCCTGGAATCGTCGGTTGGTTAGCACCCGCTGACGGTCCAAGAAAAGCGACATCCTCCACGGTGGTATCCACTGCTGAATCGATCAAGAACATCGGTTTCTGGGAAGAGAAGCCCACACCCGCGACCAGACTCGGCAAACCATGTCCGCTGATTTCGATCGCGGCGAGGCCGCTCACCGTGATAGTACCGGTAATGTTGTACAGGCCGGGGCCGAGGCAAACCTTGCCGCCGCCTTTGCCCTCCACCTGGCTGATTGCCGACTGAATCGTAAGGGCGCCGCTGTTGTGGGAATCGGCGCTGACGCAGACCGAGCAATCACAACTTTCTCCCATGTTCGGTGGCCAGAAGACACGACAACTGGTGGCAGGGCCTCCGGGCAAGGTAACGAAACCGAGCCATGCGTAGTGATGGAGGATGCCACGCGGCGGGGCCTGGGTCAGGATCTCCACCGAAGCATCGATCACGCGCGCATCGAACATCCAGTAGTCGAGCGCCTTGAAGTTGGGCACTGGCATACCGCCGTCGATGCTGAAAGTAATCTGGATGCCATCTTCCAGCACGATGATGCCGGTCGGCGGGACAGGGATCAATCCGCCGTTGGTGTCCACATCAACAATCGCAATGCCCAATGGGTCGCGCACGATGCCGTGCTGGTCCCAGCGGACCACCCGGGTGTGCCGGTCCGCCTTGGTTGCGTCAAACTCTCCGGCTGGCAGCGTAGTCTTAAGCTTGATGGTCAGGTTCACGTCGTCCACCAAAGCGACCTGACGCATTTCGCCGGACAGCCCCTGAAAGTAACGGTAATCGTCGGTTACTTCGACCCAATCATCGGGCTGAAAGCGCAGAACCGAATCACGCCTGGTGAGCACCACAGTCAACGTATCGAGGGTGGCGTTGATTCCGGTAACCGCCGTTGCTACCGACGCGTTATCGCGGGACCACTTGAACTGCGCTGTGCCCATGGCGCCGCCATTGTGGATTTCAACACGGTAGCAACGATTGCCGGAACCGCGATAGCCGCCGTTCGGAGGAACAATGCACGGGTCAGTGCTGCTGGGGATTCCGGCGGCTGCGGTGGTGAGGCGGCCCGCCGATGGCGCAGTGGCTCCAACCCAGGCTGGCATTGACCCAGGTGGGGTAGAACAACTGGCGTCTGACGGCGTATTCTCCTGCACTTTCACCTGCCATACCGTCTGTAAACGAGTACTAGTGTCAACCGCCACGGCTTTGTCGATTAACCCTGGATCTTCGAGGTAGGTGAGCTCTCTCTCCCACACATCAAGGTAGACGAGATGAGGTTTCCCGTCAGCGGGGAAGGCAGGAAAAACGGGGTAGTAAGGCTGCTGTTCGTAAGGGATGGGCGCTGCGCCGACAAGCTCGCCCAGAATCGGGTCGTATATCCTCTTGGCCGGGTCTGTAGCGTCGATCCCGTGGTTTTCCGCAAGGAGCCCGTCAACGTACATCCGCCCGATGCCGATGGTGAAGCTAGCTCCGCCAATCACAAGCTCAAACGCCGTCTTGGTGTCGATGGGAACAACGGCACGGCCCATGATGTCCATGGTTTCCGCCCGCCAGCGGCGATCCTGGAGCTGGACGTTTTCGTTCCAGTCCGTATCCAAGAGCACCCGGCCCTGTTGCATCTGAACCCCGGTCGTATCCTTCAAGTGGTTGTATCGAAAACGCGTATAATCTCCGGCCATGGTTCGCTTCCCTCCCGATCGCTACGTTACGTAAATGATTCCGGCTTCCAGCCCGAAGGGCAGATACTCCTGCAGGCGTATCGTCAAATTGCTTTCCCGCTGCGGCTGCTTCAATTGGCTGAATGCGCCCATCTCCGACCCATCTTCGGCACCGGTGCGAATCTGCGCCGGACACCCGAGATGCAATTGAGCGTAGAACGGCGACCCATAGTTCACCGCCTTGAATGAAGGCACCAGCCAGCCCTGCACAAAATTGGCGATCCCGGTTTTCTCGGCCGCGGTGAGCATCGGATTGTCCTTGAGGGCGTCAGCGATCTCCTGTTCGATTTCGAGATCGGGCTGGCAGCGATACCGGCGCGGCACGTGGGAGCCCGGCGGAACATAGCTGAAGCGAACGCAGCCGTCTTGAGTGCGCGAGGCGCCGGCAAGGGAATTGAAGATGACTTCGCTGGCCTGGAGAGATTTCACCAGCACCTCGCCGAAGAATGTGGAGCGTTCGGCAATCAGGGGAGCGCTGTGCAATCCCGTAGGACCGCTGATCGAAGCGCCGCCGGCTCCGTCCACGATAGAATCAAGCACCCAGATTCCTGTGGTGTTACCGGGAGCGACCAGTCCGCCGAGGATGCTATAGGCCACCTCCACTTTGAGTTCAGTGTTGATGGTAGTACTTCCGCTCAAGCCTTCGACGATCACACTCGGAGCGGGCATCTTAGGCTTTCCATCTTCGTCGAGCTGACGGCCGGGAACGAGCGTCGAGTGCAGCAGGCGCAGCTGGCCCAAATCGCCGGTGATGTCTAGGAATCCTTCCATCACCAAGCCACTGAGAGTAAGGCTGCCGTTGCGATCAGGGTCTCCAGACGCAACCGGGGGCAAGACGTCCACGCTCATACCCGCTCCTGAAGTCTGCAGCAGCGGACGCTGGCCGTCGGCTGCTTCGATGGCGAGCCATCCTTCGTTACGCAGAACAATCGAGTTCGGCAGAGGATAGTTGCGGCTGTCGAGAATCGAGATAATGGCGTCGGGCCGGGCATCTAGTTGCCATTGCGCCAGCGCCGCCGTCACGTTGCTGAAGATCGGCCCAACGCCGCCCTCTTCCACCTGGTAGATCCTGGGCGCCGGAGTCAGGTCGCGCCGCACCAGCCACTTTCGCCGATCATAGGGACCGCCTCCCATGTTTGCGCTGAAACCGTAGAAGAAGAAGACGTCCACCGGACTGGCAACGGCAAAACCGGCGCCGATCGCGAGTCTCCCGTTCGCGACATCCACAGTAATGACCGACCCTGACGGCTGAGCCGCGGGCCACGGTTTCAGCACGGCGCACGTGACTTGCGGCTGAAAGACGGGAATGGGCGCGCTGGGGTTTTGCGTGGGGAAGATGGGCTTGCCGTCGAGAAAAATGAAGAAGCTGGTTTGCGACGAGACCGTTGGATCAGCCGGCAAAGGATCGAAAGACCCGTACAACCCGGTGAAATCGGGGCGAGTTGGCGGTGTCAGCCGGTAATTGTCGAGGTCCTGGTAGAAGAAGACCGGGCGTATTGGAGCGGAAATGTCGATCTCGGTGACCAGCCCACCGGTCGCCGGCTCGCCGCGCAGTCGAGTGAACAGCGGAGCCGGATTGCCCAGCGGACTGAAATGGTATTGCCATAGCTTGCCGGCCTGGCGCGCCGGCACGCGGCTGAGCGGATAACCGTTGATCCGCCACAAGAAGAACCCGATGTTGGGTACGTGGTACCAACCCTCCTGCTGGCTGATCTGGCGGACATCGACCGTGTGCATGGTCTCATCAAACGCGCCATCGATGCGGTCCATCGCGTCCAGCGAGCGGATGTCGGTCCACCGGCAGTTGTAGCGGAGATGTTCCAGGTTTTGCGTCCAGCCCAGATGCTGGAAGAACTCCACCACATGGGCCGGCCAACCCGCAACGTCGTGCGCCAGTTCCTCCAACATTCTGGGTGTGGCTTTGCGCCGGCGATAGTAGATGGTTTTGGCCACGTCAGCGCGGACTGGCACGGCCACCGCAGGCCGCAAGTCCTGGCCCTGCAGATCCGGAAACAGCGTCTGGGCGGTGTTTGCACTTTGAATGCGGCTGCTGTCAAAAAGGAGATTGTTGCTGACCAGATCGCCTATATAAGGAATGACCCATTCCGCGCAGGTCTCGATGAAGAGATTGTTGTAGAGCTGGGCAATGTCGGCATCGAGCAAGGCCGCCTGGTTGCCGATGAGCCCCAGCAATCCGCGGAGAGGAAAGTTCATCGCCTCGTCGCGCTCGCGATAAACGGCAGGAAGCAGATTGTAGAGGCTGTTCGGATCGTATGCCATGCTCTTAACTCCCCTGCACCGCAATGGAAATGTCCTGCCCTGGCGTCTCGACCGACGCGAGTTCAGCAGGCAGCAGCAGGCCCGTGTTGGCCGGATCCGGCCGGGCGGAAAATATCCGCAAGAATCCCTGAACCGGTGCTACGCTACCGTCCGGCAGCCGCTCCACACCGCGGCGATCGAGATACGCGTTGAAATCGGCGTTGGCCATGCCGTCGGGCTGGCGAAAACCAAGGAGTGTGATGTCCACGGCAGCGACGCCCGCAACTGCCTGCATCATCGAGTACATGACGCTCAGATGAATCGACTGGCCCAGATTCAAAGCGTCAAACGACAGCGACTCGAGCAGCGCGGCGCGCACCGCGGCCAAGACATCGTCCGCCGCGTATTGCGGCAACACCAGGACTCCGGCCGACAACACGATGGGCACGCTCTGGTAGTTGCCCACCAGCAGGCGACGGTTCGGATCGCGCTCGGTATTCAGGTTGGCAACCAGGGAGGCCGGGTCTGTGAAGACGCCCCCTGCCTGCCCGGCGACAGTGAGATAGACGGCAGGCGCTAGTCCAGCCCAGATCCAGATCGCTTCGGCCTTCGCCACCTCGCCGGACGCGGTAATGAGATCTACAAAGTCCTGAAGTGAAACCGCGCGTCCAAAGGTGCGAACCGTGCGGGGAGCATTGCTTCGGATCATGGCCAGCGTTTCCGGATCCGCTCCGCCCTCAGCGCTTAGAGGATTGGTGACGCTGGTCAGTCCCTGCAAACGATCCAGCAGAGTGGTAAGCGCACTCGCGCCGACCCGTCCCGCAAGACCAGCGCCTACGCGGTACGTCGCGGTTATGTTTCCCCGGCCGGTAGGCAGCACCGCGCCGCCAACCGCGCCATCGCCGAACTGGATCAAACGCCTGCCGTCTTCCGCTGTGGAGGTCGAAAAGACTTGCGCGTTTGCCGGCTGCTCGAAGAGTCCGGGTACTTCTTGCCACAGCAAGCCGTTCACTCGCACGTTCAGGCTACTCACCACGCCGTTAGGCCCGGAGCCAGGAACATAGGTTAAGGGCTGTTTCTGCAGCTCAAAGTTCTGGAATTTCTGCGACGCGTCACCGCTGCCGACAACTTCGTTGTGCACCGTCTCGCCCTGGCTGGCCAGCAGGATGTTGCCGAGCAGAACAGCCGAATCCGTCTGCAAAGAAATGCTGTCTGCATCCAGGGTCAGCACGAGATGCACAAACGAATCAACGAGCGGCAAAGGGGGATCGATCACCGGTGGTGAGTGCAAAGTAGCTTTGACCGGCTGATTATTTGCGTCGGTCAGCAGAAACTTACGTCCGACCTCAATGTCTTGCGGATGTATTACGAAGCCTGGCACATATGCGTTCTGCGAAATCGTTCTTCCGACTTCTACGCCGACTCCAATTTCGTCCTCAACCAGCATTCCCGGCAAATAGACCATCCCGCCGCTGATCGTGGGGTCGTAGGCGGCATCCCAAAACAATAGAGAATCGCCGGTCAGCTCGTAGATGACCGCGGAGCGTCTGTCAAGACACACCGGCAGCACAGCGTTGAGGATGACGTGGGTAACGGTATCCGTCAGTGGCCCGAAGCTCTGTTGTGCCTGATCCACCTGGATGACGGTGCGGGCGATCGTCTCTATTCCACCGCTGACAGGAATCACGAACAGCAGCATGGTGCCCGTGGCGAGGTCAGAGTAGCGAGAGTCCAGGTAGTAGTCGGGCGGGGACACGGTGAAGTCAAGGGTATAGTCGAACTTCCACGCGATTCCTCCCGGCACGGAACTGTCCGGGACAGCGTGGAACCAGGGTGTTGGGACGTTATATCCAAACAACTGCATCTTGCGCCGGAACTTGTCAGCCACGCTGAATTTAGTCCAGGAATCGGCCTGCACTGGCTGGGTCCAGGTCACAATCTCGCGATCATCCTGGACTTGCAGTTGCTTGATCTTCTTTTCTTCGACCGGATCAAATCCGTAGTCGTTGTAGATCACAACTTGGTCGTTGGCGGAGAAGTTTGCAGCTATTTGCGGCGCGTTGCGGGGGCCGAGCGCGGCTTGAAAACTATTCTGGCGCAGAGGATTCTGGTCGAATGGTTTTGGATAAATGCGCAGACTATTGAATCGCCAGTCTACCGTCGCGGCCTCCAACGTCTCAAAGGTCTGCGGCTGCCCGCTCTGAGCCGGTGCGCTTTGCACTCGTAGCCCGACTGGCACTTGGATAGCCTTCCCGGTGTCCGCGGTGAAAGCCAACTCCGCTAAAGCAGCAACTCCCGGAGCCGGATCGTACCCGAGCAGTCCGGCCAGCCTCTTCAAGGACACGGTCTGCTGCGCCGTGCGCAGGAAGACCTCGTTGGCATAACGCTCCTGGTAGAACGTGAGGGCATCGGCGACCGCAGCCCACAAGTCCAGGAGTGTGATGGAGTAGTCGTCATCGCGACGAGTGCCCAGTCCGGCTAGCTCGGGAGTTTTGGCGATTGCCTCCCGCATGGTTTCGCGGAAGCTGGCATAGACGCCGATTCTATAGGCGATCGCCGACAAACCCGGCCGGTTGTCGATCGCGACCGGCGTGAGTGGAACCGGGGGTTGGCAGCAGCCGCAAAGCCCGTTCACAGCTTTCCTCCCAGCATGGTGACTTTCAGGACTCCGTGCTCCATGAAGTTGGGATCGTTATCCAGTTGCACGATCTGCCAGGGACCCGCCGGCATCACGCCGTTGGCAAGCTCTCCGTTGTCGGCTTGGCCGAACTGGCGGAACGCGGTGACTTCCAGCGAGTCGACACCTTCGACCGCTTGTGCGGCTGCATAAACCCGGCTCAAGTACAACGATTGGCCGAACACCCAATTCCCCGTATAGAAAAACCCGCGCGTGCCATCGGGAAGAATGCGGCTGCTCAGCGCCTGCAACACTCCCTGCTCGACGTCGCCTCGGAAGTATCCCGGTGCGGCGCAGACCGAGAGGTCGATCTCGAGGGGCAGGAATTGTGGAGGGCGAATGTCGAGATCGTAGCCGGTCTGGCGATAGCCGGTGAGGAAATCGACAACCGTCGCTCGCAGCGTATCGCTCAATAGCAGGATGCCGTTGGTCTTGGCTATCAGGTCCGTCGTGCTGCTTGGCTGTATGCCGACAAAGACCGTGTACCAGCTTCCAGTCCAGCGAAAACTGGCGACCGCGCTCTGCACTTGGGGAAGTTTCCTGGCGACACCGGCGTAATCCGCTTCTGTGACGGCGCGGAACTGTTCCACCCGAAAGGCTTGCGGCGCCCACTGTTGGACTTCCGCAATCGATTCAGGGTCCACCCCCGCGCCGGCAGCCAGGGGATTGCGGACCGTGGTCACGAGGCTGACGGCGGGGCTGAGCGCCAGATGGGCCAGAGCCTCCGCTCCCACGTTCCCTCCGGCTCCGTTACCGACACGATAGACGGAATCAAACCCGAGAGCGCCGAATACCGCCCGGCCGTATTCGTCATCGCCAAAGCGCAGTAACGCCTGGTTATTGTTATCGACCTCAACTACGAAATTCTGATCGAACGATGAACTCTCCAGCAGATTGTCCACCGGAACCCACAACTCCGTTTGGGTCGGGAACGCGATCGACAACGCCACCGCCGGTTTAGCCGCAGCCGCGTCGCCAGTGAGATCTGTCCGCGGCGTCAGGAGGCGAAGCGTGCCGGCATCATAGTTCACTTGCGACGGCTCTATTTGCATCGTGACCGGGCTTCGTGAAAGCGGCAGGCGGAAGTTGGCATCGGTAACCGGCGCTGCGGGAGTAAAGGTCTCGCTGGTGGTTATGCCGTGATCGGCCAGAACGATGTTGCCCCGGGCTACAGTGACGTTGCGGATCAGCGGCGCGTCCACCGGGCGAGTGGAGAGACAGAGAGGGAAAGTAAGTGCGTCCTGCACCCGCCAGTGGACTCGCAGCAGCGTCAAAGGCGTCTGCAGCGGAAGCAGGGGCTGCGGAATTCCGTCGACGGTGATGTTGCTGAATAGCGGGTCCTGATCCAGCAGCGGATCCTGGTCAATCTGCACCACTTGCCGGTGCGCCGGGTTAGCGTCGGCCACCAGCCCCGTCAACGGCCCCAGCACCTCTTCAAACAGCAGAAAATCGCCCTTCGTGAGTACTGGGATGGCGGCCTTCTGGCTGGGCAGGACGGTGTAGAGGAAAGCTTCGGTGCTTCCTGCGGCCAGGCAACATTCGTCGTTGCCCCAGGTGTGAATGACAATCCCGTTGTTCATGGGGTCGAGGTCCAGCGAAAACGTGGTTTCAAAGACCACCGCCGTGGCCAGCGCCGCGTCCGTTGCCAGGGAGTCCGCCGTGATTTTCGTGCCATCGATCATGACGACCGGCGGCGCGGCATCGCCTTCGAGCGACGCTGTGATCCGGCTGACGACCTTGGAACCCTGTGGAAGATGGAACGCGCCGCTTACACCAACGTGGACGTAGCTCCAGGCATTCCGCCCATCGTGCATCTTGTAGTCGATCAACTTGGCCAGCCGGCGCGCGGAGATGCGATGCCGCACCGTCGAAAGGTAAGCCTCGTTGACGACGGCGTCCTGAAAATACGAGAGCCGGTCTCCGGTGTAGGCCAGCAACTCGATCAGCGCGATGTTCAGGTCCGAAGGATTCCGCTCCACCGCGTTGGGATTGAGCTGAGGAAGCAGATCCAGCATCAGGCGGCGGAAGCTCGCGTAGTCCTTCGCCTCGTAGTCGAGACGCAGTTGTTGCAACTCCGGTGGCGAGCACACAGTTGCCTGCCGGCAGTCGAAGTCCGAGGGGCAACTGGCCATGAAAGAGAAATCGATCTGCTTCAGAAGGCGGTCGAGCCCGGGAATGCCGATGATCAGCGTGTACGTCGAGTAGTCTCCCGCCTGGTCGACCACCAGCGTGAGCGACCCATCGGGCTGGCGCGTACAACTCACGGGCTTGATGCCCACGATGCGGGTCCCGCCGTTGACGGTAACTGGCGCAAGATTCGTGCTGAGGCCGTACTGGTCCTGGGGATCGCTCGGGTTGGCCGGATTGAGTGGCCCGACCGGCTTGATAAAGAAAATATGCAGAACGCGATGATTGGCCGGGTCCACTTCAACGTAGTCGATACCGTTGAAGTCGGGGCGGTTGAGCAGCAGCTCTCGCCGAGCCTGCTCGTTCCGGCACGATAATTTCTGTTCCGCGTCCAAATCGTCTCCTATGCCGGCCCTGTAAACAGATCCACGCGTCTCTGCCCGTCGGTGCGATTGGTGTACGTTACGGTGACGGCGAGCTTCGAGTCCTGCGAATCCACTTGCACCTGCTCCAGCTGGATCTCATTTTCCAGCCACTTTTGCAGAGCGCTCTTCACCAGCATCTGGGTGGCAGCCGCCAGCGGTTGGCCGTTGGGCATGAAGAGCATCCGTTTGAGCCCGCAACCGAAATCCGGACGGTTGACGCGTTCTCCCGGATTGGTGAACAGCACCTGCTCGATCATGTCGCGTATATGCTTGTTCTCGCCGGTGGTTGCCGTGCGCCCGCTGCCATCGATGGAAGCCGGAAAATCGAGATAGGGGTTGCTCATGGGGTCTCGCTATCACAGCAACGTGCTGTCAACCTGGATATCAATATGCCAGTCGATCACGTTGTTCAACGAATCCTCGATGGCCAGCGCTCCGGCGTGGTCCTTCAAGTGCCGGACCACGCCTTGGGCGATGGCGACGAACATCCGCCGCCGGTCGCGCGCCTCCGGGGTATTGGTATCCACCTTGAAAGTCTTCATCGGAGGATTCTCACTGCCGAGCAAGCCGTTGAAAGCGTTCTCCATGGCCTCCGCCATGCTGCCTGCAAACTCCGCCGGCTTCTTACTCGGATCAGTCTTGTCGCCCATCCCTCCTGGTTTCAATGTGACCGTGATCATATGTGTTTCCTCCTCACTCGACAACATTCTTAGTGGAAATCAGGCTCTGTGGTGCCTGCGGCATTGGCGGCAGAGGCGGAAACGGCGTAACCTGCAACATGCCTCCTGCGACCTGCCCCGGATGCGTGTGGTTGTTGAACATGAGTACGATCTGCTTTAAATACGAGAGCAACTGATTGCCCAGCACCGCGGGCTCCGCGGCATTCTGGCCGTGCTTGATTTGTGGCGCCTCCAGCACCATGCTCGTCTTGCCCTGCACTTGGACAATCCCCGCGTGCATCGATATGCGGTTACTCTCCAGTCCGTCCTTGAAGGTGATGGTGTTGCTGGCGTCGTTCAGGGCAATCATCAGGCCCGTGTCTGTCCTCCAGACTTTGCTGGTGGACTGTGGCATCTCTCCCTCTTCGTTCAGGGGAATCTGGGCCTTGCCCCACCAGCAACCGCTCCATATCGGCCGGTTCACGTCGCCGGCTTCGAATTCAATCCAAACGCCGGCAAGGACCGGCGGAATGGTGAACAGACCCGCGGGAAACCCCGATCCCGCATACGGCGTGCAGGGCAAGCACCAGTTACTAGGTATTGTGCCCAGTACCTCGGGCACCCATGCCTGAAGCCGGCCCTGGTTCTGCGGGTCGACGTTCTTCGCCACCAGGCCCCGGTACTTCCCATAGAAGCGGTCGGTCTGCCTCTCCAACACGCTCGCCACGCTTTGTTCCAGCGACATAGTCTCCTCCTACACCTGCACGAACACTTCGGCGCCGGTCATGCCGATGGCGTTGCGCCGGGCCTCAAACTTCTGGGTGTACGCGCCGCAGTCGACTGTGTGGCTGACGCTGGTCACATAATAGGCGCCGTTGAACGCCAGCCCGGCGCCCCGAATGTTCACAGTCTTGCCAACGGCCAATACGCCTGCGGCCGGGCCTACCGTACCCTCTGCCATCACCGCCCACGAGGAACGGTTCGCAATGGCCTGGTTGACCACGCTTAATCCAGGCCAGGCCATCTGCCCGGTTTGCGCGGGGAGCACCTTCGGCGGTGAATGGCCGCCCGCTGCCGCTCGAAGAGTCGCGTCCTGTAGTCCCATAGGCACGCCCAAGGGATACAGGCCCCCGGTTGGCGTGATGAGTGGGATAAGAGAGTCGACCTCAATCTGCGCCCTGTTCATAACGTCCACTCCCGCCGCGACAGCCATGGCCGGTTTCACCATGTCGTATCGAATCTTGAATTCGGTGACGTTGGTCTGCGCTCCCATCTTCACGTTCAGCACCGCCTCCTGAGCTCCCGGGATATTCGAAGGAGGGCCGAAATAACCAAGATCCAGACCGGTTTGCGGATTCGGTTGCACGAAGCACTCGAAGCCGTTGCGCTGCGCCAACCTGCGCAGGAACCTGATATCGGTGCCGCGCTGCATGGTCATGTCGGTGGGATCGGAGTTGAACGGCATGCTCGCCGTTACCATCGGGACAATGCCGTACTGCGCGAACACGGACGCCGCAACCGCTCCGTCATCCGGCATGGGCCACGCCTGCGCCTTTTCTTGCAGGTTCATCAGCAGGGTCGCGTCCATCCCCGTGATCTCCATGACCGACGCGCCGCCTTCATCGTCATACAGCACTCTTTGGTTGGTGATATAGCCATTGATGATGGCTTTGGGAATATCGATCCCAACCTTCACCCTGATTTGCACCTGCGTCAACGGGAGGAAGAGAGCCTCATACTGCGGCGCCAGCAGATCCCAGTCGCCGATCGCGGTCTGCGATATGCCGAAACGCAGGCGGAACACGCTCGCCATCTCGGTTGAAGTTTCCACTTCAATTTTCTGCAGCACACTGAGTAATGGATCCGGAATCGGCGCCATTCCTATCAACACCGTATAGGTGACTCCTCCCAGCATGATTTACCTCTGCACCAGCGCAATCTGTAACTGAGAGCCGACCTGGAGCAGGTCGTCTGGCCTCAGCGCAAAGTTGGCATCGCAGATGCGCCAGAACTGTTCCGGATCGCTGTAGTACGTGTTCGCGACCAAGTCAAGGCGGTCTTCCTGCACCACGGTGTGCAACAACAACGCGGGCGCGGTGGGAATAACCCGTAGAACCTTGTAAGAAACCTGCCTTCCGCTCGGGTCCTGGTACGTTGCATCGGCAACGCTGGCGTATCGGCTGGTGGCTGTGAACATGAACGCTCTCCTGTCAGAACGGCATCTGGCCCTTGATGTATTTCGCGGCTTGCGCGGTGGAGCGGATGCCCGGGTATCGCGATATAAACTCCCTGGCGACCAGATTGAGGTACCCCAGGCTCTCGAACAGGGGGCCCGCATTCTGCAGTTCGAGATCGGTCATGGATCGCATGTCCAGATCCACCTTGGCTTGAATCGGGTTCAGCAACTGGTCATACGCGGACTCCGTGATGCTCAACGATTTAATAATCACCGGGACCACCCGGGGTAAGCCCCAGACGAAAAGCACCAACGGGACCTGAGGCGGGTTCACAAACGCGGTGCCGAACGTCATCAGCGCCTTGCGTACCAGAACCGCTACCGGCGGGGGGTAAAGCAACATCTCCAGCGCCGCCAGCGCGGGATGCAGCCCGAGTCCCATGGTAAGGGGGTCGCTGACCTCCATCTGGTCAGCCGCATCCAGTTCCACGGAGAGCTGATAACTTTCTGTCGGAAGCAGCAACGTGTTGCGCGTATCCCCTGCGGTGGAGCAAGGGTCCGCCGACCCCCCGCCCCCGGCCTGTGCGCCGCCGGCAGGCTGCGAAATCCTGCGCGTCATGGTCTCCGGGTTGTATTGAAAGACGACGATGTTCGTCGGCACCGGAATCGGCGTCTCAAACACCACCAACGCGCCTTTTAATAGGAGTGGACGACCGGGAAAATCAGGCATAATGGCTCTCAGCGGTCAGATACTCCGCGCTAGCGAACTAACGTTCATTTCCACTCCATTCACTTCGCTCCGGCCTTCCGTGCCACAATTTGAAAGAGGCCATTTTTCCCCAGGACAATGACATCCACGGGGGGAAGTTCGAGGAGCTCGGTAGTTTTCGGGTTCTCAAGTACACCCTGGGCCGCATCGAGATGTGCCTGGCTGACGTCGGCGTCGACAGCTCTCAATTCGACGACGATCGTGATGCGATCCGGAGATTCCTTCACAATTCGCCGGTACGTATTCTCCCCTATTGGTTCCGGATCACGCATGGCCGTGCGAACCTCGTTCTTGTCGTTGTAAATGTCGCGAAGTTTCGTTGTGACATGCGATGCAACATTCTCTGCAGTGGCCAACGCCTTTCCCTTGATGACGCTAACCTGGGAGAACCACCTGCCCCCCTTCCAGACCTGATTCACAACAGTCCCTTTCGCTTTCTTGCCCTTGATCCTCTCAATGGTCAAGAACTCGCGGACGAGAGTATAACCTTGCACATAGTCAAAAGCAGGAAACTTTGGAGTAAGTTGGACTGCGCCTGGAAAGTTCTGCATGGTTTTTTGTTCTTCCAGTTCTCCGGAACTGCCCGCGTACGGAGTCTTGGTCTTAGGTGGCAGGGCCGGCGGGGCTGCGTTTTCCTTGAGCTTAATCCGCGCCGCTTCGACATCTCCATTGGCCTCAAGTAGCGCGTCCAGTCCGGAGAGGCCATTCTCAATGACGAACCGAGCGGCGGCTGAACTGCTCTGAACGTACTTCGCTGCCCTTTCAATTCCCTCGGGTCCGAGATGATCGAGCAGGGCGCCTGCAGCCCCACGCACGTTCGAGTTCAAGTCGACAAGAGCACCTACCCGAGCCGCTTCTGGGGACAACGGTCCCTTGTAGTTCGGTAAGGTGAACTGCGCCTCAGGGGACGGTCCTCCCACGTCTGACTCTGCGACAATCGGGTTTTTCTGGAGGGTCGTCGTTTCCACGCTCCCTTCAACAACGTTGCCGCGCATTTCTGCAGGAACTCCCGCCTTCGAAGGCGTTCTCGCCCCGAGCGCCGAGAGCAGCAGAATCAAAGCGGGTAGTATCTCCTTTATGGCCTTCTCCGGATCGCCTTCGGCTAAATCCTTGACGCCTGCGGCAACCCCGGTTGCTGCGCTATAGAATCCAAGTGGAATCCCCAATGTCACATAGTCGGCAACCCCATACAACGCTCCCTGAGGAGTCATGTTGCTCGTTATTTGGCCAAAGAAAGTACGCGTTGCCAATGTGCTGTACGGCTCTGGCAATTTCGCAGCCTCGTACTCTAACCGCAGAGTGGGATCACCCCATAGGGTGCCCTTCGACCCCTCCTTGACGAACTCCACGACAGGTCTGTCCAAATCCCCCTTGTCCATAGGGCGGTCCTTGTAGTCTGAGAAAACAATGCCGCGGCCCTTCAGGACAGTCTGGAGCTGCTTCATCCCGGGATCCAGGACCACGCGGCTAAAGTTGCGACTTGCCGCCAACAGCTTCAGGACCTCTTGGATGTCATCGGTGTACATGGAACTGAACATATATAGGAGAAAAACTTCAGCGACTGGTACGCCATAATCCACCACTGTGTGCACCGCATATTCCGCCCGTTTTTCGTTGAGCTTCTCCCTTCCTTGAGTTATGGGTCCCAGCGCACCTAACTGAACGGCGGAAAAGGGATCGAGCTTGTCAAAGACCCGATCCATGTCACTGCCAAGTTCATCCTGCAACTGCAGGAACTCTTGAGCTGTGCAGCCTTGGAAGATTCCGACGATGTCCTCGTCATGCCTGATGTAGGACCACTCAAGAAGATCCTGGACCTGTGCTGCACGCGCCTGTGCCAACGGCGTCAAGTACGGGTTGGAGAGGTCCACGTCAGGTTCTGCCGGCAGCAGCACGATTGGGTTGGGACCCGGCGTAATCACCGGCTTCGCGCGGTCCGCTACTTGCGACGACGGTAGCGGCTTTGGAGGATTTAGGCGAGTTTCCTTGGGGCGGGCCCTTACAATAATGTTGAGATCGACGACCCGGTGGGGGCCATCCCCGAGAGGATTATGGTCTTTTACGCTTGCGGTGAACGGGACAAGCAGCTGAACCCTAACACGGCCATTCTCGTCGCGCTGCGCCGCCACACCCAGAGTAGAATCTTTGGCGTCGGCGAACTGGATGGTGGCTAGGTCGAGTCCGTTGACGTAAACTTCGGACTCTGTATTGGACACAGAGTCCACTTTGATTCGCGGCAGCGATGTGGTCTTTTCTTCCTGTCGCGCCACGATTGGGCCAGATCGATTAGTGATCTTTTCCGGACCAAATCTGGGAGAGAAGCTTTGTCCCGACACTTGAAAGTTTCGTCGCTGCAAAACATGAGTCAATTCGTGAGCCAAAAGGCGTCTTCCCGCAGGGGTATCCAAGGAGTAACGAGAATCGCCAAAAACAATGTCACGGCCAACCGCATAGGCATCCGCGTGAATCGATCTTGCGGACTGAGCCGCTGTCGCGTCAGTGTGGACGCGGACGTCGCCGAAATCATGGCCAAAACGACTCTCCATGAAGCTCCGTGTGTTGCGATCGAGCGGCTGCCCGGGAGAGTTGAGCACTTGTCCGACGATCGGAGGAACTGAAGTTGGCTGAGCTGCCGACGCTTCTTTTCTCTGAACTTGAAGTTTGTCATCGTCCCCTTCGCACGCCGCACACTTACGCTGCACGCCCGGGCCGAACGATGTCGCAACCGCGGGTGGTCGTGCATCGCCAGCGGGTGCTGCCATCACCGCGGCCGCCACGCGGTCCGCCTCCCGCTCCGCAGGATCGTTCACGTCGTTGATGCGGAGTCCGGCCTCCATCCGTCGCAGTACTCCCTGATTGCCCAGCGACTGTTGCAACCGCATCGGGGTCGAAGGATGCGGCGGCGCCAGCGTTGATACTTGGACCGGTCGCCTAGAACCGCGACCGCTTTCGCCCTGCGGCTTCTTCGAACTCTCCCCTTGGCGCGTGTAAGTCATCTTCAAAACGCCCCATCCACAGCGCGGTAAAGAACCAGCGCCAACTCCTCGGCCCATCGCGCCTCATTCGCATTGGCCGGCACGCGCATCGTCGCCGGAGAAGGACTCCGTGCCTCTCCGTCCTCGCCGTCCCCGGACGCCATTGGCGGTACGGTCCCCCGCTGCTCCAGCAGGCGCGCCAGAGCGATCTCCGTCATTTGCGCCACTCGCCGCCCTTGCACCTCGTTCATAGGCACGCCGTCCAGCACCAGCGTCTCAATCTCCACCCAGAGATTGCTCATATCTGCGCCCCCACCTTTGCGTAGCGCCCGAACTCGCCGTCCATGATCAGCCGGTCGATCTTGGCGTACTCCCGCCGGGCCGCCCGCATCACGTGCTCCATGCCGATGGGCTGACCTTCACCGGCGGCCAGGAATGCGGCGTTGACCGCGATGTTGCGGATATTGCCTCCGGCGATCTCCAGCCGCGACAGAGCGCCGAAGTCCAGGCCATCCACGGCTGCCGGCGGCGGAAACACCTTTCGCCAGATCTCCCTGCGCTGCCCGGTATCCGGAAATGGAAAGTCCACCACGAAACGCAGCCGCCGCATGAACGCGGAATCGAGAGCGGCTTTCATATTGGTGGCGAGGATGGCCAGGCCGCGGTAGTCCTCCATCCTCTGCAACAGGTAATTGACCTCGATGTTGGCGTAACGGTCGTGGCTGTCCTTCACCTCCGAGCGCTTGCCGAACAGCGCGTCGGCTTCGTCGAAAAACAAGATGGCGCCGCTGCGCTCAGCAGCGTCAAAGACGCCGCGCAGGTTCTTCTCGGTCTCTCCGATGTACTTGCTCACCACGCCAGCCAGATCGATGCGGTAGAGATCGAGCTTGAGCTGACGCGCCATGACTTCCGCCGCCATGGTCTTGCCCACCCCGCTGGCGCCGGAGAACAAGGCGCTGATACCGCGCCCGCGATTCAGCTTCTTTCCGAAACCCCAGCCCTGATACACCAGGTGACGGTGCGCCACCTGGCCGGCGATTTCGCGCAGTTGACGAAGCACGTCTGAGGGGACGACGATGTCATCCCAGTCGTAGCAGGGTTCAACTTTCTTAGCCAATTGCTCCAGTTGGTGAGCCGTCTGCTGCTGGCATGCCTGCCAGAGATCCTCGAGATTCAGCGTGCCTTCGCCGGGCTTCCGCAACGCCGCCTGATTCTCCGCCAGGGCGACGGTGCGAGCGATTCCACCCGGGCCAAAGTCGAATTGCTCGACGATCGAGTCGATTTCACCGTTGAGTGAGCCGGCGGATCCGCCCAGCGCGCGGTTCCACAGTTCGCTCTGCGACGGAGCGTCCGGACGGGCCACGGGTACCGCCAGCATTTCGCGCTCGCAGGAAACGCGCTCCCGGCTGGCGACGATCAGCGGCGCCGCGCAGCGCTCCAACTCCCGCAGCAAGGCGTGGGCCTCGTCCGGTTTCAATCCATCGTGGTCGAGATAAAAGACCAGGCCCAGCAGGATCGCTTCGCGCTCCAGGAGTGCGATGAGCTCGCCGCGCTCGGGACCCGCGGCGTAGAGGGCGGGCGGGTCGAGAGCGAGCAAGTTGAGCCCGGCCTGATGGCAGGCTGCCTGCGCGATGGCCAGCCTTCCGCTGTCCGACTGGCCCACAAGATTGAGCAACCTCTGCCGGTTCGCGCCGGTACCGAGCCAAGTCGCCAGCCGGGCGGCAAGGTCGCGCTGGCAGGAGGATACCTGGGCCTGAGGCGCGGAACGGACCAGGCGATGGCACCTTTCGTCCAGGCGGTTGATTCCCAACAGGTAGTCCACCAGGCGCTCGTCGATATGCAATGGGCGCCCGATGAAAGCCGCGGAACCGGCAGATTCTGCCGTGACCAGACGCCATCGCCGCAGTGGGGCTTCAGGCAGGAAGCCGGCTCGCTCCGGCCCTGAAAACTCGCCGTTGGCCAACAAGGTCAGGGCCAGGTCAGGAGTGGCAAATCTCCGGGTGGCATCGTCCTGCAGGTAGGCATAGAGGCGCTCGAACGCGGGATCGAGTTCCGGCGCGAGGCAGAGCAGCACTACGTCACGCTCAAACGGAGTGAGTTCAAACCGCGCAGCCAGGGCATCGAGCGGCGCCGAAGTTCCGGCCGCTACCATCTGTTCACGCTGGACCGAGAGTTGCCGGGAAACCTCGGCCAACGAGCCGGCTATGCTCTGCGCCGCCGGGTCCGATTCGTAAAAGCCGAGCTCCTCCTGGCGGTCCTTTCCAGCCAGAAGGATGTCGGCTTCCTGATCGCTGATGGCCCAGCTCAGGTAGCCCTGGGCCGTCTCGCGCCGCCAATGCTTACGGAGCCAGAGGATACGGTGGTTCAGCAGCAGGCGCACCCGTTCCATCTCGGCGGCCAGATACCTGGAGTTCGCCGTTCTCCATTCCTCGGCGGTCATGCGAGCTGCGGTCACGGTCGTCATTTATGTCACCGTATAGGGCGGCCCGGTATACGCCTCCGTCGCGGGGTTGTACGTCAAACGGCTTTCGGCTCCGTCAATCCGCACGCGCAGAAAATAGTTCCCGGGCGGGATCACCGGATCCGGCGCCTTGGGCAGCGTGAACTGGATGGAGTTACTGGGAGGCGAATCGAAGGCCACCGCGACTGCCGGCACGGCGTAGTCTCCCAGGAGAAGGACCTTTTCCTGCGTCGCCGTTACCGCAGGCTGCACCTTGACGGTGATGGTGTCACCGGCCGTGGCTGAAGGCGGGGTCACGAGCCCCAGCGCAGGCAGCAACTGGAAGCCGACCATGTTGGAGCGGAAGGCAGTGCGTTGCACCGGAGGCTGGCCCTTTACCTCGGTGAGCATCACGTCTTGCGCGATTTGCAGCGAATGCAGCCCGATCTTCAGGACGCCAGAGGGAACCACCACATCGAGCTGGGTATCGGAAATCGAAGAGATCGTGCCGGTGGCGTTGTCCATGGTGACGCGAGTGTTGGGCGCGCGCAGGTTCGTCCCGATCAGGCGCAGGGTTTCGCCCTCTTGCGCCGCCGCGATCAACTGGTTATCGATCGCCGGCGGTTGCTGGAAGATCTGCTGGATCATCGGTGTGCGCAGCGGCAGCGCGGTGACGCGGTTCAACTTTACGGGCAGCGCGATGGAGCGCTGGATCTGGCTTTGCAGTTGGACCACGGACACTTCGTACAAAACCGAGCGCCGGAAATTCACGTTTGGCAAGGCTGTCCAGATCTTGGAAATCTCCTCCAGACCGGCGGGCTGCAAAGTAATTTTGATTTGCTCGAACTCCCCCAGCAGGCTTGGGTCGAGGATGGGCGGCTGGGGAAGCGGCGCCTTCTGTTCGACCACGTTCGGGGTGATGACGGCGATGTCGTGCAGCACGCGCATCGCATCGCCCAGAATCCACTGCGCCTCAATGTCGGCGTCCGGCCCGGTATCGCTCGTTCCAAAAGCCGTAAAGATGTACCGCAGGTCCAACGACAACGGCGGATGCCCGTAAGCGCCAGGATATCCCTCCCCGGGTATTTCCTGATTTTTCAGGTAAGGATTCTCGCCGACATGATAGAGATACAGATTCAGCCGGCGGCCCGTGACGGAATCCACCTGTACGTCCGGCGGCGCAATGGTGATCGTCGCGGCCTCGGTCATGCGGTCGCGCAATAAGGCCTTCAGGCTGGAACTGACTCCGGCGATGGCCTTATAGCTGCTCAATTCCTCTCCTTATCGTGAGCCTCGGTCGAGATACGTTCGGGCCAGCCGCAGATCGTCGAATCCGGAGGTGCGCGAGGGGCGATTCGGCCGGGCTGCCGGCGCGGGCTGGCTGGAGCGGATCTCAACTTTTCCGATCTTGACTTGTATGCTGCGCGAGTCCTGGGTTTTTCCCCTGCCGCTTGAAGCGGATGCCGCTGGAGCGGGCTGAACGCGCGCAATCGCGATCGATTCCGGCCTGGGCAGCGGGTGAATGGGCGTCGAGCCTGAGACTGCCCCGGGAAGCGTTCTAGGCTCTGGACGCGCGATCGGCGATCGAGGGTCTTCCTGGAGCCGGAGTGTGTGTCGCGCGAGGTTCTCTCCGGTTTCGGCCGCCGCCGTGGTCGAGGGCGATGGCGGCGGAAGCGGTCGCACTCCATCGGCGGCGCGAGGTGACCATCGGTCTTCGCCTCGAACCTGTAATGGAGCCGGTGGCGTCGTCCTGGGGAGTTCACTTCGAGGCTGTAACGAGAGTGTCTCTTCCGTGGTCGCGGATGGCTTCGCCGGCCACCGGTTCACGGGCTCAGGCGCGGCCGCCGGCTGAGGACCTGGAAGCGGAGCGGGCCCCGTAAGAGCTGAGGAATCCCCCGGGCCAACATCCCAGCCGCGGCCGTAATCGCTCAGCGCTACCGCTGGGGACTGCGCCGCGATCGGTTCCGGGCCGGCCGGCGGCAGCGACGCCGGTATCTGCGCCGGACCGAGTGCGGGACGAATCGAAACCGGCTGAGGCAGCCCAGCGCCGCGGCGTACCAGACCTGTGACAAAATTGCTCACGCGCTTCTACCTCCCTGTGTCAACTCGTCCGCAAGCAGTTCGAGATAGATATGCCGCTTGCGCCGGCTCAGGCCGAGCACCGCTTCTTCGCTCCAGTGATAGTGGAACGAGAGCGCGTGTACCTCGCGATAGAACGCCCGCTCCTCGATAGCCAGCTCGCGGTAGATGTAGTCACCAGCGTCAAAGGGCACTACGAATCCGGCGGCGCATTCCGGACAGGTGAGATCCAACAGAAGCTCGGCCTGGGGATCGAGCGCGGCCATCTTCGTGGGCAGGTCGCGCAGCACGATGGGCGGGAGATCGGAGAGTTTCTCCTCGTCCAGCGAGTCGACCTGCTCGACACAACGCCTCACCACAAGCTCCGCAGCCGCGTTGACCGACTGTGCCGCGGAGCCAGCGGCTGTTTCCTGATCTTCCCCGTTCGGCACGCGAAACTTCACGTGGTACGAGTGCTCCGAATCGGCGATGTCAGCCGCGTGGATTTGCCGGCGATGGGGATATGGAGGCAGCAGGAGTTCACCGATTTGCAGATCCAGGTCCATCTTTTTCCCGCAGTTAGGGCAGGATAGCAGGCAGGAGACGCGTTCGCCCAGCGTCAAGCGGCGAATGTGCAGCAGGAGCGCCTCGCGATCTCCCACGCTGAGCCGGCGGACAAGGTCTGCTCCCACGGGCTCGACGGGCCCCAGGCGCTGCAGGCAGTGTGCGATGAGTTGCGTTACCCGGGCCGCGGCGGTCATCTCTCTGCCTTCGTTCAGAAGGAACTCCTCCTCCCGTCCGGTGACCGGACGCAACCACGCGCTGCGGCACCACTCTTCGCCAACCGGCACGCCGCCGGGCAGATTAACCTCTACGGGTTGCATGGATCGTTACCCCAGCTTCGACACGTCGACCATCGTCGGATCCGGTTCGGTGACGGTGATATCGCGCTGCCAGCCCTCGTTTTCCAGCTTGATGTGCGTGATCAGAACCGCATTGGCGTTAGCATCGAAATCGCCCAACGCCTGGTATTCGGAGACCCAGCATCGAAAGATCTGGTAGGAAATCACCTTCTGCCCGGCCTCGTTGAACACGTCAACGACAATGTCCTGGCGGAAGTCGGCAAGGGACGATTCCGCGCCTGGCCAGCCCTGAAAGTTCCAGGTCCGGCTCGCCCAGAACTCGAAATCGGTGTCATGGGTGACACCGCGCTCCAGGGTGATGGGATCATACTTGGTCGACCCTGGCGATTTGCGGGAACTGCTGGGGTCGCCGCCTTCGCGATGCTCCACCACGGCGGTGGTGCGCTTGAGCGCGCTCATCTTGCTGATCCCAGCGACGTAAGCGGAACTTGTGCCGAACTTCAGCCGGAACTTAAAGTTTTTGTAAGGATCGTAGCGTGTTGGCTTTTGCGTGAACTGTGGCATTTCATCCTCTCTTACGCAGGTGTTTGTCCTGCAAGCTGCTGGATCTGGAGAATCACAAATTCCGCGGGCTTCAGCGGAGCGAAGCCGACCAGGATGTTGACGATGCCCCGGTCGATCTCAGACTGTGTGTTGATTTCCGAGTCGCACTTCACCAGGTAGGCCTGCTGCGGGCTCTGTCCCTGGAACGCGCCCTGGCGAAACAGGTCATGCATGAAGCTGCCGACGTTCAGACGGATCTGTGCCCAGAGGGGCTCGTCATTGGGCTCAAATACCACCCACTTGGTGCCGCGGAACAAGCTCTCCTCAAGAAACAGGGCGAGCCGTCGCACGGGAATGTACTTCCAGTCGGACGCCTGGACATCGGCGCCAAAGAGCGTGCGCGCTCCCCAAGCGATATTGCCGTAAACCGGGAAATTACGCAGGCAATTGATGCCGAGCGGATTTAACACACCGTTCTCCCGGTCAACAAGGTTGTAGACCAGTTGGGGAACGTTGACCAGTTTGACGTCGACTCCGGCCGGAGCCTTCCACACGCCTCGCGCCACGTCGGTCTGCGCCCAAAGGCCAGCCAGCGTGCCGCTGGGTCCCACGTCCCGTAGACGGCTGCCGTTCCGCGGATCGGGAATGCGTACTCTCGGGAAGTAGACAGCCGAATTGATATTGCGTAAAAAGTCGTTCTGCGACATCCAAGTCTGGATGCTGGGAAGGTCGTTTGCACTTGGGGGAATATCGACGATGTACATCGCCCGGCGGGTGTCGCAATAGGCGGTGCCTTCGCTGACGACGGCCTGCATAGAATTCGTAGGGAGATTGGCTGCGGCGGGAACGCAGAGCACGTTGAAAAGGTCGACGTCCTCCAGGGCGTAGAAACCGGTCTTGTTGGCCTGCAAGCCGCGGATGGCTACATCGGTTATGGCTGGATCGTCAACGCCGGTGACTGGGTTTGCTTCCGCTCCGACGGCGATCGCCGCTCCCAAGGAATACTGCTGGACATTGGGGACCGCGGGCTTCGCCGCCGCGGCATCCAGATTCAAGTCGGTGGCAACCGGGGAGGCAGTCGGAGTAAAGACCAGTATGGAGTCGGAATTAAAGCTGCCCCCGGCACGGCCGGCGAGCACCTGAAATTGGAAAGGAACGCTGCCGGTTTTTCCAATGAGTTGTACGGTGGCGCCAGTCAGCAAAGGGTTGTTCGGTGGAGCGCTACCGGACGGCACGGCCGCCCTGATGGCCGCCTCCAGAAAGGGCCGCAGACTGGGGTAGTCAGCCGGCGGTGTCGCCGGCAATACGAGTGTCGCAGTGTAGGCAGGAGTACTGGAGCCGACATGGGCCGTGACGGTGAATGTGGCGCCGTTGATTACCGACGCGGGCATCGCCGGCGGCAACTGCCCGCTAAGCGTGCCTGAGGCAGCGGGACGGCCGCTGACTGCCGGATTGGTCAGGTAAACCATGCGCGATCCGTTGTTCACCACATCCACGGCGTAAGCGGGGTCGCCCGCTGTCATCTTCAAATTGCGAAACACTTCGCTCCGCAAGACTGCGCCGGTAGAGTCGATCTCGCTCATGGAGAGGTTGAACTGAGTTGTGGGGTCGGTCGTGTTGTAATCCACTTCCGCGCGAATGTTGTTGCCCCAAGAACCAGTATTTTGCAAGACGCGCGTCCCGATGATTTGCCCGGCATTGATCGTGAAGACAGTTGTGCCGCCGGTGGGTGCGGTCAACAAGTCGATCGAGGCCGGCTTGGCCTTGGATCCGGCCACACGCACCGCGTAGCATTCGGCGCCTCCATTGAGAAAGAACTGTTGAATGGCGTAGCTGGCTTCGCTTTTTGTATCTAAGCCGCCCATGAAGTTCTCGAAATCCGTCAGGCTGAGCAGTTGCACCGCGTAGTTCACGGGGCCCCGCTCGAAGGTGTCCACAAACGCGGCTATGGATGTAGCCACCCCGGTAATGGTGTGCACCCCACTGGGAATTTCCTCTACGTAGACTCCCGGATAGGTCGGGCTAACAGGCATCGATCATCTCCTTAGCTATCGGTAAAACGTGTCCAAACATCTTGAGCCCGGAACGGCCCGTCCGGCCGCTCACGGCACTGATACGCGCTTGGTCAGGAATTCCCTTCTCGTGTAGAGGTCTCCACGACCTCCAGGCTTTTGACAGGCACAATGAGTGATTGCGTCCTGACCACTTCAATCACCGCGAAGTAGTGCGACTTGGGGCCCGAATCGGAAAAATCGACAATCGTGCCCTCCATCTCCGCATTCCCGGCCAAAGCGGGGAATGCGCCAGCGGAAGCAGGCAAGAATACGTCCGATACCTGAAAGCGCACCTTATCGCCCACCTTCGTATTGCGCCTCCTTCGGTTCGACCACAGCCTCGCATCAACCGTCGGCGTTCCTTGAAAGCACGCAAGGGACCATTGCCTCCGGTTCGCCGGTGGAAAAGGCTGTGAACATCTTGGTGAGCCGGTGAGCGGCTGCCGGCAAAGGAGTTAGCGCAATCAGACAGAAGGTGAGTCCCGGGTGGCTTGAAGTTCCGTGCCGCCGCCGATGGGCCGAGTCTCTGCAAGTCCTGGCAGTGTGGAAACGCAACCGTCCGGGCGGCAGAGCCGCCGGGGCTCCAGGGCAGTGATCACAAGAAAAGAGTTAAAAGCGCATTTGGGTGATGGAAGATTGCATTGACGATTCTTTGCAGTTCCTCTGCAAATTCTTGCAGCTAGGGTTGAGTGAAGCTGCCGGCACTGGCCGCCGGAGGGTTCAACCGGTGGGCACGCATCTTGTAATAGAGCGTGCGCTCACTGGTGTGCAGCCGTTGCGCGATCGCCCTGCGGGTATCCCCACCGAGCGTGATGGCCGCCTCCAGTACGCGCTTTTCAACTTCCTGAAATGCCTCAGCGTAGGGGATACCATGTTGTGCGATTGCCTGCCACACGGCTCCGGCGGCTGCCGCCAACAGATCGGAATCGGCAGAAGGATTCTCCGGGCCCGATTGCGCTATCCAGTCCGCCACTCCGAGGGAGGTGCCTTCGTTCTTCAGGAACAGCATGCGTTGCACCGCGTTCTCCAGCTCCCGGACGTTGCCCAGGAATGTTCTTGACTGAACCAGCGCGACCAGCTCGGGATCGATCTGGTGGATCGGTTTGTACAACCGGCTGTGCCGTTCCGCCAAGACCAACAGAAGGCTGGTGAGATCGGCCCCGCGCTCTCGCAGAGGCGGCAAACACAGCTTGACGACGTTAAGCCGGTGAAACAAATCTGAGCGGAAGGAGCCTTCGCGAACCATTGGCTCCAGGGGACGGTTGCAGGCTGCGATAATTCGCACGTCGATGCCGATTTCGCGGTCCGACCCAACTGGACGCACGATGCCACGCTGAATCACGTCGAGAAACTTCGGCTGCAGGTGGAAAGGAAGGTCATTGACGTCATCGAGCAGAATCGTACCGTTTTCGGCCGTCTGAAAAAGTCCTTTGCGGTCCGCCACCGCGCCTGAGAATGCGCCCCGTCGGTGTCCGAAGAGTTCGCTCTCCGCCAGACTCTCGCTGATGGTACTGCAGTGGACGGTAACAAAGGCGTAACCTTGGCGCTTCCGGTCAAGTTTGTGGATTCCCTGCGCGAGCAGTTGTTTACCGGTTCCGCTCTCTCCTTGAATCAGGACTGTGACGTCGCTGACCTCCGCAGCTTTCTGCGCGCGCCGCAGCACCGCCATTACGTTGGGGGAACATGACGTAATGCCCAGTCCACCAAAGGTCTTCTGCAACTCGTTGTTTGGCAGGTCAGTCATCTGGGACTCCTTCTTCAAAAATGTCCCGCAGCCAGAAGATGCCGGGTTCTGAACCGTGAACATGGCCGGAGCCACGCCTCGCATTCCGCGTGTAGACACTTCCACCTTGTACTGTCGTTCTGGAAGCGCCTTATTCACGCATGACTTGAGTTTTCCCAGATGGACGTCGCAAGTTCGAGTCCCGTGTCCCGCTCCTTCGTTTTAACAGATTAGCAGATTCCTGCTCGCTGGCAGCCGCCTGTTAGGAGCCACATCAAAAACACCCCCCTCACTTCATTCTGCCGTAAGGAGTTGCACGCACCTGACATGCCCAGTCGGCATTCACCGAAAAAGTGGCGCGAGGACTGAGACCGTGACCAAAACTAACCGGGCGCCCTTCGACATTAACTTCGACATTAATCGGTGCAGATTCAGGAGAAATTCAGGACTGAGCAGCGGTGGTCAAACCTGATCGCCGAACAACCGCCTTCACTCCGAAGCCATTGAACCGATGCCACTTCTGATGCGAAGTGGACAATCCTGCGTGTCAGTAAACGCGGAGACGCCCCTCCTCATAACCCAAAGGTCGGTGGTTTAAATCCGCGCCCGCAACCAAATCCCCGACCGAGTTTCGGACGGTGCTGTCTGATTATATCGAGGCTTCGTGCGGAGGCAATGGGGCGGGAAGCTAGTAGCCTGTCGCCGATCGAGCTGATCAAGCAGTAAATCGTCTCCGTGGCGCTGACTGCCACGCAGCGCGGTACAACGTGCCCGCCGTCTCGCTGGGAGTGGTGCCGTCGGTGGTGTAGCGGATCGACGCGCCGGACATGCTCGAACTGATGGTGACGGTCTGCGCCGCAGTGTACGTCCCCCGCCGCTGGGCTGAACGTCTGGGTGTCGCCACTGTCGGTGTGAGTGACAGAGTTTCAACCGCACGAACGGTAGTGAGATGGTTACCGCACTTCCGGTAAAGATGACGCTGTGGTTGTCGCTCTCGAAGGTGTCGTTGTACTCAAGTTAACAATCCGCTGCGCCTGCCGGGAGTGGTTCGGACAACGAAATCAGTTGAGGCGATGGCGTCGTACCGTGAGTTCTCGGCAAGAGTGCGTGAATCGATTCAGGGTTGAGTAGTAGCGTTGGGGCATGGCCCACGAAAAGACAGCGGTACCCGATGATTTATTGCAACTGAGCCAGCGATTAGAAGATTGGCGGAGCGCGAACCCGCCGCGAGCTCGACTGCCGAAGCCGATTTGGGAGGCGGCAGTGGAGATGGCCCAAAAGCATGGACTGCACTGCACCACCAAGGCGCTGCGCCTGGATTACATGCGTTTGAAAAAACGCCTGTCGGCCGGCACGCAACCGCCACGGTCGACGACGCCGGCGTTCCTGGAGCTGTTGGCCTCGCCTACCACTGGAGGGGTGGAGTAGCGCAGTTGTGCCGGAACCAACTGGCCGCCGATCCGTTCAGCGGTTGCGTGTTTGTCTTCCGTTCCAGACGGGCCACTTCGATCAAGGTCCTGGTCTATGACGGTATGGGCTTCTGGTTGGCGACCAAACGGTTATCCAAAGGCCGATTCCGCTGGTGGCCCGAAGGCGAAACGGCGCGGGAACTGCAAGCCCATCAGGCGCAGTTGTTGTTTGCGGCGGGCAACCCGGATTTGGCGGCAGCGCCGGTGTGGCGGAAAGTGAGTTAAAGAAAAGGCTTGCGTTCTGCCATGACTTCTGGCATGCTGCGGTTATGCCGGAAACGTGGCGCTACCGCGGGCAGACCATCGACCGGGAGCAACTCACTTTTCTACGCGAGTTCATCGCGGCGCATCCCGACAGTAGCCGTTGGAAACTGTCGCGCCAGTTGTGCGAAGCCCTGGGGTGGAAACAGGCCAACGGCGCACTGCGCGACGTGGTTTGCCGCGGGTTGCTATTGCTGTTGGAGCGGGCCGGCGAGATTGCGTTGCCGCCCGTCCGCCGCCTGATCCAAGGGCAATGCCGGAACACGCGCTTACGGCCCGAGCCATTCCTCATCGACCCGACGCCGCTGGCTATGCCACTGAGTGCGCTGGGCGGGATCGAGATTCAACCGGTGCGGCGCACGGCCGACGAGCCGCTGTTTCACAGCCTGATGGAGCAGTATCACTATCTGGGCTACGAGCAGCCGGTGGGCGAGCACCTGAAGTATCTGGTGTGGGCGCGGGGTGGGCGGCCGGTGGCAGTGCTGGCGTGGTCGTCAGCTCCGCGCCATCTGGGGGCGCGCGACCGCTACATCGGCTGGAGCCAACCAGCGCGGCAGCGCAACCTTCATCTGATCGCTTACAACACGCGGTTTCTGATCCTGCCCTGGGTGCAGGTGCCGCACCTGGCGTCGCACATTTTGGGGCGCATGGCGGCGCGGATCTCGGCGGATTGGGAAGCCCAGTATGCGCATCCGCTCTATCTACTGGAAACGTTCGTAGACCCAGAGCGATTCCGCGGAACCTGTTATCTGGCGGCCAACTGGAAAGTGCTGGGGGAGACGACGGGACGGGGTAAGGCCGATTTCACTCACCGGCCGAACCGTTCCCTCAAACAGGTGCTGGCACTGCCCTTGCACCGCCGGTTTCGCGAGCTGTTGGGGGCGGAAAGCCGATGAAGCGGCGGCGCATCGACGTCAACCTCGGCGAACTGGACCAGTTGCTGGACCAGGCGCGGAAGCGCCGCTGAGCGAGCCGGATTGCCTCAAGATCAAGACGACGCTGCACACGCTGGTAGCGATCCTGACCGCCCGGCGCAGCACCGAGAAGACGAGCGCGGTGGTGGATTCTGGCAAGAACGGCACCGCGGCGGCGCCACCGGCGGTATCGCCGGAGAAGCAGACCAATGGGCACGGGCGCACACCGGCGTCGGCTTACACCGGGGCCACAAAGGTGGCGGTGCCGCATCCGGATCTGAAGCATGGCGACCCGTGCCCGGAATGCCCCAAGGGGAAGGTGTACGCGCAAAAGGAGCCGCGGGCGCTGGTGCGCGTGGTGGGACAGGCGCCGCTGGCGGCGACGGTCTATGAGATGGAACAGTTGCGCTGCAACGCCTGCGGGCAAGTGTTCACGGCGCCGGAGCCGGAGGGCGTGGGGCCGGAGAAGTACGATGAGACGGCCGCGGCCATGATCGCGCAACTGAAGTACGGCAGCGGGGCGCCCTTCCAGCGGATCGAGCATCTGGAGCAGCGGTTGGGCGTACCGCCGCCGGTGGCGACGCAAGGGGAGATCGTGGAAGAGGCGGCGGAGTTACTCACCCCGGCGTTGGACGAGCTGACCCGCCAGGCAGCGCAGGGCGAGTTATTCCACAACGACGACACCAGCGTGAGAATCCTGAAGCTGGAGCGGCCCGCGGGCGACGAGCGCACGGGTGTATTCACTTCCGCGGTGGTCTCCGTGGTGCGCGATGAGACGGACCCAGAGGGCGATCCGGAGCGGAGGATGGTGCTGTATTTCAGCGGGCGCGAGCATGCGGGGGAGAATCTGACGAAGGTGCTGAAGCAGCGGGTGGAGGGTTTGGGTCCAGCCATTTTGATGTCGGATGCGCTGTCGCGGAATGTGCCCCAACTGAAGGCGGGAGTAGAACTGCTCTTCGCCAATTGTCTGACCCATGGACGTCGCAATTTTGTGGAGGTGGTGGGGCACTTTCCCACCGAGTGCCGGTATGTGCTGGAAACGCTGGGCAGCGTGTATGCCAACGATGCCGTGGCGAAAGCGCGGAAGATGATGCCAGCGGAGCGGTTGGCATTCCACCAGCAGCACAGCCAGCCCCTGATGGATGGACTGAAGGGGTGGATGGAGGAGCAGTTCCGGGAACGGAAGGTGGAGCCGAACTCGGGGCTGGGCAAGGCGATTGCGTACCTGCAAAAACACTGGAGCAAGCTCACGCTATTTCTGCGCGAGCCGGGCGCGCCGTTGGACAACAATCTCTGTGAGCGAGCCCTGAAGCTGGTGGTGCTGCACCGCAAGAATGCCCTGTTCTACCGCACCAGGAACGGCGCGCGGGTGGGCGACCTGTTCATGAGTCTGATTCATACCTGCGATCTGAACGGCGCGAACGCGTTCGACTATCTGGTGGAACTACTGCGCCATCCCAAAGAGTTGGCGGGCTGCCCATCCGCTTGGATGCCCTGGAACTACCGCGATACTCTGGCCAGCGGGCCGCGAAGGTGACTGAAGCCCCCGAAAACCAGCAAAAATCTTTGTAACATTTCGGGGGCGAAACAGCCTTTACGCTCTTGCCGAAAGTACACGATCGACATCACGCCGACGCGCTGCCCGCCCGGCATTCTAGATTACAGGATCGTTCCGAGAGTCCGCTCGTAATCGCCGATTCTTCCAAGGACAATTACCTGGGACTCTGAGAACTTGCACTACGAACCGCGTCCTCGCCGATCTCTTGAAGATCGGCTACCCCGCTGCGCTAGGACGAGGAAGCCCAAAGACAAAAATGAGTGCGAACCGGGGCGGTTGACTGTAGCTTATCTGTAGCTTATGCCTCACCGGACCCCACCGCGATCCACCGAGCCTTTCTATATTTTTCAATCATCTCCCGCCACTCACCACTGCTCAACGGACCCCAGTTTCGATTCAGGTTCTAGTTCTCGCAAGGGAGTGGAGGTTCAAGTCCTCTCATCCGCACCAAATTAAAAGTCAAGCAGTTAAGTATCAGCAGGTATTAAACTCGCCTTCCGCCAATGGCCGTAGCCTCGGAGCATTGACCCTACTTGAATTGCCGGTGCCCCTCAATAGTCCACTGGAATTTCTTAGCGCCCATCCAACCTGCCGACGCATTGTTTTTCGTCTGCTCCGAGGATTAGAGCGCATTTAGAACAGCAAACCGACGATCCAGTCCCGAGGCGCAGAGAAGACTCGCTGCGGCATTGCCTGCGCGTAGGTAGAGGCGGCATGGTGTACCCGAAGTTGGCGCGCAGAGGCAAAAGAGGCAGAGTGGCTATCACCACGCGGCGGTGCGTAAGGCGATCTCG
>Ga0209698_10000957_pt1 | contig 33187 bp, 38 predicted proteins | sample LitLauG_LLR_2012_FD_187203 | JGI IMG/M metagenome (GOLD analysis project Ga0209698, IMG submission 187203) | Freshwater sediment microbial communities from Pennsylvania, USA - Little Laurel Run_MetaG_LLR_2012 (SPAdes) (version 2) | ecosystem: Environmental > Aquatic > Freshwater > Creek >... | reverse complement strand
GGGGTCGAGAAAGCCGGCGCGGATCATGCAAGGACTAGAATCGCGCCGAAACTGATTCGCAAGAGGCTTTTTCGGGTTCCGGCAGAGTCGGGGTATATTCAGTCAAAAATGGCGGAAATACTGAAAAAAGGAGCTAATCAGGCTGACATCGCGGCCAGGTAATAACCTGCTTGTGGGTTGCATGCCGGGCAAAACAGAAGATTTATTCAGCCGTGCGGCGACGCTGCTCCCTATGGGTAATTGCGGCTCGCGCCGGGCCCGGTGAATGAAGAGCCAGGGACGTCCGACCGTGTGCAATTAAAGTACGGAATCTATTATTTCTTCAAACCAAAATGTATCCAGTAAGACGGAGTGAACTTTCCATATTAACTATATATTTCGATGACATGAGCGCGCTCTAAGCGGGACTTCGGTCTGGATGGCAATGCGAGTTAATCAGGATGAAGATTGCAACCACCGCCGGGAAGCTGGTTCTAGACCTCGATCCAAGACCGGGTGAGCATGTCGACTGCTTTGTCGCCGCGCCGCGCGCGATCGGCGAAAAGCTGGATTTGCCGTGGCTCGCGGACTTCCGCAAAACCGCTCCTTGATGGGTCTGGCCGTCGTGACCTCGCTTCTGACCACGCCGAAAAGCAGCGTGACCTAGCCTGAGGCAAAAAACGCCGCCTGTCAGCTGTGCCAGCAAATGGTAACCGAGGATGCTGGAAAATATGTGGTGAACATCGGGAAGAAACGACGCGAAGATCGGATCTTCCCAGACTACCCGCGCAACGACAGGGCAGCAACGGCGTTCGCTCCGCTGTCTCCACGGATGCGTCCGGACGGAACCGGGCTGATGCCGCTTGCCTGCCCACAGGCATCGACCAGCCTCGATCTGCGCCGGTTAACCAGCCGAACGGTGCCGTCGCTGGCGCTCCGCCGTGACCCCTCGGCAGATTATCAGCATGCGGCCGATCTTTGAAGGACGCTATGCGCTAGTCGGCATCCGCGGGCGGAGGCGAGTGCTCGTCTGAGCGTTGAGGAACCTTAACGGGCCTCGCCAGTTTGATGGCACAACGCGGCGGGCTGCACCGAGGCGGGTCAAGCGGGGGTCAATGAGCCGGCTCTCAGGCCTCCAGTCGGAGCGTTGTTGGGGCGGAGTAGGTGCGACATCACGAGGGACGACCCGTATGAGCGGGCATCATTTTCGGGTGAGGCCAATTGGCTGGATACTGCTCCGAGCGAAAGCAGGTGTGACGCCTGCAGTCGCAGAAGCGCCGGCCGTGGCGCGCCCGGTCCCGGCATAGCGGTTCGGGCGGGGGCATGGCGGACGACGCGAGCGGTTTCGACGATCCGGGGACTGTAGGGGCCTCAAATTTGTCCCCGGCAAGCCAAGGCCCTGACCAAGCGGGACTCATGCGCCTGGCTGTCAGCGTGGTGGTTGTCATCAGCCTTTACGTGGGTCGCGACGTGCTGATTCCGATCGCGCTGGCAATCTTGCTGTCGTTCGCGCTCGCGCCGGTGGTCCGCCTGTTACGCCGGGCGCGCCTGGGTCGGGTGCCGTCCGTGGTGGTGGCGGTGGTCCTGGCTCTGGCGCTGATCATGTCCATGGCGGGATGGATCGCAGGCCAGATCAATAGCCTTGTGCCCGACCTGCCGCACTACGCCACCGCAATCGCCGAAAAGTTGGCTCGTGCAAAAGGCGCGATCCTGGATCAAATCGTTACCCGCCTCGGCGGGTTGCGGCATCGGCTCGAAGTGGCCGGTCTGGAACCGGCCGCCCCGGTCGCGCTGCCGCGAAATGCTACAGCCGGACCCAATGCCCGACTGGCCGAGGTCCTCATCCGTCAGCCCGATCCGACCCCGCTGGATGTGGCGCGGAGCGTTCTGGCCCCCATCGTCTCGCCGCTTGCGACCGCTGGCATCGTTTTGGTCATGGCGATCCTCTTTTTGCTGAACCAGGCTGATTTGCGCGACCGGATGATCCGGTTGCTCGGCATGCGGGATGTGCATCGCACCACGATGGCGCTGGACGACGCGGCCAACCGGCTCAGCCGTTATTTGCTGACGCAACTAGGCCTGAACACCGCGTTCGGCATTATAGTCGGACTCGGGCTGCTGCTGATAGGCGTTCCGAATGCACTGCTTTGCGGAGTGTTCGCGGCCCTTTTCCGATTTGTTCCGTACATTGGCGTTTTCGGCTCCGCTGCCCTGCCGGTCGTGCTCGCGGCATCGGCTGAATCCGGTTGGTCGATGACGATATGGGCCGCTTCTCTGCTGGCCGTGACCGAACTCGTGACCGGGCAGTTGGTGGAGCCAGTCGCATTCGGCCGCAGCACGGGCCTGTCACCCGTTGCCGTCGTGTTATCCGCGATCATTTGGACCTGGATGTGGGGGCCGATCGGATTGATCCTTTCAACACCCCTCACGCTATGCCTCGTCGTACTTGGCCGGCACGTCCGGCCGCTCGGATTCCTCGACGTGCTGATGGGCGATCGACCCGCCCTGCTGCCAGCGGAAAAGTTCCATCAGCGCATCCTGGCAAACGACCTGGGCGATCTTATGGAACAGGCCGACGCTTCGTTGAAGGACGGCACACTGGCGGACTATTATGATAACGTGATGCTCAAGGGCCTTCAGCTGGTTGCCCTCGACGTCGATCGGGGCGTGGTGGCAGATGCACAGTTGGCACGCATCCGGAATGCTGTTGCGCGGTTGACTGAGGACCTCGAGATGCATGAGGACGCGGCATCGCATCCGCCAGCGGCGCCAGGAGCGCAGCCTGTAGCGCCCGACGGCGCGGAGTCTGCCAGGGCAAGGGGCGGCGCCGGGGAGCGGCCTGTTTCGATTCTTTGCGCGCCTGGAGACGGTCCGCTCGACGACATTGTCTGCCTGCTGCTAGCCCGCCGGCTGATAACTAATGGCCTTCCGGCCCATGCAATTCGCCTCGAGGCACCGCCGCGCGCTGGCGTTGAGACCCTTCGCGTACGGTCCACAGGCGCCGCTTGCATATCGACGCTGCAAACGCCGGGGAGCACGGCACCATTACGTTATCTCGTGCGGCGGCTCCGGCGGTTGCGTCCAGGGGAACCGATTCTGGTGGCGCTGCTGCAATCGAATGGTGCCGATCCGGGGGAGCGCTTTCGGTTGGCGGTGGAGGCCGACATTGTCGTCACGTCGCTGGAAGACGCCCTTCGGGCCTGCCTTTCCACGTCATCCGTTGATCGCCCACGGGATAGCCTGGTAAACCGCGCTGCAAATATCGCCTGACCTTGACCCGATATGTCGAGGGAAGAGGGCCGAAACCTTTTCCGAATCCAGAGCGTTCGCACCTGTAATCCCGCAGCCATATTGTATATTTGTTTTTAACTGAAAGAAAAATTGACCAGGCACTGCGCTGGATTTTTTTGCGACGACTAGTCCAACATCTGGCCCGGGTTCTCGATGCGCGGGCTCGGGCAGCGTCGCGGGGCGCGGATCGCGCGGCATTCTGGCCAGCCTTGCGGCGGCCGTCTCGGTGTCGCGAATGGCGCGCCAAAGCACCCGATAAGTATCAAAATCAAGACTTCAACAACACAGTGATTCAGCTACCTGGAACCGGTCTTCTTCAGCCGCGTTGAATGCTCGAACAGCAACTGTCGATGAGGTTTAGAGTGCCAGGCTCCCGCACGTTCGGATCCCGCGGAAATGAGGTCCTGGTGGCGATACCCGCTCGCAATGAAGCCGAAACGATACCACGGTGCCTGATCGCCCTGGCGGAGCAAACGGGTTGTCCTCCGTTTACTGTCGTTACGTATTTGAATAACTGCACCGACATGACAATATCGATCGTTAGTCAGTTGAAGTCGAGCATGCCTTACACAATGCAGATCTTCGATGAATACTTTCCTCCCGCGCAAGCGCACGCTGGCATGGCTCGGCGCATGGCCATGCAGTGCGCGGCGAAATACGGCGGTCCGGGCGCGGTGCTGTTGACGACGGACGCCGATTCGCAGGCGTCGCCTGACTGGATTTCGGGCAACCTGGCAGCCATCGAGGCCGGCGCCGACGCTGTCGCAGGCATGGCCGAGATCGACGCCACCGACGAAGCCCTACTTCCGTCGCGCCTCGTCGAAGATGAGCGGAATTGCGATGAATACGCCACGTTGCTCGATGAGATCGACTGGCTGCTGGATCCCGACGTCTTCGATCCGTGGCCCCGGCATACGCAGCACGCGGGTGCCAGCATAGCGGTGCGCGCCGAGTGGCATCTGCGCGTTGGAGGCATTCCCCCGATCCCCTTGGGTGAGGACCGTCTGTTCTTTGAGGCATTGCGGCGCGCCGACGCCCGCATTCGGCATGCTCCGAACGTTGTGGTGACTGTTTCCGGTCGGATGGTGGGGCGCGCCAAGGGGGGGATGGCCGATACGATCGTGCGCCGCCTGCAACGGCCGGATTTGTGGATCGATGACTGCCTGGAGCCGGCACGGGACCACCTGTTGCGGGCCATGCTGCGCTCGCTTGTTCGCGCTGTCTGGTGCGGCAAGACGGGACGACGTCAAGTCCACAACATCGCCGCGGAGTTGGCTTTGCCATATGTTACGGTAGATCGTGCACTTGGCATCGATACGTTTGGACAGGCCTGGTCCACGCTGGAACTGCAAAGTCCGAGGCTGAATCATCGGCGTGTCGCGGCCCATCAGCTGCCGCGCGAACTTAACGAGGCCCGGCGTATCGTGCAAAGCCTGCGGGGTGTTCGTTCGGGCATCGCTGGAAGATATCGATACGATAATGCGCTGTCCGACGATGCCAGGATCGCTTCAGGGCTGGCCGTGCCTGCTGAATGAATAGATCGGCCGCCTGCTCGCCCGTTTGCATGGCATCGGTTTCCCCAAGCCAGTTCACTGTGGCAACCGTCCCATCCGAGTCAAGGCCGCCGGTGACCCGCCGCGCGGTCCCGGCAACCTGAGCCGGGGAGAGATAGTAAAGGATCTCCGACAGCACCACGAGATCGAATCTGCGTGACGGCCAACCCTGCGGAATCCTGCGCTGTTCGAAACGAATATTGGGAGCATTTACCGCCAGCTTCCTGGCGCGGCCGATAGCGATTTCGCTGACATCGATGGCCATCAGTCGATCGCATCGTGTTGCCAAAAGCTGGCTCAGGATACCGATGGAACAGCCCGCTTCCAGGCCGCTGCGGTAGCGGCGGCGGGGGAGCGCCGCCAGTGTGGCGCTATATTTTTCAGCCTCGTATGAAGATGTACCATATTTCCAAGGATCGGCGTTGGCACGATATAGGTCGTCGAAATGATCGGGCGAGGTGGGACGTCTGGTCATGGGTTGTCGAGGTAGGTCTCGTGGTCCGGCATAATCGTGGCAACCATGGTCGGAGTCAGGCGGAAGCCTGTCGGGTCGTCATCAATCAGATCTGTCGTTTGTGAGGCGTGCTCCGCCAACGCCCGGAGCTTCAAGCCGCGGAGCCTGCCTACGTCCAGGCGCCAGCCGGTTAGCGGTACCGCCCCCAGGTTGTGTCGCGGGTCGAGTGTCCAACCCCAGACCGGATAAGACAAATGACGTGCCCCAGAAATCGCCGCGGCACTGACTGCCATCTTATGTACCGCGACGTGGTCGCAATGCTGGTCGTAACGCCAAGGCGCAATGATTACGCAGCCGGGTAGCGCAGCAATCAAATCCAGGATGGTGGTGACCGCGGCATCGAAGCCGGGTCCCGCATCGGGGCAGGCGGTGTCGGGCAGCGCCAGGAAGCGCAGCCGGTCTGCCCCAAGACCCAGCACCGATGCAGCATTCCGGGCCTCCCTCTGCCGAAGTTCGCTCAAGCTCGGCTTGGGATATCGGCGGCTGAGGGGATGGGACCCGGATCCATCAGTGACAAAGACAACGATGGGCGGGCGCCCGCGACTGCTCGCTTGGGCAATCAGCCCCCCGCACCCGATCGTCTCGTCATCCTGGTGGGGTGCCAGGATAAGAGCCTGCTGACCTTTCAGGATGTCATCAAAGTCGCCGACAGGCAGCGATCGCATCGCAAGATAAGCCTCGCCGGCCAGCGTCATCGGTCGTAACCATCGACCACGGAAAGGCCGCGCTGGGCGACATGCATTGCGGCCTCGCTCAGAATCTCGTCGCCGGCGGGCTGGCGCAAATAGGTTGCCAGGTCGCGGATCAGGGCTTCGACCGGGTTCGACATCATCATCGCCTTCAACCCCAGAGAACGCTGGACGAGCGGAATCGCATCGAGGCAGACTTGCTCGACCGCCGTGCGTGCTAGATTCACATAGGTTGTGATATCGCCGCTATCCATATTCGGGACCACGGTCCGGAGCGCCGCGGCCTCCGCCCACATCCGGGCAGTTTCGCACTGAATTAGCATCAGGCCGATACGCCTGCTTTGGTGCGGATCGCGGTCGCGACGGGTGGCGTGCAACTGTGTAATGGTCTCATCTACGAGCGACCGCAGCCCACCGGCCGTGACCGCTGACGTCCGCCATGCACCTGCGGTAAAGTCCGGTTCGGCGAAGTAATCGCCCGGCTGGCCGATACATTGGGCCTCATCATGATCTTGATCAAACGACACCGGTCTGGTGGCGGTGTTTCTCATGCCGTGCATCTTATGGAAGGTTGGCTCGATGCGGCCTTCGCCAGCGTCGAGCAACACCATCTGCTCTTGCCCATCGTCGCAGGTAAAAGTAATAATCGATCTCGTAACAAATCCGGCTGCGGTGCAGAATGGTTTTGTACCGATCAGACGCAGGCTTGAGCCGCATCGGCTTAGGCGAACTGGTTCAGCGCCCGAAGCGACCCAAAGGCCAAAAAGATGTCCATCGCGCACATCTGCCCATGCGGCCTCGCGAACGGCTGGACGCGCGAATTTAGCGATCAGTGCAACAGCATTGACGTGGGCTTCGTAGATCCGCCCTACCGCAAGGCTGGCGGAGCCGATAATTCTCAGTGCTGTCGCGAGCGGTGCTGTGCCGACTGGTTCGGTGCCCCATCCGAGCCCGTGCCCGGATGTTGGCAATGGAGCCAGCAGCGCCCCAGCATCACGCAGCAGTTCGATGGTTTTGACAGAAAAATCATCGGCGCAACCGACAGCGCGGCTAAATCGTTGCATAACATCCTTATTGCGCAGCAATGTGGCAACAAGCCTGTCGCTCTCTCCCGCTTGCAAATCCTTTGCCTCAGCGGTGGGGGTGTCCCTGGCGTTCTGCATGCCGTCGATATCGCTCCGTTTCGCCTTTCCCGATTGAACCCTCGAACGCCTGCATGGTTCCGCCATATCCGCTCTAGCAGGAGCGGGACTGGGAACATTTGACCGGCTTATTTCGGGAACCTCGGTCCGTGGCCGCTCGTTAGCGGGTGTATGTGCTTAGACTTTCCAGAGGATAACTCACAATGTCGCGATGCTTTATGGCCGGAGCCTTCCTGATGACCCATGCTGGGGCGTTCGCACAAGCCGACACTCAGATCATTGGAAGAGTTCTGCAGGCAACCTCTCCGACGATTCTGTGCTTGGAACCGGAACAGGCGGCGGACAGGTCCATTCCAAAGCGAATGTTGGCCGCCTCCAATGCTGCGTCGCGTGATCCCTCGATGGAGTCACGGCCCACCGGACTGGTGCAGGGCGCGACGTCATACACCGTACGGCGGGGCTAAAAGCTGGTTGGAGATGAATGGTTTTACCAGTGGCGCGATCTGACGAATGACCATGATGGAACCTGGCACGCCATGGCTATGAAGAAGGCGACTGAGGTGCATGTTGGACTCGACTACAAGCGTAATACAGATGAGTACGGTTTGTTGTTGATTGGGACCAAGTTCAGGGAGATCGTCATGAACAAAGTATCGCTCGCCGTCAGAATCACTATGCCGATGCCAACCGCGTTGTGACGGCGCTTACGACACCGCGGCGCTGGTAGTCCCTCGTCCCGCAGCAGCGCGACATTCGAAGGAGGTTTCAGAAATGGCGGAAGATTCAGCACGCAACCTGATTTGGAAGCACAGACGCGAAATACGCTCATGCATGATGGTGACGCAGGCGGGCGACAGGCTGCGTGGACGTCCTATGGGTTTCATTGCGATATCGGAACAAATTTTAATGTGGTTTTCCGCGGAAAGCGATTTGGCGAAGGAGTATGATGCGAATACTCAGTCGAAGGTGTGCCTGATCTATGCAGACATGCAGTTAGATTTTTTTGTCTCGGTGTCCGGCACCGTCTCTCGGGTGTTTGGTGTCAATACGATCAACGACCTGTGGAATCCAGGCGCAGATATGTTTCTTCGAAAGAGCTCCGAGGATATAGAGGTGGTATTGCTCCGATTTGATCCGATGGTCGGTGACTATTGGAACGCCCGTGAAACTCGGCTTGCCAGAGCGATTAGCTTCCTGACTTCGCGGATGACCGGCTGCGGTCCGCACAGGGGAAATTGTGGGTGGGCTATCCTGGCTCCAGCGGAAAGCTACGGCCACTTCCTAAGCACAGGGCGTTTCACAGGATACGGCGACGTGAGAGCGGCGCTGCGTCCATCGCCCGGGGGCTATCCGGAAATACCGCCTGCTGGGCCTCCACGGCCGCTGGAGCCGGACCTCGTTCCCCCGCCCGACATCGTTCCTCCAGAAGAACCCCGCCCACCGGTTGAGGTGCCACCCGTTGATCCACCTGATAATTCCCCGCCGCTGAGGGCGGCCGGCGGCGGTTCGGGGCGGAAGGTCCATGTGCGTAAAAGTGGAGGGTGGCGTATTGCACGCGATTTCATGGGTTCGGCCTGATGCTCGCGCCGGGGCGGTTTTTGGATTTGACGTTATGCGGGGGAACTGAAGGTCAAACCGCGCGCCGCCGGACGCTTGGGGCCGATGCTTTTGTTCGTGGCGCTGAAGCGGCCGAACCTGTCCACCACCTCGCGCATGTCGATGATAGTGACCAGCGCCCCGAAATCGAGTTACGCGTTGACCTTTCTGCCGCCATTTCTGGAAAAAGAGTGCCATTTGACCTCGGGTGGCACGGACGGTTATGTGATGATGCTGATCCTGGGGGCGGTCGCTGGTAGAATCGGCCTCGCTCGCGTAAGCGTGCAGGCCCCGCGGGTTCGTTGGGGAACCACTTTCGCTTAATTCTCGTTCCATGCATACGTGATTACGAAAGGAGCGAAACTATGAATTTATCCAGCGATGCCGACGGCAAGGTCGACGATGCTCGGGCCCAAATTGCTCGGTTGCGCGAGCAGGTAGAGACGCTGATGAAGGACCGCGTTACTCCGGCCGTCGCGGATTTGGCCGGCCGAGCGGAAAACGCGGTGCATAGCGCAAGCGGTGTGGTGCGCGATCGGGCGCAGGTCATGTCGGGGCAGGTTAAGGAGAAGCCCCTGATTGCGATCATGATCGCCGCGGCGGTCGGTTGGCTTATTGGCCGGGCGATGCGCTGAGTTATGCACCCTTTTCGGTTGGCGCGTATCGCGGCGGAGGCCGAAGGGGTTCGCCTGCGCGGGAGGGCGACCCGCTTCGTTACGAGCGCGATATTCGCCCTGATCGCGCTCTTTTTTGTTTTGGCGGCGGTGGTCTTCGGACACGTCGCGGCGTGGTATGCGGTTCGGACGGCTCTGGACCAGTCGTTTCTGACGACAACCGGCATAATGGGGGGAGGCGATTTGCTGCTGGCTCTCGTGCTGGGATTTCTCGCCACCCGGTCCAGTCCGAGCCGGGTTGAGGTCGAGGCGCTAAATGTGCGGGAAAAAGCGATAGAGGGCATTACGGGTGCGGTCCATGTCACGCAAGTGCTGGTCCCACTCTTGCGGATTCTGTCGGACCTGCGAAGTCGAAGGCGCGCCTGACGCGGCGCCTTCGATGGCGTCCCTCCAAAATAGAACTGCCTGCGGTTTCATTTCTGGGCGGTCGATCATTCCGGTGATTACCAGCACCGCCACGGCACCGCGGAGGCGGGTGACAAGGCTGGGCCAGGCAGCCCCCGAACACATGAGATTCTATTACGAAGCCGGTCCCCGCGGCTATGGCATCCACCGCACGCTCACCGCATTGAGTGAAGACTGGGTGGTCGTCGCACCGTCGCCATGATCCCTCGCAAATGCGCCCGCGAGGTGCGTGTGCCGCGGTCCAGGGACCGCGGATCGAGGGGTTTGTCGGTGCCTGCGGTTTTCGGGATGTCCAGGATCAAGGCGCCGGCCGGGGTGTCGATGCGTTTGGATTTGACGGCATTGGCATAACCGCGCCGTTCGTCACTGTGCTCATAATGACGGGCACCGAGGAAATCCTCCCGCTCCGATCGCATGGCGAGGTTGAAGAAGCGGGTAAACACCGTTGCCATCCCTCCCGACCTATGGGTGATCAAGTGTTCCATCGGACTTCAGCCCGACTCAGAAATGGACAAATACCGCAAATCGAGTTCTGGCGATCAGGTTCTTGAAGACCGGGATTTCCGACCAGCCGCCGAAGCTCGGCGACAGCCGCAAACCGCAACTTTTGGAGGCGCTGGGGAACCAAGCTCCGCCGTCAAGGTTTAAGCAGCGAGACCGGTCTGCCAGCAACCATCGACAAACGTTCTGGCTTGGTCGAGACCGCCATTAAGGAGCATACATCGCAATGCAAACTGACTCGAATTACGACATAGATCGGCTCAACCAACTGATTGAGACGACGCTTGACAGTGCGGAAGGCTACCATGACGCGGCGGAGGCGAATGCCGCTTCACGTTTCGCCTCTGTGTTCCGCACCCGCGCGGCCGCGCGTCGCCAAATCGCGACGCGTTTGCAGGCCGAAGTGAGGCGCCTCGGCGGTACGGCCGAAGAAGGCGGCACCGTGATGGGTGCCGCGAAACGCTGGTTCGACAATCTCAAGAACAGCATATCCGGGGATGAAGCGTCCGTGCTGTCAGAGGTCGAGGCCGGTGAAGATCATTTAAAAGCGGCCTTCGAAATCGCCATGCATGATCAAAAACTTTCGGTCGACACACAAACGATAATCGCTGCAGCCTATGCGACGATTGCGGCCGATCACGACCAGCTGCGTGATCTGAAGTATAACGAACAGGCCCGCAAGGCCAGTTGAGCCCTTCAATTTTTTGCGCGTGGGCTGCGGTAAGCGGCTGAAGCACCAACGCGGAAGGAGAAAGTCAGATGAACAGAGATCGTATTGTCGGTACCGCCAAGCAAGCCAAGGGCGCCATCAAGAAAGCCGCCGGCAAGGCGGTTGGCGACGCCAAGCTCGTTGCCGAGGGTAAGAGCGACAAGGCCGAGGGCAAGGTCCAGAACGCCGTCGGCGGAGCAAAGGATGCTTTGAAGAAATAGCAGAAGCCGCGAGCGCCTGGTCTGAATGGTTTCCAGTCCAGGCGCCTCGGAATCAGCGATCAGGCGAAAGGTAACAGCATGAAACATTCCATCACGCTTCTGACAGGCGTTGCCTTGATGACGGCAACGCTTGCGGGCCCGGCGCTTGCGCAGGGTGTGCCGCAGACCGTGGGGCTGATGCGCGTTGATCCGCAGACTCTGGCCACGGGATATCGCACATCGAAGCTTGTGGGCAGCACCGTCACCAACGAAGCGCACGAGACTGTCGGAACGATCGATGATTTGATCGTCACCCCCAACGAGAAAGTGCCGTTCGCCGTCCTGTCGGTCGGGGGGTTCCTCGCCATGGGCTCGAAATACGTCGTGGTTCCATACAGCGCGCTTGAGGTGCGGGACAAGCGGATCGTGCTTCCCGGCGCGACCAAGGAGTCACTAAAGAACCTGCCGGCATTCAAATACACCAACTAAAGGATCGAGGGCGAGTGGGCGCGCGCCCGCCCTCTTTGCTCCTATACGCAATCCGGTATCTCGCCTGACGGCGATCTCGGCGAGAGCGCTAAGGCGTCGGCCGAAAGGCCTGTGATGGTCTCAGGCGAGAATGCCGGTGCCACGGGAATGAGGGCGAGCGGGCTGGTGGCCCTCGCAAAGTTTTCTACATGGTCTTTGATGAGTTCGATGTTGGATGTTGTAGAATTAGTACGTAAGGCCGCCATTGTCACGAAGGGATCGGCCGGCGTGAGCGCTGCCGGGCCTTTCCAGAGAACGAGCGGCGACTGGCCGGCCCGCTTGGTCATAGACACCCATTACCCGGCCCAGCGGGATTAGCCGCCTGTTGCCCCCGCCGAGTTCCCTTGCAAATCAAGCCCAGCCGAGTTCCTTCATCGCCCATCCAGCGTTCCAGATTTTTGTCATGTGCCGAATCTTATCTCCGTCAAATTCCATGACGTATACGTAATCGGTGGCCGTGCTCTTCCCGGTTGGCGGGCAGGGGCCACCCTGACCGGTGTGGGTGGCCGAGAAAATGCCATAGGCGCAAACGCTATGCCGATCGTCGTCTGTGGCAAACGACTTCACCACATAGCGTCCATCCGGCATGAACGTAAGCAAACCCTTCATCCAATCAGTATAACCTTGCAGCGTCCGAATGTCCGTCAACGGTTCCGATTGGGCTGCGAAGCTTGCAATGGGTGTGCAATACGCCCGACAGGCCTCCCAGCCTTTCCCTGCTTCGCAAGCCTCGAAAAACTGTTTGGCAACTCCTGTGATCTTCGACACGCCTTATCTCCTGGCTTGGGGAGTAACAGCATATGACTACCTATTTTCTAGCCTAAGTGCGCAACGGACATGTGCAGCAGGCGCATCACAGTCGCAGATGCCGCCTGATACTGTCACCAACGGTGTACTCAGGCCACTGAAGCGCAAGCATATGGCAGAAATCTGACCTCAACGAATGTCAATTCTTCTCGACACTCATTCGTGCGAACCTGGTCTAAAGTGACTGAATGTTCTCTTGGTGGCCGGCGGTCACCTTTTCTACGAACGGACCGCCATCCAGGATCACATTCTTCATGCGACCAAAGCTGCCCCATCAGAGTCCTGAAGGTGGGTCACAAACATTCCTGCCTGTCGGTAGGCCAGCACAACTGGCTACCAAGAGGCTGCCGCCTTTTCGGAAGCTGTTCCGCACCGGATATCAGCCAAGTGTCGTAATCTGCCACCTTCATCGATAGCTATTCGCACTCCGCGTCGAAACGCGGCTCGTGCTTCCGTGGGGCAAATCAATTCGCCGCCCCCACCCGCGACACCATGGCCGCCAAGCCTTGCTTGAACTAAGTTGGCGGGCGAATACATCCGCTTAAGCCAATCTATCCCTGGCCGTGGGCATGCGAGCGTTCGTGCCTCTTAAGATCAACCCTGATGGCCAGCGATCTGATCACCGAAGGAAAACGCCAGCGCGCATAACGAACCGTCCGCGACAAAACCTACCGGTCCCGTAACACCAAATCCGCCGCCTTCTCCCCGATCATGATTGAAGGCGCGTTCGTATTCCCCGAAGTCAGAGTCGGCATGATCGAGGCATCCGCGACACGCAACCCCGCAATCCCATGCACGCGCAGCCCAGCATCCACCACCGCCATAGCATCCGACCCCATTTTGCATGTCCCCACCGGGTGATAAGTCGTTTCCGCCGCCCGCTTGACCCAGTCTATAATTTCGTCATCGGACACAGCATCCACGCCCGGCGCGTCCTCGGTGACCCGCAAATCCGCCAACGCCGGCGCGGTCATTACCGCTCGGGCGATGCGGATCGCCCGCACCGTCAACTCCGCATCGATCGGCGACGACAGGAAGTTGAACGTAATCGCCGGCGCCCGGTTCGGATCAGCCGAGGCAATGTGAATATGCCCCTTGCTCTCCGGCCGCATCGGGTGCGCGTAACAGGTCAGGCCAGACTCGCGGGACAGTTTCGGACCTTTCGCTCCCGGTTCGGTGAACATCGGCACCCAACCCAGCAGCAGGTCCGGTGCCTCCAACCCCTCCCGAGACCGAACGAAGGCCCGCACCGGCGCCGCCACCATCCCGAGCAGGCCTTTCCCGGTCAGGCCATAACGCAGCGCCTGCCCAATCAGACCCAAACCGCGTGCCCGGTCATTGAACGTGTATCCCTTCGCGCCGATCCGCCAACGAGTCCGCGGGGCGAAATGATCGCGCAGATTTTCGCCAACCCCCGGCAGCGCCTGCCGCACCTCGATGCCCAGTCCGCGCAGACGCTCCGGTTGGCCGATCCCCGACAACTCCAGCAATTGGGGCGAGTTGATCGCCCCCGCACTAAGAACCACCTCCCGGCTAGCGGCCGCCTGATGGTCCACACCACCGACAGAGTAACGAACGCCCGTGCAGCGCGTGCCCTCCAGAATAACCGCCTGAGTCAGCGCGTCCGTCACAATATGCAAGTTGGGCCGTTTGCGGATCGGGTCGAGGTAGCAGGCAGCCGTGCTCATCCGCCGGCCAGAGGCGATCGTCGCCTGGCTCATCGCGATGCCGTCCTGGCGGGCGCCGTTGTAATCCGGATTGTGAGCGATCCCAACCTGCCCAGCCGCCGCGATCAGCGCCGCATACAGGGGATCGCTCGGTTCCGGGTTGGTCACGCGCAGCGGTCCCTCGCGGCCGCGAAAGCTGTCGTCGCCACCGCCCTCGTAACGTTCCATGCGCTTAAAGAACGGCAGCACGTCCGCGTAGCTCCAGCCCTGGTTGCCCATTTGCGCCCAGGTGTCGAAATCCTGAGCCTGCCCGCGCACGAACGCCATGCCGTTGATCGCGCTGGAGCCACCCAGCAGCTTGCCGCGCGGAACCGGGAGTTTACGGCCGTTGGTACTGGCCTCCGGTTCCGCGGAGTAGAGCCAGTTGGCCTTCGGATTGTTGATCAACTTCGCGAAACCGATCGGGATACGGTCCCAGCGATGGCTGGCGGGTCCGGCCTCCAGCAGCAGCACTGTGTTCCGAGGGTCGGCCGACAGCCGGTTCGCCACCACCGCGCCGGCGGACCCGGCGCCGACAACGATGTAGTCATAGCTTTGCATCCCGTTTCTTCCCCTGTCCCTCACGCCGTGTTCGGCTGGATGTTGACACGCGCCGTGAGGCCTTCGCCCAATAGCACCCTACGCAACGCCGGCTTGGCCGGCAAACCGGCAGTGACACGATCACGCAGCAACCAGGGCAGGAGGCACCGATGGACGCGACCGCCGAGGAGACTCGCTTACCGATCGATATCGACGCTCAACCCGTGGTGCGGGCCGCCGCCGCGATGCGCCCGGTCCTGCGCGACTATCAGGAGGAGATCGAGCGCGAACAGCGCCTGCCCACAGCCTTGGTCGAGCAGCTGCGCGCCGCCGGCTTCTACCGCATGGTGATCCCGCGTTCGCTGGGCGGCCTGCAGGTCGATCCGCTGACCTATCAGCGCGTCGTCGAACTGCTGTCCGAGGGCGTCGGTTCGGTCGGCTGGAACATCGCCAACAACAGCATCGTGCAACTGGTCACGCTGGGCCTGCCGGACGCCGGCGTGCGGGAGATTTACGGGCCGGGACCCGTACCAACCCTGGCCGGCACCGCCGTGCAAGGCGGCGGGCAGGCGGTGCCGGTGGCAGGCGGCTACCGCATCAGCGGCCGCTGGAGTTTCGGCAGCGGCTGCCAGGAAAGCGCCTGGATGCTGGGGAGTTTCCAGATCCTCGACGACGGCGAGCCACGCCGCCGCCCAGATGGAGGCTCGCTATACTGGCGCGGGGTATTTCCGCGCGCGGAAACCGAGATCGTGCCGGAGAGTTGGGACGTGGCCGGCCTGCGCGGGACCGGCAGCTTCGACTGGACAGTCAACGATGTGTTCTTGCCGGAGCGGCGGACGATGGTTCACGCCGGTATCCCGCTCGACAACCAATGGTCGCACTGGCCGGGGATTACTTATGCCCTTCCAAGCCAGGCGTGGGTCGGCCCGCATCATAGCTCAGTGATCACCGGGATCGCCCGGGCCGGGATCGATGCGCTGATGGCGCTGGCAATGGAGAAAACGCCGCGTGGCCGGACCGGCATGCTGTGCGACAATCCTCAGGTGCAGGACGCCGTCGGGCGGGCCGATGCGATCCTGAACGCCGGCCGCACCTACCGCGCCGCCATGATCGCCGAGATGTGGAACACCATCGCCGCCGGCAACGACACCACGCTGGAGCAACGCGCTCGGTGTCGGTTGGCCTCCACCTATGCCGCGGATACCGCGCGGGAGGCGATGGACCTGGTGTATCGGCACGGCGGCAGCACCTCGTTCAAGCGCGACAGCCGGCTGGCCGAGTGCTGGCGTGACCTGCACGTCGTGGGGCAAACCGTTACGGTGGCGCCGGAGTGGTACCCTATCGGCGGGCGGGCGTTGATGGGCATGGATCCGGGGCCGCGGTTGAGGTGACGAATTGTGCCGATCAAGCCTTCAACACCTGCGGTGAACCGTGACAGTCCGGGATATTAGCGCCACTATTCCCGACGCCGCATCCGGGTTGATCGACCCGATGCCAAAAAAACGACGGAGGAAAATCCGATGCAGATAGTTGACGCCCAAATCCATACCTGGGGAACCGGTTTACCGAGCAACCTGTCGCATCGGCAGGTGACGCATTTTACGCCGGCGGAGGCCATCGCGCTGATGGACGAGGGTGGGATCGATGCCGCCGTCATTCATCCGCCGGGCTGGGATCCGAATTCCACCGACATGGCCTTTAAGGCGGTTCAGGACTATCCTGGTCGCTTTGCGATCATGGGGGCGCTGCCGCTCGATCAGCCGGCTTCCCGGGCGCGGATCGCAGGCTGGCGAAACCAACCCGGCATGCTCGGTTTGCGCTACACCTTCCTGCATGATCCCGCGCGGCAATGGCTGGCGGACGGCACGATCGACTGGCTGTGGGCCGAGGCTGAGAAGGCCGGCGTCCCGGTCGCCGTGCTGGCAACGGACTCGCTGACCGAGCTTGGCCGGATCGCTCAGCGCCATCCCGGCCTGCGGTTGACGATCGATCATCTGGGCGGCCGCGGCGGGATGACCACGCTGAAGGACTCCGAGGCCATGACCCACATTCCTCGGCTTCTGGCGCTGGCGAAATTCCCCAATGTGGCGGTCAAGGCGACGGGGGCGCCGGGTTACTCCAGTCAGGCGTATCCATTTCCGTCGATGCATCCGTATCTACGGCAAATTTATGACGCCTTTGGCCCGGACCGCATGTTCTGGGGCACCGACATCACGAAAATGCCGTGCTCCTGGCGCCAGTGCGTGACGATGTTTACCGAAGAATTGCCTTGGCTCAACGACCAGGACAAGCGGCTTATCATGGGCGATGCGCTGTGCGCCTGGTGGGGCTGGAACCGGGCCGCCTAAACATTACGAATAAGGAATGGAAACACCATGAGCCGCAATACCAAAGGCAAACAGGTTGCCGTCGTGATAGGCGCCACCTCTAAATGGCAGTCGGATGGCCGCAACACCAGGCTGGCGCACGGTAAGGAGCTGGACGACAGCGCCATGCCGGTGGGCGCGCGTTGGGGCGTCGGGGGGGCGGTTGCCCAGAAATTCGCCAAAGAAGGTTTCTTTGTCGTATTAACAACCCGCGCTCGGACCAACGCATCCGCCCTGGCGGCTGCCATCGAGGCGCAAGACGGCGACTGCATGATCGCCGAACTCGATCTGTCGTCGCAAGAGTCGATCGCGGCGGCGTTCGCCTCGATCCGCCGCGATGCGGGCGATCCCGACGTGCTGGTCTACAACGCGGGGTACCTGGAAGGCCGCGACCTGCCGCCGGAGAAGGAACTGCTCGAATACATCCCGATCGAGATGTTCGATACCGCGCAGCATATCGCCAGCCGGGGGCCGTTTCTGGTTGCCAAGGAAGTGTTGCCGGCGATGCGCCGGAAGGGTGAGGGATCGTTTTTTTTCTCTAACAACTCCAGCTCGCTGCGTGGCAAGAAGCGCATGACCGGACAATCGCTTTACTATCCCAGGGTCATGATGCGCACGTTGGCGCAGGTGCTGACCGAGGAATACTCGGAATTCGGCGTGCATGTGGCCAACGTGGTGATCGACGGGACGATCGACTCGCCGGGGACAAGGGCGCTGCCGAAGGTGCAGAATCAACCTGATCTGGTGATCAATCCGGTCAAGATCGCCGAGGCATTCTACTACCTGCACACCCAGGACCGGTCTTGCTGGACACACGAGCTTCAGCTCACGCCGTTTTCGACCAAACCGAGCTATTGATTCGGACGTTGTTTGAGGGCGCGATATCGCGACCGGGGAAACGAGAAAAAATGGAAAACCAAACGTTCGATTACATCGTGGTCGGTGCCGGATCGGCGGGATCGGTGCTAGCCAATCGTTTGAGTGCCGACCCGAAATACCGGGTTCTGGTGCTGGAGGCCGGCCGGGAGAGTCATCCCTGGTCGCGCATTCCGGTGGGCTTCGCCAAGCTGATCGAAAACCCGGCCGCCAACTGGCTGTATGCGTCGGAACCCGAGGCCGCCACTGGCAACCGCCGCATTCCCATCCCGCGCGGCAAGTTGCTGGGCGGCTCGTCGTCAATCAACGGCATGGTCTTCGTCCGCGGCCAATCGCAGGACTACGACACCTGGGCGCAACTCGGTAATCGCGGCTGGAGTTACCGGGAGGTGCTGCCGATTTTCCGTGACATGGAAAGTTACCAGGGCGAGGGCGACGACGAATACCGTGGTCGCGGCGGCCCGCTGAAGGTGACCGAAAACATTGAGAGCGGACCGCTTTACGACGCGTTGATCAAGGCGGCCGGGGAAGTCGGCATCAAGTATACCAAGGACTATAACGGCGCGTCCCAGGACGGGATCGGCATGACTCAGGCGACCATCCGTAATGGCCGTCGGATGAGCACCGCCTACTGCTATCTGGACCCGGCGCGCGGCCGGCCGAACCTGACGATCCAGGCCAATGCGCTGACCGAATGTCTGCTGCTGGAAGGCAAACGTTGTGTTGGCGTCCGCTACACCCTTAACGGCCAGCGACACGAAGCGCGGGCGGGCCGCGAGGTCATTGTCAGCGGCGGGTCCATCAACTCGCCGCAGCTTCTGGAGCTGTCCGGGATCGGTCAGCCGGACCTGCTGCAAAACCTGGGCATCGAGGTGCGTCACGCGCTGAAGGGTGTGGGTGAGAATTTGCGCGATCATTACTCACCTCGGATGAAATGGACGGTGCCGCGGGCACTTGGTTACACTTACAACGACAAGGGACGCGGTCTTGGCCTGGTTTGGCAGGCGTTGCAATATGCGTTGACCAATAAGGGGTTGCTTGGTTTGCCGGCGTCGCCAATCCGAGCGTATATACGGACGCGGGGCGGGCTGGATGCGCCGGATGCGGCGATTTCCTGGATTCCTTTCTTGGCCGGTGCGAATTTCAAGCTGGCGAAGAACTCCGGCATTACGGCGATCATGAACATCCTGCGGTCCGAAAGTAAGGGCAGCATTCATGTGGCGTCGAAGGTGGCGCAGACGCCGCCGGCGATCCGATTCAATTTCCTCAGTGCGCAACTGGATCGCGAGGTTACGCTGGAGGCGATGCGGATCACCCGGCGCATTATGACGGCACCGTCCATGCAGGGTATCGCAACGGACGAGATCGCGCCCGGCGTGAATATCCAGGCGGACGACGAATTGCTCGATTGGATCAAGAACAACGCCGAAACAACTTATCATCCGGTGGGCACCTGCAAGATGGGTTCTGATCCGATGGCGGTGGTGGACGACCAGCTTCGGGTGCATGGCATGGAGGGGCTGCGGGTGGCGGATGCCTCGATCATGCCGACGCTGACGTCGGGCAACACCAATGCGCCGTCGATCATGATCGGCGAGAAAGCGTCCCGGATGGTGCTGGCGGCGGCGGGGTAGCACAGTGGCGGTGGGGGAACTTACGATGGGGACGTAATCGATCATGGACGTGAGGCTTGCGGGCACGACCTGCCTCGCCACCGGTGCCAGTGCGCGCATCGGTGTCGGCATTGCCCGTGTCATGGCGCACGAGGGCGTGCGCGTCGCCATTCTGGCGCGGCGGCGGGACCCCAAGGAGGCGCTGGCCGATGAGATCGACTGTTGTTCGCGGCAGACGGGTTGGCAGCTACCGGAGCTGACTTTGCATGACGAAAGCGGCTGTGCCTTTGGTGACGCCGAGCATGATATCGTCCGGCTTTTTCCAGGTATATGTGTAATACCCAATCGTCTCGATTGCGCTTTTTTGCGTCGGCGGACCATATTTCTTCGTCAGCCAAGCGATGAGCAGATCATTCTGGGCCGGATCGGTGACCTCGTATCCGACCATTTCCAATGTGTCAGTTGCCGTGCCGAAGGCAAACTTGATATGCACATGCAAGCCACCGTCAACGTAATCCCCACCGACTTTCGTGGTCATTTTCATTTCATCGTTTTTCTGCTGTTCGTCTGGTGGCAACAGTTTCACGGACCCATGGGATGCGCTGACCACTTGCGCCGGAGTCATGCCCCACTGGGTATATTCCCAGGCGGCGCGGGCATGAAGCAACGGAAACAGACTGAACATCCCAACGGCGATTACATGAAAGAGGCGCATTGGGTTTCCTTTGACTTAATACCGCGACGGGATCATGGGGCTCGTGATTTGTCAACTGAGGTGTGGAACGCAGGGTTCGACCTGAAATTCACCACGGTGCGGCGGCTGACCAAGGCGTTTCTGCCCGGTATGCGGGCAAAGCGCCGGGGGGCGGATCATCACGATCCGCCGGATTATCGAGCCGATGGCCACCAGCACCGCCGTACATGCCCTGGCAAAAGGCCTGTCGCACGATTTGGCTCGGGAGGGCATCACGGGCACCTGCGTTCCACCCGATCGGATCGATATCGAGCAGATTGGCGACCGGCTGCATTCCGACCCGGTGGCGAGGCAGCGCTATATCAAACAGCACATTCCCATCGGCCGCTTTGGCGAGCCCGAGGAACTGGCGAATTTGGTTGCGTTTCTGGCGTCGCCGAAAGCGGATACCATTACGGGCGCGGTTATCCCGGTGGACGGCGGCATGTCCCGCTTCGCGATGTGACCGGCGGCGCTTGCATAGTTTTCGAAGAACGAACGAGGTGACCCGATGACAGACACGACATCCCGCCGAGCACATCTTATTACCGGGGGTTTTCCGGCCGGGTCGGCGGCGGGGCATGACCACGACCATGCCCGGCTGAAGCTGCTGGGATTGCTGGCCGAACAGGAAGTTCCGGCCTCGGTCGCCAACGATTTTGCGGATGTGGAGAAATGGCTGCCCGTGTCGCGGATGTTGATCACTTATGTTGCCGGCCCGTATCCCGACGCCGCGCAGTGCCGCGCGATCGAAAGCTGGATGCGGGCGGGCGGTCACTGGCTGGGCTTGCACGGGACCAGCGGCGGCCGCGCCGAACGGGTGGAGGGTGTGCGCCAGCGCCGCACGGTGAAGACTGAACATCATGCTCTGCTGGGGAGTTATTTTCTGACGCATCCTCCGCTTTGCAAGTTTCGGGTGGAGGTCAGCGACCCCGATCATCCGCTGACACGCGGGATCGGCAGCGGGTTCGAGGTTGATGACGAGCCGTATTTCATCGAGCTGCAGGACCCCGGTTCGACGCGCGTTCTGCTAACGGCGGTGTATGGGCCGGGGGCTGTGTCGCCCAGTATCGGGACGGCTTATGCTTCGGATACGTCTCTGTTGCCTGATGGGCGGACTCGGGTGCTGGGCTATACGCGGGAGGTTGGCCGGGGTGGGGTGACCTATTTTGCGCTTGGCCATTGCCACAACCCGGCTTCGCGCGCGGGACGGCCGGCGGACCCCACGGACACGACGCCGGCCACGTTTCGGGGGCCGTGGGAGAACGGCGCGTTCATCACGTTGTTGCGCAATGGGATCGCCTGGGGGGTGACGTAACCTATGTTACGACACCGGGTCCAACACGACGACGGGGATCTCGCGGTTGCCGGACTTGACCTGGTACTCGGCATAGGGCGGGAAGAATGCCACCGCCTGGGTCCACAACCGCGCGCGTTCCTCACCGGTGGCGGTGCGGGCGCGCGCGTGCATCGTCTCGGTGCCCACCAGGATGGTGACGGTCGGGTTGCTGAGAATGTTACGATACCAGCCGGGGTGTTCCGGCGCGCCGCCCTTGGATGCGATGACGAAATAGCTGCCGCCGGTGCGGCCGTAGAACAGCGGGAACAGATACTTCTCGCCCGACTTCCGTCCGGTCGTGGTCAGCAACAGGGACGGAACGGCCATCTCGGCCAGTCCGGGGCGGATGATGGTGTACATGTGACCGTCGGTGCCGCCGCTCGACAGATAGCGGTCCACGTGATCCTTCATCCATTGGGGAAGGTTGGGGGCTAGCTTGGTCTCGGTCATGGCTGCGGTTTCCTCGTGCGTTCGTGGCTGGTGGGACGTTCCAGGTGCTGGACTGTAGCTGATGGGGGACAGCTTGTTAACGTGGCGGCACGTCACGCCACATTTTTGGCCGAGCGCGGACGGGATCCAGCAGGGACCAGTCGCCTTGTTCCAGCGTGTGTCCCTTGGGGAACGGTGGACGCGGCTCCAGGCCCAGCGAACGGATCACGCGATCGTCGCGATAGTAACATTGTAGGATTACCCGGCTGAGCGTCTCGGACGCAGTGCCGCCGCGCGCTTGAAACATTGCCGCAACTTCCTGGCGGCGGGTGGCGTCGAGGTTGGCAAAGGCGGTGCCCGACAATGCGGCCAGGGTTGCCAGTGCCTGCCGCACGGCGGCGACATCGCGGCCAAGGGACGCGGTGATGTCGGCGAAGATGGTTGCGTCGTCGGCACCGGGCACGCCGAACGCCTCGCTCGGCGGCACCATCATGGTCGCGACACAGTGGAGGTCTCGGGTTTCGGCGGTGGAGAGGGTCGTTTCTGGTTCGTTGCGCATGTCTGCCTCAGTCGAACAGGGTGGCCAGGCGTTGCTTGATGCTGTCCGCGATGTAAAGCGCCAGCGCCTGGATGGTCGAGGTCGGGTTCACGCCGCCGGAGGTGACCCAGATACTGCCGTCGACAATGAACAGGTTCTTCACATCGTGACAGCGGCCCCAGGCGTTCACCACCGAACGGTCGGGATCGTTGCCCATGCGGGCGGTACCGAGCAGGTGTCCGGGGCTGTTGAGGATTGTGCGGGAGGTGAAGAGGTTGGTGGCGCCCGCCGCGGTCAGGATTTCCGTCGCCCTTGCGATGCCGTGCTCCATCATGCGGCTGGTATTCTCGCTGATGGTGTAGTCGATGCGCGGCGCCGGGATGCCGTGGCTGTCCTTCAGCACCGGATCGAGGGTCACCCGGTTATGCTCCTCTGGCAAGTCCTCGCAAGCGATGCCGATCTGCAGGCGTTTGTAGAGCAGATCACGATAGATGCGGTGATGATCGTGTCCCCAGGGCAGCAGGCCGGCGGCGGCGCTGGTGACGGCCTCGTTGACCACGCCGGTGCCGCGGGCGAATTGCATCGTGTAGCCGCGGACGAAATCGCGGGTTGGGTCGGTCTCGTAGAACTCCTTGCTCCACAGGCTCAGCATGGGGGCGTGATCGCCGTCCACCCTTTCGTCTACGTAACCGCGCACTTGCGGCCAGGGGTGCAGCATCAGGTTCTTGCCGACCAGGCCGCTGGAATTTGCCAACCCGTTGGGGAAGCGGGACGATGCCGAATTCAGCAGCAGGCGCGGTGTGCCGATGCCGTTGCAGGCGAGGATGACGACCTCGGCGGGCTGAAACTGTTCCACTCCGTCGGCGTCGTAGTAGATGGCACCCGTGGCCAAGCCTTGTGCGTTGGTGGTGATTTCGCGCACCCGGCAGCGCGGGCGCAGTTCAACTCCGGCGCGGATGGCGTGCGGCCAATAAGTGATGTCGGTGCTCGCTTTCGCCCCCTGCGTGCAGCCGGGTGTGCAATGACCCAAATTGATGCAAGGTGCGCGCCCGTCATACTCGGTGGTCGCGATCGTGCTGTCGGATGGCCACCAGTGCCAGCCCAGCTTGTTCATTGCGTGGGCGTAGCGGGTGCCGGTCTTACCGAGCGGCAGTGGCGGCATCGGGGGGTGGCGCGGCGGATAGGCGGGATCGCCGGCGAGGCCGGACACGCCCATCATGCGGTCGTTCTCCTCGAAGAACGGCTCCAGCGTCTGGTAATCGACCGGCCAGTCATCGGCGACGCCATCCAGCGTTTTTACGCGGAAATCCGAGGGGTGCATGCGGGGGAAATGGGCGGTGTACATGATCGTGCCGCCGCCGACGGCGTTGAAGTTGGCGACCTTCATCAGCGAGTTGTCGTCGTTGACCGGGTAGTCGGTGGGACGAGCACGGCGGTTGGGGCTGATGTCGAAATCGGCGTAGCGGCGGGCCTCCCAATCGCGTCCGTTGCTGGGGAAGTCGGCTTGCTTCATCCAATCGCCTTGTTCCAGGCAGAGAATGCGCATTTTGGTGTCGGCCAGGCTCCAGGCCGCGGCGGCACCGGATGCGCCGGAGCCGATGATTAAGACATCCACCATTTCGTTCATGCGGGCCTCTGTCGGGTGAGCAGTTCTGGATGGAGCATGCCTTGGGAGTCGGGAAAGGTCGAGTGAGGCGGGGTTTGGTTGACCTGGGGGGGCGGGCGCTTCAGGCTGTCCTTGGATCAGACATTCAGGAGGGATCGGTTCATGTCGGCGGCGACTCAAATAACCAACATTCGTGACGTGAAGCACAATTTTTCTACCGCGGAATGGGAGGCTCGGCTGGATCTGGCGGCGGCGTACCGGCTGGCGGCGCGCTTCGGCTGGCATGATATGCTGGGCAACCATTTCTCGCTGCGTGTGCCGGGGACCACCGATCAATATCTGATCAATCCGCTGGGGTTGTTCTTTGAGGAAATCACCGCGTCTTCGCTGGTGAAGCTTGACACCAAGGGGAATATTCTGAGCGACTGCCCGCATGGCATCAACAAGGCCGGGGAAGTCATTCATGGCGGGATCCTGGCGGCGCGGCCGGACATTGCCTCGGTGATGCACCTGCACTCGGCGGCCGGGGCAGGGGTTTCGGCGCAACAGGGTGGGCTGCTGCCGATCTCGCAGAACGCTTTGATTCTGATGGAGCGGGTGCGCTACCACGACTACGAAGGCCCCGCGAGCGATGCCGAGGACGAGCGCCGCCGACTGTCGCGCGACCTGGCGGACGGCAGCATCCTGATCCTGCGCAACCACGGCACACTGACCGCCGGGCGCACCATGGGCGAGGCGTTCGTGCTGCTCGGGCGCGTTGAGCGGGCTTGCGAAATCCAGTTGGCGGCGCAGGCGGGTGGGGCCGTGCAATATCCGTCGCAAGACGCGATCGACCGCACCATGGCGATTGGCGGGAAAATGTATGGGCCGAACAGCCGTTCCCCTGGCGCATCGATGGAATGGGCGGCATTCCGTCGCAAGCTGGATCGCGATGATCCGGGTTACGCGGCTTAAGGGATGGTGACGCCGCTCGAATACGGATGGTTCCTGCCGACGTCGGGCGACACGACGTGTTATGGTGACCGGTCGGCGTTCATCCAACCCTCGGCGGCGCTGTTCGATCGCGTGGTGCTCGCCGCCGAGGCTGCCGGGTTCGAGTATTTTCTGGTTCCGGTTGCCACGACGTGCTGGGAGGCATGGATCAGCAGTGCCATGGCGGTCGCGAAGACTACTCGGATCAAGGCGCTGGTGGCCGCTCGGCCGGGCTATGTCAGCCCGGTGCAGTTGGCCAAGATGGCCGCGACGTTCGACCAGCTTTCGGGCGGCCGGCTGTCGGTCAATCTGATCGCCGGGCAGAGCGAGGCGGAGACTCGGGCCGAGGGTATTACTCTGGCCAAGGAGGACCGGTACGCGCTGATGGAGGAGGATGTCTCCATCATGAAGGCGTTGTGGACGGCGGCCGGACCGGTGGATTTCGCGGGGCGATTTCATACGTTGAAGGGGGCGCGTATTTCGCCGCAGCCGTTGCAGCAGCCGCATCCTCGGTTTTATCTGGGCGGCGGTTCGATGGAGGCTTGGGAGGTTTCGGCGAAACATTCCGATGTCCATCTGTTCTGGGGCGACACCCCGGAGCGTATTGCGGAGAACATGGTCTCTATTCGTGGCATGGCGGCGCGGCATGGACGAGCGGAGACGATCGGTTTTGGCATGCGGTTGCAGATCCTGTGCCGCGAGACAGAGGCCGAGGCCTGGGATGCGGCGCATGAATTGGTGCGGGACGTGACCGAGGCGCAGACTCGTTTCATTCGGACGCATTATGCCAGTTCGGCCGCCAACCAGCGGGTGCAGCAACTGGCGCGGGAGCATGGCGAGCTGATCGGCCCGCATCTTTGGACGGGCGTGACGCGGGTGCGGCCGGGGGCGGGGATCGTGGTGGTGGGCGACCCGTTGCAGTGTGCGGATACGTTGCAACAGTTTATCGATTTGGGGTGCTCGTCGTTCTGCCTGTCCGGCTATCTGCACGACGAGGAAGCGACGCGGTTCGCGCGGTGGGTGCGGCCGCTGCTGGCGGAACGGAATGTGGGGCGGATGCTGGCGGCGTAAGTGGGGAAGGCAACAGGACGATGCAGTATGGTATTCATTTGCCGCATGCCGGCGAACAGGCCAGCCCGGCGCTGATCCAACGCTTTGCCATTCAGGCCGAAGCGCTGGGGCTCGATGACGTGTGGGTGAGCGAGCACATCATTGTGCCGCGCGATAAATTTCCGCGTTCGCCGTTGTTCTATGACCCGGTTCTGACGTTGACCTGGGTCGCCGCGGTTACGAAGCGAGTCCGACTGGGCACCAGTGTCCTGGTGCTGCCGATGCGACATCCGTTGCCATTGGCGAAGGAGCTGGCGACGCTGCATAACTTTTCCGATGGCAGGCTGATCCTGGGGGCCGGGGTGGGCTGGCTGAAGGAGGAATTTGCTGCTCTCGGCGTGCCGTTCACCGAACGCGGCCGGCGATTGGACGAAGGGTTGGCGATGATGCGCGCGGTTTGGACGCGGGATCCGGTTACGTTTCAAAGCCGGATCATTCCTGCCGTGATCGAGGGCATGACCATGACTCCGATGCCGGTCAGTCCGATCCCGCTGTGGTTGGGCGGTAATTCCGACGCGGCGTTGCGGCGGACGATCCGGGTAGCTGATGGGTGGCACGGTTCCGGCCATACGCCGGCGACGGCCGCGCCCATCGTGCAGAGGCTGCGAGCCGAGCGGCCGGGGGCTGATTTTACGATCTCGATGCGGGTGCACTGGAACGGCCGGGATCAGGGGGTGCTGCGGGCGGCGATCGACGGGTTCGCGGCGATTGGGGTCCAGCATGTCATGGTGGGGCCGGAGGATCGCAACGTTGACGACTGGGACAGTGTTCTCGCTGGTGTTGGGAGATTGGCGGCGGGGTAGTTCACGGTTGTGCGCATAAGGTATCGAGGTTGAGTTGCGTGTTCCATATCCAGAATGTGCCGGTAAACGCGGAGTTCTGCCGGGTTGTCAGCCAGGTCTTGCAGGCTTCGGGCTGGATCGCCCTGGCGTCGGCGAATGCGCCGGCCGCGAGCAAATCCAGGAATTTACCAAGTGGATCGGTGAAATCCGAGTATCCGTGTTGGTGGGTCATGTTGGCGGGGATTTGGCCCTGCTGGAGTAGTTGCTCGATCTGATCCTGGGCGCGGGCAGGGGTGTGCTCAACGAAGAACAGGAGGGCTGTGGTGGCGAAAACGATTGTTTTTCTGGGCGATCGGTTTTGCGTGGGGCGATTTTGCATCGGGGGGCTCTTCGTTGGTGGGCATTGAGGGTCTGCTCTGTCTTGGGTTCGGTTTGTGTTTTTGGGCGGCAGAAAAATGCACCACTGAGCCACAAAGGTCACAGAGAAAGTTTCGATTTAGGTGTGATTCTGAGTGGTTTTATTTGGGTGCCGGTGCGTCGATGTTGTTGGCTGGGCCGGCGATTATGTTCTCCCATCGCGGTGACGGCGCGGGTGGTTTGGTCAATCTGTGGTGAGGTCGGCCGGCTTTCAACAGGCGGGACAGTGGCGGATGGGCGCTGGTGTCGGTCTTGACGAGGCGGGTTGCTTCGCATCTTTTCCCTGATTGTGCTGGGCGATCGCATTGGATTTGCGCGGAAATGGCAGGTGGCGCATTTTTGGAACTGGATCGGCGGTGCGGGTGCTGGACTGCTCCGCCCTGGCGGTGTCCAATCTTTCGAACTTTGCTGGCCGTTAGACGTCTTGGATCCGAGAGGCGCCCGCGCATAGAAAGGGAAACGCGACATGACTTATGAAACCATCAAGGTGACTCCCGCGACCGTGGCGATCGGGGCGGAGGTTTCGGGTATCGACCTTGCCCGCCCACTGGGCAACCAGCAGTTTCAGGAAGTTCACGATGCGTTGATGGCACATCAGGTGCTGTTCTTCCGGGATCAGAAACTGACGCTGGATCAGCACAAGGCATTTGGCCGGCTGTTTGGGGAGCTTGCCATCCATCCCAACACGCCGGGGCCGGAGGGGCACCCTGAGATACTGCCGGTGCATGCGGATGCCAATTCGAAACGTATTGCCGGGGAGCGGTGGCACTCGGATGTGTCGTGCGATCCGGAGCCGCCGATGGGGTCCATCCTGAATCTGAAAGTGGTGCCGCCGGTTGGTGGGGACACGGTTTTTGCCAGTATGTATGCCGCCTACGATGCGCTGAGCGCGGGGATGAAGACCTATCTGGGGAGCCTTACCGCGATCCATGACGGGGCGATGAATTACAGCCGCACCAACCGCCTGATCGGCGCGGACGGACCCACGAGCTTCCCTCGGGCGGAACATCCGGTGATCCGCACGCATCCGGTGACGGGGCGGCAGGCGATTTATGTCAGTCCGGTTTTCACCATGGCGATCAAGGACGTGCCGGAAGGTGAGAGCAAGGCGATCCTGGATTTTCTGTATGAGCATTGCAGCCGGCCGCACTGGCAGGTGCGCTTCCGCTGGCAACCCGACAGCGTGGCGTTCTGGGACAATCGCTGTGTGCAGCATATCGCCATGTGGGACTACTTTCCGGAGGTCCGCTCGGGCTACCGGGTGACGGTGAAAGGCGACAAGCCGTTCCATCGGGCGGCCTGATCGGCTGAGGGAGGGGCGTAATTAAAAACGATATAACGGGGGACGCACATGCCTATTATTGGGGATTTACTTGCCAACGTGATGGCTGGCATTGCCTTTGTCGGTTGTGCGATGACCAGCGCGGCGCCGATGCCGGGATCGCAACAGCAAGCGCAGGGGCGGCGGCGTCAGGTCGTGGTCAATGGCAAGCGCGTCAAGACCGTCGATGTGCATGCGCACTGCATCGTTCCGGCTGCCGCGGCGCTGGTCAACCTGCCGCTGGAAGCGCCGGGATTGCTGATGAACGACACCAGCGTGCGCATCGCGGCGATGGACGCGCAGGGCATCGATGTCGAGGCACTCAGCATCAATCCCTACTGGTATCGCGCGGAACGTGATGTCGCCGCGCAACTGATCAAGGTGCAGAACGAGACTTTGGTGGAATTCTGTGCGGCTAATCCCGAACGGTTCGTGGGGTTCGCGACGGCTTCGCTGCAACATCCCGATTTGGCGGCGGAACAAGTCGAATACGCGGTCAAAACACTCGGGTTTCGCGGTGTGGGGGTGGGTGGCAGCGTCGCTGGGGAAGAATTGGCCAATCCGCGGTTCCATCCGTTCTGGGCCAAGTGCGAGGAACTCGGGGTGCTCGTCTTCATGCATCCGCTTGGGACGCGCGAACTGGAGCCGAGTGGGCGGCTGGGTGGCAGCGGGTTGTTGACGAACACGATTGGTAATCCTCTGGAAACCACGATCGCTTTGTCGCACCTGATTTTTGAAGGCACGCTTGACCGTTTTCCGGGGCTGAAGATTTGCGCGGCGCATGGGGGTGGGTTTTTTCCGTCCTATGCCAACCGTTCGGACGCGGTCTGTAAGACGTTCCCGGACCGGGTCGGTCCGTTGCCAAAGAAGAAGCCGACGGCGTATCTGAAGGATGGCCAGTTGTTTTTCGATACGATCGTTTTCACGCCGGAGGCTTTGCGGCACCTGATCGCGGAAACCGGTCCTGGTCAGATTATGATCGGCACCGATTATCCATTTCCGTGGACCAGCACCGAGGTCGATCTGGTGCTGAACACGCCGGGACTGACGGATGACGAGCGCATCGCGATCCTTGGCGGGACGGCGGCGCGATTGCTTGGGATTGCGCCTTGAGGGGTGTGTGATTGGTTGTGGTTTGGCTGGGCAGCGGGTACGGTTCGTGGCGCGGCGAAACAGATGAATGCACCACTGAGCCACAGAGGTCACAGAGATTGATTGCGTAGTCGGTTGTCACCGGTTGTCGGCGTGGATGGTGCCCCTTGGCACAGCATGACGACGCGACGCTGGTCAGCGTGCTCCGGCCGCATCGTGCGCTGGCCGCATCGTGCGCTGGCCGCATCATGATTTGGGCCGCTACGCTGCCAGAATGCGTTGCCGGTGTCGGCCGATCAGCCAGAAGGTGGTCTGGCCAAGGATCAGCAACACGCACAGGCCGACGACCACGGCACTGATCGGGCGTTGCAGGAAATAGCATAGGTCGCCATCCGAGATCAGCATGGCGCGGCGGAAGTTCTCCTCGACGCGCGGACCTAGCACGAAACCGAGGAGGATTGGTGCGGGGTGGAAGCCGAGGCGCAGCAGCAGAAAACCGACGATGCCGATGACAATGGTGACTCCGACGTCGAAGAAACTATTTTGGGCGCTGTAGACGCCGATGCAGACGAAGAACAGCGCGGCGGGATACAGGAACCGGTAGGGCAGCTTCAGCAACTTCACCCACAACCCGATCATCGGCACGTTCAGCAGCACCAACAGGATGTTGCCAATCCAAAAACTGGCGATCAGGCCCCAGAAGATGTCCGGCTGCTCCTTGATCAGATGCGGACCCGGGGTGATGCCCTGGATCATCAGCGCACCCAGCAGCAACGCCATCACCGCGTCACCTGGAATACCCAGGCACATGGTCGGGATGAAGTCGCCCTGGACCGAGGAATGGGTGGAGGCTTCCGGGCAGGCGACGCCCTCGATGGCGCCGTGGCCGAACCGTTCGGGCGTGCGGGAGATCTTCTTCTCCGCGGCATAGGAGACGAACGAGGCGATGGTGGGGCCGGTGCCGGGGATGAGCGCGCACAGGCTGCCGATCAGCGTGCCCCTGATCATCGCGGGGATGGATTTTTTCAGATCCTCCCGGCTCGGACGCATGTCGCGCAGCCGGACGTTGGCATGGCCGCCATGCGGGGGTGCCAGGCGGTTCACGTTCTTGATGAACTCGGCGAGGCCGAACAGGCCCAGGGCCAGCGCCACGATCTCGATGCCGCCGTAGAGGTTGACCACGCCGTAGGTGAAGCGGGCGGCGCCAGTGTTGATGTCGGTCCCGACGGAACCGAGCAGGAGGCCGAGGGTGGTCATGGCGACGCCTTTGATCGGGGAGCCTCGGGCCAGGGTGGAGCCGGCGAGCAGTCCCAGCAGCATGATCGAACTGATCTCGGCTGGTCCGAATTCGAATGCGGCGCGGGTTAGCACCGGGGCGAAGAACACCATCTCGGTAATGCCGAACGAGGCGCCGACGAACGAGGCGATCATGGTGATGGCCAGTGCCGTGCCGCCCTTGCCCTGCCGGGTGAGCGGGTAGCCGTCGAGGCAGGTGACCGCGTGCGGCGGATGGCAGGGGAGGTTGAGCAGGATCGAGCAGATCGCGCCGCCGTACTGGGAGCCGTAGAAGATGCCGGCCAGCATGAGGATCGCGGCCACCGGTTTCATGGCGAACGTCAGCGGCAGCAGCAGCGAGATGGCCGCCATCGCCCCCATGCCGGGCAGCACGCCTACGACCTGACCGATCAGGACGCCGAGGAAGCAGTACATCAGATTATGCAGCTGCAGCGCGACACCGAAGCCGTGCCATAGGTCGCCGACGGACGAGAGCATCAGCGCCACTCGAAGACGGGAATGGGGATTTTCAGGATCAGGCCGAACAGTATGCTGCCGAAGATGGTGACTCCGGCGGCTAGTCCCACGGCTTCAATGAGTTTCGTGGTGCGGTCGCCCATGGCGGCGACGAACACACTGCCGAAGATGGCGGGTGCCAGGCCGACATGCACGCCCAGCATGATGAAGAAGCCGGCCCCCAGGAGGATGCAGACGGCGCCGCGCCAGTCCGGGGCATCGGGTTCGGCATGGGGATCGACCGTGCTCGTTTGGCCGGTCAGCGCGATGGCGAGGCCGAGGCCGCACAGTATCACACCCAGGGCCATGGGCACGAAACCGGGGCCCATCGCGAACAACGTGCCGGTGCCTAGCCGGCGGCCTTCCAACAGGGCGATCAGGCCGAACAGCAGGATCAAGCCGCCCGCGAGGAGTTCTCGTCTGGATCTGGTTCCGGTCATCGTTGCTTATTGGGGTTTGCTTGGTGCATGGTGGGGTTCGGTTTAGCCGCGTGACGGGGTCTTGACGGTGGGGTAGATCTCGGCGCCGTAGTATTCGCGAATTTCCTCGATCTGGTCGGGCGACGGCGGGGCGTATTGCAGGCGTTTGCTGGTGAAGGTGCCGCCCATGATCTTGTCCATCTTCACGGCGAATTCGCCCATCTTCACCAGGTTTGTAATGCCGTTCAGGATCGGCGCGCCCGATGGCGTGGTGTAGACGCCGGCATGCGCGAGCAACGCCATCACCACGCCGCCGGCGGGGATCACCACTTCGGCGCCGAGATCGGTATTGGCCTTCGCCGCCGCCTGGAACTGCTCGATCAGGTCGTTTTGGATCGCCAGATCGGTGAAGCCGGCGTCTAGGTTCAGGATGCGATCGACCTTCATCCGATGCACCGCGGCGAGCCGATCGCGCAGGCCCGCTCGGGTCACGTTCTCGACGATGCGGGGGGTGAATTTTTCATTGATCGTGACCAGCGAGAAATTGGCGCCCATCATGCAGGCGACGTGCAGGCTGGTTTCGCAGAGACCGAGCACGGGGATGTTGGCGATTTCGCGGCACTCGCGGAGGCCGGGGTCGGCGATGTTGCCGATCAGGAAGGCGTCGAAGCCGCGGGCCATGGCGGTGTGCAAGTTTTCCATGACCTCGCCGGTTTCGAGGAATTCGAGGTAGCGGTATTGGTCGGCAAAGCCGCCGATCTTGGTGATGCCGTGGATTTCGATTTCGGTTCCGGGGTCCTTGACGGCGTTGAGGACTTTTTCCAGGGCGTCCGGATAGGCGTTCCACTTGGCTTTGAAGCGGCTCATGCTTTGGTACCAAAGTTTCACGGGGTGGTCTCCGGTTGCTGGTTCGTTCACGAGGTTGCGCCTTCGGAGGTATCGCCGGGGC
>Ga0209698_10000956_pt1 | contig 33191 bp, 28 predicted proteins | sample LitLauG_LLR_2012_FD_187203 | JGI IMG/M metagenome (GOLD analysis project Ga0209698, IMG submission 187203) | Freshwater sediment microbial communities from Pennsylvania, USA - Little Laurel Run_MetaG_LLR_2012 (SPAdes) (version 2) | ecosystem: Environmental > Aquatic > Freshwater > Creek >... | reverse complement strand
CTCACCGCTCCCGGACCCACGACATGACCGAGCAGCTCACGACGAGGAGGTCAGCCGTCTGCGCGCGACGCTCGCCGAGGCGAGGGCCCGCCAGGCCGTGGCCGACGCCGATGCTCACCACCTGCGCCGGCGGGCCGATCGGCTGCGTGCTGCAGCCAACGAGGCCGAGCGACGAGCGGCGCTCGCCCGAGCAGCGGCAGACATCGCCGCTTCGGTGGCGGCAGAAGCGGCCGCGGCCCTCGATCGGCTGACCTCACCCGTCGCGGACTGAGCGACCCATCGGTGTCGCGCCGGTCGCGCTGCCGACCGGCCGGTCGGCGCCCCTGGAGCCCGGCGGAGCACCCGGCCACTGGCTCCCCAGTCAGCGGCAACGGGGTGCTCCACACGGGCTGACGTCTGGCTATCGACCCCCGGAGGGGTGGGGTTGAGTGATGCCCGACAGTCCGAAGGATGTTCGCGGCGAATGCACCGATAAATCCTAATCCCACTGTTGGCGGGGTTACCGTCGTCGACACAGAACGGGAGCCCTTCGGGGCGGAGGAGGAAGGAATCCAATGCGCAAGCACCTGTATTCGGTTGGTGTCCTGGGTGCCGTCGGCGTGCTCGTCGCGGTCCTCGGTGCGCCGCTGAAGTGGTAGCCGCGGGCCGCTGAAGCAATCCGGGCTTCGACGCCGTGCCGACCGCTCGTGCGTCGAGCCTCATGAGGAAGCCGATGGATCGGCACCAGACCATGAATGGAGGCCACATGAAGAGTCGTCTGTACTCCGCAGGCTCGCTGAGCCTGATCGGAGTCCTTGTCGCCGTGCTCAGCGCGGGGAAGAAGTGGTAGCAGCGGCGCAGTGATGCGCGGGAGGGGGCCGGTCATGTGGACGACCGGCCCCCTCCCCCGCACGGAGGGGACGGACCATGCTGGGAGCTGGGCAGAGGGAAAGGGGACAGGGGCGCGACCGGCGCCCGTCCGTCGCGCCCGCCGTGGCGGCCGGTGTCGTCCGTCCCGCCGTCTCCTTTCGTGCTTACTGGCTCACCGTGGTGGTCGCCGGGACGGCCCTCGTGGCCGATGCGGCAGAGCGGACTCCGCCCAGCCGTTGGATCGGGCACCACCCCCTCGCCTTCTGCCTGTTCACGTTGGCGTTGCTCGCCGCCGAGCTCAAGCCGCTGACCCTGCTCATCCGCGACGGCGGGGGTGAGTTCACGGTGTCGTGGATCTTCTCCTTCGCCCTGCTCTTTCTGGCCGGGCCGGCGGGGGCCGGTGTGGCCGCCTTCGGCACCACTGCCATCGCCGATCTCATCCGCCGCAAGCCGCTCGACCGGATCGCGTTCAACGCGTCCCAGCTGACGGTCTGTCTCTTCGCTGCGGCGACCGCCGTCAGCGCGGTCGACGGCCGGGGCCCGGTGCTGTCGAGCGGCCCGGGCGCCTCGGCGCGCTGGCTTGTCGCCGCGGCGACCGGGGCCGCAGTCGCGTTCCTCCTCAACAGCGTCATCACCACCGTCGTAGTCGCGCTCGCGGCGCGCGAGCCGGTGATCGCATCCGTCCGTAGTGGGATCTTCGTCAACCTGTCCACCGACGGCACCCTGCTCGCCCTCTCGCCGGTGCTCGCGGTCGTGGCCGTCCACAGCCTGCTGCTCCTGCCGCTCCTGCTGAGCGCGGCGTGGGCCGTCTACCACAGCACCCGAATGGCGCTCGCTCGCAAGTACGAAGCCGACCACGACCCGCTCACCGGACTCGCCAACCGCCGCGCCTTCGATGCCGCACTTGGGTCGGCCCAGGCCGCCGCCGCCCGCTGGAAGACGAGGATCGCGGTGGTGCTCGTCGACCTCGACGGGTTCAAGGCGATCAACGACCGCTTGGGTCACCAGGTCGGCGACCTCGTGCTCAAGGAGGTCAGCGCCCGCCTCAGTGACGCCTGCCGACCAGGCGATCTCGCCGCCCGCCTCGGCGGGGACGAGTTCGCGGTGCTCCTGCGCGTCGACGACGCCGACAGCGCCCTCGCCCTCGCCAACAAGGTCATGCGCCGTTTGCACGCGCCCTACACGGTGAGCGGGTTCCCGGTCGCCATCGGCGCCAGCTTCGGCCTTGCCGTCTACCCCGATCACGGCGATTCGGTGGATCAGCTCCTCGACCAGGCCGACGTCGCGATGTACCGCGCCAAGCGCCAGCGGGGCGGTGTCACGCTGCCGGAGCGGCGGACCGACATGGACGTAGGCCGCCTGGCCCTGCTGAGCGAGCTCAACGGCTCCTTCGACCAGGACCAGCTCGTCTTGCACTACCAGCCGAAGATCGATCTGCGGACGGGCCAGCTGGCCGGCGTCGAAGCGCTCGTCCGGTGGGCGCACCCGCGATTCGGGCTGCTGCTCCCCGATGTGTTCATCCCCCTGGCCGAGCAGACCGAGCTGATGGTCCCCTTCACCGAGCACGTGCTGCGCCAGGGGCTGCGCCAGTGCGCGGCGTGGACGCGCGCCGGGCTCACCGTACCGATCGCCGTCAACGGCTCGGCGCGCAACCTCCACGACCTGGGCTTCCCTGATGTCGTCGCACGGCTCCTCGCCCAGGAGGGCGTGGCGCCCGGGCTGCTCGAGCTCGAGATCACCGAAAACACCGTCATGACCGATCCGGTTCGGGCCGGCTCGGTGCTCAAAGGTCTGCGCGACCTCGGTGTGGGTGTGTCGATCGACGACTTCGGCACGGGGTACTCGTCCCTGGCTTCTCTGCGGGACCTCCCGGTCGATCGGATCAAGGTCGACAAGTCCTTCGTGATGGGGATGGCCGACCGTCCGGGCGACGCCGTCATCGTGCGTTCCATCCTGGAGCTCGCCCGCAACCTCGGCCTCGACACCGTGGCCGAGGGTGTCGAGGATGCCTCGGCCATGGAGTGGCTCACCGAGGCCGGATGCGATCTGGCCCAGGGCTACCTCATCTCCCGCCCGCTCCCAGAGGAGCTCCTCACGCCGTGGCTGGTCGATGCCAGTGCTCGGCAGCGGGCCGGCGGTCGGCTCCTCGACCACCACGGGACACCCATCGGCATGGAGGCCGCATGATCATCGTCTTCGGTGTGGCCGTCGTCGCACTGAGCGTCCCGCTCTTGGGCGGCCGCTTCTCCCACCTCGTGGAGATCCGGCTCCGCCGGCCCGAGCTGATCGTGGGCGCCCTGCTGCTGCAGATCGTCGTCGTCGACCTCATCCCCTCCTCGCTGCCCTTCGTTGTCGCGGCTGGGGTGCACCTTTTGACCTACGTCCTGGGCGCGGCGTTCGTCTGGTGCAACCGGCGCATCCCCGGGCTGTGGATCATCGGGATCGGAGGTGGCCTCAACCTGGCTGCGATCGCCGCCAACCGGGGGGAGATGCCGGCGTCGCACTGGGCACAGGTCACCTCGGGGCTCGACGTGTCGCCCACCGGCTTCACCAACTCCGGGGCCGTCGCCCATCCGCACCTGGCCGTCCTCGGCGACATCTTCGCCGTGCCGCGGGGGTGGCCCCTCGCCAACGTGTTCAGCATCGGCGACATCGTGCTGCTGGTCGGTGCCGCGGTGCTGCTGCACCGGATCTGTCACAGCCGGATCGGGCGACGGTCCGCGCCGCGCCCGGTCGCGCACGCGGTGGCCGGCCCAGCCGCGTCGCCGGCGGACCCCGCCTGAGAGCGATGCGCAGGGTCGTCTAAGGAAGGAGACCGGTGAGGAGCACGGCGACGTCGGTGTCGTAGGTGTCGCGTGCCCTCGCGGCGGCCCAGTGGGGGGCGACGGCCGCAAGGGCCGGCCACCTTCGGGCGTCGACGTCGGTGCGCACCCTCGTCTGCAGCGCCTGGTGCTCCTCGCGGGCGTCGGTGCGGGCGGCGCCGAGGCGGATCAGCAGGTGTCCGACCGTGAACCCCCACACGATGCGGTAGGCGCGGGCGGCTTCTTCGGTGGAGAGGCCGCACGCCATCGCCGAAGCGTTGATGCGCTCCATCGTCGGGAGGACGGCGGGCGCGATCACGTCCCCCTGGGCCAGCAGCTCCACGACCCAGGGGTGACGGGCGAGGCCGTCGTGCAGGAAGCGCCACAGCCGGACCAGCCGGGCGCGGGGCTCCGCGGGCAGCCGGGGCGCGGGCAGCTCGGTCACCAGGCGGTCGAGGACGCCGACCAGGAGCTCGTCCCTGTCCCGCACGTGGCGGTAGATGGCCATCGGCGAGCTGCTGACGCGGTCGGCCACCCGCCGCATCGTCAAGGCGTCGACCCCATCGGACTCGATGATCTGCCGGGCGGCATCGACGATCTCGTCGCGCGACAGGCGCGGAGGGCGTCCGATGCGCTTCCGTTCCCCGGGCGCCATTGTGTCACTGTACGCAAAGGGCCGCGCCGATCGTGCTCCCGAGCGAGCCGTCGCCGGGCGCCCGCGGGTCGTCCCGTCCTACGCTGCGCGTCGAGCGAGAGGTACCTGTGGCACGAGTACGGCGACCGCCATCTGATCCGGCCGTGAGCGCCCCGCGCGCCGCGCCGGCGGTGGCTCCAGAAGTCGATCTGGCCCCGAGCGAGCGCGCCGGGCTCGGTGTCGGGCTCGACGCCATGCCCGCCGGCCGGCGCGCCGTGCTGTCGGTGCTCAAGGAGCGAGGGGAGGCGTCTGCCGAAGAGGTGGCGGCGCAGCTCGGCGTCACCGCCGGTGCCGTTCGCCAGCACCTCGGCACGCTCGAGGCGGAGGGGCTCGTCGCCTACCGCGACGAGCGTCCCGGTCCGGGGCGACCTCGCCGCAGGTACTGCCTCGCTCCTGCGGCCGAGGCGCTGTGGCCGAAGCGGTACGGGCAGCTCACCAACGATGTCCTCGGCTTCCTGGCCGAGACCGATCCCGCCCTGATCGGCCACGTCTTCGAGCGCCGGCGGGGGCAACGAGTGGCCCGCGCGCTCGCCCGCCTCGCCGACCGCACCTTCGACGAGCAGGTCCAGGAGCTGACCGCCATCCTCGACGACGACGGCTACCTCGCCACCGCCGAGCGCCACGACGACGGCTCCTGGCTCATCGTCGAGCACAACTGCGCGATCCTCGACGTGGCGTTGCGCTACGGCGCGGCGTGCAGCAGCGAGCTCGAGTTCCTGCGCCAGGCCATGCCCGGCACCGAGATCGAACGGATCGCCCACATGGTCGCTGGCGGCCACCGCTGTGCCTACGAGGTGCGCCCCGCCACCGCGGTGTGCCGGGCGCGGTAGCTCCGCGTCGTCGGAGCCGGCACCGACCGTCGGTGCACCATGATGGGTGGGTGCAGGTCAGCCCGGAGCGCTTCGAGGAACTCGTCGCCGACGCGCTCGACTCCCTGCCGGAGCGGCTCGGCAAGGAGATGGACAACGTCGCCGTCGTCGTGGAGGACTGGCCCAGCGCGGAGCAGCTGGGTGGCCGGCGTGGCACGCTGCTCGGGCTCTACCAGGGCGTCGCGCTCACCCGGAGGGGACCGCTGTCGTACATGGGTGCCATGCCGGATCGCATCACGATCTTTCAGGGGCCCATCAGCGAGCGCGCCGCGACCGAAGCCGACCTGATGCGGGTGGTGCGCACCACCGTGATCCATGAGGTCGCCCACCACTTCGGGATCTCCGACGAGCGGCTCCACGAGCTGGGCTGGGGCTGAGGCCGGGCGGCGCCGGGGGCCCGATCCGGACCGCCCGGCGCCGTTCGGTCGTCGCTGCGGCTACGAACCCTCGGGGGCGTCCTCGGCGAGGATCCGGTAGATGGTCCGGCGAGCCTCGGTGAGCACCTTGACCACCTCGGCTTTTTGGGCCGCGCTCGCCGTGTGGGCGACCTGCTTGACGGCGGCGGCCATGGTCATCACCGCGTCGCGCAGCTCGACCCGGCCGGCGTCGACCTCGCCGCCGACTTCGTCCCACGGCGCAGGACGGTCATCGGGGCGGTTGGCCGCGACCGCCCGTCCCGCTTCGGTGAGGGTGAACACCTTCTTGCCGTCGGCGTCGTCTGCCTGGACCAGCCCCTCATCCTCGAGGTGCTGGAGCGTCGGGTAGACCGAACCGGGGCTCGGGCTCCAGACCCCACCGGTGCGCTCGGAGAGCTCGCGGATGATCTGGTAGCCGTGCATCGGCTGCTCGGCCAGGAGGGCGAGGATGGCGGAGCGGACGTCGCCGCGCGCGGCTCGGGGTCCCGGGCCGAACCACGACCGGCCCGTGTCGCCGTCGGGGCTCCAGCCCCGCCGTCCCCGGCGCCCGGCGAAGGGGGGCCGGCCCCGCCGCCACGGTTCCTCGTCGTTCATCGCGGCCAGCCAGGCCGCCCGGTGGCCGGGCCGTCGCCGACCGCCCCGGTAGGTCTCGTCATCGACATGCGTGTCATGTGCATCCATGGGTACCACACTCTTTCTGTTGGAGTATCGCGATATATCGCGACTGCATCGTACAACGGGGAAAGGGGCGGGTGCATTCCCGGCCGGATCGGTGCGGCGGTTCACCGCTGGGACAGTGACCCCCGTCACGGATCATGGTCAGCGTGGTACTTTCCGCAGAGGTCGTGGTTCGACATCCGTGGTCGGATCACCGAACGGAGGGGGTGGGTCGATGACCCGATCGAGGCAGCTGCCATCCGTGCTGGTTTGCGGGCTCTTGGTGCTATTGCTCCTCGCGCCGATTGCCCCGGTGCGCCGGGCGTTGGTGTCGGCCCGGCCCTTCGTACGGGACTCGATCGCCGGGAGGGCCCTGGCCTACCCACCGACCACCGCGCAATGCCTCGCCCTCTTCGGGATCCACTGCTACCAGCCGGCGCAGATCCAAGCCGCCTACGACCTCGCACCGCTGCACTCGCGGGGGGTCACCGGCCGAGGCGAGACGATCGCGGTGGTCGACAGCTTCGGGTCTCCGACGATCCGCAACGACCTCCATGTCTTCGACCAGACCTTCGGGCTCTCCGATCCCTCCCTCCAGATCATCGCCCCCGCCGGTCCGATCCCGCCCTTCGACGTGACCAACCCTGACATGGTGGGCTGGGCGCAGGAGACCACCCTCGACGTCGAGTGGGCGCACGTCATGGCGCCTGGAGCCAAGATCCTGCTCGTCGAAACACCGGTCAGCGAGACCGAGGGCGTGCAGGGCTTCCCCGAGATCGTCAAAGCGGAGAACTTCGTCATCGACCACGGCCTGGCCGACGTCATCAGCCAGAGCTTCGGCGCGACGGAGGAGACCTTCCCCTCGCCCCAGTCGATCTACGCGCTGCGTGGTTCGTTCATCAACGCCCTCGCCCACCGGGTGACCGTGCTGGGCTCCTCCGGGGACGACGGCGCGACCGACGCCCAGCTCAACGGTGTCGATCTCTACACCACGCGGGTGAACAGCTGGCCCTCGTCGGACCCGCTCGTGACCTCGGTCGGGGGGACCCAGCTCGACCTCAACGACCGTGGCCAGCGCCTCGCTCCTGACGTGGTGTGGAACGACGGCTTCGGCGCCGGCGGGGGCGGGGTGTCGGCGGTCTTCGGCCGCCCCGATTTCCAGGACCGCGTGGCCCGGATGACCGATCGTCATCGTGGCACCCCCGACATCTCGCTCAGCGCGGCGGTGGACGGCGGGGTGATCGTCTACTACTCGTTCCTCGGAACGGCGTCTCCGTACCACATCTTCGGCGGCACGAGTGAGGCCAGCCCGCTCTTTGCCGGCGTCGTGGCGCTCGCCGATCAGCTCGCCGGCCACCGCCTGGGCTGGATCAACCCGGCCCTGTACAGCCTGCGGGCGTCCCGGATCGTGGACGTGACCCAGGGCAACAACACCTTCGGTCCCTTCACCAACAGCGACGGAAACACCTACACCGTGATCGGCTACAACGCCGGTCCGGGTTACGACCTGGCCAGCGGCCTCGGGACCCTCGACGCCGCGCAGTTCGTCCCCGCACTCGTGCGGGCCTCCGACGGCGGCGGCGACAGCTGATCGGGTGAGCAGGTGACCCGGCCCGGCGCACCGCCGGGCCGGGTCGCCCGCTCAGGTGCCCAGGCCGGCGAAGAGCGGGTAGGACGACAGGTACCCGATCTCCACCAGCTCGGTGCCCGGGGCATGCGCCGCGACGGCTTGGCGGATGGGCCCGACGTCGGTCGGCCGGGAGAAGCCGGGTAGCCAGTCGTCGTGGTGCGACAGCAGCAGGCGTCGGGGCCGCAGCTGTGCCGCCTCGCGGCCGACGAAGTCGGCGAGGGACCCTTGGATCGGCTCGCCGTCCACGTTGCCGCGCCCGGCGGCGGCCAGGATGGCGACATCGGGGTGCAACCCGGGCAGCAGGTCGATCCAGCAGCCCGACGTGTCCTGGTAGAGCAGCGACCCCTCGGGCGTCTCGATCAGGTACACGAGCGCGCCGCCGTCGCCGCGCTCGCCTTGGTGCGCGGCGCGGAGGTGCTCACCGACCGAGGCGCCGAGGTGGGCGAAGTGGCCTCGGAGGTCAGCCATGCGGGCCTGGCGCTCCTGCCACGTCTCGCCCAGGTCGCCCAGGCACACCTGGTCCGAGGGTGGCATCTGCGCGTGGGTCCACACGCACGAGTGCAGGCTCGGCAGGACCGACACCACGACGTCGTCGGCCAGGCGGATGCGCTCGCCACCCGACACCGCGATGAGCTGGGACTCGGCCACGCCGTGCTCGGCCATGACGCGCACCGTCTCGTACGAGCCGATGATGGTCGCACCGGTGCGGGGCGCGATGCGCTCGGCGCCCCACAGGTGGTCGAAGTGGGAGTGCCCGATCAGGATCCAGTCGGCGCGGGTCACGTCGTCGACCACGAGCCCGGGCTGTGGCGCCTCGGCGACCCGGTCCAGGTACGCGTCGAGGAACACCACCAGCTCACCGACGCTCAGCCGGAAGGTTGCGCACCCGGCCCAGTCGAGCGTGACCCCCACGTAGCGAGCGTCACACCGCAGATCAGCGGTGTCAAGCGCCGGGCGAGCGCGGTGCGCGCCTGCTCCGGTACCGTGGCGCCTCGCTCCGCCGGAGCGCGTCGAGGGATGAGGGGAAGCGCAGATGCCGTTGGATCCGCAGGTCAAGACCATGCTGGACGCGATGGCATCCATGAACATGGACCTGTTCGCCGGGAGCATCTCCGAGCTCTCGGCCCAGGACCTGCGGGGTCGCCTTGCCGCGACCCGGGTCGCGCTCCCCGTGGACGAGGTGGCCAAGGTCGAGGACCGCACGATCGCCGGACCCGACGGCGACGCCCTCCCCATCAGGATCTACTGGCCCGCGGTGGGTGGACAGGTGCGGCCCATCGTGGTGTTCTTCCACGGGGGCGGTTGGGTCATCTGCGACCTCGACACCCACGACGGTGCGGTCCGCTCGCTCGTCAACCAGACCGGGGCCATCTTCGTCTCCGTCGACTACCGACTGGCGCCCGAGCACAAGTTCCCGGCTGCGCCCGAGGACTGTTATGCCGCGCTGGTATGGGTCCGCGACAATGCCGCCTCGATCGGTGGTGACGCCGGCCGCCTGGCCGTGGCCGGCGACAGCGCGGGGGGCAACCTCGCCGCCGTCGTGGCGTTGATGGCCAAGGAGCGCGGTGGGCCATCGCTCGCCTTCCAGTTGCTCGTCTACCCATGCACCGACATGGACCCATCCCGCTGGGCGTCGATGTCGGACAACGCCACGGGGTACAGCCTCACGACCGAGGCGACGGAGTGGTTTTACGGGCAGTACGTCGACGCGGCCGAGCGGACCAACCCGCTCGTTGCGCCGATCCGTGCCGAGGACCTCTCGGGGCTCCCGCCGGCGTTGGTGATCACCGCCGAGTTCGACCCGCTGCGCGACGAGGGCGAGGCGTATGCGGCGCGCTTGCGCGACGCGGGCGTCGCCGTGGAGGCGACGCGCTACGACGGCGTCATCCACGGTTTCTTCTCGATGACCGCCGCGCTCGACCGGGCCAAGGACGCGCAGGCCCAGGCCGCCACCGCACTGCGCGGCGCGCTCGGCCTGGGGTAGCGGCCGGGGGGTCGAGGTGGCCGAGGGCGCTCCGAGCGAGCAGTGATACCGTCGCGCCGTGCGCGCGGCAGCCTCGGACCGGTACGTGATCATCTCCATCGACGGCCATGCGGGGGCCGACCTGGGCGACTACCGGCCCTACCTGGCGGGTCGCTGGCACGACGAGTTCGACGCGTGGGCGGCCGCGTTCGTCAACCCGTGGGGCGACCTGGTCAACCCCGATGCCGACCGCAACTGGGACAGCGACCGCCGCCTGCGCGAGCTCGACGCCGATGGCGTGGTCGCCGAGGTGCTCTACCCCAACACCATCCCGCCGTTCTTCCCATCGGGCAGCCTGCTCGCGCCGATGCCGACGGCCGCCGAGTACGACCGGCGATGGGCGGGCATCCAGGCCCACAACCGCTGGCTGGCCGAGTTCTGCGCCGAAGCGCCGGGCCGGCGGGCCGGGGTGGCCCAGATCCTGCTCAACGACCTCGACGATGCGGTGGGCGAGATCCGCTGGGCCAGCGAGCACGGCCTGACCGGCGGGATCATGCTGCCGGGGGTGCCGCCCGGCCACCCCGACCTGATCCCGCTGTGGTCGCAGGTCTACGAGCCGCTGTGGCAGGTCTGTGACGAGCTCGACGTCACGATCAACCACCACGGCGGCGCCGGGGTGCCCTCCTACGGCATGGACGCCGCCGCTCGGGCGGTGCTGCTCATCGAGATCCCCATCTTCGGCCACCGCGCCATGTGGCACCTCATCTACGGCGGGGTGTTCGAACGCCACCCCACCTTGCGTTTCGTGATGACCGAGCAGGGCACCGGTTGGCTGCCCTCGGGGTTGGCGAGCCTCGACTGGTTCCACCACCGCATGACGGTGCCGGGGTCCAACGAGGAGCGCTTCGGGGGTGAGGCGGCCCGCCAGCTGTCGCTCACCCCGAGCGAGTACTTCGCCCGCAACTGCCTGGTCGGCGCCAGCTTCCTGCGTCCCGTCGAGTGCGACCTGCGCCACCTCATCGGCGTGGAGCGGATCATGTGGGGCGCCGACTACCCGCACTCGGAAGGGTCGACGCCGCACTCGCGCGAGGCGCTGCGAGCCACCTTCGCCAACGTCGCTGACGACGAGGCGCGCCTCATGCTCGGCGAGACGGCCGCCGGCGTGTACGGCTTCGACCTGACCGCGCTGGCGGCGCTCGGGATCGGCCCGACCGTCGAGGAGATCCACGTCCCCCTCGACCGCTTCCCCGAGGGATCGACCTGCGGGGCCTTCGACACCAAGCCGACCATCCGGGCCTGGTAGGCGCCCGGCGCCGGCCGGAGAGCAGGATCAGCGCGAGAAGCGGACCTGGTACTCGTCGCGCCACCAGCGGGCGTCGGACCGGCGCCCGTCGCCGCAACCTGTCGCTGGATCTGACGCTTCATCAGAAAACGGTGCGCCAAGGGTCTTTCGTCCCTACCGGGACGGTGGACCCCGGCGCGACAGTCGCTCGCTGAGCCACCATTGCAATCGCAGCCATCCTCGTCCATGATCTGATGGAGTGTCAGATCCTTTTTCCGGAGGCCGAGTCCCATGACCATCCACCCCGAACGGCCCGTCGAGATCCCCAGGATCATCTCCGTCGACGACCACGTGGTCGAGCCGCCGCACCTGTTCGAGCGGTGGCTCCCCGAGCGGTTCCGCAACCACCCGGACCGTCCGCGCGTCGAGCGCCGGGGCCTCGGCGAGATGGCGTACAAGGGCGGTCTGACCTACGAGCTGACCTTCGACGAGGCCGGCCCCAAGGCGGACTGCTGGGTGTACGGGGACCTGGTGGCCCCGCACAAGCGCCACGTCGCCGCGGTCGGCTACAGCCGCGACGAGATGACCCTCACCCCGATCACCTACGACGAGATGCGCAGGGGTTGCTGGGACCCCAAGGCCCGGCTCGAGGACATGGACATCAACCACACCGAGGCGTCGCTGTGCTTCCCGACGTTCCCCCGCTTCTGCGGGCAGACCTTCATGGAGGCCAAGGACAAGGACCTGGCGCTCGCCTGCGTGCGGGCCTACAACGACTGGACCGTGGAGGAGTGGTGTGGCGACTCGGGCGGACGGCTGATCCCCCTCATGATCATCCCGCTGTGGGACATCGATCTCGCGGTCGGGGAGGTCGAGCGCAACGCGGCGCGCGGCGTGCACAACGTCTGCTTCAGCGAGATCCCGCCCCACCTCGGGCTGCCGTCGATCCACAGCGGGTACTGGGACCCGTTCTTCGCCGTCTGCGCCGCCAACGGGGTCACGGTGTCGATGCACATCGGCTCGTCGTCCAAGATGCCCGCGACGTCGTCCGACGCCCCGGGGGCGGTCCAGGCGACGCTCAGCTTCGGCAACGCCATGGCGTCGATGAGCGACTTCCTCTTCAGCGGCGTCCTGGTGCGCTACCCGGACCTGCGGCTCGCCTACAGCGAGGGCCAGATGGGGTGGATCCCCTACATCCTGGAGCGGGCCGATGACGTGTGGAGCGAGCACCGGGCCTGGCTGCACACCCAGGAGATCCTGCCCGAGCCGCCGTCGACCTACTACTACCGCCAGATCTACAACTGCTTCTTCCGGGACAACTTCGGATTGCACAACCTGGACAAGGTCGGGCTCGACAACGTCACCTTCGAGACCGACTACCCCCACACGGACTCGACCTGGCCGGACACCAGGGCGGTGTGCGAGAAGATGATGGGGCATCTCGACCCCGGGGCGATCTACAAGATCTGCCGCGGCAACGCGATCAGGATGATGCACCTGGACTTCGATTCCTGATCCTGGCGCGATGGGCTCGGTGCCGCCGTCGGCAGTGGTTCAGGGCGGCGGGAGCAGTCGGCGCTGCTGCATCCGGGCCAACCAACGCCCGAACATCTCCTCGGTGTCGGTGCACGCGCCGAAGCCGGCCTGGCGGATCTTGATCGTGCTCACGAGCGCGGGCAGCGGCGCCCGGTCGCGGCCGTGGCCGAGGAGCATGTCGGCGTAGATCGGGGATTGGCCCACCACCTCGGCCAGCCGGGTCGGCGCGAGGAGGTGGTGGTCGGCGGCGAGGGCGGCCCAGCGGTCGCCGGCTCGATCGAGCGCCGCGGCCAGCGAGTGGGGGCGGTGCTCGCCGGGTGCCATGCCGAGCGCGGTGGCGATCGCAGGCCACACGTCCCGCCACACGAACACGTCGCCGTTGGTGATGTTGAACACCTCGTTGCGAGCGGCCGGTGAGGTGGCGGCCCACTCGATCGCCGCCGCGAGCAGGTCGGCATCGACCGCCTCTGACACGCTCGGTGCGCCTCCGGGGAAGTGGAGCGGCTCCCCGGCCTGCTTGAGGAGGGCGCCGTAGACGCCGAGCACCGGGATCAGGTTCATGTTGCTGCCGAGCGCATCACCGAACACGACCTGGGGCCGCAGGATCGTCCATGCCCAGCTCGACGTCCGGGCGCGCCGGCGGAGGAGGTCTTCCTGCTCGAAGTAGAAGTTGTCGTGGGGGTGGCGTGGGGCCCGCTCCCTCGCCGGTATCGGCACCTCGGCGACGTGCACGCCGTAGGCCTTGGTCCCTTGCAGGAGGCTCACGTGCTCGAGCGGGCCGTCGGCAACGGCGTCGAGCACGTGCTCGAACATGCGCCGGTTGGCCTCGATGCGCGCCGGGTCGTGCCACCCGGCGACCAGCCCCGGCGCCTCGGAGACCGCGGCGTAGACCAGGTGGGTCACGCCGCCGAGGCGCCCGAGCACCTCCGAGCAGCGGGCGCGGTCGGCGAGGTCGAGGGCGACCCAGGTGGCGGGCTCGACGTCGCGCGGGGGCCGGCGCGATGCGCCGACGGCCTCCCAACCGTCGAGGCCGGCGAAGTGGCGCAGCGCGGCCTCGCCGACCACGCCGGATGCGCCGGCGACGAGGACCCTGCCGGACCGCGCCGTGGCGGACCGCGCCGTGTCGGACCGCGCCGTTCCGGACCGCTCCATGCCGGACCCCCTCCGTCGCCGGCCGGCGATACTATCCGCCCACATGGCGGCCCATCCGAGCATCAGCGTGTCGCCCGTGACGGCCAGCATCGGTGCCGTCGTCGAAGGCGTGGACCTGAGTGAGGAGCTGTCCGAGGAGACCATCGGCGACCTCCACGGCGCGCTCATGGACCACCTGGTGCTCTTTTTCCACGATCAGGACCTGACCGACGAGCAACACCTCGCGTTCGCGTCGCGCTTCGGCGCACCCAACCCCTACCCGGCCGATGCGCGGCCCGGCGAGGGCCTCCTGCAGTGGATCGAGGACACACCCGAGAGCCCGCCCAAGGCGGATCTGTGGCACACCGACGTCTCGTTCATCCCCACACCACCGGACATCGCGTTCCTCAACATGCGGGTGGCGGCGGCCTCCGGTGGCGACACCCTGTGGGCCAACCTGTACGCGGTGCACGACCTGCTGTCGCCGTCGATGCAGGAGGTGGTGGCCCGGCTGCGCCTCGATGTGCGGCCGGTGGAGACGGTCACGTGGAAGGGCTACGACGGCGTGGAGCGCGTCGAGTACCGGGCCGACCCGATGCGGCCGTCCTGCCTCCAGCCCCTCGTCCGCGTGCACCCGGTGACAGGGCGACGCGCCCTGTACATGTGCGGCAGCTTCACCTTCGGCATCGACGGGATGTACCCCGACGAGAGCGACGCGTTGCTCGCCGTGCTCAACCGGCGCCTGTCGGATCCCAACGTGCAGTGCCGCTGGCGGTGGCACGATCACGACTTCGCCATGTGGGACGAGCGCTGCACCAACCACCGCGCGGTCGCCGACCACCACCCGGGGTACCGCTTGGTCCGGCGGGCGACGGTCGGAGCCTCGGTTGCGGTGGGCGTCGGCGGCTGAGTGGCCCGCCCGGGCTGAGACGCGGCCGCCAAAGGGGCCCGGCCGAGATCGGTGTCGGCGGCGTGGAAGGCTCAGGCCGGGTTGGCGGCGATGGAGTCCGACGGTGCCGGGTCCCAGAGGAGGTGCTCGAGGTCCTCGACGGGCAGCGGCCGAGCGAACAAGAAGCCCTGGGCCAGCTCGCAGCGCTCCAGCCGCAAGCAGTCCGCCTGTGCCTCGGTCTCGATCCCCTCGGCCACGCACAGCAGCCCCAAGCTGCGACCAAGCTCCACGAAGGTGCGGATCAGGGCGTGCGCGCCCTCTTCGACGCCGAGCGCGGACACGAAGCTGCGGTCGATCTTGAGGGCGTCGACGGGGAACTGCCGCAGGTAGGCCAGCGAGGAGTGCCCGGTGCCGAAGTCGTCGATCGCGATGCTGGCGCCGATGGCCTTGACGGCGCGGAGTCGGCGGGCGGTCGCGTCGACGTCGCGCATCAGCGCTGTCTCGGTGACCTCGATGGTCAGCGCGTGCGGTTGGAGCCCAGCGTCGGTGAGGGCGGCCCGAACGTCGTCGATGAAGCTGTCACGGTCGAGCTGGCGGGCCGACACGTTGACCGACACGTTGAGGGGGTGGCCTGCCTGGTGCCACGTCGCGGCCTGGCGGCACGCCTCGTGGAGCACCCGGCGCCCGACCTCGACGATCATGCCCGTCTCCTCGAGGATCGGGATGAAGTCCATCGGGGACACGACGCCGTGGATGGGGTGCATCCAGCGCAGGAGCGCTTCGACACCGACGATGCGGGCCGACGCCAGGTCGTAGACAGGCTGGTAGACGAGGTAGAGCTGCCGGCGGTCGATCGCCTCACGCAGGTCCATCTCCAGCTCGAGGCGGTGCCGCAGGGCGGTCTGCATCTCCGGCTCGAAGAGCACCGCGCAGTTCTTACCGTGGCCCTTGGCCTGGTGGAGCGCGACGTCGGCGTTGCGGAGCAGCTCGCCGGGCGTGACGCGGTCGCCGACGGCGATGCCGACGCTGGCCGTGAGCGTCAACGGCGCGCCGAGGTGCCCGGCGACGCGCAGCGGCTGGCGGAGCACCTCGAGGAGGCGCTCGGCGACCAGTTCGGGGCCGGCGTCGAGGGTCTCGCCGTCGACCAGCGCGATGAACTCGTCGCCGCCGAGGCGTCCCACCGTGTCGCTGTCGCGCAACGTCGTGCGCAGGCGGGCGGCGACCGCCTTGAGCACCTGGTCACCGATCTCGTGGCCCAGGGTGTCGTTGATCGCCTTGAAGCCGTCGAGGTCGATGAACAGCGCGGCCGACGGCAGCCCGGTTCGGCGCGCCCGCGTCTGCATCTGGATGATCCGGTCGTTGATGAGGGCCCGGTTGGGCAGGCCGGTGAGCGCGTCGTGGAGCGCCTCGTGCCGGATCTGGTCGAGGAGCCGGGCGTTGCGGATGGCGCTGGCTGCCTGTGCGGCCAGGCCGCGCAGGCGTTCGCCGACATCGGCGGAGCGGATCCGCTCTGGGCGGTTGGTCACCGACACCGCGACGAAGCCGAGCTGGGTGCCGCCTCCCATGATCGCCACCGCGGAGTAGGCGACATCGCCGGTGGTCTGCATCACGCGCTTGACGTGGGGGTTGAGCTCTGAGCTCCCCCGTTCACGGAAGTGGTACGACCCGTCGTGGTCGACCACCTCGATCGTGAGGGCGCGAAGGGCCGCCTCTTGTTGCTCGGTGAAGCCCTCGCAGGCCGAGGCGTGCGCGGTGCCGGTGGCCGGGTTGATCAAGAAGATGGCGCAGTGGTCGCAGTCGACGACCGCCGGTATGGACCGGGCCAGCTTCTCCGCGGTCTCGTCCACGCTGCCCACCTCGGCGAGCGCGCTCGAAAGCTCGAGCATGGCTCGGGCGGTGGCCGCCTCCCGCCGGGCCTGGTCCAAGGCGGTCGCCGAATCCAGCGCGGCGGCGGCCAGGCGGCCGTAGGCCTCGAGCACGACCGCGGTCTGGGCGAGGAGGCTCGCCCCGCTCGGGTCGATGGCGGCGAGGTGCCCGTAGGCGCGATGGGTGGAGCGGACCTCGACGACCAGCCGGCCCTGCTCATCGCCCTGGCCGGAGAGGAGGTCGGCGGCGACACGCTCGGCGTCGCTCTGCGCGATCCCGTGGGCATAGACGTTGCGGGTGGCCGAGGGCAGGCCCTCGAGGGCCAGCACGTAGGAGGGTGCCCGAGCGGTCAGGGCGGCTGACGCCACGATCCGGCTGAGCACCTCCTCGACGTCGTCGCCCGAGACGAGGAAGCCGACGGTGCGCTGCAGCGCGTCGAGACGACCTTCGAGCACATGCGTGCGCATCTCGAAGTACTCGGCCTTGCGGGTGGCCTCGTCGACGATCCGCCACGTCACGCGGAAGACGCACTCGGGGGCCCCGTGGCACTGGCAGGTCTCCTCGACGACCTCGGCGGGCGGGTACCCGAACAGCTTGGGCGTGACCGACACCAGGCCCGCGATGAAGGCGCAGAGCTCGGGAAACGGATCGAACCCGGCGTGCATGTGCTGGCGGATGATCCACGACGTCTCGCCCGCCTCCTCGGTCTCACAGCCCACGACCCGCATGACCGGGGCGCTCACCGCGTTGAGGTTCGCGTACAGCGCGGCCGGGGAGCCGAGGGCTTGGAGGATCTCCATGTAGTCGTGGTCGCTCAGCTCGGTGAACATCGAGCGGCCGATGTTGCGCAGCTCGTCGGTGCCTCCGAGGACCTCGGCGCTCGCTTCGAGCAGTCGGCGGAACTGGTCGTAGGTGCTCCAGGTCCCGTCGTCCATGAGCTCGGCCGGGCTGCGGGGCTCTCCCGCGACTCGCAGGATGTCTTCGACCAGACCAGGTCGGGTCAGGCTGTAGAGGTGCCGGAGCAACGATTGGGTGTTGACCCCGGCAAAGTGCTGCCCGTCACCCGGATCTGGTTCCACCTTGCATCGATCGGATCGCTCCACCGCGACCTGAGCAAGCCCCGACGCCAACAGGCCCCGAGCCGATGACGCAGATCCGTCATCGGGGACCGCAGTGGAGCACCGCCGCCCCCGTGATGCGGTCGTGGGCGAGGTCTCGCAGCGCCCGCGGCGCATCCGACAGCGGATAGGAGACGGTGCTCACCTGGATCGGGATCCGGGCTGCGATCTCGAGGAACCGCTCGCCGTCGGCACGGGTGTTGGCGGTCACGCTCAGCAACTGCCGTTCCTGGAACAGGTCGCGGGCGTAGTCGAGCGCCGGGATGCGGGACAGGTGGATGCCGGCGACGGCCAGTGTCCCGCCCCGGTCGAGCGCCCGCAGCGCGGGCACCACGAGGTCACCGACGGGTGCGAACAGGACGGCGGCGTCGAGCGGCTCGGGCGGGGCGTCCGCCGCGCCCTGGGCGCTGGCCGCCCCGAGCGCCAGCGCGAGGCGCTGCGCCTCGGCCGAGCGGGTCATGACGTGCACGGTCGCCCCTTCGTGGAGGGCGACCTGGGCGGCGAGGTGCGCCGAGCCGCCGAAGCCGTAGATCCCGAGGCGCCCGCCCGCCGGCAGCGCGCTGCGGCGCAGGGCGCGAAAGCCGATGATGCCGGCACACAGGAGTGGCGCAGCCTGCTCGTCGGTGAACACCGCAGGTATCCGGTAGGCGTAGGCCTCGTCGACGACCGCGAACTCGGCGTAGCCACCGTCGTCGTCCCAACCGGTGAAGCGAGGGGAGACGCAGAGGTTCTCCTGGCCGCGGCGGCAGAACCGGCACGTCCCGTCGGTGTGGCGGAGCCAGGCGATCCCCACGCGCTCGCCGGGTGCGAAGCGCACTGCCCCCGACCCGGTCGCCTCGACGATCCCGACCACCTCGTGGCCGGGGATCACCGCCGGTCCGTGCGGGGGCAGGTCGCCCTCGGCGAGGTGGAGGTCGGTCCGGCAGACGCCGCACACCGAGACGCGCACGAGGATCTGGCCGGGGCCGGCCGAGGGGATGTCGCGCTCGACGGCCTCCAGCGGGTCGCGGTCGATGGGCCCCGGCCGCACGACCGCCCATCCGTGCATGCGCTCGACCATGGTCCATGCTCGCACGCGCGGGGCCTCCGAGCGGCGGGTCGGCTGGCTCAGGCGCTGCCGGGGCGCAGCAGGGCGGGGCCGGTTGGGCCGCGCTCAGGCGCCACGCGCCGGGCGGTCCGCCGGCTCAGGGCGCGCCGTGGGGAGCCACGCCCGGGCGAGGGCGCGGGCCTGGTCCATCAGCGGCTCGGTGTGGGCGAAGCTGAACGGCGAGAGCGTGCTCGTCGGCGGCACCGGGAGCACGTACACCCGGCATCGTCCGGCGTGAGCCAGCACCTCGGTCTCGGTCTGATGGCCGAGGACGTGGGCCATCGCCTGCAGCGCGACTCCCACTGCTCCGGGCCGGCGGGGGGCGTCGGGTGCCACCCCGACGGTCGGAAGGACGTACACGGTGTCCGCGCCGAGAGACACCGCGGTCCCGATCGGGGTGTCCGCCGAGATCCCGCCGTCGACGAGCAGCCGCCGGCCGATGCGCACCGGGGGGAAGACCCCGGGGATGGCGGTGCTCGCCATCAGCGCGTCCACGACGTCGCCCTGGGCCAGGCGAACCGCTTCGCCCGTCACCAGGTCGGTGGCCATGATGTGGAGGGGGACGTTGGCCTGCTCGATGCGGTAAAAGGGCACCCGGACCGCGAGCCAGCGTTCGAGGGCGTCCACGCGCACCAGGTGGTCCCGGCGCCCGGCGAGGCCGAGCGCGAGCTGCCACGGCGACAGCGGGAAGATGTGGCGACGGCGCACCGACAACCACAGCTCTCGCAGGCGGGCCACGCCATCGAGATCGGGGTGCCCGGCCAGCCAGGCGGCGTTGAGCGACCCCGCGGAGGTGCCGAGCAGGAGCTGGGGGGTGATGCCGGCCTCGACGAGGGCCTCGGCCATCCCGACCTGGACCGCGCCGAGGCTCGATCCACCGGGCAGGACGAACGCCGTCGTCACCGTCAGCGCACGACGATGACGGTCACCGAAGCCGTGTGCACCAGCCGGGAGGAGACGGAGCCGAGCAGCAGCCGGTTGATCCCGCGGTTGCCGTGCCCGGACACGACGATGGCATCCGCCTGGTGCGCGGTCGCGGCCCGATCGAGCTCGTCGGTCGGATCGCCGTCGCGCACCTCGAACGCCACCGGGAGCTCCACGCCGCCGAGCACCTCGGCGGCGGCGTCCCGGGCGCTCTGCTCCAGCTCCTCGAGGTAGGGCTCGACCGCGGCGAACGCGGAGGGGTTGTCCGACCAGATCGCCGGGATGTGGCGCACGTGGACGACGGTCAGGGTCGCCGCGGTGTCCTTGGCGAGCCGGGCGGCCCAGCGGAGCGCGTCGATGCTCGCTTCGGAGCCGTCGACACCGACGATGAGCTGCTGCATGGAGGCCTCCGGGACGGATCGGGCGGGTCGGCAACGAGCAGGCCGCCGAGCTCCGGGCCGCGACCGTCCTGCCACGTGTTGCCTGAGCGGAGAGGGAGGGATTTGAACCCTCGGACCGGGTTACCCCCAGTCAACTCATTAGCAGTGAGTCCGATTCGGCCGCTCTCGCACCTCTCCTCGGCCCAGAGGTTACCGCAGCGCCGTCGAGGGCTGCGATGCGATGACCGCCTTGACCTTCGGGTCAGGCACTGCCCCGTTGGTCGGCCTGGACGATGTTGCCCTCCGGGTCGCGCAGCAGCAGCAGGCGGATGGTCCCACCCGGCGGTTCCGCGTACGCGGACGTGTCGGCGTCGGAGGGCCCGTAGATGACCTCGTGGCCGCCGGCCCGCGCGCGGGACGCGATGGCATCGACATCGTCGACCCAGAAGCCGAAGTGGTGGATGCCCGTCTGGTACAGCACCTTGGGCTCGCCCGAGATGGGCCGGGTCAGCTGCTGGTCCAGGACCAGGAACGGCGCGTGCGGGTCGTCGCTCCACCGCAGGTACACACCGCGCCGGCGCACGACGGGCTGGCCTTCGACGCCACCGAACTGCTCGGTGTCGTCGAAGCGGACCTCGAGCCCGATCACGTCGCGATAGAACGCCAGCATCGGGTCCATGTCGCGGACGCCGACGGCGACGTGGGAGACGTTGTGGATCGCCATTGCGCGAGCCTATGCCCGGCGCCCGCCGCGACCCGCGGCGCAGCGGGAGACCAACGCTGAACTTCGCTGAGGATCGTGCGGCCGCTGAGCCGCCCGTTCGCAACGGAGCGGAGCTGCCCGGCGGTCGTGGTGGCAGACTGCGCGCCATGACGTCGACGGCAGTGAGCTCCCGCAGCGAGCACCGCTCTTTCTGCCGCATCTGTGCCGCCCTCTGCGGGATCGTCGTCACCGTCGACGGCGACCAGGTGGTGCAGGTGCGCGGCGACCCGGAGCACCCCTTCTCCCGGGGCTACACCTGCCCGAAGGGTCGGGCCCTCGGTGCCTGGCACCATCACCCGGACCGGCTGGACCACCCCCAGGTGCGCCGCGACGGCGTGCTGACCCGGGTGTCGTGGGACGAGTGCCTCGACGACCTCGCCGGGCGCGTCGCTTCGGTGGTGGAGGAGTCCGGACCCGACGCGGTCGGCATGTTCCTGGCGACGGCCACCTCCTTCGACGGGCCCGGCGGGCGGGTGGCGCACGGTCTGCTCAGCGGGCTCGGCTCGCGCTCGCGCTACACCGCGCTCACGATCGACACGCCGTGCCGGCCCCTGGTCTATGACCTCATGGCCGGCTTCCCCGGACTGCTCCCGGCGCTCGACCACGATCTCACCACCCTCACGGTGCTCGTCGGCACCAACCCGGTCGTGAGCCACGGCCACTCCCACGGGATGCCCGACCCGGTCCAGCGGCTCCGGGCGCTGAGCGCCGGGGACAAGGAGGTCTGGGTGCTCGACCCGCGCCGCACGGAGACCGCGGCGCTGGCCACCCGCCACCTGGCCGTGCGCCCCGGGGGCGACCATGCGGTGCTGGCCCACGTGCTCGCCGAGCTCCTCGGCCCGGGTGGCGGTGCCGACGCCGCCTACCTCGCCGAGCACGCCGACGGGGTCGACGAGCTGCGGCGGGCCGTGGCGCCGTTCACCCGCGCGCACGCCGCGGCGGTCAGCGGTCTGTCCCGGGAGCAGCTCGCCGACCTCGTCGCCGCCGTGCGCCGCCACGGCCGGCTCGTCGTCCAGACCGGCACCGGCTCGACGATGTCGGCCGAGGCCAACATCACCGAGTGGCTGGCCGTGGCCCTGCAGGTCGTGACCCACTCCTACGAGCAGCCCGGCGGCGCCTGGTTCCACCCCGGGTTCCTCAAGTGCCTCGACCGACGCACGATCCGCCCGAGCGGGCCCGAGCCCGACCCGGTGCCCGGGCCGGCCAGCCGCCCGGACCTGGCGGGCAGGTATGGCGAGCTGCCCTGCGCCGGGCTCGTCGACGAGATCGAGGCAGGCAACCTGCGGGCGCTCTTCGTCGTGGGAGGCAACCCGGCCACGTCGCTGCCGGAGCCGGCGCGGCTCATGGCCGCGCTCGGTCGCCTCGACGTGCTCGCCGTGGCCGACGTCGTCGCCACCGAGACGGTCGCGGCCGCCACCCATGTCCTGCCCTGTGCCGGCCAGCTCGAGCGGGCCGACGTGCCCGACTACGTGGACCAGTACATGCTCGTCGTGGCGTCGCAGCACACCGCGGCCGTGGTCGCCCCGGGAGCCGAGCGCCGGCCGCTGTGGTGGTCGATGGCCGCCCTCGGCCAACGCCTCGGCATCGCCACCCTCCCGAGCGGCATCCAACTGGAGACCTGCACCGACGACGACCTGCTCGCCGCCTACAGCCGGCGGGCCCGGCGCCCCTTGGAGGAGCTGCGGGCCACCGACGGTGTGCTGGTCGACGAGGGACCGGTGCGGGGATGGGTGGAGCAGGGGGTGCTGCCCGAGGGCCGTTGGCGGCTCGCACCGACGGTTCTGGTGGCCCAGCTCACGTCCCTCACGTCCCTCACGTCCCACGCGTCCCTCGTCGAAGGGCCCCCTCTCCCTGCGGCGGCCACCCTCGAGATGATCCCCCGCCGCCAGCTGCGCACGATGAACTCCCAGCTCCGCGACGCCGCCGCACCCGGTGGGCGGACCGAGCGCGGCGCCGTGCAGCTCCACCCCGACGACGCGGGCCGCCTCGGCATCGCCGACGGTTCTGCGGTGCTCGTCGCCTCGGCGTCAGGCGAGACCGCCGGCACCGCCGTGCTCGACGACAGCCTGCGGCCGGGGGTCGTGTCGGTCCCGCACGGCTGGACCGATCCGCACGTCGGGGCACTGACGAGTGCGACGCGCGGCGTCGATCCCCTCACGGGCATGGTCCTCCAGTCCGGCGTGCCGGTGACGGTGCGCCCCGCGTGACCTGCGACGGAGGCGCCTGATGGTTTGAGGAGCGAGAACCCGCGCGGTGGCGCGCGGGTTCTCGCTCCTCGAACGCGAGCCGGCCCGCGATCCGGCACCCGTGCGCGGAGGGACACGGCGGACGCCTCAGTCGGTTGATCCGGTCCCCGTGGCCGGATGGATGGCGGGCACGCCGCGGAAGCGGTACGACAGCGGTGTCGCCTGGCGGCGGCACAGGATCGCCGCGCCCGACGGCTCGTGCCAGACGGCCTCCATGAAGCCGGCGACGACGTCGTCGGTGGACAACAGGTCGGGGTTCATCCGCAGCGCGGCGGCACGGATCTCGCCGCGCAGCATCGGCGTGTCGGTGAAGCTCGGGCACAGCGCGTTGATGCGGATCCCGCGCGCCGCGAGCGGTTCTGCCATCGAGCGGACGAAGCCGATGATTGCGTGCTTGGTCAAGGCGTAGACGGGATCGTCGGGCACGCCCACGAGGCCGGCCACCGACGCGGTGGCGACGATGGCGGCGGGGCCGGTGCTGCCCTCGAGCAGGGAGGTGCAGGCGCGCACGCCGAAGACGACCCCGTCCACGTTGACCGACAGCGTCCGGCGGTACTGCTCCAGGGTCAACGCGTCGAGCGAGCGCGCCCCGGTCGCGACCCCGGCGTTGAGGAACGCGAGGTCGAGGCCGCCTGCGCCCTCCCGCACCGCTCGAGCGACGCGGTCCCAGTCCTCGGGTGAGCCGACGTCGGCCTCGATCTGACCGCAGGCGAGCTCGGCTGCTGCGCCGACGAGCGCGGGGGCGTCGACGTCGACCAGCAGGACCCGGGCGCCGCGGGCGCGCAAGACCCGGGCGACGGCGAGGCCGATGCCGCTCGCACCGCCGGTCACCAGGGCGCGGGCGCCGTCGAGATCCCCCGGCGCTCCCGGCGCGCTCATCGCGCGGCTGCTCCTTTCGAGCGCACCCTGCTCGCGCACACCTGGATCACGACCCCTCGACGCAGCCGCCCGGACGGGGCCGGCTCTGCCGCGGGATCGTACCGGGGGACCCGTGGGCGGTCAACGGATGCCAACCATCGCCAGCACCGGGAGCGGCGAGGGGTGGAGATGCTCGCTTGCCGGGGGGGAGGGTGCCCCGTAGCGTCTCGTCATCGACGAACGGGGGAGGAGCGGGCCATGAAGGTGGGCGTCTCGCTGTTCATGCAGAACTACTCGGACTGGGATCGCTTCGAGCAGATGGAGAAAGGGGCCGATGCGGGCCCGGCCCCGGTGCGCGATGCGACGATCTATGCGGAGGACCTGCACCTCGGCCGCCTGGTCGAGCCACTCGGCTTCGACTCGCTGTGGACCGTCGAGCACCACTTCACCCCGTACACGATGATCACCGACCCCTTGGCGCTCCTCAGCTACTTCGCCGGGTGCACGGAGCGCATCGAGATGGGAACGATGGTCATCGTGCTCCCGTGGCACGATCCGCTGCGGGTGTGCGAGGGGATCGCCAACCTCGACAACATGCTCGGCGGCAGGCCCCTGTCGGTGGGCTTCGGCCGAGGCCTCGGCCGCCGGGAGTTCGGCGCGCTTCGGATCCCGATGGAGGAGTCCCGCCAGCGCTTCCTCGAGAGCCTGGAGATCATCCGCACCGGGCTCACCAACGAGTGGTGGTCCTACGACGGCGCGCACTACCAGATCCCGCGCACGACGGTCCGCCCGCAGCCGCGCTCGTCGGGCCACGACCTCCTCGAGCGGATGTACTGCGCGTGGGGCAGCACCCAGACGATCCCGATCGCCGCCGCGACGGGCCTCAAGGCGCTCTTCATCCCCCAGACGACATGGGTCGACTACGCCGAGCAGATCCGCCACTTCGCCGAACTGCGCGCCGGGCACGGGTTCGCGCCGGCGCGGCCGACCATCGTCTGCTGGGTCTACTGCGCGCCGACCGAGGAGGAGGCACGGGCCGGCGCCACCCGGTACCTCCCGGCGTACGCGGACAGCGCGCTCCGCCACTACGAGCTCGCCAGCGACCACTTCGCCGCGACGAAGGGCTACGAGTACTACGCCGCGGCGAGTCAGGCGATCCGAGACGCGGGCGACACCATGGACATGGGTGCCATGTACATCAACAACCAGGTGTGGGGCACCCCGGAGCAGTGCATCGACAAGATGGGCCAGATCAACGAGCTCATGGGTCCCGATCACTTCGTTGCGGTGATGAAGTACGGCGGCATGCCCCTCGAGATGGCAGAGGCCAGCATGCGCCTCTTCGCCCGCGAGGTGCTCCCTGCCGCGCAGGAGCTGCCGCTGGCCCCGCTGGCCGTGGAGGCCGCGGCGCACTGAGCGTCGGCCGCCGGGGTCAGCGGCTGGTGTCGCGCCTGGGCCTGGCGGCGTCGCGCAGGTGGTCGAGGCTCGACGCGACGGCATCGGCCGGTGCCTCCCAGAAGCCGTGGTCGGGCAGGTGCGGGTGGGGGTGCGTCGGTGCGTCGCGCAAGGTCCGGGCCACCTCGTCGCCCAGGTGGGCGAGCTCGGACGCGGCCAACAGGTCGCGCACCTCGCCGAAGGTGGCCTCCTGGTCGCGCGCATGGGCGTCGAGCAGCGACCGCAGCTCGTCGACGGCCTCCGCCGGCGCGGCGGCGTGCTCGAGCTCGACGAGCACCTCCTCGATGCGGTGGTCCTGGGCCCGGAGGGCCTCGGCGCGGGCTTCGCCGTCGGCCAGCCGCTCGGCGATCAGGGGGAGCAGCAGGCGGCTGTCGGCCACGACGTGCATCGACACCTCGCGGATGACCGAGGCGTCGAGGTCCGCATCGGCGAGGAGCCTGGCCATGCGCACGTGGTCGGCGGCGAGGAGCTGGAGGGCGTCGAATTGGGCCACGATCCACGCTACCGCCCCGGGCGGCGCGCCGCCCTGGCACGACCGACGTCACAGCACTTGACCCGCCGATCGCGGTGCCGACGGGGTAGGGTCGGAGGGTTCGGCCCGGTCGACGAGAGCACGTGGCATGGTCATCGGAGGACAAGCCGTTCCCCAGCGCCTGGCGCGCATCGATCGCCTCGCCCTGGTCAGCGCGCTGGTCGCGGGGCTCCTCGCCACGCTGGCGTGGCTGGGTGGCTGGCACGGGCCCGACCTGGCCGCGCAGCTCCACCGCATCGACGTGTTCCGCACGTTCGGCTTCACGTTGTGGGACGCGCAGTGGTTCGGGGGGCACTACCCCCTCGCGTACAGCGTGCTCTTCCCCCCCCTCGGCGCCCTCCTCGGCGCCGGCGTGCTCGCCGCGCTGTGCGCCGCGGTCTCGGCGTGGGCGTTCGCCCGCCTGCTGCGCACCCATTTCGGCCCGGACGTGGGCGTCGGTGCGCTGTGGTTCGCCGTGGGCACCGTCGCCCTGGTCGTCATCGGCCAGCTCGCGTTCCTCCTCGGGGCGGGACTGGCGTTGCTCGTCCTCGTCGCGCACCGCTCCGGTCGCCGGCTCCTCGCCGGTGTGCTGGCGGTGCTGTGCTCGCTGTCGAGCCCGGTGGCCGGTGCGCTGCTGCTGCTCGTGCTGGCTGCGTGGTGGCTCACCGGCGACCGGGGCACGAAGCGCCCGCTGCTCGTGCTCGGTGCGCTGGTGGGTTGCGGGCTGGCCGTGGTCAAGTTCGGGTTCCCCCAGGGCGGGACCTTTCCCTTCGCGGCCACGACGTTCGCCGGCGTCCTCGCGGTGAGCATCCTCGGTCTGTGGCTCCTCCCGGCGCAGGAGCGGGGCCTGCGGGTCGGTGCCGCGCTCTATGGCTTCGTGGGGTTGATCCTCTTCCTCGTGCCGCAGCCGATGGGCGCCAACCTCGGGCGCCTCGGCACCCTGGTCGCAGGCCCGGTGGCCGCCACCGTGCTGTGGCCCCGTCGCCGGTTGCTCTTCGTCGGCGTCGCCGTCCCGTTGCTGGCGTGGCAGTGGGTCCCCGCCATCGCCGAGGGCGCGAGCGGCCACCCCGACCCTTCTCGCCAGAGCGCCTACTTCGCGCCGATGCTGCACTACCTCGAGCCACAGGCCGCGCTCGCGGCGCGGGTGGAGATCCCCCCCACCGCCAACCACTGGGAGGCCCGGTGGGCGGCCGCCGCCGTCCCCCTGGCCCGGGGGTGGGAGCGCCAGGTCGACAACTCGGAGAACCCGATCTTCTACACGAGCGGTGCGCTGACCCCGGCGAGCTACCTCGCCTGGCTGCAGCGCAACGGGGTCGGGTGGGTGGCGATCCCCGATGTCGCCCTGGACTACGCCGGCAAGCCGGAAGCCGACCTGGTGCGCGCCGGCCTCCCCTACCTCAGCCTGGTGTGGTCCTCGCCGCATTGGCAGGTGTGGGCGGTCGAGGACCACACGGGGCTGGTATCGGGCCCGGGACACCTGGTCTCCCTCGGAGCCGACCGCTTCACCGTGTCCGCCGACCAGCCGGGCCCGCTGGAGGTCCGGGTGCGCTACACGACCTACTGGGTGGTGGCCTCGGGTTCGGCGTGCGTGAGCCCGACGCCCGAGGGGTGGACGATGCTCCAGGTGCGCGAACCGGGCCGCATCGAGGTCTCCGCCCAGCTCCTCGGGGCCAAGCAGGCGGCCTGCCCGTCCTGAGGCGTGGTCGGCCCGGGCCCGTGCACCGCAGAGCCCTCAGGACGGGCGCGCCGCCCCTCTCCAGGCCACCGCGCCGGCCTCCGCGCCCCCGCCGAGGCACAGCACGGTGCGCTCGTTGCGGACCCGCGATGCCGGCAGGACCTGGTTGGCGCCGAGGAGCTGGGCGACCACCTGCGCCTTGTCCCGGCCGGTGACGAGGAACAGCACGTTGCGGGCACGGTTGACCGCAGGCGGGGTGAGCGTCATGCGCAACAGGCCGTGGAACGGCCCGACCACCGCGACATCCGCCCCCCGGATCCGCAGCACCGGGTCGTGCGGTGGCCACGAGGCGGTGTGGCCGTCGTCGCCGAGGCCCAGGTGCACCGCGTCGAGCACCTCGGCGCCGGCATCGACCATCGCCGCGGCGTACGCCGCGGCGCCCGCCTCGAGGTCGCGCCCGTCGACGGGCATGGCGTGGACGTGGTCGTCGGGCACGGGGACCTTGGCGACGAGGTCGCGCCGGAGCTGGACCAGGTTGCGCTCGGCGCTGGTGCGGGCGACGACCCGCTCGTCGACCTGCCAGAGGTGGATCGCCCGCCAGGGGACCCGCCGCGTGGCGAGCGCGGCGAACATCAACCCGGGGGTGTGCCCTCCGCTCACGGCCAGGTGCGCCTGCCCCCGCTGCTCGACGGCCTCGGCGAGGATGGCGGCCAGGCGCTCCGCGGCGAGAGCGGCGATCTCCTCGGTGGTGACCGCCTGTTCGATCTGCATGCTCATGACGGGCTCGACGACCTCCCCGCTCGGTAGCGCTCGATCAGCGCGTTCGTCGAGCTGTCGTGCTTCAGTTCGGACGACCCGGATGCGGTGAGCTCGGGGACGATGCGGTTGGCCAGCGCCTTGCCGAGCTCGACGCCCCACTGGTCGAAGGAGTTGATCCCCCAGATGGTGCCCTGGGTGAAGACCTTGTGCTCGTAGGCGGCGATGAGCTGGCCGAGCACGCGCGGGGTGAGCTCGGGAGCGAGGATGGTGTTGGTCGGGCGGTTGCCGGAGAACGTCCGGTGCGCGACCTGGGCGGCAGGGACCCCCTCGGCCACCACCTCCTCGGCGCTGCGCCCGAACGCGAGGGCCTCGGTCTGGGCGAAGAAGTTGGCCATCAGCAGGTCGTGGTGGTCGCCGAGGTCGTGGTTGGGTCGGAGGAAGCCGATGAAGTCGCAGGGGATCAGCCGGGTCCCCTGGTGGATGAGCTGGTAGAAGGCGTGCTGGCCGTTGGTGCCCGGCTGACCCCACACGATCGGACCGGTGGTCATCTCGACGGGCTCGCCGTCGAGGCCGACGGACTTGCCGTTGCTCTCCATGTCGAGCTGCTGGAGGTAGGCGGTGAGGCGGCTGAGGTACTGGCTGTAGGGGAGGATGGCCTGGGTCTCGGCCCCGAAGAAGTTGGCGTACCAGATGCCGATCAGGCCGAGCAGGACCGGCAGGTTGCGATCGAAGGGGGCGGTCCGGAAGTGCTCGTCCATGGCGTGGAACCCGGCGAGCATGTCCCCGAACGCGGCAGGCCCGATGGCGACCATCAGCGACAGGCCGATCGCCGAGTCGTAGGAGTACCGGCCGCCCACCCAGTCCCAGAACTCGAACATGTTGTCGGTGTCGATGCCGAACTCGGCCACCTTGGCCGCGTTGGTCGACACGGCGACGAAGTGGCGATCGACCGCGGCGCGCTCGCCCAGCGCGTCGAGCAGCCAGGTGCGCGCCGTCGACGCGTTGTCGATCGTCTCGAGGGTCGTGAAGGTCTTGGAGCACACGACGAACAGGGTCTCGGCCGCGTCGAGGTCGTGGGTGGCCTCCCACATGTCGGTGCCGTCGACGTTGGACACGAAGCGCACGGTGAGGGAGCGGTCGCTGAAGTCGCGCAGCGCTTCGTAGGCCATGGCCGGTCCGAGGTCGGAGCCCCCGATGCCGATGTTGACGATGTTGCGCACCGGCCGCCCGGTGGAGCCGAGCCACCGGCCGGAGCGGACCCGCTCGGCGAAGCCGGCCATCTTGTCGAGCACGGCGTGCACATGGGGGACGACGTCCACGCCGTCGAGGATGATGTGGGCGTCCCCTGGGGCCCGCAGCGCGACGTGAAGGACCGGGCGACCCTCGGTCACGTTGATGCGCTCGCCGGCGAACATCGCATCGATCCGGCGCCGCAGGCCGGCGCGCTCGGCCAGGGCGACGAGCAGGGACATGGTCTCGGCGTCGAGCCGGTTCTTGGAGTAGTCGAGGGTCAGGTCCACGGCGTCCAGGCTGAAGCGGTGACCACGGGCCGGGTCGTCGGCGAAGAGCTGGCGCAGGTGGACGCCGGCGACGGTCTCGTGGTGGGCGGCCAGCGCCTGCCACTCGGCGGTGTCGCGGATGGAGGTCATGGTCGCCCTCAGCCCGCCGGCTTTTCGTCGTGGCCGCCGAACTCCTTGCGCATGGCGGAGAGGACCTTGTCGCCGAAGTCCGACTCGCCCCGGGAGGAGAAGCGGGCGTAGAGCGCCGCGCTCAACACGTTGGCGGGCACCCCCTCGTCGACGGCGGCGAGCACGGTCCAGCGGCCCTCCCCCGAGTCCGACACCCGACCGCTGAAGGAGCCGAGCGTCGGCTCGGCGTGCAGCGCGCTGGCGGTGAGGTCGAGCAGCCAGCTGCTGATCACGCTGCCACGCCGCCACAGCTCGGTCACCGCCTCGATGTCGATGTCGAAGCGGTAGTACTCGGGATCCCGCAGCGGGGTGGTCTCGGCGTCCTGCTCGCGCTCGTGGTTGCCGGCGTTGGCCTTGTGGAGGATGGTGAGGCCTTCGGCGTAGGCGGCCATGAGGCCGTACTCGATGCCGTTGTGCACCATCTTGACGAAGTGGCCGGCGCCGACGGGTCCGCAGTGCAGGTACCCCCGCTCGGCCTGGGTCGGCTCGCCCTTGCGACCGGCGGTGCGGGGCGCGGCGTCGACCCCCGGGGCGATGGTGCGCAGGATCGGGTCGAGGCGGGCGACCGGGTCGTCCTCGCCCCCGACCATCAGGCAGTAGCCCCGCTCCAGGCCGAACACGCCGCCGCTGGTGCCGATGTCGACGTAGTGGATCCCCTTGGGGGCCAACCGGGCGGCTCGCTCGATGTCGTCGCGGTAGTAGGTGTTGCCGCCGTCGATGATGGTGTCGCCGGCCGCCATCCGCTCGGCCAGGTCGTCGATGGTCTGGCCGGCAAGCGCGGCGGGGACCATCACCCACGCGGCCCGGGGGGCCTGCAGCCTGGCGACGAAGTCGTCGATGCTGGTCGCGCCGAGCGCCCCCTCGCCGGCGAGCTGGGCGACGGCGTCGGCGCTCACGTCGTAGACCACGCACTCGTGGCCGTCGCGCAGCAGGCGGCGCACGAGGTTGGCTCCCATCCGGCCCAGTCCGATCATCCCGAGTTGCATGGCTGCACGTCCTCCTGTGGCGAGATCGCCGTCCCTCACACTCTTGTCGCTCCCGGAGGCATCGGCGCCACGGCCTCCTGTGCTACATCATCTTATCTAGTGATCTTCGATCATCAATCATGATGTTCCAGCTGTGTCTGAACCGTTCGGCGGGGACAGGTGACTTTCGGCCCTCTCCAAGAACGCGCGCGCAGGTGCAGCATTAGGCAACAATGACGACCACACGTGGGTGCCGAGGTCACTGACCCGAGGGGGGTAGTCGGCATGGACACACAGGGGGACGCAGTGCGGCTGCAGCGTCCACGACTCGACCGGTTGTGGGACCGCACGCTGGACCGCTACCCGGAACCCGCCGCCCGGTACCTCAACCTGTCGATCGTCGTGCTCGCCGCGATCATCCTTTACTACGAGTTCTACGTGCAGGCGTCGGTGACGCCGGACATCATCCGCCAGTACCACATGACCTGGCCGTTCTTCGTCTACCTGGTCGTCGTGGGCAACGCCGTCGGCGCCTTCGCCTCCCTTGTCGCCGGCCTGTCGGACCGCTGGGGGCGGGCCAACCTGGTCACCTACGGACTCCTTGTCACCGCCCTGGTCGTGCTCTTCGGCATGCCCAACGCGACCGACCTGTGGATGTACGCCGTCCTCTATGCCGTCCTCGGCTTCGTCGAAGGCATCATCCTGGTGGCGACCCCCGCTCTCATCCGGGACTTCTCCCCGCAGGTCGGCCGAGCCTCGGCCATGGGTTTTTGGACCATGGGTCCCGTCATCGGGAGCCTGGCGGTGTCCATGGTGTCGAGCCACACGCTCAGCCACCTGCACGCCTGGCAGGACCAGTTCACCATCTGCGGGATCGCCGGGCTCGTCGTGTTCGCCATCGCCCTCGTCGGGTTGCGGGAGCTCGCGCCGGCGATCCGGGACCAGCTGATGGTGAGCGTCCGGGATCGCCAGCTCGTGGAGGCCCGGTCAGCCGGCATCGACACCGAGGTGGCCCTCGAGCACCCGTGGCGCCAGATGCTGCACCTCGACATCGTCGGGTCCTCCATCGGCATCGGCGTGTTCCTGATCGTGTACTACACGCTGATCGCCTTCCTGGTCGTCTACATGTCGACGATCTACGGCTACACCCAGCAACGGGCCAACGCCCTCGGCAACTGGTTGTGGGCCTTCGACGCCCTGAGCCTGGTGGTGGTCGGCGCCCTCTCCGACCGGACCCGGGTGCGCAAGCCGTTCATGATCGTCGGCACCGCAGGGGTCGTCGTCTGCACGATCCTCCTCGCCCTGCGCACCAACCACCCGACGAGCTACTACCACTTCGTCGTCATCCTGAGCCTTCTGGCCGTGTTCATCGGCTTCGTCTTCACCCCATGGCTGGCAGCGTTCACCGAGACGGTGGAGGCCCGCAACCCGGCCCTCACCGCGACCGGGCTCGCCATCTGGGGCTGGGTGCTCAGGATCGTCGTCGCCGCTTCGCTGTTCGTCCTGCCCTACGTCGTCACCTCGATGACGCCGCTCGTCGAGCACGGGACCCAGGTCCAGGCACTGCAACACAGGTATCCCGCCGAGGTGGAGACCCTCGGTCAGATCGACCCGGCCACCGCCAACCGGCTCACGGCCAACCCGAGCGACAGCACCGCCATCACCACCGCGGTGACGGAGATCTCCCAGAAGCTGCACGTGACTCCTGCGGCCGGGCTCCAGCGACTCCTCGCGGTCAGCAAGATGCCAACCGCCGACCTCGCATACCTCCGCGCCTACGGACAGAAGGTCGTTCGGGCGAAAGCCGCCTCCCCCAACGAGTGGCGCCGCTGGTGGTGGGTCTGCGTCGTTGCGGAACTGGCGCTCCTGCCCTTCGTCTTCTTGATGAAGGGCCGCTGGAACCCCAAGCGGGCTCGCCAGGACGAGGAGGAGCACGAGCGCAAGGTGCAGGAGGCCCTCGCTGCCCTCGCCGCATCGGGGTCGGCACCGGCCACCCTGGCCTGAGCGCCCGACCCGGCGCCGTTGCCTCCGTTTCCCGCTGGAGCGCCTGACGCGAGTGTCGGGTGACATCGCCGGGACACGGCGGGATGGCCCGGCCGCCGGTTGTCCGGCATGATGCCCCGATGCCCGCCGCCCGAACCCGGCCGCCGCGCCACCACTGCCTGGCGGTGTGCGCTCC
>Ga0209698_10000955_pt1 | contig 33208 bp, 33 predicted proteins | sample LitLauG_LLR_2012_FD_187203 | JGI IMG/M metagenome (GOLD analysis project Ga0209698, IMG submission 187203) | Freshwater sediment microbial communities from Pennsylvania, USA - Little Laurel Run_MetaG_LLR_2012 (SPAdes) (version 2) | ecosystem: Environmental > Aquatic > Freshwater > Creek >... | reverse complement strand
GGCCTTCTCTTTACGGGTGACACCTACTATCCAGCGCCCATCTGGCTGTTTCGACCAGAGACCGATTTCAAGGCTTATACCGCTTCGATTAGTCGGCTCAATGCGCTGGCCCCGGATGTAAAACTCGTGCTGGGAGCACACAACATTCCGGTCGCACCGCCGAGCGACCTCACAAGGCTCGTTTTGGCTTTTGCCGCGGTTCGTAAAGGAAAGGTTCCAGCAACGCCGGATTCACCTGGCAAGGTGCTCTACAGAGTCGGTGACATTTCTTTCCTGATGAGAACCCCTTAGAGACCAGTCGTGGCGAAAACTGTAGATGTCCGGAGCGCGGTCGCATTCAGGCCAACAACGAGGACCGGTGTGCAGCCTAGCGCAGCCCGTCCTCACCTTTGATCTCCCCCTTGGTCAACCCGCCAACTCGGGGAAGCGGGCGCCCACTGTCAGTCACCGCAATCGCGACCATGATTTCATTGGCGCGGGGCGCATCGTTCAGACGCACTTCCATGCCATCGAAGTGACTGCGCACATACGCTGCGTCTTTGTGGCTCAAAGGAATGTCGAGCACTACGCCCAGGCCGCCGCGCTTCTTCGACGACGGAATCAACGCCGCCCCCTTGCCTAGCACGCGACGCACCGGGGTCCCCAGCTTCGGATGTAGAATCGCGGCCGCATGTTCGAGTTCTCCGTTCTCGCCGACGGCGGCAGCTTTGCCGTAGCTCTCTGCCGACGGGCCCGGAATTCCCAGCGCCGCCACTGCCCGTGCCGTGAGCAACTCACCGAGTTCTTCGCCGATCGCCATCAACTCCGAAAGATCCTCGATATATTTCCCGGCGCAAGGGTTCTCGATGACGGCGACCGCTGCCGCCTTGCGCGTTGGTGGAAAAATCTCCCGCTCCATCTCGCGCTGCGTCTCTTCGACAAACGTGGCGATCTTGCGGATTTTCGCTTTCATTGTTCGTCCTCAGCGCAGTCCGTCTTCTCCCTTGACCTCCGATGCCTTGAGCCCGCCGACACGGGCATGCACACGGGCGCCCGTCGTCATTACCAGAGCCAACAGGATCTCGTCGGCTCGTGGAGCATCGTTGATGCCTACCTCCATCGCGTCAAAATGACTCCGGACGTACGACGCATTGATGTGCGTGATCGGAATGTCGAGCCGCGTACCCGGGCCGCCGACTTTCTTGGTTGAAGCGACAATCGCTTTAGCCCCGCCCAGCACTTCGCGCATCGCGTAGCCCCCCGGCACATGCCACAACGCTCCGTGCTCGATCTCTCCCGCCGAGCCAACAATTGCGCCCTTGCCGTAACCCTCGACGACTCTGGTGTCGCCGCCGAGTGCAGCGATCAGGGCCCGCGCCATCTCCAATCCGAGAGGCTTGAGATCGTCCATAAATCCCTCGATGTTGGCGACATATGATCCGGCATACGGATTTCGGATCACAGCGAGCGCCGCGGCGCGCCGCAATGGCTGGTCCGCGACGGGGCCTCCCTCGTGAAAGATTTCCTCCACGCAGGTTGATTTCTTTCGGATCACGACCTCAGGCATGCACCAGGCTCCTGTCCCGAACTCGATCGGCAATTATTTTGGGCTGTCCAACTTCTTCAACGACGCGCACTTCTTCTCGCAGACAAAGAGCGGCGGCGCGGATCAGACCCATTCTCAGCAACCGCTCCGCTGTCTGCGCACCCGCACCCAAAGCCTGATCCACCTCTTGCGCGGTTAAGTTGCCTACTGCCAGGGTCACCGGCCGGTCTCCAAGGTCGCTGTCCGGCGCAAGTTCGCGAGCCGGAACGCGAACGATCGCAGGGTGCCCTGGAAGGTCCACCGCATTGGCGATGATCGTTGCCGCCGCGTCGGCCGCGGCGGCGCGGTCGGCGAGGACCGTGACCGCGTCCGCGATTCCCAGCGAGAAGCTTCGTCCGCGCCATGCGCTGGTCGCGATGCCGCGCACCGGATCGTTCCACTTCAGGGTAGTCGTCCCGAACAGCGACGGGCGATCAGGGCGCTCGACCATCCCGACCGTAAACGTCTCCTTCGGGCTCAAATGTACGGCAATATCTCCACCATCGTTCACATAGGCTCGAGAAAGGTCCGTCACCGAGGTCATTGCTTCCAGAATTTCTTCCGCTACAGCGCCTGCTACCGCAGCCATGGGCGTGATGAAGTCGCGTGGGGCGTATGGCATCGCGGCCGCCACCATACGTCGCGCCACCGAACCCCGCAGCCACGGCACTTCCGGAGCGCACGGCTGCCGCAAGAACGTCAGCTCGCTGCACAATTCGTCGAGCACCGTCACAAACCGTGCGCCTGCGGCCCGGTACGCCGTTTCGACCGCGCATGGCGTGCTAAACGCCTCGACGATCAGATCGATCGGTCCATCCTGAAGGTGAAGCCGTTGTCCGTCGGGCAACAAGCGGATTTGCGCGCGGTTATTCACTTCGACAAGTGGCAACCTCTAGTTCGACCTAAGCCGCTCTTTCATCCACTGCAATATCTCTGGCACCAATGGATCATAGAATTTCTTGTCGATGGTAAAAACGTGATCCATTCGATCGACGACATAATTCTGGGCGGCTCCCGGGTGCACGCCGTTGACCGTCTCCGAAATCGCATCGCTGTCGGGCCGGCTCATGATGGTGTCTCCCGTCCCGTAGACCACAAGCACGGGTGCCTGCACCTCCTGCCAGACTTGGCCAAGGTTCAAAGCCTGAAGCTGCTGGTAGAAGGCGGCGGGGCGACCGTATTGCCCGTCGGGCGCGTCGTACCACAGGGTCTTCCATTCCGGATGCTCTGCGATCACCTGGCCCGGCGTCATGTTCTGGTTCAAATAAAGATCGTAGAATTGGATGAAAGCTTTCACCGAGTCATTGACTTCTGCGGGAGATTTATTTGCGGCGGTCAATCGCCGACGTTCGTTTTCGATCATGTGCTCGTACCAAGTGCGTCCCCAGCTGCTCGCGGCGATATAACCGCGCACCGGATGTCCCTGGGCCACCAGCGGAGAGAACCCGCCGCCATTGCTCATGCCGAGAACAAAGACCCGGCCTGTGTCGATGAAGTCAAACTTGCTCATAGCCGCGAAAGCAGCGCGCCAGTCCTCGAGTTCACTCTGGAAATCAGCTTTCGCGCAGGTCCCTTGGCTTTCGCCGACACCGGGCTTGTCCATTCGGACGGTCGCATAGCCGGATTGGTCGACTAGCCGCAGGATGAGGGCGCCGAAACCGTCGGTCTCGCCGTCGGGATACTCCATGCTGTCGCAACTGAGCCAGCCCACGAAAAAAATGACTGGAACCTTGCCGGTCGTATTCCGGGGATGCGTCACAAACGTGCGCAGCTTCTCTCCCTTGCCGTTGCTCACCCAATCATAGAGAACGTCGGCATTGCGAAAATGCTCATGCTTGACCGGATTCTGGCCGATCGCTGTGGCTACCGCCAGCAGCAACACGAGCTGACTCCGCGCTATCCACATTGTGATCCTCCCGGCAGTGCGGTGATCCATCAAGTGCCCGCGTTGCTAGGTCTTCTTTTTCTTGCCTTCCCGGTTCGATTCGAGTGGCCAAGGATTATCTGCGCGCGCAGCCAATCGCTTTCGGCTCTCAACATCCGCTGAAATCGAATCAAGCGTACGCACGTTGTCCATGTATCCGCCCAGCGCGGCGTAGTCAGCCAGCTTCAACGTGAACTCGATGGGAGCCACCAGCGCCGGCGTGGGCACGTATCCGAACGCATTCTGCGGCATTCGCGTCACGTCGGCCATGAAAGTAATTCCGCCGCCCGGCCAAACATACACCGGTGCGCCGCCACAGGTCACGCGTGTCAATGCGTCACGCACCGAGTGCGTCAGCTTCACCGGGTTCTCGGTCACCCCGGCGCGCAACGATCCCCCTGCGCCACCCATGAAAAGCACCGTGCATAGGGCGGGCTCGCAGTTTTCGCGGATGCGCGCCACTGATTCGCGCAAGCTCGCGGGCAACTCACCTTCGCACGGCTTAAGGTTCCCATCCAATTCGAAATACGCGGAGTGCTCGCCGGTTGTGCTCACCATCAGGAGGCGCAATCCGGGCCAAGCCTTTTTGGCATTGAACTTGCCCAGAATCGAAAGAGGATCGTCGAGATTGGTACCGCCCCACGATGTCCCCGGCTCCGCTACCTGAAAATATCTTCCCGGGGTCGACCGTCTTCCCTTCACTTTGATCCCGGTCTCCGGTACGCCCAATAATCTTCCCGCCTGATGCTCTGACAGCACGCCCGTGATGTGATCATCGACCACCACGACGTCGTCGACTTTGCCGAACCACTGCTTGGCGAACATTCCAATCGTCGCTGAACCGCAGCCCACGCGCATGCGCTCTTCCTGGACGCCGTCGACAATTGGGGGCTGGCCCGCCTGCACGACAACTTTAGCGCCGTCTTCAATTTTAAATTCGACCGCTTTGCCGTTGCACAGGTTCAGCAGCGCGTCGCAGGTCGCCGTTCCTTCATGCCGGCTGCCGCCCGTCAGATGGCGCACACCGCCGAGCGAAAGCATCTGTGATCCGTACTCGCTCGTGGTCACATGGCCAACAGCTTCTCCTTGCGCCCGCACAGTACTGCATTCCTCGCCCAGATGGCGATCGGTGTCGATCTTCAGCTTCACGCCGCAGTAGCTGAAAATTCCCTCCGTCACCACAGTCACCATGTCCACGCCTTGGACCTGCGACGAAATGATGAATGGTGCCGGCTTGTAATCGGGATAGGTCGTGCCCGCTCCAATGGCAGTCACAAACGTCTCGCCGTGGCCGACCAGCGTTCCTTCCCAGTCGCGGCTGCGATCTAGAAAGGGAACCACCGACTCGCCGCGCTCCAGCGTACGATCGAGCACCACGTGGGGATCGAGCCGCACCAGCGTCCCTTCGTGATTCCCGTAGCGATCACACGCCCCGGTCCGGCCCGGCTTGATGTAGCAGAGCACAGGACAGGCATCGCAACGGATTGCGTCGTCAGCCACGCGCACCTCTATGGGCCCTGGCGAGAATAGCTGCGCGCACGCGATCCGGCGTAGCTGGCACTTTGTGGATACGCGCGCCGGTCGCGTCGTGAATCGCGTTGAGGATTGCGGGAGCGGTTGGAATTACGGCCTGCTCGCCAATTCCTTTCGCGCCGAATGGACCAATCGAAGACGGCTCCTCGATCAGAATCGACTCCACGGGAGGAACATCTCCGGCTGACGGGATCAGGTAATCATGCAGATTCTCGCCCTTGCCCGGGAAGAATTCTTCCATGAGCGCCATTCCCAGGCCTTGGGCAACGCCACCTTCGATTTGACCTTCGATCAGCGTGGGATTTATCGCGCGCCCCACGTCGTGCGCGGCTGTCACCTTGAGAACGCGCACCGTGCCAAGTTCCATATCGACTTCGATCTCCGCCAGGTGCGCACCGAAACCAAAAACGGCATACGGATTTCCCTGCCCATTCTCGTCCAGCGGCGTGATCGGAGGATCAAACGTGGACTCGCAGGTGATGACGTAACCATGCGCGTCAAGGGGCAACTCGGTAAGAGGCAGACTCGTCTTCTTCCCGTTTTCCACGGTCACGGAGCCAAAGTTGAAGTGAACCGCGGCGGAGTTGCACGTGCCCGCCAGTTTCAGAATCGCAGCGCGCAACTTTGTCCCCGCCAGATGCGCCGCTTTGCCGGTCACAAGCGTCTGCCGTGAGGCAGAAGTTTTACCGCAATCTGGCGTAATCGCGGTATCCCCCGACACCAGGTCGAACTGCCCCACCGGCGCGCCCAGCCCATCCGCACAAATCTGAGTCACGATTGTGTTCGATCCCTGGCCGATGTCGACCGCGCCCTGATGCAGGGCGATCCGCCCATCCCGCTTTAACCCGATACGCACCGTCGAAGGATTCGGCAGGGACGTATTTCCGCACCCGTACCACATACCCGCCACGCCAACTCCGCGCCGCAGAGGTCCGATCGAGCTCTTATTGAACTCCGAGGTCTGTGCCCGGGCAGCTTTCCAACCTGGTCGCAGCGCTTCAAAGCACGCACGAATGCCAACGCCTTCTCCTAAAACTTGGCCGGTAACGGTCGGCGTGTGATTGTCGAGTGCATTCAGAATACGGAACTCGAGCCTGTCCATTCCAATTTTTTCGGCGAGATCGTCATATAACTGCTCCTGCGCGATCGCCGCCTGGGGCACGCCGAAGCCGCGAAACGCTCCCGCCGGAACGATGTTCGTGTGGATGGCGCGAGTCAGCGCGCGATAGTTCGGCACCTGGTACGGTCCCGATGCGTGAACCGGCACGCGTCCTGCAACGGTTGGCCCCCACGAAGAATACGCGCCGGTATTGAAGTCGGCTGAAAAATCGAGCGCTGTCAGTTTTCCATCGCGCGTGGCGCCCGCTCGCAGGCGCATGTGTGCCGGATGCCGCTTCGTGGTCGAAATAATCGATTCACTTCTGGAATACACCATGCGGACCGGTTGGCCCAGCTTCCATGCCGCCAGCGCCACAAACGGCTGCACGGACAGATCGAGTTTTGACCCAAAACCGCCGCCAACTGCGGTCGGAATGATTCGCACCTTCTCCGGCGCAATTCCGAGAATCTTCGCGATGTCGGCGCGATCCATGTATGGGGACTGGGTGCAGGCCTGAACCTCAAGTCCGTCGCCGACGCGGCGGGCGAAACCCGCCTCGGGCTCGATGTAGGCGTGTTCGACGAAGCCAGTCTCGTACTCGCCATCGGCCGCCACATCCGCTTGTGCGAGGGCCTTGTCCACATCGCCGCACACGACTCGTCCGCGCACCAGCACATTCCCCTCCCGGTGCGCGTGAATGCGAGGCGCATCGGTTGCGAGCGCCTCGTCAATCGTCTTCAACGGCGGCAACTCTTCCCAACGAATCGGAAAGTCTGCCAAGTCGAACTCTTCCAGCACATCCGCCTCGCCGACCATCGCGGCCACAGCTTCGCCACGATAACGCGCTTCTCTGTGCGCAAAAACCGGCTGATCGGCGTATTTGGGAATCACGCCGTAGCAGTCGACTCCGGGGACATCTCCGGCTGTCAGGACCAGCCTCACGCCGGGATGTGCCGCCACAAACTGGCCCAGGTCGCCGAACTCAAATCGCGCTCGGTGATGCGGAGAGCGAAGCACGCGCACTCCCAGCGCGCCCGCGCGGGTTTCGTCCGCGCCGAAGATTTCCGTGCCCTCGACCTTCTTTTTGCCGTCGAGGCGCACAAGCCGCGCACCTACCGCCGCCCCGGCGGCCGGCGAAATTTCGGGCGTCACGCTCGGGCCCGCTTCCATCACCGCGCTGATGATCTTTCGATATCCGGTGCAGCGGCAGAGCACGCCGCCGATCGCATCCATGACCTCGCGTTCGTCAGGAGACGAATTCCTCTCCAGCAAGGCGGTCGCCGCCACCAGCATGCCAGGCGTGCAGGCCCCGCACTGTGCCGCGCCATGGGCGAGAAAGGACTGTTGCAGGCGATCACGCAGCGGCGATCGGGATGCCAACCCCTCAACCGTCGTAATTTCGCACCCCGCAACCTGCCCCACAGCCGTCAAGCACGCACAAACCGGTTCGCCATCGAGCAGGACCGTGCAGGCCCCGCAGTCGCCGGCATCGCAGCCCACCTTCGTTCCGGTGAGTCCGAGATGATCGCGCAACACACGCGAGAGCCGCCGCGTCCCAGGCGCTTCAATTTCAGCCACGCGCCCATTCACCGAAAACGAGATCGGTTCGGATGCGACCTCAGCCGGCAATTTTTGCGTGGTCGCCATCTCAGCGGCCTCCTACGCAGGCTTCGAGAGTGCGTCGCACTAACGTCAACGAGGCATCTCGGCGATACTCGCCCGTAGCACGAACATCGTCAATTGGAGACAGTGGCGCCAGATGTTCCGCCTTGACGAAGACACCGATTCCCAGGCGAGCGGGTCGGCCCACGAGATCACGTTCCAGTTCCGCAAGCCGCTGTGCCGTCGCCGAGCACGATCCGATCGCGACGTGCGCCTCCGCCACGCCACCCGCCTCGTCTGCTTGGACGACAGCCGCCACCATGGAGATTGATATGACCAGATACCGTCGCGCTCCCAGCTTCAAGAACGCCGAAGGTGCATGCTCCATTCGCCGCGGTACCAGCACCGCCGCCAGAATTTCCTCTGGTCGCCGCATCGTCCGGCGATTCCCGGTGATGAACTGCGCCAGGGGCATCCGCCGCTGTCCCATTGTGGAGACCAATTCCACTTCCGCATCCAGCGCGAGCAGTGGTGGAACGCCATCGGCTGCCGGCGACGCGTTGCAAAGATTGCCCGCCACGGTGCCGCGGTTCTGAATCTGCACCGATCCAACCTCGCGTGCTGCCCCTTTCAGAGCATGGAAACAACAGGGTAGCGGCGCTCGCAGGACCTCAGTCCATGTGGTCAGCCCGCCGATGCGAATCCAGTCCGGCTCGAAGGAGACTCCCTGGATCTCTCGAAGTCGCGTGATATCGACGACCCGCCCCGCCGGCTGCCGATCGCCGAGAGCGGGATAGAAATCCGTCCCTCCGGCCAGGATCTGCCCACCTGCGGAAGCAAGCAGAGATACGGCTTCATCGAGTGTCTTGGGCTTAAGGTACAAAGGCTTGAATCCCCCGAAATGACGCGCTACAACTCACTTGCAGCGTTTGTATACGAAGGCAGCGCGTTTGTACAGCGGGCGACCGCCTGGAAGAATCACCAGACCTATCGCACCCTGTCACACCCTGCCCGGCGCTATGCAACTTTCGTTGTATTGACACCGGCCGCCAACTCTGTCAAAAAGAGGGCGCACATGTCGCAGTGGAATGTCAACGCGTGGAAATTGTTCATCCTCGGCTGCGTGACCTGTCTCATGCTGCTGATCGTAGTGTTGCCTGACGCAGACCTGCCCGATACCGCGTTTCATCGGGGAACGGCCCCGGCTGTCATCCACGCGCAAGCTACGGCCGCTCCATTCGCGGTGACCTTAGCTTCTGTTAACAGGTCCCCGGACGCCGGAGAGTCCTCCCGGCCCTATGACTCCAGAGCGGTCGTCGGTAGTACCGAACCCAATTTCCGCCCCATCCTCCTCCGTTCCCTGCGCTGCTGAACGCCGGCGTTGCGCAGCGCTGCAAGTTGCTTCGTACAGCGAAGCAGAACAGGCGCGGTGTGACGACTTCCGGGTTTCGGCAGAACTTTCCTGCCGGGCTCCTTGGGGTCCTCATCTCGCCGCATCCGTCAACCGCGAACCTACTGGAGGAGTGTCAAATGATTTTCAACGATCAAGGACCGACCTATTCTGCTGGTGAAATTCTGGAACAGGCTGCGACCAGAATTGGTTTGACGTCGGCTCAGATGGAAGACCTGCTGGAGTCCGACCTCGATGTTGATCAGTTGCTCGACTACATCACAGCCGTGGTCTCGAAGCGCATGAACTGAAGACGGCACGGCCCAACGGGAGCTGGGCATTCCTCGCCAGCTCTCGGCTCTCTTTCCTCGGCTATCGGTGAAATGGCCTTTCTGTGTTCTAATCTCCCGGTCGCAATTCCTCTTGCTGCCTCTTTCTGGAGACCCCCATGCAACTTGAACGCCTGAAGCAATTCGCCATCGGGTTTGCGACGTTGATTCTCACGATTCCCGCCTGGGGGCAATCGGCGCCCTCAGCCGCTTCGGCGCCCCCCGCTGACCTTGACGCCTACGTGGCCGCTTCTCTGAAGACTTTCGATGTCCCCGGCATGGCCGTTGCTATCGTGAAAGACGGCAAGATTGTGGTGGCGAAGGGCTACGGTGTCCGCAAACTCGGCGACCCCACTCCCGTGGACGAGTTCACCATGTTCGGCATCGGATCGAACACTAAGGCTTTCACCACCGCGGCACTCGCAACTCTCGTCGACGAAGGCAAACTCTCCTGGGATGATCCGGTCTACCAACGGCTACCCGGCTTTGTGATGTACGACCCGTACGTCTCGCACGAGATGACGATTCGCGATCTGCTCACACACCGCAGCGGGATGGGCCTGGGCGAGGGTGATCTGCTCTTCTGGCCGCACACGACCTACACGCGCGACGAAATCATCTACAAGCTGCGGTTCATGAAGCCTGCATCCAGTTTCCGCAGTCACTACGCGTACGACAACCTGCTTTACATGACCGCCGGGCAGATTATCCCTGCGGTAACTGGCATTTCCTGGGACGACTACATTCGCCAGCGCATCTTCGCGCCCCTGGGAATGAACCACTCCAACGTCAGCACGACCGCCTACAAGTCGGGGGACGACTACGCTTACCCACATTCGAGCCTCCCTGGCAAGTTGCAGGTCGTCCCTTTCGAAGCACTCGATAACGCGGGCCCAGCGGGCGCCATCAACTCCTGCGCCGCTGACATGGCGAAGTGGGTGCAGTTGCAGCTGAACCGCGGCAAGTTCGCCGATCACGACGGCCGCATTTTCGCCGAGCAGCGCTCGATAGAAATGTGGTCGCCGCAAACGATTCTGCCTGTCGGCGATCCTCCGTCGCCCCTGGCTGGGCTCAGAGCCAATTTCGCCGATTACGCGCTGGGTTGGGGATTGCGCGACTACCACGGCCGGAAACTAGTGGGCCATACCGGAGGGCTGTCCGGTTTCGTCTCGCGGGTCATGTTGGTGCCGGAGGAGAATCTCGGAGTAGTCGTGCTCACGAATGCCGAGGAGGACGGCGCCTTCGACTCAGTTCTGTACCATGTTCTCGATCATTACTTTCCATTGCCGCCGACGGACTGGATCGCGGCCTTCAAGACGCTGAAGGACAAACAGGAAAAAGAGGCAGCGGAAACCGTGAGGAAGGCCGAGGGCACGCGCGCCGCGGACTCCAAGCCTTCCCTGCCGCTGGAAAAATATGCGGGAGTCTACAACGACGCGTGGTACGGCCCCGTCACGATTCGGATGGAAAACGGCGGCCTGGTCATTACCTTCGATCACACGCCGACCATGATTGGGGACCTCCAGCATTGGCAGTACGACACGTTCAAAGCCCACTGGCGAGTGCGCACTATCGAAGACGCCTTCGTTACGTTTTCACTGAACCCGGACGGGAGCATCGACAGCGCCCGCATGGCCGCGATTTCGCCAGTGGCCGACTTCAGTTTCGACTACCAGGACCTGCTGCTAAAGCCGACGGGAAAGAAATGAGGTTCCGAGCCGACACCTCCTCTGCTGGCAACTAACGTGACCGCCGCAAACAATCCGTCCCTGCTGAGAGCCGAGGCTGAAATCCAGGCCCACAGCGCAGCTCTGCGCAGAGAGTTGGGCATAGGCGATCTCATTCTCGCTCAGATTCTCATCGTAATTGTTCCCGAGTTCTTCGGGACGGCAGTAAAGGCGGGTTCATCGCATGTCGTTCTATGGCTTCTCGCGATTCTTCTCTTCTTCATCCCGCACGCCTTGGTGGTCGCGCATCTGAACCGCTTGATGCCCCTGGAGGGCGGCCTCTACGAATGGGCCCGGCTCGGCTTTAGCGATCGCGTCGGATTTCTTGTCGCATGGAACTTCTGGCTGAATACCACCGTCCAGGTTTCCCAAGTGGCGCTGGTGACCACCACATACATTTCCTACGCAGCGCCTAGGGCGGCCTGCATCGCATCCCGTCCAACAGCGCTCATCGCTGCCTCGATCGCCTTGATTGCGCTGATGATGGTAATCGCGCGCCTTGGTTTGAGCGTCGGCAAATGGGTAAGCAATGCCGGAAGTATCTTCACCGTTCTCATTCTGTCAGTCCTCATCATTCTTCCCTATCTTCACGTGTGGCGCGGACGACTACCCGCCTATCACCCTCTTCCGCTGGTGCTGCCTCCCATGACGTTGTTCAGCCTGAGCGTTTTCAGCAAAATGACGTTTGGGGCATTGTCCGGTTTCGAGTATGTCGCGATCTTCGCCGGAGAATCCCGCAACCCCGGACGGAACCTCGCCCGATCCATCCTGTTCACCGCGCCCATTATTGCTCTGCTCTATATCCTTGGGACGAGTGGAATTCTTGCCTTCGTCTCGCCCGACGCAGTGGACGTAATCGGGCCTATCCCGCAGGCGCTCACCCGCGGATTCGCCGCTTTTGGCCTGGCCGCTCCCATCATTTCCATCGCAATCCTGTTGCTGCTTCTGAACTATCTTTGCTGCTACACCCTTTACTTTTCCGGAAATACGCGCCTGCCGCTGGTCGCGGGATGGGATCACTTGCTGCCCCAGTGGTTTACACGTCTCCATCCCCAGTACCGCACACCGGTCAATTCGATTCTCTTCATGGGAGGAGTGGCGCTCGCGGCCAGCATTGCGGTGCTCATCGGAACAGGAAGCCAGGAGTCATTTGTGTTGTTGCAAATCTGGGCCTGGACCTTCTATGGCCTCGCCTACCTCACCAAGTTCGCCCTCCCGCTGTTCTCGGCGAAAGAAAAGGGACTTCGCCCTGGTGGTTGGCTGCGCTTGGCTGCCGCCTCCGGATTCCTGATGACGCTGCTTTTTGTGTCGCTCTCCGTTTTGCCCGTGATCCCCGTGGTCAGCAAATTGGGGTATTCGCTGAAAGTCGCGATGGTTGTGGTGGGAGCTAATCTCCTGGGCTGGCTGATCTACCGCGCCGGGCAGCAGAAGGGCACAAAGGTTCTATCGTAGAAACACACGCGCCGCGTCGTCCACCCGCACAGTCGATTTCCGCCGAGCTCCCGTCGCCAGATTGTAGACCACGAGCAGGTGCTCCTCCACGATCAGCAATTCCTTTTCGCTGATCCATCCCACCAGCGTGGCGTGAGGCAGAAAAGCAACGCGCCGCGGAGAATCCTCCAAGGTCTTCACTTCCACCGCCGGCAACTCGGCCAGCGCCTTGCGAATCTGCCTGGATTCTTCCGGATTCGCCTGCCCTTCCTCGGCTAACTGAATCGGCTGGTTGGGCTGGGCGGTCGCCATAATTGTCATCGCAACCAGCCCATGGTCAGGCGACAATTGCGCGTTGGGCGACACTCGCGCGTTCGAGGTGAAGAAGCTCACGTCGTAATCAGAATTCTTGTAGGTCGCCTGCTCGTCAAAGATCGTGCGTGTCTTCCCGTCCGCAAGCACGAGCGTCTGATCGTTGCTCTGATTCGTCCAACCGCAACAGGCGGTGTCCGGGATTGCGTCGATAATCACATCGCCGCCTGGTGAGGCGTCCAGCACGCGCCGCAGCGGGTCGGGCAGCGGGCTCGCGATCCATTTCGTGCCGTCTGCCTGGTAGCGCGTACTCGCTTTGTAGGCGGGTTCGTCCTTCCCCGCTACAAACTGGGTCATCAGAAAGAACCTCCCCACTCCACCTTCCGGCGCCCAAACTACTCCGTATGGACAACTTTCCTCGCATGCACCGGTCGGACAGCGGCAGTCGGGAAGTTTCGACGCGGCCAGGTCCTCGCGTCCCGCTGCGTTCAAATCGGTTTGCCAGGCTTCCCAGGTCGTGGTGACAGAAAGGTCAACGCCCTCCCGCACCAACCGCCTCTCCTGATTCGCAAACCAAACGAGATGGCCACCGTCCGTGGCGAGGTGAATCTCAGGAGCCAACTCCGTCACCGCTTGATTCGATCCAGTAGTAGCGCTCTCACGCTTCACACCAAGATCGAACGTGATCGCCGCGTGCCCATTCCAAAACCAGACCTTATGCGGAGCGTCGAGGTCGCTGTCAGCCAGAGGCAGCGAGACCGCCGGTGCAACCAGAATCTGTCCCAGTCGGTTTACCGAAACACTCCGCGGGGCCTGTACGACCTCAGCCGGCACTTTCACTGTCTGCTTCGCTGCGAAGGTGAACGGATCGTACTCCACCATCTCTCCGGGAGCACGCAGCACCCACAACCGCCTTTCCTGTCCCAGGAGTGGCACGGCCAGCAGCAGTAGACCACTGATCACTTGCAATGCTCGTCGCATAGAATTGGTTATATCGTAGAGATGTTGTTTGCACGTCTTGCGTCCGGCTCAGCTGACCGCCGGGTGTGATCCGCCCGAGCGCTCCGCGTACAATACCAGTTTGTACCCTTAAGAACCGCGTTGAAAGAGGCTCTCATGACGACCACGCATCCACCTCGCCCGCAGGCCGCAACCGAAATTCCTGCCGTCCCGCTTACCACCGAAGGCTACAGCGTCCTGCATCAGATGATGCGTTTCCGCTGGCCAGCCTTGCGGGCCCTGCCGACGTCGGAAAAGTCTGCCATCGCGAAAGAGGCCTCCGAGGCACTAGCTTCCATGGAGAAGAACTCTGCTGGCCAATCGGCCCTCTACTCCCTGATCGGCCACAAGGGCGACCTGATGCTGATCCACTTCCGCGAGTCCTTCGCCGATCTCAATCAGGCGGAACTGAAGCTCGCCGGACTCCGCCTTAGCGATTATCTCGAACCCACCACATCGTATCTGTCGATTATCGAGCTCGGTCTTTACGAGTCTACCGTCAAAGTCTACAAGGCCCTGGTCGATCGCGGCATCGAGCCGCACTCGGAAGAATGGAAGCGCGAGATCGCCGAAACCCTGGCGCGGCAGAAGGAGGCCATGCGCCCGCGCCTTTACCCGGAGATTCCCCCGAGCCGCTACGCCTGCTTCTATCCGATGGACCGCCGTCGCGGTGAAGACAAGAACTGGTACACGCTGCCCATCGAAGAGCGCGCCCGCCAAATGAACGAGCACGGCCTGGTCGGCCGCCGCTACGCCGGAGACGTCCGGCAGATCATCACCGGATCCATTGGCTTCGACGACTGGGAGTGGGGGGTCGACCTGTTCGCCGACGAGCCTCTCGTCTTCAAAAAGTTGATCTACGAAATGCGCTTCGACGAAGTCAGCGCGGTCTACGCGTTGTTTGGCCAGTTCTACGTGGGTGTCCGCGTTCCGGCGGCATCGCTGGAAAAGCTGCTGAGCGGAGACCTGCCGAATTCCAGAGACGCAGCTCGTTAGGTCGTCTTCGCGATCCTAGTGGCCTTTCTTTGCGCTCTTTGCGGTAAGCGTTGGTTTTGCATTGAACCCCTTGCCATCGGAGACTCCCATGTCCATCTTCGGCCTCATCGAGTATCAGGACGCCAGCCCCGAAGTCCGCGCCGTCTATGACGACATCATGACCACCCGCAAGACCGACTCGATCAACAATTTCTGGAAGGCCATCGCCCACGATCCTGCCACGCTCAAACGCACCTGGGAAGACATCAAGCAGATCATGGCGCCCGGGGCGCTCGATCCGCTCGCCAAAGAAATGATCTACATCGCCGTCAGCGTCACCAACCAGTGCAATTACTGCATCGCTTCGCACACCGCGTCGGCGCAGAAGAAGGGCATGACCGACGCCATGTTCAAAGAGCTGATGGCGGTTGTCGGCATGGCCAACGAAACCAACAAGATGGTCACCGGATATCAAGTCGAGGTCGACGATCAGTTCAAGAAATGATCCTCACCGACCAAACGGGGGAACAGCCGGCGCGACGATCCGCCCACGAGGTCCGCCTTCGGCGACGGCCGGGCTAACTCCCTCGTACCGAATTCCGGCTGGAGCCTTTGCTCTAGCCTTCGAGGCTCCGATCGTAGAGCTATGATGAGGAAAGCTCGGAGGTACGTCATGAGTACGGTACCGTCGTTCCGGCATGGATTTTTCCTCGCTGGCCTGACTTTCCTTTTGTTCCTGATATTCGGATACCTCTCCGATCTGATCCTGGTGCAGCACGCCAACTGGATAATCGCAGACGATCTCATCATGGCGGCTGCAGCGGCAATCGTTGTATTCCTCTACGAACGGGAACGCAGCCGCCTTCTCTCCGAAAAACTGCGTGTCATCCGCGACATGAATTCGTTCGTCCGCAATGAATTGCAGATCCTCTACACGTTCCTTGAGCACCCAGAGAAAGCGCGCGTGCCGACCATCGAGCGCAGCGTGGAGCGCATTGACTGGGCTCTCCGCGAGTTGCTTCCTGGCGGACAACACCTCCCTGGGGCTCCCCCGGGCGAGCAAAGTGAGAGTCCTGGAAGCAACATGAAACGGAGCGCCTAATTGGGACATTTGGCAACTGCTGTGAATCTGGTAAGGCGGTCGGCTAGCCCCCGCTCTTCGCGGCCTTGTCAATCTCCGCGGCGACTCCGGGCGGCAAGCTTCTGATTCGGTAGATGTAGGCCGACAGGCTCCACAGCTTCTGATCGGAATCCCAAACGCCATTAGCGAACATCCCGGTTCGGCGGACGCCATGCTTTGCGACCCAGAAAATCTGGGCTTCGGAATATTCCGTTCCCACGTCCGGTAACTGCGGCGCTGGCGGATTCAGCGTGTCAGCCCATTTACGCGCCACCCCTGGCGTGCCATGGCAGCCTGCGCACTCGTTCAAATACATTTTCCCGCCCGCGACCAGGTTTTCTTGGGTAGGTGCCACAGGGTTGGGAGTCTCCGGCGCATGCCGCCGCACCGAGGCGTGAACGGCCATGCGCATCAGGGAAGACTCCAGTGCGGAAGGCGAAGCATCGCCGCGAACCTCGGCCAAACCCAGTCTAAGGTATAGAACCCCGCCAGCCGCGAAAACAATGATCGTAACGAGCGAGCCCAGGAAGAAATGTTTCATTGGCGCTCCGCGATCCGGGGGATTTTTAGGACATTTTCTTGGAGGATCTCTTCGTTGGACGCGCGCTAGCCGGTTTGGCTAGCGGCCTTTTGAACTCGTGCGCTTTCATGTCGACGCGCCGCCCGCGGAAGCGCACGCCCTCTGATTCCAATCTGAAACGCTGCTCAAGGGCCGAGTCCCCGGTCAGCTTGATGTGGCCGCCCGCTCCCAGCACGCGCTGCCAAGGCAACCCAAAGCCGCGGCGCAGCACCCGCGCCACAAGCCGCGCGGCTCCGGGAAACCCCGCTGCCCGCGCAATTGCGCCATAGGTTGAGACCTTCCCACGGGGAATCGCCCGAATCGCCTGGTCGATACGCAGGCGCATCGCACCGGCCTTGTCCTGATCGGTTTTGCGGGCGTAAGAAACCCGGCTTTTTCGCCTCACAACCAATTCCCCGACATCCGAACTGCGGTACGGACGCCACATTGTTGCCGTGAGCTTTGCTGCAAATGCGCGGCAATAACTATGCAGCCGAACGAAAAGACTCCAGGGCCTTGTATTCCGAGTCGTGCACGTCAAAGACGGTCAGCAGCTTGGTGACCTGCAGCAGGTCTCCCACGCGCTTGGTCAGGTTCGCCAGCTTGATCGTGGCCCCTGCATTGTGCGCCGTGGTATGCAGCGCGACCAAGGTACCCAGCCCGCCCGAATCAATGTAGTTGGTGTCGCCCAAGTTCAGCACAATGCGCTTGTTTTCCAGAAGGTCCTTCTTCACCTCGTCGCGCAGCAGCGACGACTCTTCGCCAAAGACAATCCGCCCGCTGCAGCCGACGACCAGAATTCCGTCCACGGTCTTCTTAGCAAGTTTCAATTGCATGGGAACGCTCCTTTGCGGCCACCCGTTGGAATGCCTTCTTCCCAGCCGCATCCGCACTTAGTATCGACGCACCAGCCTATCGCTTAGAGCAAAGCTTAGCAAGCCCGCGAGGTTTTTTCCTGATGCCGTCAAGCCGCCGCCGCATCACGTATAATCGTCTCTTCCGCTCATGAGTTACACCGTCCTGGCCCGTAAATACCGCCCGCAGAGATTCTCCGAGGTCATCGGACAAGAGCACGTCACTCGCACGCTGCAAAACGCCATCGAACAGGGACGCTCCGCGCACGGCTACATCTTCAGCGGCCACCGTGGCATCGGCAAAACGACCGTTGCCCGCATTCTGGCGATGGCTCTCAACTGCCGCTCCAAGGACAAGCCCGTCCCCGAGCCCTGTGGCGTCTGCGAGTCGTGCACCGAGATCCGCGCCGGCAATGCCGTCGACGTCATCGAAATCGACGCCGCCACCAACCGCGGCATCGATGAAATCCGCGAACTGCGCGAGGCCGCGCGCTACCGCCCGGCCCGCGACCGCTTCAAAATTTATATTCTTGACGAGGCGCACCAGATCACCGACGCGGCCTTCAACGCGCTGCTCAAAACGCTGGAAGAACCGCCCGATCATATCGTCTTCATGCTGGCAACCACGCAGCCCGAGGACATTCCGCAGACCATCCGCTCCCGCTGCCAGCACTTCAGTTTCCGGGCAGTCAAGTTCGACGACATCGTCGGCCAGCTGCGCGATCTGGTTACGCGCGAGAGAATCGAAGCTGACAACGATGCCCTCGCTCTGCTGGCCGAAGCGGGTGACGGCTCTATGCGGGACGCGCTTTCCATCCTCGACCAGGCAATCGCTTCATCGAGCGGAAAGATTACCGCCGAGTCGGTTCGAAATCTGGTCGGCGCGGCTCCGGCGCACATTCTGGAACAAGTGATGCAGGCAGTGTCTGAGGGGAAAAGCGAGGAAATCCTTCGCCAGGTCGACCACCTGATCGGCGAGGGTCACAGCCCCACCCACTTCGCGCGCCAGATGGTTCGCTTCCTGCGCAACGCGACCGTTGCGAAAATCGCCGGCGAAGATTCTTCCTTGCTGCAAATCTCCAGCGAAGAGCGCAAGCGGGTTGCCCGTGTCGCTGACCTGTTCGGCGAAGAAGATCTCACCCGCCACCTGCAGATCATGCTCCGCACCCACGGCGAGTTGGGCTACAAGCAGGAACAACGCTTCCACCTCGAACTCGGCCTGCTGAAAATGGCCCACGCGCAAAAGCTGCTGCCGATTGAGCAGTTGCTAAGCGACGCGGCTCTGGCGCCGGCAGCTACGGCGCAACGGCCCCCGGCGAGACCGGCCATCGTGAGCAGCGCTCCGGGCGCTGAGACACGCCGCCCAGAGCCAACTCCGGCCCGCTCAAATTACGTTTCCCCGTTTGCGGCTGATTCCGCGCGCAAGGGCACGCCGCGACAGGAAGCTGCGACCAGTCCCTTTCCCGCACCCGGCCCCCGAATCGTAGCCGCAGGTAGCAGTCCGGAACCCGTGATCATGGGCGCGGCCGCCCCTGCCACGGATATTGAATTGTCCCCAGATTTAGTCGATTCCGACCGTAGAGACGTAGGTGGCTACGTCCCTGCCGGCACCACCAAACCGCCGGCGCCTGAGCCGTCCCCGGAAATCGAGGAGCAGGCACCCGATACGCCGTCGAACTCCAACGTGTCGCCCGACATCGAACACCTGCAAAATGCGGTCCTGCAGGCCCTCACGGACAACAACCAGCGGATCCTCGTCTCCATGCTGTCGGGCGGTGAATGGAGTGTGCAAGCCAACGAGCTGGTCATTAAGGTGTCGGAGTCGCAGACGGTGGTTGATATGTCGCTCGGGCCGGAGGCCAAGCGGATCGCCATCGCGTCGGCTAGCGGAGTACTTGGCCGGGCGGTCAGACTGAAAGTAGTTCCCGGAGCTACGGTCGTGCCGCAGGAAAGCAAGCGCAACGGGTCGCGCATCACGCCGGGACCCGGCGGGCGCAGCCGCGCCGAGCAGGACCCGGTGGTCCGCCGCATGCAGGAAAAATTCGGTGCCGAGATTCGCACCGTGATCGACTACAAGGAACGACGGTGACGGGACGATACTCTTGTCGTCCTGAGCAAAGCCAAGAGCCTGCCCTGAGCTTGTCGAAGGGACCTATGCCTTCTCTCGCTTCCGGCAAAGTTGCATAGGTTCTTCGCTTCGCTCAGAATGACAGACGGGAAAATTATGGGTGGATTCAACCTGCAAGACCTGATGTCCAAAGCCAAATCGCAGTACGAGGCGCTGCAGAAAAAAATGCAGGAGACCGTGGTCGAGGCCACGTCCGGCGGCGGCACCGTAACCGCCAAAATGGACGGCCGGAAGCAACTGCTTGGCCTGCGCATCGATCCCGAAGCCGTGAATGCTGGCGACGTCGAAATGCTCCAGGATCTGATCCTCGCCGCCATCAACGAAGCCGCCCGCAAAGTCGATGCTCAAATGCAGTCCACCGTCGGCGGCCTGCTGGGCGGCATGGGGATTCCCGGACTCTAGCCGGACGCGAAGCAATCGGCAAGGGCACGACTTCAGTTGTGCCGTAAAGCACAGAAACTTGACGCGGCTTCAGCCGCTGAGGTGGATTGCGGTATGAGAAAGTATCTCTGCGCTGGAGTCGTTGTCGTCGGCACAATTTGCCTGATCGTCGCGGCCTCGGCTCCCGCGCACCCTCAATCTCACCACCAGAAAGAGGCCTTCGTGACCAATCGCGCCACCGGACCGTTCGACGTGAAAGTGACTCCCCAGGACGACAAGTCCGGCGATGCCGCCCTTGGCCGTATGACGCTCGACAAGCAGTACCACGGCGATCTCGAAGCGACTGGCAAAGGTCAAATGCTGACCGCCGGCACCGAAGTTAAGGGCTCTGGCGCTTACGTGGCCATCGAGCGTGTCACCGGCACCCTCAAAGGCCACACCGGCAGTTTCGTGTTGCAGCACAGCGGGACCATGACGCAGGGTGTGCCGCAATTGACGATTACACTTGTCCCGGACTCCGGCACCGGCCAGTTGGCAGGAATCGCGGGTAAGATGAACATCATCATCGCCGCCGACGGAAAGCATTCCTACGATTTCGAGTACACGCTCCCCGCGGCGCAATGAACGCCGAGTGCCCTGTACCCACTGTCATTGCGAACAAGGCGGAAGACCTCTGCATTTTCTCGCCCCGGCAAAATGCAGAGTTCCTTCGCTTCGCTCAGGATGACAATTTAGAGTAGACAACTAGGAAGACCCAATGTCTAAGTTTGCCGAGCCAATGTCCCGCCTGATCGATGAACTGAAGAAGCTCCCCGGCGTCGGCGCGAAAAGCGCACAGCGCCTGGCCTTCCACATCTTGCGCTCCAGCGACGAAGATGCCGAGGCTCTAGCCACCGCTGTGCGCGACGTCAAGGCCAACCTCCGCCTCTGCTCGGTGTGCAACAACATCACCGATGTCGACCCTTGTGTCTACTGCACCAGCCCCACCCGCAACCAGCGGCTCGTGTGTGTGGTCGAGGAGCCCACCAACATCGCCGCCATCGAGAAGACCAAACATTTCAACGGCGTCTTCCACGTCCTGCACGGAGCGATCTCGCCGCTGCACGGTATTGGCCCAGAGCAGTTGCGCATCTCGAACCTCCTTACTCGCGTCGACGCCGGTAACGTCGACGAAGTCATCCTCGCCACCAATCCCACGGTCGAAGGCGAAGCCACCGCCGTTTACCTCTCACAGCAACTCAAACGCGACGGATTAAAAGTCACCCGCATCGCCATGGGCATCCCCGTCGGCAGCGACATCGAATACACCGACGAAATCACCATGCTCAAAGCCATGGAAGGCCGCAGGGATATGTAGAGAATCCGTTGTACAGACGTAGCTTGCTTCGTCTCTCCCGGAACCTGCCCACATCGGAGCGGAAATGCACAACATCCTGTGCAAACTGTGCAAGACTTTGCCGCCACTCTAGGCCAGCCGGTCTCAATCGCGCCCTTCAATGGCGAATCAAATGCGCATCAACCGTAATTTAATCAACAAGTTGCACTCATTAGCGCCAAATTAACTTGAGGTTTAATCCTGGCACGCGACTTGCTGTAATCGGCTCGGTGCTCAAGTTCCGCAATCTTGGACTAAGTCGGCGATCTATGACTGGTTTGAGGGCGGCATCGCCGGGCGACCGGACTGGTTCTAACTCAACCAGAAGAGCAGCCTCAGCGCCAGTCGCGCCGAGCTGCAATGTAAACGCATCCAACTCGACGCAGAAGAAGCCGGGCCAACCAGCCCGGTTTTTTGTGGCCTTCATTCTGGATGATTGATCAGTCTGTGGAAAGGCAAGCTTCGGGATCCAGGAACACGTTCAGTTCGTCATCGGGAGCCGCTAGTCCCTCCGGCAGGGTGCCGCGATTGTACTCGGACATGCGGTTCTTCCACTTGAGGAAGTCGGTGATGCTCTGGGGTTCAATGCGCACCTCGACCCGCCGCAGGCTGGCCAACAGAAGGTTCATTTCATAACGAAATCCTGTGGCCGTGCGCAGATTCTTAGCCGAAGCCTGCACCCGCTCGATCCGTCCGCGTCGAAATTCCAGCAGTCCCCAACCTGCGGGCACTTCCTCAGCCTTTACCAGCGCGGGCGGCACCAGATAATATCGCTCGCTGCCAACACCTTGCTCGGGCTTCTGCCGAAAAGGCTTGGCCCGGTCAGCCAGAAAATCAGCGCGAGTGACTTTGCACTCGACGAGCACCGAATGGCAGGCGCGCTTCCAGCCGATGGCGTCCGGCATTTCCCCGCTGACGCAGGCTTGCTCCGAGAGCACCACGCCGCAGCGATACGCCCGCAGCCACCGCACCGCTTTCTCGACCAACTGCGCGTGAGTCATAAGGACGTTTCCGTTGTAACGCCGATGTTGGGTTGCAGGATAGTGACTGGGAAGCTTCGAGGCTAGCACCAACCTCTGGGAAGGGCACGACTTCAGTCGTGCCACACATGCTGGTACGATTTTCGGCTTCAGCCGCTGAGGGCCACACGCACCTGTTGTCGCCCGACTACCGTACTCTTCATTGCCCTCACCACCACCGGTCGCCGCAGGACCGTTTCCAGCAGATACCTCTCGGCAGCGATGGTCTGTGCTGCGGGACTGCCGGGGACGTACCCGTCGGCGGCGATGACCAGCGCTTCATTCGTTGCGAGAGTTGCCGGTTTACGCAGGAAACCGTTTGTACGGTGGCCGCGAACTCGCGATTGCACAGGAACGTTTTCAATCTGCACGCGCCGGATATGGCCGTCGTGAGTGGTATCCAGGGCATTGGCCAGCCTAAGAATCGCAGACAGACGAACGACAATTTTCTGCTCGTCGGGCAGCAGATCGCGCAGCGCCTTGTGGCTTCGCGTCGGAAGCGCACCGGAATGAAAGCGGGCCACGATGGCCGCGCGCTGCATGCTCTCCGCGCTCCATCCCAGGGGTGTGCCATGGGCCTTGATCAACTCCTGCGACACCTTGTGATGTCCTTTGTTGCCCTTCGCCTTGCCCACGTCGTGCAGAAGGGCAGCCACGTAGAGACTCGCACGCGAATCGGCGCCGTTGCCATTCGTCGTTTCCTGCAAAGGACCCAGCAATCCCGCTGAGCTGAGTCCGTCGTAAAGTTCGAGCGCCAGGCGCGCCACACGCTCGGAGTGCGCAAAGTCGGGATCAAGCGCTTTCGCCCACAACTTCATGCGGCGCGTAGCAACCTCCTGAATCTGCTTGCCTTGGGGCAACCCGGCCCGCCACAAGTTCCACAGCGAATCGGGACCGGCCATCTTCTGCCGGTACTCCTCAATCCGCTTCGTGCGCTCTTCGATGATGCGAGCATGCCAGCCTTTACGCGAATCCTCACCCGGGAAAACGTGACAGGAGAGCGCGGTCGCCCAGAGCACGTCAAGATCGTGCACTTCGCCAAGCAGGTCCTGCATATGCTTCAGATCGTTGCTCCAGGCCTGATGCTCGGCGGGCAGAAAATTTTCTACGATGTAGCGAAAGCGCTTGATGCCGATGCGCAATGTGTGGAACGCCAACTGCGATCGGTTACGCATGGCGCGGGTGTGCAGTTCGCGCGCTGCGGTCCAGCGCTCCAGGGCGAGATGCTTAAACACCGCGCTTCCTGGCCGGATTCGCCCCGCTCGCAGCGGTAGAGACTTACTCCACTGCCGCCATTGCTTGCGGTCGAATTCTTCAAGGGCGGCACGGGCCTCATGCTTCTGCTCGCCCTCGCGGTGGCGCAGGATTTCAAGCAGCACATGGGCGGCCGGATCGCGAAGGGCGGCCTCTTCAGGTTCGGCCAACGGTACAGAGTTGGGTGAGGCCTCTGAACTTTCTGTCGATGGGGGCAGCGAGGGCGCCCGCGCCGCGCTCGGGATTGGATGCAGGTTGTCGATCCACTCCATCATGATCTGAATGTCGCGCAGGTCGCCCAAGCGCTGGAACAAGCGCTTGCCAGCTTTCTTCATTGCCTTCCACTGGGGATCGGGATCGACGGCCATCATGCCGTCGGCCAGGGAGCGGCAGCGGCGCAGCGACACGCGCAAGTCGTGGACTGGATCGGCGCTGAAGGCGGCCGCCACGTGGTCGCATTCTTCGAGCACGCGCAGCATCCAGTAGTGAAGCCCGGTCGTTTTGGCGGCTGTCCTCAAGTCGTAGACTCGCGGCGAGACGAGTCCGTCTCCGTGAGTATTCTACTTAAAGATCAGATTCCGGCGTTCGTGGGTATCGCATTGTGGTGCAGGCTCACAGCGTAACAACTATTTCATCGACCAGCGCTCAAAGAATTCTTTCGTGCGTGTACCCTGCGGAAACCAGAGCGGCCAGAAGTTCGGCGATGTGGTCAGGCCCGCGGGTTTCCATGGTGATATCGATGGCGGTGTCGCCGAGATTCACGCCGTGGTAGGCGCGGTCGTACGCGGTTTCGACGATATTGGCGCGGTGATCTGCGAGGATTCCGGTGAGGCGGTGCAGCGCTCCAGGATAGTCCGGCAAATGAACGCGCAGCCGCACGAGCCGGCCATCCTTGACTAGACCGCGTTCGATGATGCGTGAGAGCAGGGTCACGTCGATATTGCCACCGCAGACCAGGACGGCTACACGTTTCGCTGCCAGCGGCAATTTGCGGTTCAGGACCGCCGCCAAAGCGGCCGCGCCCGCTCCCTCGGCCAAAGTCTTTTCGCGCTCTAGCAAGAGCAAAATCGCATTTGCGATTTCTTCCTCCTCCACGGTCACGATGTCGTCGACATACTTTTGGACGAGCGGCAGGGTGCGTTCCCCGGCACGGCGCACGGCGATACCGTCGGCGATGGTTTTCGCCGCATCCAGAGTAACGGGCTTGCCCTGTGCCACAGCAGCCTGCATCGAAGGAATTCGGGCAGGCTGGACGCCGAACACGGTCACAGCGGGATTGGTTTCTTTCACCGCACAGGCGATTCCGCCGATGAGCCCGCCACCTCCGATGGGCACGACCACGACTTCGATGTCAGGGTGCTGTTCGAGGATTTCGAGTCCCAGAGTTCCCTGCCCCGCGATGACCGCATCGTCGTCAAATGCATGAATGAGAGTGAGGCGATCCTGAGCGCCGATTTCGACGGCTCTGGCGTAGGCCTCGTCGTAATTGGCACCGTGCAGGACAACCTCTGCGCCGTAGGCACGCGTCGCCGAGACTTTGGTGAGCGGGGTGGGAAGCGGCATGAAGATGCGGGCTTTAATGCCGTGACGGCCGGCGTGGTAGGCGACTCCCTGAGCGTGATTTCCGGCAGATGCCGCGATCACACCGCGAGCGCGTTCCTCCGGGTTGAGCGTGAGCAACTTGTTCAGCGCGCCTCGCTCCTTGAAGGCTCCGGTGCGCTGCTGGTTATCTAATTTGAGGAAGATGGAATTGTGGGTGAGGCCGGAGAAGGTCTCCGAGGACGTACAGGGCGAGACCCGAATGTCCGAGCGGATTCTGGCTAGGGCGGTCTGGATGTCTGAAAGTTGGATCATGATCCTTGCGCAGCCATATTACCTTGGACTCCTCAGTTGTGATCGGGATTCGCACCGAGGGGACACAATTAAGAATTTTGATGCCGTCCATAAGAATTTTCGACTACGCCACCGTCATATTGCGTCGGGTTAATCAACCTAGGACTCGACTGAGTCCGCTATAATTTGTTCACGCCAATGGACTTCGATCAACTCATCACTTTCCTGGAAGTGGCCAGACAGGGCAGTTTCTCGCGTGCGGGCGAGAAAGTATTTCGCTCGCAGTCAGCGGTCAGCGCGCAAATCCGGCAACTGGAGCAGGAGTACGGCGACCGTCTTCTCGACCGGTCGGGCAAGACGGTAAAGCTGACGCCCGCGGGGCAAGTGTTCTACGAGTACGCCGAGCGCTTGAAGAATCTGCGGGATGAGTCGTTGGTGGCGGTCGCCGACCACAGTGGAACGCCCCGGGGCACGCTGCGCGTGGGCGCCAACGAGGCTACCTGCCTCTATGTCTTGCCGGAGGTCTTCGGGGAGTATTGCCGGCGCTATCCTCCGGTACAGATCAGCATCTATCGAAATTTCAGCTACAAGATCGTGGAAAAACTGGAGAACGGGCAGGTGGAAGTGGGAGTCCTCACTCTGCCGATCACGTCGCCCAGCCTGAAGATTCAGCCCATTTTTCGCGACAAGCTGATGTTGATGGTCAGCCCGAAGAATGCGCTGGCCAAGCACAAAGCGGTGCCGGTAAGTGAGGTCGTTAAGCATCCGCTGCTCTTTCCCAAGACCGGACATACGCGGAGGCTGCTGGACAAGATCTTTCGTCCTTACAGCCCGCAGGTCCAGGTGCGCATGGAACTGCCCAGCATCGGTATGATCAAGAGCTTTGTGGCAGCTGATCTCGGTGTGTCGCTGATTAGCGCGGCCTTCGCACGCGATGAAGTCGATGCTGGCCGGGTTAAGCTGATTGATCTGGAAGATGTGGAACTGTACCGCGAATTGGGGCTCGCCTATCGGCGTGATCGGACGCTTTCCGTGGCAACAACGGCGTTTATCGCCCTTCTGCGGCAGATCACCGGGGCGGGAAAGAAAGCCGAATCTTAGCGTTTTAATCCTCCGCATCTGAAATCTCGATTCATCCCATCGGAATTTTTAATTTCCAGGCGCGAACTGGGTGAAGTACGCTGAAGGCGGATCATCGTACCTCCGTACACGCATTCAATGAATACCGTTATCCAGAAGGCGACGCGAATTACATCGACAGGCACAGGTATGTCGACACGAACTACGTGTCTTCTGGAGGACGGGAACGGATGAAATAGAGCACTCTTAAGCTAGGCCAACCGAACCCACCGCCAGAAGTGATCTGGCGGTGGGTTTTCTCTTGCGCAAAATCAGGAATGGAGTTCTACCAACATGAGCGGATTACAACGAGAAAGCAGATTCGAGCGCGGCGACGATGTGGTCGTAATGAAGTTCGGAGGCACCTCGGTGGAGGATGCGGCCGCAATCCGGCGGTTGATCAGCATCGTGAAAAGTCGATTGAGTTCGCAGGCGATGGTTGTAGTCAGCGCCCTCGCGGGGGTTACCAACCAATTGCTGGAAGCTGGGCAGGCCGCAGCAGCGGGCCATCTTGGTTCGGCGCTGGCTACGGTGCGAAACATTTATGTGCGCCATGAGCAACTGGCAGACGAACTGGTGGATGGCGCGCCTCATGTCGCCCTTGATCGCGAATTGCGGAGTGAATTTCAGGAGCTGGAATCGCTATTGCATGGTCTGGAAGAGTCGCGCCAACTCGACCTCCGAGCGCAGGATCGGCTGCTCGGCTTCGGAGAGCGTCTCTCCAGCAAGTTGGTGACTGCAACGCTGTGCGAGGCGCAGGTCCGCGCCACGCATGTGGATGCACAGAACTGCATCGTTACTGACGCGCGCCACGGCCAGGCCAGTCCCGTATGGGAGGCAACGAATCAGCGGCTGCAGGATGCGTTGAGTCCGTTGCTTGAGTCCGGCAACGTACCCGTGGTGGGCGGGTTCATCTCGTCTACGTGCGATGGTGTTCCCACCACGCTGGGCCGAGGCGGGTCCGATTTCAGCGCCACGATAGTGGGCGCCGCGCTGGGCGCTTCGAGCGTTGAAATTTGGACCGATGTGGACGGCATCATGACCGCCGACCCTAAAGTGTGCCCGGAGGCGCAGGTGATCCGCCAGATGAGTTTTGATGAGGCGGCAGAATTGGCACACTTTGGCGCGAAGGTGCTGCATCCGGCCACGCTGGCTCCGGCGATGCGGGAGAACATTCCCGTGTACGTGTTGAACTCGCGGCGGCCGGAGGGTGAGGGCACTGAGATCGTGGCTCGTACAAGAACGAGTAATGCGGTCAGCGCGATTACCGCGAAGAGAAAAGTTGCCGCCGTCGAAATTCAATCGCCCCAAGGAGTCGATGCAGAAGTGCTGAGCGCAGTGCATGCGGCATTCGATCAACATGCCTGTCCGGTCGACATCATGGCAGCGTCGCTGGGCCGAGTATGGCTGCTGGTGGGATCGACGGCGCCGTTGCCGGGAATCGCCAATGACCTTCAGGGCGTGGCCGAGGTGCGCTGGGAGAATCACAAGGCTTTAGTCTGCATCGTTGGTGAAAACATTCGACGACAGCCGGATGTCGCCAGCCGCGTCTTTGCCGCGGTGTCTGATATGGCTGTGCGCGTAGTGTGCCAGGGAGCATCGGACCGAACGATCTCGTTTCTGGTGGAAGAGTCGAAGGTCGACGAGTCCGTGCGGCGGCTCCACGGAATGTTCTTTCCGCAGGCAGAGCCGGTGCGCGACTGGGGAGGAATTTCCAGCGCGTTCTGCCAAGCCGGGTGTGCCGACTCGTCCTCATCCCCTCCTCAAGGACACGGAGGTGCGACCTGAGCTGTGGCGAATATACGGCGAAACCGGTATCATTCAAAAATGGATGAGAAACAAAACGTTGCCACTGGCTGCTGGGCGGCGTGCTTAGGAGATTGCAGCAAGAAGATTTCGCGCGAACACACGGTCTCAGAGTGTTTGTTTGAAACCAGTGAAATTGTCGTGCAGGGTTTTCCTTGGTGTGCTGACGAGCCAAAGAAAATCGGGCTGGCAAGCCTTGTGGCCAAGATTTTGTGTAAGAAACACAACAGCGCACTTAGCGAATTAGATACGGCCGCGAAGAACGCGTTCGATGTGTTCCGCGAATGTGTTCGCCTCAACCATGTGCGCCAAAGGCTAAAGCGCCAGCCCGTTTGGAATATCAAACACCTGACGATAGATGGACCTCGACTAGAGCGCTGGTTTCTGAAGACGCTAGTCAACCTAAGCTTTGGCGGTCGGTGGATTATCGGGGTCGGCACGCATCGAGAGGGCACCGTTTCCCGCGAGCTTGTTGAGATTGCGTTTGGTCATCGGTTTTTTGAAAACGGCGCTGGGATGTACATCTCTGGGCGCGTGGGCGAGCAGGTGGATTCGATGGACCGGGTGGGTATGACTCCCATGACTTCAAGCAAGAATCTGTGCGCGGGGCGCTTCAATTTTAGAGGCTTTACATTCTTTCTGAACCTGACTCCGCAAAAGTTTGGAATGGATGGGCAAGCCCAGTTGCTTTACAGAGACGTGAAACACAACTGGCTTGTTCACAACCGGCGTTCGCACACGATTTCTTTCAAAGGTTGGTAACTGCTGACCGCGCACAGACACGCAGGGATTAGCACATAAAGCAGTCAGTCGCCCATCTTCGCCGACTGTATGGCCCCGGTGGCGGAGTTCGAAGCTGGCTCAATAATGTGCAGGCCGCACTCAGTCTTGGCGAAACCCGGCCAACGCCCCGCGCGCGGATCTTCTCCCGGTCCCACGGCGCGCGTGCAATGGGTACAGCCAATGCTGGGATAGTCCTGATCGTGAAGCGTGTTATAGGGCACGTCATGATCGTGGATGTAGCGCCAGACCTGCTTCGATGTCCAGTCCACGATGGGGTTGATCTTCACCAGTCCAAACTTGGCGTCCCATTCGATTCTGCGCGCGCCGGCGCGAGCCGAGGTCTGATCGTGGCGAATGCTGGTGATCCAGGCGCTTAGCTCTCCGAGTTTCCGGCGAAGCGGTTCGACTTTGCGCAGGTTGCAGCACAGGTCGGGATCACGAGTCCACAGTGCCGCGCCGTGAGTGCGCTCCTGCTCTTCTGGCGCCAGAACCGAATACACTTTCTCGATGGTGATGCCATATTTTTCTTCAATTCGATCCATCAAATTGTAGGTCTCGGGAAAAAGGAATTCGGTATCGATGGTAAAAAGGCGGAAGTCCCGACTCGCGCGCGAAGCCATGTCGATCAGCACCATACCTTCAGCGCCGAAGGCTGAGGAAATAGCTACCTTATTGCCAAACGTCTCGAACGCCCACGTAAGAGCGCGCTGCGGGCTCCATGTATCCGCGGTTTTCTGAACATCAGCGATCTGATCTTTGACTTGGTCGTTCACGCGACAGGTTCCTCGTTCGTTCCGAAGTCTGATGCCCCGACTTCTGTTTTTTGAAATGCATCGGCAAACAAAGTGGCGTATGCGCCACTATCAGTTCCCGAAGGTATTGTGGGCACTACGAATTCCTGGGCTGCGACCACTGGATCCGTGAAGCGCGCAACTTCGCCAACCACGAGTAACGTTGGAGCAGCGAGTTGTGGCGCGTGCGTTAGATCGGCAATGGTGGTGCGGTGCGTACGCTGATGCTGGGTGGTGGCCCGGGAAATGACTGCGCACGGGGTTTCGGTCGCCAGTCCAGCCGCTCTCAGCTTCGCAACGATTTCGGAGTAGTTCTGGCCGGGCATATAGATGACAAGCGTCGCACCGCTCCCGGCCAGTTTGCTCCAGTTGGCTGCTTCACTCTCGGGAGCTTGGTGCGCGGTCATGAACACGACCGCAGAAGAGTTCCGTCGATGCGTAAGCGGGATCTGCGCCGCCGCTGCCGCGCCCAGAGCGGAGGTAACGCCCGGCACGATTTCATACCGCACCTTCGCCCTGCGCAGCGTGTCGATCTCTTCGCCCGCCCGGCCGAAAATCAGCGGGTCGCCGCTCTTGAGCCGGACGACATTCACTCCGGACTCGGCGAGCGCGACCATCAGATAGTTGATCTCGCCCTGCAGAATTTTTTTCTTGCCGCAACGTTTGCCCACGTTGTGCACTTGTGCCGTTGGGGGGATGAGATTCAAGATCTCCGGCGCGACCAGGTCATCGTGCAAAACGGCTTCGGCCGTGCGCAGCAGTCGCGCCGCTCTCACGGTTAGCAACTCTGGATCGCCCGGACCCGCACCGACCAGATAGACTTTGCCCTTCACTTCCGGTCTCCGTTGGTGGCAAGTTCGGACACCTCGGCCAGAGCCGCTTCGAAGGCCTCCCGGCTGGCGAGGGAATGGAGCAGATCGAGTTTGCGTTCCTTGTCGAGATCGCTCGCCAGGATGAGCTTTCGCGTCTCGCCTAATTCCGCCACCCATTCGGCGTATCCCGGACCGAACTGCTTTTCCAGTTGCCGGCGAATTTGTTGTGCCAGCGATGGACTTTGTCCGGCGGTGGAAACCGCGATCTGCAGATCGCCTCGTCGAACTACCGAGGGATAGAAGAAATCGCAGAGATGGGGAACATCCACGACGTTGCACAACACTCCGCGAAGTTGCGCTTCGCGATACACGAGCTCGTTCAGAGTGCGCGAGGAGGTCGCAACGACCGCCAGGAAGGCACCATCGAGATCATCGGGCGAGAAGGCGCGCAGGTCGAGTTCGATCTTTCCGGAGCGCGCCCATTCGCGAACCGCAGGACCGACATCGAGCGCGACTACCCGGATTCGTGCGCCGGTATCGAGCAGGCCGGCGATCTTGGGCTCCCCGACTTTGCCGGCTCCGACCACGAGACATTGCCGACCCTCGAGTTTCAGGAACATGGGAAACAAGCTAGTCACCGATCCCTCCTAGTTGCGACAGATTCTGGGGAGAGGGCAGATCGCGGGCAACGGCCGGCACAAATTCGCCGGCGAGAAATTCGCGCAGTTGAGTGTCGTTATGGCGGGCAAAAAAACGCCGGAGATTTTCACCCGGCTCACGCTGGTCCAAATACTGGCCAAGCAAACGCTCGAGCGCATCCGGTACTTCAGTCGCGGCGCAGCGATATCCGATCGGCCGCGCCGTGGACGGATGCAATCCCAGAGCTCCGCCCACGCAGAAGTAGTAGGCATCAACCATGCGGTCGTGGACCTTGACCTTTTTGCCTTCAATGCCGATGTCGGCGATCCAGTGTTGTCCGCAACTGTTGGGGCATCCGGTGACGTGCAGCTTGAGGTGCTGATCGAAGTCGGGCAGACGTTCTTCCAGTTCCTCGACCAACCAGCGCGAAAAACTTTTCGTCTCCGTGATGGCCAGTTTGCAGAATTCTGTGCCGCTGCAGGCTACGGTGCCGCGCGCGAAGGATGACCCACCTACTCGCAGGCCGATCGCGTCGAGTTCCTTCGCCAGCGCATCGACGTTGATTGTGGGCACATTCACGACGAGCAGGTTCTGCATGTTGGTGGCGCGCAATCCGCCGCCGGCAAAGCGCTCGGCCAATTCCGCGGCGGAGCGCATCTGATCCGCGGTGATGCGGCCGCGCAGGACCACCGCTCCGACGTAGGACAGGCCCGGTTGCTTCTGAGCATGAATTCCGATGTGGTCGCGATAAACATCATCCGGGGGATGCTCTTCCACCGCTGGATCGAGCTTGAATCCGATGCGGTCCTGCAATTCGGCCAGGAAACGCTCGGCATTCCATCCGTGGCGCAGGAAAAGAAATTTCAGGCGAGCGCGCTCTCGGTGTTCCCGCAGTACTTCGGAATCGCGGAACAATTCGGCTACTCCAGTGATAACCGGTAGAACCTGGTTCTGCCGGACGAAAGCATTGAGTCTGGCGCCCAGATAAGGCTCGGCTGAAAGACCGCCAGCGACACGCAGCGAGAAGCCAACCTCGGTCTTGCCGCCAATCGTGCGAGTGATCGCCGTAAGACCGATGTCGTTGATCTCGGGATAGGAGCACCAGGAATGGCATCCCGCGATCGAGATCTTGAATTTGCGCGGCAGGTTGTAGAATTCGGCGTTTCCTGCCAGCAGCCGCGAAGCTTCAAGCACCAGCGGCGAGGCGTCGCAAATCTCATCGGCGTCGACGCCCGCAACCGGGCAGCCGGTAATGTTGCGGACGACATCGCCGCAAGCGCCGGTTGTATTCAGTCCCACCTGCCAGAGCCCGTCAAGAACTTCCGGCAGCGATTCAATGGTGACCCAGTGCAATTGAATATTCTGACGAACTGTGAGGTCGGCGATTCCGTTGGCGTGATTGCGGGTGAGGTCGGCGAGGGCGCGAAGCTGGCGGGAGTTCACGATGCCGTTGGGAATGCGGATGCGCACCATGAACCGCTGAAGGGCCCGCCCCACGCCTCCTTGCCCGCCGGTTACGCCAGCACCGTCTCCCTGGGTATAGACCCCCCACCAGCGGAAATAGGTACCGATCCATTCCGGCGGAATCGAGCCGAAACCTTCGCGCGCGAAGCGGCGAATCTCGTCCAGACCCTCCCACGGGTTCTTGGCGCGCTTGAGTCGCTCGACGCGCTGTGCGTTCGTTTCTTTCGCTGTAATCGTCATAGAAAATTCGCCACAAAACAAAAACCCACCGCCAGGTTCGTCTGGCGGTGGGTTATGAGTGCTTGGATTAAGAAAGAATTCTTAGGTCAGCAGCCTCCCCGCGCCAGTGCACACGCATGCACAACAACAACAAGTACAACAGCACA
>Ga0209698_10000954_pt1 | contig 33229 bp, 30 predicted proteins | sample LitLauG_LLR_2012_FD_187203 | JGI IMG/M metagenome (GOLD analysis project Ga0209698, IMG submission 187203) | Freshwater sediment microbial communities from Pennsylvania, USA - Little Laurel Run_MetaG_LLR_2012 (SPAdes) (version 2) | ecosystem: Environmental > Aquatic > Freshwater > Creek >... | reverse complement strand
GAGGTTGGATTCGAACCAACGTAGGCGCGAGGCCAGCAGATTTACAGTCTGCCCCCTTTAGCCACTCGGGCACCCCTCCGAGGGAACCGCAAATTATCGGGGTCAGGCCATCAACTGTCAAATGCGGAGCCCTGCAGCCGCGCCCAGGGAGGTCCGCTCAAAACCTCACATCTGCTTGAAAAGGTGGGTGTAATTGCGACTTACCTCCAGCTTTTCGGGGAAATTGCGCAACTGGACCAACTGGCGCCCACGAAAATCGCGCACGATTCCGGCAACCGCCTTGATATTGACAATCGTTGCGCGGTGAATCTGCCAGAACTGTTGCGGATCGAGCTGATCGATCAGTTCCTTGATGGGCTTGCGGATCAGGGCCTCGTACTCCTGCGTCTGGACCCGGGTGTACTTTTCGTCGGACGTAAAGAAAAGCACCTCGCTCACCGGGATGAGGCGCAGTTGCTGGCCCATGGAGGCCTGGATCCATTGCAAATGACGCGGCCGGACAGCGCCGTTGCCCGCAGAGGCGATGCGCTCGGCCAGGTCGGCCAGCAAGCCATCGATGTCGCGCGGCTGTCCGGCGATTCGCTCCTGCAGGCGCGCGACCGTGCGCGCCAGACGCTCGGACTCCGCCGGCTTGAGGACGTAGTCGACCGCCCCTTCCTCAAAGGCATCAACGGCGAATTCGCTGAACGCGGTCACAAAGACAATGTGGCATGCGGGGCCAATCGTCCGAGCCGCCTCGATTCCCGTGATTCCGGGCATCTGGATATCCAGGAATGCCAGATCGGGACGCTGATCGGCGACCAACTGGATGGCCTCGTCCCCGTTTTTCGCCTCACCGACGATCTGTAGCGCAGGCCAGGTCTCCGCCAGGCGCGCACGCAACTGCTCGCGCATCAGACGCTCGTCGTCGGCAATGATTGCGCGCGGCGCCACGCCTAGCACCCGCTCTTACGCGCCGGGGGCAGTCGCCGCGGGAACGCGGCGCGGTCGCAGCAGCCAGATCAGCAGCAGGGCCGGCACCAGCACGGGCGCCAGGACAAGAGCGGCAACAACGCCGACAACGACCAGCGCCAAGACGAGGCCGGCAAGCCCGGCAAACACACCCATGCCAATTGCCAGGGCAACGGCAAGCATGATTGCCAACAAAGTGGCGGCAAGGCCCGCCAACCACCCCAGGCCCAGAAGCACGAGCAATCCCGAGAACAGGCAAATACCCGTCAATCCAAGAATCACGATTGCCATGTTCCCAGCCTCCCAGCTTGATTTGACGCGATCATACGGCGGGCGCCGGTTCTGGAGCGCCCGGGGCGCGCGCTTGCGCCGCCGGCGGTTCCATGCGGTACGGAACAGCGATCGTCACGATGGTTCCGCCCTCGGAATTTGCCTCAATCGCCAGGCTCGCCGTCGACCCGAAAAGGGCCTGCAAACGCTCTCGCACATTCACCAGTCCCACGCCGGTGCCGCCGCGCTGGGCAACGCCGAAGCCCAGGCCGCTATCGGCCACGGCAACCCGCAGCATGCCATCGGCAATGACTGCGCTCAGCGACAAACTGCCACCCTCGGGCTTGGGTTCCAGACCATGCTTAATGGCGTTTTCGACGAGGGTCTGCAACATCATCGGTGGGAAAATCGCCGACTGCAATCCCTGCGGCACGTTGATCGAGAATTGCAAGCGATCGTCCATGCGCACCTTGAGAATTTCCAGGTAGGAACGGCACAAAGAGATCTCCCTCCCCAGGTTGCTCGAGCCCTCGCGCATCTGCGGCAGTGCGGCGCGCAAGTACTGGATCAGGTTCTTTTGCATGCGCGACGCGCGTGCCGGGTCCGTCTCGATGAGGTAGTCCACCGAGGACAGCGTGTTGAACAAAAAGTGGGGCTCGACCTGCGCCTGCATGGTCTTGAGCTGCGCCTCCGCGAGCTGGCGTTTGAGGCCCTCCTGGGCCGCCACGGTGCTCGCCTGGCGCGCCTGCGTTTCAGCCTTGCGTTTGGAACCCAGCACGACCTTGAGCATGATGAGCGCGACGATGCCCATAGTCGTCAGGGCCGTGATCCAACTGTCCCGCTCGCGCCCCTGTTCGCTATGAAGCCCGTGCAACTTGCGGTCAACCTGCTCTTGTAGGATGTTTTCAATCTTGCCGCGTGCGGCCTCGACCGCGTCAGCCACCGCCTCCGGATCGGCCGGCACGGCGGGGGTGACCTGCACAACCGGGCCCAAGGGCGATTTCCACGGCCCCTCCGCGCGGGGCGCCGGTCTCTGGGGCAAGGTTGTTGTATTGCGGTCGGCTGGACCTTGCGATTTGTCCGCGGGTTTGCCACCCCCCGATTCGGGCGCCACCTTTTCGACGCGAACGCCATCGTGGTCGATCACCACGGAAACCTTGTGTCCGTCCTCCTCGGTCAGGACGCGCACCCCCTTTTCATCGATGCGCACGGCCGGAGACTTGGCGCTGCCATCACCGTCGATCTGTAGCAGCACGTCATCCTTGGCGTGGTGCGCAGCAGCCTTGGGCGGCGTGGCGCTGGCAGCGGGCCGCTTGTCCCTTTCGGCCGACAGTATTTCGAGCTCGCCATTGGTCATCGGCACCACGTTCACGCCGACGCTGATCGACCCGTTTTCGTACCTCGAGTCCTTCTTGGAACCGCCAAAGACGAAGGCGCCCCCAAGACTCGCCAATACGAGCAACAGCATGGAAAGGAGAAAGAATTTTCCCCACCCGAGCGCCGCAAGCCAGTCACAAAACGCGGACCAATACCGGCGCGCGATCGGGCCAACCCAATCCAGGGAGAGGACCAGCGAAACCGTGCGCTCGCGGGCCCCCTTGGGCCGGGCGCCATCGGCTCGATCCGGCGCTGGCGCGTTGGGATTGGCGCTGGGCCCTGCTGCCGTTTCCTTGCTGTTCTCGGGGTCCATCTGCCCTTACCGGTTAGCGATTCGTACGATGTGTTGGCCGCCGGTCAATATATTTGGCTCCCGGCGAGCACTGGCAATGTACGTCCCGACCCGTGGACGGGTGAAGCCTTTGCGATGAAACGCCAATTACGGGCCGCAGAGCGCATGAAAGTGCGCCTGGCGGCTTGCCCCAAACTTACCGTTCCGGGCGCTCAGGCGCCACGGGCCCGGTCTGCGGGGCGCCCGGCCCGGCTACGCCCATAGGAGCCGGTCCCGGCGATAGGAGACCCCGGCCTGGCGCGTCCGCCCCGCCAAAGCGCGGCGCGAAATTCGGCCGGGCTCCCGGCGCCGGAGCATCCTGCGACGGGGCGGTCAAGGTGCCGCCCTCGCGGCGAAACGTTGCAGTTGGCTCCGAGGACCTGGCCACCGCAAGGACCGGGGCGGCGTACTGGGTGCGCACGCCATCTTGCTCCAAGCTCACCGAGTCCGGGGCAACCTCTACCAGGCGTGCGCCGGCAAACACCTCCTGCCCCAGAAAAAAGGCGCGCGGACTCTTTCCATCGATCGCCAGAACCGCTGAGGAATCGCGCCCAGCAGAAAAGACCCCACTCACCTGAACATTGCGCGTGCTTGCACCCGGATTGCTGGCAACGTCGCCAAAGAGGCGTGCTGCCAACCGAGTGTCGGGGTCCCGCACCGGTACGGCGCCCGGTGCCACCGCAAGGACTGGCGCAGCGGGTGCAGCAAGGCGCAAGCCCCAGTACGCGATCAGGGCGCTGGCCACCGCGGCGCCGGCAAGATGAACGTATATGGGCGTGGTTCGCATCGTCGTGGAGGGGTGGCCGGTTCCGGATGCCGCCGCGGAGAGCCGCAAGGGCGCTGATATTATGCTCGGATGATTATGACGCCCCAATCTGAACTTGGCATACGCGCGCAACGGGCGCGCGCGCGCGGCTTCACGCTCATCGAGATCATGGTCGTGGTCACGATCCTGGGCATATTGGCGGCCCTGATCGTACCGCGCGTCGTGGGCCGCACCGATGATGCACGGATCGCCGCGGCGCGTCAGGATATCGCGCAAATCATGCAAGCGCTCAAGCTGTACCGGCTGGATAACGGGCGCTACCCCTCCAATGAACAGGGGCTGCAAGCTCTGGTCGAGCGTCCCAGCACGGAGCCGGTGCCGTCCAATTGGAAGGCCGGCGGCTACCTGGATGCGCCCACCGTGCGCAAGGATCCCTGGGGCAACAGCTACCAGTATCTGAACCCGGGGCTGCATGGCGAGGTTGATGTGCTCAGCTTTGGGCGCGATGGCCAGCCCGGCGGTGAAGGCCCCGACGCCGACATCGGATCGTGGAATCTGTAGCTGCGGCACGACCGCAATGGGCTCGCCTGCGCCGCGTTTGGGCGCGCGGCTTCACCCTGCTGGAAATGCTGATGGTCTTGGTGCTGATCGCTGTCCTAGCGGGGGTCGTCACGATCAGTTCGCGTCCCGATCCACAGCAGGCGCTGGTGCAGCAGGCGCAGCGGGTCGGGTTGCTCATGGGCCTGGCCGCCGACGAAGCACGTTTGCGCCGCGAGCCTATCGACTGGGAAGCGGATCTGCGCGGGTACCGGTTCGTGCTCGAGTCGGACAGTGCCCGCGCCACCTTCGCCCGCGACGACATGCTGCGGGAGCGCAGTTGGGATCCGCCCTTGACGCGCCTGGCCGTGATTGATCTGCAAAGCGGCACTGTGCGATCGTTGCTCAGCGCCGAGGCCGCGCCCGTGCGCGTGCCGGCGGCACAGGAATGGGTGCAGGCTCCCTGGCGCCTCGAACTGCGCAATGAATTGGCAGCGGTTGCGGTGGAATTTGACGCCAACGGCCATGCCGGCATCGTGCAGTGACACCGGCGGCGGGCGCCGCGCATCCGGCCGGGGCTTCACGCTGCTCGAAGTCCTGGTCGCGCTGACGATCGTAGCCGTGGCCCTTACCGCTGCGCTGCGTGGCGCCATCGCGCTGACGAGCAACGCGCGCGATGTGGATCGCCGCCTGTACGCAATCCTCGAGGCCAAGAATCAGCTGCAGGAGCTGCGCCTGGCGCGGGCCCAGATCGGCACGGGCGAAAACCGGTTCGATTGTGCGCAAGGTGGTGTGGCCTTCATCTGCACGCAACGGGTGACGCCCACGCGCAATCCCTTCTTCCGTTTCGTCGAGGTGCGCGTTACCAGCAGCGAGGCGGATGGACGCGACTTCGCCGACCTCATCGACGTCTTGCCGGTGAACTGATTGGCGCTTCGCACCCCCACCGCGCGTGCCTGGACCCCGGGATTCACGCTGATCGAGCTGCTGGTTGCGATCAGTATTCTGGCCGTGGTGGCGTTGCTTTCCTGGCGCGGTCTGTCCTCGCTGACCGCGACCCGGGAGCGCCTGGAACCGCAAAACGAGGAGGTGCACGCCGTTCTTGCCGGGTTCGGGCAGCTTGAACTTGACCTGGCGCGGGTGCCGGTCAGTCCCGCCCTGTTTGCCTACCCGTCGCCACCCGTCCATGTCTTGACGATTGATGGCCAACCGGCATTGCAGATCCTGCGCCTTGCCGATGCGCCGGACGGTTCCCACACAACGGCAGTGCAAACCGTCCTGTATCTGGTGCGCGCGGGCGCCTTGCAACGACAAAGCGGCGCCGCGCAGCGTTTTTACAGCCCCGAGGCGACCATGAATCTGAACGCCGTTGCCCTGGTTCCCAACATCGTGCAAATGCAGGTCCGGGTATGGCGCAACAACGTGGGCTGGATCACGCCGGGCAGCGACGCGGACGCAGCCAATGTGCCGGGCATCGAAGTTCGCCTATTGCGCGCAGACGGCAGCAGCCTGCGCCGGGTCCTGGCCGTCGGCTAGCGTGGCGTCTGCGCGCATCCACCATGCCCCGCGACCGCGCCACCCGCACCCCGAACGCACTGGCACGCCAGTATGGCGCCGCCGTGTTGCTGGCCCTGTTTGTCGTGGCCCTCGCAACGGTAATCGTCTCCGGGCTGTTCTGGCGGCAATTCGTGCTGTTCCGAACGATTGAAAATCTGCAAACGGGCACCCAGGCGACCCTGCTGCTGCACGCCGCGCAGGACTGGGCGCGTTTGATCCTGCAGGACCAGACGCACCCGGCATTCGATGCCCTCAGCGATGGCTGGGCCCAGCCGCTGGCGCCAACACAGCTCGAACAACTTGGCGACATATCGGCGCTGGCGGCACGCGCCACGCTCGAGGGGGGGATCCAGGATGCGCAGGCGCGCTTCAATTTGCGCAATCTCGTGGACGGCGCCGGCAACATCGTTCCCACACAGTTGGCGGTTCTGGACAAGCTCGGTAGCGTACTGGCCGTGCCCAGCGGGACCGCGCGGGTGATCGCGGCGTACCTCGCGCAGTCCTACGCCGGGACGCCCGGGCCCGGAAGTGTGGCCGTTGGCACCGCGGGCGGACGACCGGTACCGCCGGTATTCCCCGAAGATCTGGCAGCGGTTCCGGGGATCGATCCGGGAGCCGCCCAAGTCCTGGCGCCATTTGTAATCGTCCTGGACCAAACCAATACGGCCGTAAATTTCAATACGGCCGGGCCCGAGCTCATGGCAGCGGAAATACCGGATCTGAGCATCAGCGACGCCAATGCCCTGGCGGCAGAGCGCGATAGGGCCTACTTTGTCAATATTGCGGACATCCAGAACCGTTTGCACGGCCGCGGCGGCAGTTTCCCCCCGACCGGGATCTCGACCAACTCACAATACTTTATTGTTCAAGGCACGGTGCGCCTGGATCAGGCCGTCACGCGGATGCAGGCTCTCGTAAAGCGCACGGGCAGCGGCCCCCAGGGGGCGGTCGAGGTCTTGTGGCGTCGAGAAACGTGAACGCAAAGGGATTGTGCATTTCATGATGGATACCGTGCGCGCAGCGACCGTGCAGCGTCTGCTGCTGTTCGTTCCGGCCCGCCGTAACTGGTCCGGCGCCGGTCGCAACGCCTTTACAACGGCCACCGAGCTCGCTTACCTTGCCCTGCCAGCCGAGGGCGCGGCCATCGCGGGCCGCGCCGCGCTCGGGCAAATGCCGCGCGCGCGCTCCGTCGACCTGGTGTTTGACTTTCTTGATGTACATACTGCCGCTGTTGAGGCGCCCCGGTTGAACGAGGCAAAACTGCGCCTGGCGCTGCCCAACCTGCTGGAGGAACGGCTGCTCGTCGATCCGGGCGATTGCCACTTTGCCTATCGCTTGGCGGAACCAGGCACCGGTGGCGCGGCCGGCCGGCTGGGCGTGGCCGCGATCACTCGAACCACCCTCACCCGTGTGCTGGAAGCGGCGGCACAAGCGCAACTGCCGGTGCGTGCCGCCTACAGTGAAATGCACCTCATACCGCCACCGAGCGGCGCGACGGCCAGCGCGCGCGTCGCGGCAGGTCGGGTGCTCGTGCGCACCGGTACCGACCAGGCCTGCATTTTCGATCTGGAAACGGGTGCGGCTGCGGCGCTGCACCTGGCAAAGGCCCAGTACGCAATCGGCCGCCTGCGCACCTATGGCGGCGGCAGCGAGAAACTTGCTGCCGTGACAGCGCCGCTCGGAATCTCCTGCGAAGACGCGCACGCCGACGCGGACAGCGGCGCAATCGATACAGCGGTCAATCTTTTGCAAGGGCAATACTCGTCGGCCGGCAATTCGGGCGTGCTCGCCCATTTGCTATCGCGAGCCGCGCACAAAGGAACCTGGAAAGCACCCGCGGCATGGGTCGGAGCCTGGGCGCTGATCAGCATCGCCGGGCTCAACGCCTACTGGATCAAGCTGGAAGGGCAAAACCAGGATCTGCGCCAGTCGATGCGCCACGCGTTTCGCGATGCCTTTCCGGCAGAGCCGACCATCATTGACGAAGTGGCGCAGGCGCAACGCCTGGTCGCAAACCTGCGCGCCCGCGCCGGCCAGGCCTCCCCGGACGACTTTTCCGTGCTCAACACGCAAGCCCTGCAGCTGCTTTCCAGCGCGCCCGTGGGCATCGTCACGGCGATCGAGTATGCCGACCGGTCGTATCGCATTCATTTTCGCCCGGGCAGTGTCGACAATGCCGAGCTGCGCAACGCCCTGCAGGGGCGTGCCCTTGCACAGGGCCTTGCGCTGCGCTTTGAGCCGGACGGTTCGGTGCTGCTGGCACCCGGCGGCGGCTAACCCGGAAATATTCGTCCATGAATCTTTCCGAATCCCTGCGCAATTTCTGGGCCCAGCGCGCACCGCGCGAGCGCAAGGCGCTGGTCACCGCGGCCGTGTTCCTGTTGCTGTTACTAATTTTCCTGGTGGCGATCAATCCGGCCCTCAACGGCGTGGGGCGCCTGCAGCGCCAGATTCCGCAGACCCGCAACCAGGCCGCGCAACTCGAAGCCCTGGTGGCCGAAGCCAGAAACCTGCGCGCGCTGCCGCCCGCAGCGGGATCTGGCATAGGCGACGCGCGGGCCGGCCTGGATTCCTCGCTGGAGAGCGCCGGTCTGCCCAATAGCCGTAATGCGCCCCTGGTGAACGGCGAGCTGCACCTGGTCTTTGCCAACGTGCCCTACAGCAAATGGGCACGCTGGCTGGCCGGGGCCGAGCGCACCCTGGGCGTTCACACCGTTGCCGTGCATATCAAGGCCACGCCCACGCCGGGAAACGCGGATGTCGACCTGACCGTGCGTCTGCCGCGCGGCTGAGCGCGGCGCACCCCACTGTTTTCACCTCCGCGCATGCCCAAACTACCCCTGCGCGCCTTGTTGATCGTAGCGGCGGCATGCGTAGGCGCTATCGGCGTCCTCGCGGTCCAGGCACCCGCACGGCTCATCGCGAGCGCCGCGCGCAACTGGAGCAATGCACACGTGTTGCTGACCGAAACCACCGGCACGATCTGGGACGGGCAGGCCGACTGCGTCTTGGCCAGCGCCGATTCGGTGACGGCGCTGCACACTCGCTTGCCGGGGCGCCTGGCCTGGCACATCAATCCGTGGCGCCTGCTCGTTGGTGCGGTGGATTTGCGGGTCAGCGATGACGCAGTGTTGGATGCGCCGCTGATCATGCGCTTTGAAGGCCGTGCCAGCGGGACGATCGAATCGGGCCTCATGCGCCTGCCCGCGGCCGCCCTGGCGGGTCTGGGTGCCCCCTGGAATACCATTCGCCCGGGTGGCGCGCTGGTCCTGGAGTGGGATACCTTGCACTTGAGCGACCGCGCGCTGCACGGCGCCCTGCGGCTGCAGTGGCTGGAAGCCTCGAGCAGTCTGACACCCGTGGCGCCTTTTGGTAGTTACCGCCTGCAGGCCGACGGCATTTTCGACGGCGCACGGCTGGTGCTGGAAACACTGTCCGGCCCCATGGAACTCATGGGCAATGGCACAATCGCGCAGAACCTGCAGTTGCACTTTCAAGGAAGGGCGCGCGTACGCGCCGGAACCGATGAGGCCATTGCCACGCAGTTGTCGGGTCTGGTGTCCCTGCTTGGCCGAAGCGACGGCACGGGGGCAATCTTGAGCTTCGGAACTTGACATGAAGATGAGGACCGGTTTTGGCATTCGGGACGGCGCACGCGTGCTGGCCGCCGCGGCCGCTGCATTGCTGTGCGGTCTTGCCCTGGCTGGCCCGGCCGCGGATCCGGGCGCTGCTGCCTCCGCCAACGCCGGCAAAGGCCTGGAAGACCAGGTCACGCTCAATTTCGTCAATGCCGACGTCGAGGCCGTGGTGCGCGCAATCGGCCAGTACACGGGGCGCACCTTTGTCATCGACCCGCGCGTGAAGGGCACGATGACGCTGGTGACCGAGCACCCGGTTACCCGGCGCCAGGCGTACGAGGAATTGCTCTCGGCCCTGCGGCTGCAGGGGTTCACGCTGGTCGAGTCGCCCGACGCCGGGGGCGTGGCCCGCGTTCTACTCGAGGCGGATGCCAAGCTCCAGGGCGGACGTGTGCTGGCGCCAAGCTCGGCACCAGTGCGCGGCGACCAGGTCATAACCCAAGTTTTTCGCCTGCAGTATGAATCGGCGAGCAACCTCGTGCCCGTGCTGCGGCCGCTGATCGCGCCCAACAACACGATCGCCGCATACGCCGCGAACAACACGCTGGTCATCACCGATTACGCCGATAACCTGCGGCGCCTGGCGCGCATCATCGAGGCCATCGATTCTCCGGCAAACTCCGACGTGGAAGTGTTGCCAATGAAGTTTGCCTTGGCCAGCGACGTAGCGGGGATCATCAACCGGGTTTTGGATGAGGGCGCGCGTGCCTCCGGTCAGGGAGTGGACGCGGGTCAGCGCGTGCTGGTGCAGGCCGAGCCACGCAGCAACAGCCTGATTCTGCGGGCCGCAAGCCGCGCGCGCCTGGATCAGGCCAAGGCACTGATCGAGCATTTTGACCAGCCCAGCACGGTTCCTGGCAACATCAACGTCATCTACTTGCGCAATGCCCAGGCCATCAGGCTTGCACCACTGCTGCGCGCGGTACTCGCTTCGGATCCCAACTTCGTTGCCCAGCCCGGAGGCACGACCGGGCTGTCTCCAGGAGCCGGCAACGGCGGCGGATCGGGACTCACGGGTATGAGCGGCAATACCAACGCGCTGGGCTCCAGCAACGGATCCATCGGCGCCAATAGCCCGACGGTATCGGCAAGCAGCGCGCCGGGCGGCTCGCCGTCGGCGGGCGGCGGCACCGATCGCAGCGGCCTGGCCGGAATGATCCAGGCCGACCCCGCGACCAACGCCCTGATCGTCTCCGCGCCCGATCCGCTGTACCGCAATATCCGCAACATCGTCGACCAGCTGGACGTGCGTCCGGCCCAGGTGATGATCGAGACGCTGGTCGCGGAAATCACCGGGGACACGGCTGCCGAATTCGGCGTGCAATGGCAATCCCTGACCGGACTGAACAACAACAGCCCCTCGGTGGTGGGTGGCACCAATTTCGGTAGCTCGAGCCAGAACATCATCAGCGGCGCCCAAAGTCTGGCCTCGTTGGGTGCGGGACTGAATATCGGCGTGGTCAACGGCTCGATCACGATCCCCGGAATCGGTTCCGTGACCAACATCGGCGTGCTCGCGCGGGCCCTGGAAACCACAACCAAGGCCAACATCCTGTCGCGACCCAACATCCAGACCCTGGACAACGAGGAGGGGAAGTTCCTCGTCGGTCAGAATGTCCCTTTTGTGACGGGCTCCTATTCATCGACCACTTCGACCTCGACGGTGAGTCCCTTCCAGACCTTCGAGCGCCATGATGTCGGCCTGCAATTGCGCGTCAAGCCGCAGATTTCCGAAGGCGGGTCCGTGCGTCTGGCCATCTACATTGAGGATTCCTCGGTCTCCTCGGGGACGAGTGGAACCGATCTGGTGCTCAACAAGCGCAGCTTTGAGACCAGCGTAATCGTCCAGGACGGTAATTTTGTTGTCATCAGCGGCATGATCCAGGATCAGGTCAACGAGAACCAGTACAAGGTGCCCCTGCTGGCCGACATCCCGCTGCTGGGTCACCTGTTTCGCTACGACACGCGCGAGCATGTCAAGACGCAGACGATGGTCTTCCTGCGTCCTGTGGTCATCCGCGACGAGGCCGCTTCGCGCGCAGTGACGCTGGACCGCTACGATTACATCCGCAATGAACTAAATGCCGCCGCACCGGCCTGGAACCCGGTCCTGCAAAACATGGCCGTGCAGCCCATGCCGCCCCTGCCACCCGCGCCGGCCCCTGTACCGGCCGCGGGTACGTCGCCCGAACCGGCCAAGCCATGACCAGCGCGCAGCAATACGTTCCGTACGCATTTGCGCGCGACAACTCGGTATTGCTGCGGCCGCATGGCGAGCGCGACGCGGAAGTCTGGATCAGCGAGGCTACCGGCCTGGAGGCGCTGCAGGAAGTGCTGCGGGCCTTCCCCGGGCACGTGCGACCCAGCCTGGTGGATGCGCAGGTCCTGGCCGACGCCATAGCGCAAACCTATTCGCGCTCGGAGGATTCGGCGCAACAGGTGGTGGGCGATATCGAAGGCGAGATCGATATCACCCGCATGATGCAGGAAGTTCCCGACATCGAGGATCTGCTCGAGACCGAGGACGACGCGCCCATCATCCGCATGATGAACGCCTTGCTCACGCACGCCGCGCGCGATGGCGCCTCCGACATCCACCTGGAGGCCTTCGAGCAGCATTCGCTGGTGCGCTTTCGCGTCGACGGCACTTTGCGCGACATCGTGCGCCCCAAACGCGCGTTGCACGCGGCGCTGGTCTCGCGCATCAAGATCATGGCCGCAATGGACATCGCGGAAAAGCGCCTGCCCCAGGATGGCCGCATCACACTGCGGGTCGGTGGCCGCGCGATCGACGTGCGCGTCTCCACGCTGCCCACCGGACACGGCGAGCGCGTCGTTCTGCGGCTGCTGGAAAAGGACCTGACACGCATCGACCTTACCAACCTGGGAATGTCCGGACCGACCCTGGCGACCTTTGACCGCCTGTTTCACCAGCCCCATGGAATCTTGCTGGTGACCGGTCCCACCGGTTCCGGCAAATCGACCACGCTGTACGCCGCGATCCGCCGGCTCGACCACGCTACCGCCAACATCATGACGGTGGAGGATCCCATCGAATATGAGCTGCCCGGCGTGGGGCAGACCCAGGTCAATCCGAAGATCGACATGACCTTTGCCCGCGCCCTGCGTTCCATCCTGCGGCAGGACCCGGATGTGATCATGATCGGCGAAATCCGCGACCTGGAAACTGCGCAGATCGCCGTGCAGGCCTCACTGACGGGCCATCTCGTGCTGGCAACGCTGCACACCAATGATGCCGCCACAGCGTGCACGCGCCTGATCGACATGGGAATCGAACCCTTCCTGCTGTCCTCCTCCCTGCTGGGCGTATTGGCCCAAAGGCTTGTGCGCAAGTTGTGCCCGCATTGCAAGAAGCCCGACGCCAGCGGGCGCGGGTACGTTCCCGTTGGCTGCGCGCAATGCAGCCATAGCGGCTACATCGGACGCACGGGCATTTACGAGCTCCTGCCCGTGGATGACTCCATCCGCGGCCTGATTCACGGCGCGGCCAATGATCAGCAGATCCGGCGCGCCGCCGAGGCGGCGGGCATGCTGCCATTGCGCGCCGACGCAATGCGCTGGTACACCGCAGGGGTCACGTCGCAGGAAGAGATCCTGCGCGTCACCCGCGACTGACGCGTGCCCCGCCTGCGCCGGCCGCAGCCACGCTGCGCATGACCGCCTTTCGTTACTCTGCTGCCGACGATGCCGGCCGCGACCAGGTGGGCGTGCTGGAGGCCGACAGCGCCCGGCTGGCGCGCCAGATGTTGCGCAATCAGGGCCTGGTCCCGATCACGATTGAACCGGTGGAGACCGACGCTGCGCGGCGCGCCCCCGGCACGCAACGTGGGCGGCGCCTTTCGCAGACCGAATTGGCCGTGCTGACGCGCCAGTTTGCCAGCCTGCTGGCGGCGGCAATGCCGATCGCCGACGCCCTCACGGTTCTGGTGGAGCAAAGCGAGCACCAGGCGACCCGCGAAATGATGGCCGCCATCCGCACCGAAGTGCGCGGTGGCATGTCTTTGTCCAACGCCCTGGCGCGCCATCCGCGCCAATTCCCGGCGATCTATCGGGCCATCATCGCGGCCGGCGAGGAATCGGGCAAGCTCGGCTCGGTCCTGGGCAGTCTGGCCGATTTCATCGAAGATCGTGCGCGTTTGCAGCAAAAGATCGTGCTCGCCTTTGTGTATCCGGCGATCCTAACCGGCGTTTCCCTGGTGGTCGTGCTGTTCCTGCTTACCTATGTCGTTCCCCAGGTAGTTCAGGTGTTCGCCCAGACCAAGCAGGCACTGCCGATCATCACGCAGATCATGATCGGTCTCTCCGGCATGCTGCGCCGGTACGGCGTTTTCTTGTTGCTGGCCATCGCGGCGGCGACCTGGTTCGCGCGGCGCGCCCTGCGCGTGGAAGGGGTGCGGCTGCAATGGCACCGGCGCATCCTGCGCCTGCCCGTCGTGGGCACGCTCGCCCGCGCCATCAATACCGCGCGCTTTGCCAGCACCTTGTCAATCCTGGTTGGTTCCGGAGTGCCCATGCTGCGTGCGCTGCAAGCGGCTGGGGAGACCGTCACCAATCTCGCTTTGCGTGCGCGCGTTATCGACGCTGCGCTGCGGGTGCGCGAAGGCGCGTCCCTGGCCCGCGCCTTGCGAGCCGAGGACGGCGAGCGCGGCGCGCCATCCCGCCTGCGCATGTTTCCACCGGTATTGATCCACCTGATCAACTCCGGCGAAGCGACCGGCAAGCTGCCCGAAATGCTCGCGCGTGCGGCGGAGATGCACGCGCGCGAGGCCGAGCGCAGGGCCATGCTGCTCACTTCCCTCCTGGAACCGGCTCTCATCCTGGCCATGGGCCTGGTCGTTCTGACGATCGTCCTGGCCGTCCTGATGCCCATCATCGAAATCAACCAGCTGGCCCGCTGACGCCGCACTGCGTCAAATTGGGCAGAGTATCCTGCGGGCACGAGACGGACGCAGGCGCGACCGGCGCTGGCGCAAGGGTCACCGCTAATGAACGCTCCTCTACGCGACGCCCCCGGGCGGTCGCTGGCACAAGCCTCGCTCGACGACAAGTGGACGGTGGAGCGCGGGCGCGTCTACCTGAACGGCACACAAGCGCTCGTCCGCCTGCTGATGCTGCAGCGCCAGCGCGATGCTTTGGCCGGCCATAACACCGCGGGGTTTCTCAGCGGCTACCGTGGATCACCCCTGGGCGGCGTTGATCAAACCGCGTGGCGTGCCAAGTCCCACCTCGACGGCCACCACATTCACTTCACGCCCGGCGTTAACGAGGACTTGGCGGCGACCGCGGTTTGGGGTTCGCAACAGGTGAATATGTTTGCCGGGGCCCGCTACGACGGGGTCTTTGGAATGTGGTACGGCAAGGGCCCAGGGGCCGACCGCTGTGGCGACGTGTTCAAGCACGCCAATGCGGCGGGGACGAGTCCGCTTGGCGGCGTCGTGGTCGCCTGCGGCGACGACCATGGCGCCAAGAGCTCGACCCTGCCGCACCAGTCGGATCACCTGCTCAAGGCCTGCATGATCCCGGTGTTGTTCCCGGCGTCGGTCCAGGAGTACCTGGACCTCGGCTTGCATGCCTACGCCATGAGCCGCTACGCAGGCGTCTGGGTCGGCCTCAAATGCGTTACCGAACTCGTGGAAGCGGCCGCGTCGGTGATCGTCGACCCCGAGCATGTGCAGACGCGCCTGCCACAGGACTTTCGCATGCCGGCAGGCGGGCTCAATATCCGCTGGCCCGACACCCCTCTGGAAATGGAAGCGCGCCTGCTCGATTACAAGTTGTATGCAGCGCTGGCCTACTGCCGCACCAACGGACTCAACGCCACGGTGATCGATGCGCCCAACGCTCGCTTTGGCATCGTCGCCAGCGGCAAGGCGTACCTGGACACCCGCCAGGCACTGGCAGACCTGGGGCTGGACGAGGCGGCCTGCCGCGCGGTCGGCATCCGCGTATTCAAATGCGCGATGGTCTGGCCCCTGGAGGCACACGCGATCAGCCGGTTCGCCGAGGGCCTGACCGAAATCCTGGTCATCGAGGAAAAGCGCCAGGTCATCGAGTACCAACTGAAGGAGGAACTGTTCCAGTGGATCGGCACGGGCAAGCGCGTGCCGCGGGTCATCGGCAAGTTCGATGAAAAAGACGGCGGCGAATGGGCTGTACCGCAGGGCAATTGGATCCTGCCGGCGCATTACGAGTTCTCCCCGGCTATCGTGGCCAAGGCCATTGCCGCGCGCATCGGCAAACTTGACCTGCCGACCGATGTGCGCGCGCGCATCGACGCGCGCATCGGCCTCATCGATGCCAAGGAACGCGCCCTCGCCAAGCCGCGTGTGGTTACCGAGCGCGTGCCATACTTTTGCTCGGGCTGCCCGCATAACACCTCGACACGCGTGCCTGAGGGTTCGCGCGCGGTCGCCGGCATCGGCTGCCATTACATGGTCACGTGGATGGACCGCAACACCTCGACCTTTGCCCAGATGGGCGGCGAGGGCGTTGCCTGGCTGGGACAGTCACCCTTCACCAGCGAGCGCCACATATTCGCCAACCTGGGGGACGGAACGTATTTTCACTCCGGAATCCTGGCGGTGCGCGCGGCGGTGGCGGCGCGGGTTCCCATCACGTACAAGATCCTGTTCAACGACGCAGTGGCGATGACCGGCGGGCAGCCGGTCGATGGCACCCTCACTGTCCCCCAGGTCACGCGGCAACTGGCGGCCGAGGGCGTGCAGCGCATCGTCGTGCTGACCCAGGACACCAACAAATACGCACCAGCCGATCCTTTTGCCCCTGGGGTGCGTGTCGCCCCGCGCGAAGAGCTCGATGCGGTGCAACGCGAGTTGCGCGAATTCGACGGTGTGTCGGCGCTGGTGTATGACCAGACCTGCGCGGCCGAGCTGCGCCGGCGCCGCAAGCGCGGAAAGCTGGTCGATCCGCCGCGCCGGGTGGTCATCAACGAGTTGCTTTGCGAAGGCTGCGGCGATTGCAGCGTCGCCTCCAACTGCCTGTCCGTGGAGCCCGTGGATACCGAGTTCGGGCGCAAGCGCCGTATCAACCAATCCAGTTGCAATAAAGATTTTTCCTGTGTGCAAGGGTTTTGCCCGAGTTTTGTCACCGTCGAAGGGGGACAGCTGCACCAGCCCGGTCGACGTGCCGCGCAGCCGCCGGATGTGCCCACGCCCGTCGCGACCGAGCCGCGCGCGGACAAAAGCTATGGAATCATCGTCGCCGGAATCGGTGGAACCGGCGTGGTCACCATTGGCCAGTTGCTGGGAATGGCCGCACATCTGGAAGGCCGCGGGATATCGGTCCTGGACATGGCGGGGCTGGCACAAAAGGGTGGTGCCGTCACCTCGCACGTCCAGATCGCCCGATCGCCGGCCGACCTGTTCGCAACGCGCATCGCAATGGGGGAGGCCGACCTGCTGCTGGGCTGCGATCTGGTCGTGAGTGCGGCCGCTGACGTACTGGGCAAATGCCAGCGGGGACGGACGCGCGCCCTGCTCAACAGCGCGCAAGCGCCCACCGCGGCGTTCCTGCGCAATCGTGATTGGTCCTTTCCCGCCGCGAGCTTGCTGGATCAGGTGCGCGAGGCCCTGGCCGAGGAGGCGCACTGCGCCCTGATCAATGCCGACACCATCGCCAGCGAACTTCTAGGCGACAGCGTGTACGCCAATCCGCTGATCCTGGGCGCGGCCTGGCAGAAGGGCTGGATTCCCCTGCGCTACGAAAGTTTGCTGCGCGCCATCGAGCTCAACGGCGTTGCGGTCGACGAGAACAAGCGCGCCTTCGAATGGGGGCGGGCGGCGGCGCACGACCCGCAGGGCGTACGCGCCGCGCTCGCGGCCACGGGCGCCGCGCGCCCCGTAACCCCGGAGGGCGCAACCACGCTTGCGCAGATCGTCGCGGTGCGGGTCCGTTACCTAACCGCGTACCAGGATGCCCGCCTCGCATTGCGGTATCAGGACCTGGTCGGACGTGTGCGTGCGGCCCAGGAGCGCATCGGTGCGACCGATGACGCGCTGGCGATCGCGGTGGCCCGTACGTACTTTCGTCTCCTGGCAGTAAAGGACGAATATGAAGTCGCGCGCCTGCACCGCAATCCGGATTTTCTTGCCGGGATCCGGGCGGCGTTTGACGGGCCGTACCGCCTGCACTACCACCTTGCTCCACCCTTGCTGGCACCGCGTGAGGCGCGCACCGGCCATCCTCGCAAGATCCGCTTTGGCCCGTGGATCGAGCCGGTGTTTGGCGTGCTGGCGCGGCTGAAATTCCTGCGCGGCACGCCCATGGACCCCTTCGGGCGCACGCCAGAGCGGTCCCTGGAGCGCGCCTTGCGGCTGGAGTACGAAGCGCTCATCGAAGAATTGCTGGTGGCGCTGAACACCGAGAATCTTGCCGCGGCTGTGCGCTTGGCTCAATTGCACCAGGAGATTCGCGGCTTCGGACATGTCAAGATGGAAAGCGCCAAGCGTGTCGCGGCCGACCTGGCCCGCCTGCGCGCGCAATGGGCTGGACAGGCGCAGGCCGCTGCTAGCGCGCGCTGACCGGAAACGCCACCTCCTGCAACACCGAGTCGATCACCGATTGGTTGCGATCGAGCATGCGGATGCGCACGGGCAGACCACGCACCGCCAGGCTCAGCCAGATATCCATTGCTTCGTGGGCGTTGCCGACCGTGCGCTGCGCGGACAAATGCACGGCTCGCTCCGCACCCAGGGCGGTGTCGATCGTGTCTTCGCCCGCAGAGTGCAGCTGCCATGGGTCGACATCGCGCGGGCCGATGAGCGCAATGTCAACAGTGGCTCCAGAGGCAAAACGCCCGGGCTGGCAAAGGTACGCCCGCGCCAGCGAGAACTGCAGGCTCAAGCGGTCCTGGGCGCCCCGATCTGGGGCGGCAACGGGCGGCGCAAGGCCGAACCGGATGTGCCCGGCGGCCCAATCCAGGTCCACCGTCTCGGACGCATGAAAGGGCCGCTTCTCTTGATAATGCTGCGGAAGCAAGGCCCCGGCGGCCCCGATCTGACCGGTGGAATGCTGATCAAATTCGATCGCCTCCAGGGACTTGGTGTGCAGAGTTGCCTCATAGCGGCCCGCCTGCGTGCGCCAGCTCGTGATGGTGCGTCCGCGCAGGGTGATGGGAAAACCCGCCAGGCGCACGTTGGCCACGGTTGCGTACACGAGATCAGCAATCGGCGGGAATGTCGTCGCCGGCGCATTGCCGGGGTCGGCGCAATCCAGGGCGCCGGCATGCGCCGCTAGCTGCGCTGCCCCGGCGGGCATCGGCCCCCAAAGCAGTGCCATCAGCGCAACAAATGTGGCCGCGCTCCCACCGCGCCTGCCGCCGGGCGATCGCGCCGTCTTCGGCGCGGGCTCTACGCAGATCAAAGTTGATCCTCCAGTTTTTCGGTCACAGGTGCACGGTGTCACCAAAGCCACGGCGCTCAAATAATTGGCAAGTGGAAAATATGTCGTCTGCGATAAGATAGTCTGGCACAGCGCAAAGGAAGGTCGCATATGGCAGAGGCGCCGCCGCCCCCGGGCGGAATTCCGTTACCCGAGACCCTGGCGGGAAATTTCCAGGACGCGGCACGCTGGTTCACCCAGATGTGGTCGGGCAATCCGGACGCGGCGTCGCGGGCTGCAGCAACCGGCGTGCCCTCGATGATGATGCCCACGCTGGACGTCAAGGAACTTGATAAGCGCATCGCGGATATGCGTAGCGTGGAGAACTGGCTCAAGTTGAACCTGGGCCTTCTGCAGACGACCATTCAGGGTCTGGAGATGCAGCGCAATACCGTGCAGGCCTGGCAGCAATTTGGTGCGCAGGCCGCGGGCGCGGCGACGTCGGGCGGAGCCGGCGCCGGGACGGCGCCAAGCCCCGAAGCGGCGAACTTTCAACCGGCGCTTTGGTGGAACGCCCTGCAGCAGCAGTTCGCACAAATGGCCGCGAGTGCCGCAACCCAGGTGGAGCCACAATCGCCGGCAGCGGCCTCCAAGGCGGCGACCGGCAAGGTCCCGAAACCGCCCGCCGGCACCAAGGCCTAGTTTGACCAGGCACTAGCGCCGGCCTTAGCCATCGGCCCGCGTCTTGCGCCAGCGCGCAAGCGCTGGGCCAATTTCCGTCAGAAGGCGCAGGCGGGTGACGCCCTCCAGATTGCTGCGCTCAAGCGCTGAGCAGTCACCCCCAACCCACAGCGCCGAGTGTTCTGGAAGCTGCTCGCGCACGCCGGTGATGCCTTCCAAAACGCTGGCGGCATTGAGCGCGTTGCTGCAGGAGAGCGCGACAATGTCGGCCCTTTGAATGCGCGCCGCGCTCACAATATCGGGCACCGGGGTCTGCACCCCCAGAGAAATGCAGCGGCAGCCCTCGAGCGCAAAAAACGCCTCGGCCATCAAGAGCCCTATGCCATGGGGCTCGCGTGGCAGGGTCGTCAGCAGGACCAGCGGCGGATTGATGCCCGGTCGCGGAATTCCGCCGATGGCATTGCGCAAGATTCCCTGGATCGCTTCCGTATACAGGTGTTCCTCGAAGACCTTGAGGCCGCCGCGCGCCCAGGCCTCGCCCACGCGCGCGTTCAAGGGGGCCACGATGCCGGCAACAAAGCGGGCGAGCCCGAGACCCAACAGGGCTTGGGACAACTGGCGGCGCAACTCCTCGATGCGCTGCGTCTGGACCAGGCCCAGAAACATGCCAATATCAAGCCCAAGACGTGCGGCGTCGCCGTGTGCCGGTGGCGGCGCCATGGCAGCTGCCAGATCGCGCAGGCGCTCCAAGGGTTGTCCCAGGATTTTCCCGGGCCGGTAACCGCAATCGAGCAGGCGTCGCACCAGGCGCAGCTTTTCCACGTCGGCCGCGACGTATATGCGCTGGCCACCGCGATCGCGACTCGGTGCCGGAAAGCCGTAACGCCGTTCCCAGACGCGCAGGGTGTCCTTCGACAGCCCGGTATCTCGTTCGACGGCGGCGATATTCAACGAGTTGCTGTCCCGCGCCACGAATGCTCCCGTCCGGCTAGGCTGGGCCATTGTAATGTCGCGGATTTTTACGGGCCGCGGTGATCGGGCTTGCGGGCAAATTCCGATTAAAATGCTCGGACTAACGATCGCCCGGACGCTCGCCGCCCGGTATGCCCCACCTGACCGGCGAACTGAATGGCCGGCGCCATGCCCACGCATGAATCGCGGAAAAATTTCCATGAATGCACCCGATCACGTCCCTCTTCCAGACGTTCAATCCTCCGTCGACCCGCGCAATATCGCCATATCCCGGGTGGGCGTGAAATCGCTGCGCCACCCCATCGCGGTGCAAACGGCCAGTGGCGTGGTTGCGACCGTGGCAACCGTCGACATGTACGTCGCATTGCCGGGGGATCGCAAAGGCACGCACATGTCGCGTTTCGTCGAAGTCCTGCGCCACCACGCCGAGGCGATCTCGAGCGCAGCCTTGCCCGGACTGCTGCGGGAAATGGTCGAGCATCTGGACGCCAATGCGGGCGAGATCGAAATCCGCTTTCCCCTGTTCCTCACCAAGAGCGCCCCCGTTTCCGGCGTGCAAAGCCTGATGGACTACGACGTGACCTTGCACGGATCAATACACGATGGAACCGCGCAGGTGCGCCAACAGGTCGTGGTACCGGTTACCAGCCTTTGCCCGTGCAGCAAAAACGTATCCGCGTACGGCGCGCACAACCAACGTGCCCACATCACCATCGACCTGGAGTTGCGTGCGCCGATGTCCCTGGAGGAGCAGGTGCGCATCGCCGAGGAGGCCGCGTCCTGCGAGGTGTGGTCGGTGCTCAAGCGCGCCGACGAAAAATTCGTGACGGAACGCGCCTACGACAATCCCAAATTCGTCGAAGACACCGTGCGCGACATCGCCCTGGTCCTGCAGCGAGATGCGCGCGTATTGCGCTACCAGCTTGCCGCGGAGAACTTCGAGGCCATCCACAACCATTCGGCCTACGCAAGCATCGCGCACGACAAACGCGGCACCCGATAGGCCGGGAGGCGCATTGCTCCAACCGGCACACGTTCCTTTGATCGGCACGACGCGCGGCGGGCGGGTCGAGTGCGTACACCACGGATCGGTGGTCATCGTCGACGGCGCGGGTGCGCCGGTCGCCGGCGCTGGTGATCTGGACGCCCTGCACTTCACCCGCTCCACGCTCAAACCTTTGCAGGCCCTGCCATTTGTCGAAGACGGCGGCCTTGGGCACTTTGGGTTCGGTTCCCAGGAACTGGCGTTGCTGTGTGCCAGCCACAATGGCGAGACGGTGCACATCGCCCTCGCCCAGTCGATCCTGGATGCGGCGGGCGCCCGGGAATCCGACCTGCAATGCGGCGCGCATCCTCCGCGGTATTTCGCCGCTACCGGCAAGCCCTGTCCCCCGCACGTGCACGCCACTGCGCTGCACCACAATTGCTCGGGCAAGCACAGCGGTTTCCTCGCCTACTGCCGCCTGCACGGCCATCGACTGCGAGACTATCTGGACCCGGCCTCGCCTTTGCAGACGCGGATCCGCAACACGGTGCAGCGCTACGCGCCCGGCGAGCCGGTGGTGATGGGCATCGACGGCTGCAATGCGCCCAATTTCGCGCTGCCCTTGCGGCGCATCGCCCAAGCCTATTGGCGTATCGCCTGCGACGACGATCCGGCGCAGCGGGCGCTCTTTTATGCGATGACGCGCCACCCGGATTTGGTGTCCGGAACAGCGCGCACCGACCTGGCGCTCATGCAAACGGGGCGTGGTGATTGGGTCAGCAAGATCGGCGCCGACGGACTGCAGGCCCTTGGCGTGCGCTCACGCGGTCTGGGCATCGTGGTACGCATCGCCGGTGGCGACACGAACGCGCTGCATGTTGCAACCGTCGAGGTCCTGCACCAGATCGGCCTGCTGGATACTCCCGACGCAAGTGCATTGGGCCCGCATTTTCGACCCGTAATCCGCAATGCCCGCGGCGCCGAAACGGGCCGCTTCGTGCCTCTGTTCCGTCTACCGCGCCTGTGCGCATAGAGCGCCGGGCGCCGGACCGGGCAGCACCGTCCGGTAAACTCGGCACCTCCTTCGTCGCAGGAACTTTTCCTCCATGCTCGCCCAACAGCGGCAGGCGATCGCGGACCTGATCCGCGAGGCGCTCGTGAATCTGTGCGCCGACCCCCCGGCGGTCGAACTGCAGCGCCCCAAGATTGCCGCGCATGGCGATCTGTCCTGCACCATTGCGCTGGCCCTTGCGCGCCAGTTGGGACGCCCGGCGCGCGACATCGCCGGCGAGATCGCCAGCGTGTTGCGCAACAATCCCAAGGCCGCCGGCCGCGTCGAATCGATCGAGGTCGCCGGGCCGGGTTTTCTCAACCTGCGCTTGGCAACCGCCCTCCAGCAGGAAGTGCTGCCGATGATTTTGCGCGAGGGAAGCAATTTTGGCCGCGGCACGGAGGGCGCGGGCCGATCGATATTGATCGAATTCGTATCGGCCAATCCAACCGGCCCCCTGCACCTGGGACACGCGCGCCAGGCGGCCCTGGGCGACGCCCTGGCCAATGTGCTCGCGGCCCGCGGGTGGGCGGTGCAGCGCGAGTTTTATTACAACGACGCAGGGGTGCAAATCGACCAACTGGTCAGCTCGGTGCAGCTGCGCGCGCGCCAGTTGCAAGGCGCGGCCATCGAGCCGGACCAAATCGGCTACCAGGGCGAATACATCGTTGATATCGCGCGGGACTTCCTCGCCAAGGCAAGCGTGCGCGCCCGCGACGGCGCCGTGGTGACGGCCAGCGGTGATCCGCAGGACGCCGGCAACGTGCGCCGGTTTGCGGTGGCCAGCCTGCGGCATCAGCAGGACCTGGATCTGGACGGCATTGGCGTGCACTTCGACAATTTTTATCTCGAATCGTCCCTGTACGAGGACGGGCGCGTGGACGCGGCGGTGCAGGCGCTGGTTGCATCCGGGCTCACCTTTACCTCGGAGGGTGCCCTATGGTTGCGCACCACGGCAGCGCCCGGCGCGGGGGCGGATACCCCGGCCGATGACAAGGACCGGGTGGTACGCAAATCGGACGGAACCTATACCTATTTTGTGCCCGACGTGGCTTATCACCTGGCCAAATTCGAGCGCGGCTACGCGCGCGCCATCAACCTGCAGGGCTCCGACCACCACGGCACCGTCGCGCGCGTACGCGCGGGTTTGCAAATCATTGCGCGCACCCGGGGCCTGCCGATTCCACCGGGGTACCCCGAATACCTGCTGCACAAGATGGTTCGGGTCATCCGCGGCGGCGCGGAAGTGAAGATGTCCAAGCGCGCCGGCACATATGTGGCGCTGCGCGACCTGATCGACTGGGTGGGCCGCGATGCGACGCGATTTTTTCTCGTGTCACGCAAGTTCGATTCAGAGTTTTCCTTTGATCTGGACGTGGCTTTGTCGCACTCAGAGGACAATCCCGTGTACTACGTGCAGTACGCGCACGCACGCATTTGCTCGGTGCTGGCGCAGGCGGCGGAAAAGACCGGCACCTTGCTCGACGAGGTCAGCGCCCGCGCCATTGACCCTGCACCGCTGGTGACGCCGCGCGAGCTGGCGCTGCTGGCGCGTCTGGCCGAATTTCCGGATACTTTGCAGGATGCAGCAAGCGAGTTGGCGCCCCATCTGGTAGCTTTTTACCTCAAGGACCTCGCGGCGGACCTGCACGCCTTTTATAACGCGGAGCGAATCTTGGTTGATGACCCTCATCTGCGCGACGCGCGGCTGGCTTTGCTGTTGGCCACGCGCCAGGTCTTGCGCAACGGCCTGCGCCTGATCGGTGTTGCGGCACCCGAGCGCATGTGAATATCACTCTCTCATGAGCTTCACGCGCCCCCCCATCAGCCTGTTCGGCTATCTCGCCGGCCTGGTAAGCGGACTTTTCCTGGCCGCCGTGACGGCGCTCTACCTCACGCACGCCCCGGTTCCGTTCGTCAACAAAGTGCAGCAATCCACGGAAAACGTGACGCCCGAGCCCGGGGACCCGAACCGTTCCTTGTTTTCGCCACAAATTCCGACGGCCGCACCCGATGCGGCGAGCGCGCATCCTTCCGCACCGGTGGCGCAACCCGTGACGCCGTCCTTTGCCAACAGCCCCGCAGCCAAGTTGGCCGAAACCCTTCCCAAGGCGGCCGGCACCGGGGCGGGCGACGCCGCCGGCGATGCCGGTGCACGTCTCATGCTGCAGGTGGGCGCGTTCCAGAACGCCGACGACGCCGATGCCGTGCGCGCGCGCCTGGCCCTGCTGGGCCTCGATGGGAAAGTGTCGGCCACGCAAAACCCCGAGGGGACGACCTTGTACCGGGTCCGGCTCGGGCCGTACGGACAACTGGATGACCTGAACGGAATCCGCCGCACCTTGTCTGAGAATGGCATGGAGCCGCAGGTGGTCCATGTCCGATGAGTCCGTCCGGCGAAATTGGCCGGGCGCCAACCGCAGGAAACCGTCAGCTCAACCCACGAGGATTGCCATGTCACGTTTGTTTCGCCGGCGCGAACTGCTGATCGCTGCCATTGCCAGCCCGGCCTTGCTGGCCAGTCGTTCCGTTCTGGCCCAGGTTTCCGGAGCCCCTGTGGAAGGCTCGGACTACCTGGTTCTGGCCAACCCCCAGCCCACGGACTCGCCAGGGCAAATCGAAGTGCTCGACTTCTTCTGGTACGGCTGCCCGCACTGCTACGCCTTCTTGCCGGACCTGGAGCGCTGGCACAAGCGCCAGCCGAGCGATGTCGCCTACAAGCACGTGCCGGTGAGTTTTGACGCCAGTCGCGACCCGCATTCGAAGATCTTTTTCGCGCTGCAGATCCTGGGTCGCGTCGAGGATATGCACACCAAGGTCTTCGACGCCTATCACCGCCAGCATATGCGCCTGCTCGATCGGGACGAGATCGCCGATTTCATGGCCGCCAATGGCATTGCCCGTGACAAGTGGCTGGCGGCCTATGATTCGTTTTCCGTAGCTGGCGCAGTCAACCGCGCGCGCATGACCATGCAGGCCTACATGATCGATGGCACGCCTACACTGGCCGTCGACGGGCGCTTCCTGACCTCGCCGACCATCGTGCGCAGCCACACCAATGCCGGCACCCTGGCCGTCACCGACTACCTTGTGGATCGGGTCCGCGTCGAGCGCAAACGCGCAAAGAAGTAACGACGTGACCCACGGTCCCTCCGGCGCTTGCGCCAAGCGCCCGGGACCGGAACCGGCGGCAGGATTGGCCGCCGCAGCTACTGCGCAGGGCCCTTGCGGCGCGTCTCCACGATCACGCCACTATCCTTGAGCTGGGCGATTTCCTGGGGTGTGAAGCCGCAATCGCGCAGCACCGCGTCGGTGTCCTGGGCAAATCGCGGGGGCGCATGACGCATCTGTGCGGGTGTTCGCGAAAACTTTATCGGCGTTCCCACGGAGCGGATTTCATCGGTTTGGACCACCATCGCGCGCGCCTGCGCGTGCCCGGACGCAAGCGCCTCATCGATCGGCAGCACCATGCCCGCGGGTACGCCGGCGCGCAGCAGCGTATCGGCAAGAACGGGCCCGTCGGCCTCGCAGAACGCGGCCGTCAGCTCGGCGCGCAACTCTTCCCGGTGGGCCAGGCGATCCGCGTTGCTGGAAAAACGGGCATCATCGGCCATGTGCGGCCGGCCCAACTTTTCCACGAGAATACGAAACTGGCGGTCATTGCCGATGGCGATGAAAATATCGCCACGCGCGGTGCTCCACTTGTCGTAGGGCGCAACATTGGGATGGGCATTACCTAGCGGCGCCGGCCGCCGGCCGCTGAGCAGGTAATTGGCCGCCTGCGGATGCAACAAGGCCGTGGCGCAGTCGTACAGCGTCATGTCGATGAACTGGCCTTGGCCACTGCGGCTGCGCTCCTGCAGGGCCATGAGGATGGCGATGGCCGAGTACAAGCCGGTGGCCAGATCCACCATCGGCGTGCCCATGCGCACCCCGGTCGTGCCCAATTCGCCATTGATGCTCATCAGGCCACTTATGGCTTGGACGACCGCGTCGTACCCCGGCAGTCCACCCAGCGGGCCCTGGGCGCCAAAACCCGATACGCGGCAATGGATCAGTCGGGCAAAGCGCGGGGCCAGGTCCTTCTCATAGCCCAGGTCCCATTTCTCCAGGGTCCCAGTTTTGAAGTTTTCTACCAGTACGTCGGCGTTCTCGAGCAGGCGCAACAGCACCGCGCGGCCCGCGGGCGCGCCAATATCCAGGGCAATCGCCCGCTTGTTTCGGTTGGTGCCCAGGTAATAACTCGCGTCCTTGCTGCCATCGGAGCGTTGCGCGAAGGGCGGACCCCACGCGCGCGTGTCATCGCCTTGCGGCGGCTCGACCTTGATCACGTCGGCGCCGTGATCGGCGAGGATCATCGTGCAGTATGGTCCCCCGAGCACGCGCGACAAATCCACAACCTTGAGCCCTCGCAGCGCGCCGGCCGCGGCACCCACCTGCGGATTCACCATTGTTTCCCCAGAGTTTCCCAATTCATCACGGATCTCAACTTGCATCAGACCTGCGCTGCGCGCAGCCGGTCAAACCCCCCTTGCAGATCGCCGATCAGGTCATCGGCGTCCTCCAGGCCGGCCGAAATTCGCAGGAGGCAATCCGTCGGGGGCGCCGAAGACACGCTGCGCTCTACATGCGCTGGCAATACCAGGCTCTCGAACCCGCCCCAGGAATAGCCCAGCCCAAAAAGGCGCATTCCGTCAATCAGGGCATGAAATGCCCCTTGGGAGACCTGCGGCGCAAAGGCGACGCCAAAAAGGCCAGTGGCGCCACAAAAATCGCGCTTCCACAATTCGTATCCCGGATCCTGTGGCAGGGCCGGGTACAGGACCCGCTCCACTTCGGGCTGCGCCAGCAGCCAATCAATGAGTGCTTCCGCGGTCCGCCGGTTCCGCTCCAGGCGCGCCTGCAGCGTGCGCAGGCCGCGCAATGCCAGCCAGCAATCATCCGGGCTTGCCGCCAGACCGAGCGCGCGCACCATGGACTGGATGGCTGGCGCGTGCTGCTCGGTGCTGGTGATTGTGCCCAGCAGCAGGTCGGCGTGCCCGCCGATGTACTTGGTGACTGCATGGACCACGATGTCCACGCCGTGGGCCAGCGGCTGGAAGAACAGTGGCGTCGCCCAGGTATTGTCGATGATGGTAACGGCCCCGTGACGCCGTGCAATCTGCGCCAGCAGCGGCACATCCTGGATTTCGAAAGTAAAGGATCCGGGCGATTCGAGAAACAGTACGCGGGTGTTCGGGCGGAACAGCTCCTCGATGGGTGCGCCAAGGCAAGGATCGTAGAACGTGCTCTGCACGCCAAAGCGCGGCAGGACGCGGCGGCAAAAATTGCGCGTCGGACCATACGCCGAATCCGTGACGAGGACGTGGTCACCCTCGCGAACGAAAGCCAGGATCGCGCTTGTGCAAGCGCTCAATCCCGAAGGCACAGCCCAGCTGCGCCACCCCGCCTCGAGGGAGGTGAGCGCATCCAGGAAGGCCTGGTGTGTCGGCGTCCCGTAGCGGCCATAGTTCACCGGACCGCTATCGTCCCCGGCGGCCGAGCGCTGGACGCGCTGGCGCAGGTCCGCGACGCTGTCGTGCAGCACGGTCGAGCCGCGTACCAGCGGCGGGTTGACGAAGCGCGCTGCCTCGGGCGGGTCGCGCCCCAACGTAGTCAGACGGGTTGCCGGCTTCACGGTCGCGGTTGTGCCGGGCGGAGGCGCGAAGGATTTCCCACGGTCCGAGGATTGTAGCCCGGCTGCCGGAGGACCCGCGCATGGATCGGGCAGCCCGGAGCGCTGCGCTGCCTTGCGACGGACCCCGGATCGGCCGAAAGGCCGCAGAATAGCGGTCGACGAGCGGGCCGCATCCCCACGTCGGGAGCGGTGGGGCTTGCAGGGAGAGCGAAAATGCCGATGCAAGGTCTGGACTTTGAATTGGGCGCTGACGTCGATGCCTTGCGCGAGTCGGTACAGGCCTTCGCTCGCCGGGAGATCGCGCCGCGCGCTGCGCAAATCGACCAATCCGACCGGTTTCCCGCGGACTTGTGGCGCAAATTGGGCGCGCTGGGCGTGCTCGGGGTCACGGCCCCCGAGCGCTACGGCGGTGCCGGCATGGGATACCTCGCGCATATCGTCGCGATGGAGGAGATATCGCGCGCAAGCGCTGCCGTAGGCCTTTCGTACGGCGCGCATTCGAACCTTTGCGTCAATCAGATCTGCCGCAACGGAACGGAAGAACAGCGCCAGCGCTACCTGCCCAAACTCATTTCCGGCGAGTACGTCGGCGCACTCGCCATGAGCGAAGCCGGCGCCGGCTCCGATGTGGTCTCGATGCGTCTGCGCGCCGAGCAGCGTGGCGAAGAATTCGTGCTCAACGGCACCAAGATGTGGATTACCAATGGGCCCGATGCCGACGTGCTGGTGGTCTATGCCAAGACCGCGCCCGCGCTTGGCGCCAAAGGCATCAGCGCCTTCATTGTCGAACGGTCGATGCCCGGTTTTTCCGTGGCGCAAAAGCTCGACAAGCTCGGTATGCGCGGCTCGCAAACCGGCGAGCTGGTTTTTGACAACTGCGCGGTGCCCGCGGCGAATCTGCTGGGCCAGCACAACGGTGGCGTGCGCGTTCTGATGAGCGGCCTGGATTTTGAGCGCGCGGTTCTTGCCGCCGGGCCGCTGGGAATCATGCAGGCGTGCATGGACGTGGTTACTCCCTATATCCACGAGCGTAAGCAGTTTGACCAGCCGATCGGCGCATTCCAGTTGATCGAGGCCAAGATCGCCGACATGTACACCGGACTGTCTGCCTGCCGGGCGTACATCTACGCGGTGGGCCGCAGCCTGGACCGGCTATCCCACGCCCCGGACGGCGGCCACGCGCGCCATATCCGCAAAGACTGCGCCGGCGCGATCCTGGTCGCCGCCGAAAAGGCTACCTGGATGGCCGGGGAAACGATTCAGATCCTGGGCGGCAACGGCTACATCAATGAATACCCCGCCGGGCGTTTGTGGCGCGATGCCAAGCTCTACGAGATCGGCGCGGGCACCTCCGAGATCCGGCGCATGCTGATCGGACGCGAAATTTTCGATGAAACCCGCTGAGCCCGCCAGCGCAGCCTCGACGCCCGACAGCGCCCTCGAGAGCGGCCGTGTCCGCGGCTTCGACCACTCGATGCCTCAGCCGCGCGCCATCGCCCGGGCCATCCTGGAGGGATTTGACCTGCATTACCGTCGTTTTCGCTACGCCGCGCAGCTGGCCAAAGGGCGCTTCGAGCGTGGCGACTGGCTGGGCATGCGCGATTCGGCGCGCGACCGCATCGATTATTACGATCAGCGCGTGCTCGATGCCGTGGCGCGGATCGAACGCGAATTCGATCTGGCCTGCCTGGAAGAGGCGGATCGCGACCGCTTGTGGCAGGCCGTCAAACAGCAATTCATCTCGCTGCTGGCCGATCACCGGCAACCCGAGTGCGCCGAGACCTTCTTTAACTCGGTGTGCACGAAGCTACTGCACCGGATGTATTTCCAGAACAACTTCATCTTTGTGCGCCCGGGTGTTGCCACCGATTACATGGATTCGGATCCACCCTCGATCCGCAGCTATTACCCCGCCACGGAGGGGCTGCGCGCGACGCTGCGCCAAATTGTCATCGACCTGGGGCTGGCCGCTCCTTTTGTCGACGTCGAGCGGGACCTGCGCAGCATCTTGCGGGCGATCTGCCAGGCCCACCGCAACGGGGCGCCCAACGCGCTGCTGCGGCCGTTTCACGTTGATCCCGATTGCCAGATTCAGGTCCTATCCAACCTGTTCTTCCGCAACAAGGGCGCCTATTTGATCGGGCGTTTTGTCAACGGCACGCGGGTAACGCCCATCGCCGTTCCTTTTCTGCGCAACGAGCGCGGGCAAATCTACGTCGATACGATACTGTTCTCCGCGGACCTGATTGCGACCTTGTTTTCCTTTACGCGAGCGTACTTTCTTGTCGACATGGAGGCACCCTCGGCCTACGCCGATTTCGTCAAATCGATACTGCCCCACAAGCCCCTGAGCGAGCTCTACACCATGGTGGGCCTGCAAAAGCAGGGCAAGACCCTCTTTTACCGGGACTTCCTCCATCACCTGCGGCATTCCTCCGACCGCTTCGTGATCGCGCCAGGCATCAAGGGCCTGGTGATGACGGTATTCACCCTGCCCTCCTACCCCTACGTTTTCAAGATCATCAAGGATGTCATCGCGCGGCCCAAGGAAACGGACCGCAAGCAGGTCATGGAAAAATACCGCCTCGTGAAGCTGCACGATCGCGTAGGGCGGATGGCCGATACCTGGGAATATTCGGAAGTCACGCTGCCGCGCAAGCGCTTTGCGCCCGAACTGGTGCGTGAATTGTTGCAGTACTGCCCGAGCGTCGTTGAAGTCGACGAGCACTCGGTGTTGTTGCGCCACGTGTACATCGAGCGGCGCATGACGCCGCTGAACCTGTATCTGCAGCACGCGAGCGACGCGGAGGTCGAGCACGCGATCGGCGAGTACGGCAACGCGATCAAGGAGCTGGCCGCCGCGAACATATTCCCTGGGGATATGCTGTTCAAGAATTTCGGGGTGACGCGGCTCAACCGGGTCGTGTTCTATGACTACGACGAAATCGAATACATGGTCGATTGCCGCTTTCGTCGGATTCCGCCTGCGCCCAACGAGGAGGCGGAGATGTCGGGAGAGCCCTGGTACCACGTTGAGCCCGGGGACGTATTTCCGGAGCAATTCGAGCCATTTCTACTGGGGGACGCGCGGATCCGGGGCGCCTTCTTGCGCCAGCACGCGGACCTGCTCACCCCGGAGTTTTGGCAAACGCGCCAGGACCGGATCCGGGCTGGCATCATGGAAGATGTCTTTCCCTACCCTCAGGACCGGCGCTTCCATGCGCAAAATCGTGTCTGATTAGCCGCCATGGCCACTTGCCTGATATTGGGTGCCTCCCGCGGCATTGGCCGGGAACTGGCGCGCCAGTACGGCGCGCACGGCGATCGGGTCATCGCCACGTGTCGTGATGCAAAGGACGCGCCGGCGCTTCAACAGATTGGCGCCCGCGTTGTCGCCGCGGACGTTCTGGCGCCCGGCTGGGCCGCGGAGCTTGCCGCACAGCTCGCCGGCGAAACACTCAACGTGGTGATCCTGGCCGCCGGTGTATTGGGCCCGGAGGACGACGAACCGGCAGCGCCCACGGCCGAGGAATTTGACGCGGTCATGCGTACCAATGTTCTTGCCGCCATGCAGCTCATTCCGCTGCTGGCCGGGCAACTGGCGAGAACCCATTGCCGGCTGGTGGTGCTCTCCAGCCGCATGGGCTCGATCGGCCAGGCCACCGATGCGTCCCGCTGGCTGTACCGGGCCAGCAAGGCCGCCCTCAATAGCGCGCTCAAATCGGCCAGCATCGCGCTGGGACCCCGCGGCGTTGTTTGCATGAGTCTTCACCCGGGCTGGGTGCGCACGGACATGGGGGGCGCGTCGGCCGACCTATCCGTAGAAGAATCGGCAAGCGCGATCCGCCGCGTGATTGCTGCGTCCAACTCCTCGCACAATGGACGTTTTCTCAACTACACCGGCGAGCAACTGGAATGGTAATGTCCCGGACGCGCCCGACATCCCCGCCGGGCGCCATCGCACGTCTGCAAGGCCTTCCATGATCTCTCCGGCCGTGATTGCAAGTCTGGTTTTTGGTGCCTGTGGCTTACTGGCCGCCGCCACGGTCGAATTCCTGCTGCGCTCAATCGCCGAGGAAGCCGGCGTCAATCGTCTGATCTTCGTGGCAGTGCCAGCGCTGTTTTCGATGCTCTACGCGATGCTGCTGTTCCAGAATGCGGAGCGCACGGTGCGCAACGTGGGTAATTCGGTTTCGCGCGGCATTCTCATCGCCCTGCTCACCTGGCTTTCCTTCTCCGCGTTGGTCACCTGGGCGGTCTGTCCACCGCGGCAACTGGGAGGCTGTTTTTCGCACACGCTGATCGCTTCGGGGGTCATCGGCGGCGGACCGATGCTCGCGGCGGCGCTGGTTGCCGGCGTGCTCACGGGTGTGATGATCATCCGCCCGCCGTCCTTGCGGCGCGCGGAGTAGCGCCCCACGCTGGTTACGCCATGGCAAACCCCATCGAGTTTTACTTTGATTTCACCTCGCCCTACTCCTACCTGGCCTCCGAGCAGATTGAGCCGCTGGCGCAGCGGTACGGACGTACGGTAGCGTTTCGACCGACTTTGCTGGGCGCCGTCTTTCGCATTTCCGGCCAGCGCCCACTCCTGGAGATTCCGCTCAAGGGCGATTACAGCCGACGGGACTTTGCGCGCAGCGCCCGCTATGCCAACATTGCCTGGCAGATGCCGACGGTATTCCCGATCGCAACGGTCCAGGCGGCGCGCGCCTGCCTGGTGCTGCAGGCTTCGCAGCCGCAACTGGCCACCGCCTTCATCCACGGCGCTTTTCGCGCGTACTTTGCGCAGGGGCGCAACATCGCGCAGACCGGGGTTCTGCACGAGGTTCTGCAGGAGATCGGCGCCGATGCCGCGGCCGTGTTGCAAGCAACAGCCGAGCCACAGGTCAAGGCGCAATTGAAACAGGCGGTGGACGACTCCATTGCCCGCGGCGTATTCGGCGCCCCGTACGTTATCGTCGATGGCGAACCTTTCTGGGGCAGTGATCGTCTCCCGCAGGTCGAGCGATGGTTGGCGACCGGGCCCTTCTAACATCGCGATTTGCGCCCTTCCATTTGCGAGCCTTGTAAGCA
>Ga0209698_10000953_pt1 | contig 33260 bp, 35 predicted proteins | sample LitLauG_LLR_2012_FD_187203 | JGI IMG/M metagenome (GOLD analysis project Ga0209698, IMG submission 187203) | Freshwater sediment microbial communities from Pennsylvania, USA - Little Laurel Run_MetaG_LLR_2012 (SPAdes) (version 2) | ecosystem: Environmental > Aquatic > Freshwater > Creek >... | reverse complement strand
CAAGAACACCCATCGTGAAAAAGGGTTGCAAACTCAAAGACCGATACGCTCGAACAACTTGCTCCCGATCAAATTTTGTTCGTGCTATTTTTAGTTCGGCGGTGAAATTTCCCCAGTCAAGCGAAATTTCATCGGCCTAGGGAAATTTCATTTTCTCTTTGGCACCAATGTCATCAATGCAGCGTAGAGAGCAGGCGCGTCGCCTTCACGAGCGTAGAACACAGCGTTGCCGGTCAAGTGCTTCTCAATAACAACGTCCCCTTTGTCAGCCGGGCGATTGGTTTCCTCGCGTGGTGCTGGGTAAAAAGCATTGACATCCATGGCGGCAAGACGACAAAACGTGCCCGGTGCCACAGTGCGCGTGTGCCATGCAAATTCTCCGCTGGGAAGATGCCTGGCAAGAGGATGACGTCGTCGGCGCCAGCGCAGCATGTCCTCGTCGTCAAGGGAAATCTCAATGGCAAAGCTGTCTCGCAGTACCAGGGCACGAACTCTGCCGTCGTAGCTGGGATGATCCGCAAAGTTGCTAATGACTGCGTTCTTGACAGGCGGAGGTGTATCATTGCCCAGCAGCAGCGCTTGGAACCCCAGCACGCCCTGCTGCGCAAAGACACAAGCCAGTCGCATCGGAAAGGCGGCAGACCCAAGCTGCATGATCCACTCGCTAGCAAGGAGCTTGGTTCCTGACTCGATGACACGAAGCATGAAGTGCTCGTCCGCAGGCAGCACGCCGGTCTCGCTCCCCTTCAAGTGCACTGGAAGCGTGGTGCGCTCTGCCTCAGACGCAAGGTGGGCGCTGGCTTCCCACGGCTTCCCCGACTCATCGACAATGATCCCGTGCAAGTGATGTTGATGATATCCGTGCAAATGATGGCAGCGATAGAGAAGCACTGGGCGCGCGCCGGGAGTGCTGTCAGGTGCTTTGGCAAAGAGCGCTACAATGGGCAGATCAGGCCAGCGAGCAGAAGCGGCGGCAATGGCCTTTTCCAGCCTGGACCCTGCCTCGCCCTCAATCTCGTGAACCGAGCGAAACTCCTGCGCCGGCGGCGTGCGTCCCAGTCGACGGGCTTGCTCTTCCTGCTCGCTGGCCATGCGCGGAAAGTCCACATCAGCCCATGGGTCAACATCATAGAGGTCCGCGTGGCGCAGGCGAGTGGCGGGCGCTGGTGCTGGTTCGTCGCCAAACGACAGGCGGCGGCGGTTCTGGCGAGCGGGGCGTTCAGGAGAGGGCAAAGGAAGCTCCGTGGTGTCAGTCATCCAGGAGGGCTTTCGCCACGAGTCCGGAGTTACAAGGCCAGCGGGCGGCGTCCACGTGGTGTCCATGGGCATGCCACTTCCATCGTCGTCATTTTCGTCTGGCGAAAACATCAGGGAGAAGCCATATGATCTAAGTCACACGCGCAATCAATTGTTGTTGAACGTTCTCCACTTGCAGTCAAGGAGAATACATGACGCTGTCACATTCCGGGTAGACAACTGCGCGCGCGTGTGCAATGAACGTGCCACCCACGGCCTTTGCAGCCAGTCGAGCGCAGAGCCTCTCCTGGTGGCGATTCCTGGCCTTTTGGACGCTGGTGGGGTTCGTTGTCATTACGTGCTCGGCGGTGGGCGCCGTCTTTGGCTGGGTCAAGTACTTCTCGGACGACGGGTTTGCCCCTCAGTTTGCGCTGGCGGAGGAACAAAATGCCGCGCTGCAGGTTTGTTTTTTTTTGGTGATTCTCATACCCCCATTCTTCATCCGACAATGAGGTGTATGCGTGTGTGTACATGTTTACTGAGCGGCGGCGGCGTCGGCGTGATCCCAGGACGCCATCGACGCAGAAGCAACCGCTCGCAAGGCCGCTGACACGTCGCTGACCGAGGCACAGGCTGCTACGCTGGCCGCGCTCAATGCCGAGATCGCCACCCGAACTGCCGAGGATGCGCTTCTGCTGGCCATGGTCAACGCTGAGATTGCCGCGCGCACAGCCGCTCAGCAGGCATTGAACAGCAGCTTGACGCTAGAGATCATTACGCGGGAGGCTTTTGACACGCTGGCATTCGAGGAGCTGGCCAATCTGACCATCCGGCTCAACGCGTTGACGGCCTACAACGTGTTTGCTGAGCAGGAGTTCATCGCCGTCTACACCAATCTGACGCTGCTCGAGGCCGCTTTGGCTGCTGAAACAGCTGCTCGCATCGCATCCGAGAATGTGCTGGCCGCTCAGGATCTGGCTCAGCAAACCTTCATCGCCACGTTCGCAGCAGAGCTGGCAGCTGAGACGGCGACTCGGACGGCCGAGGGTGAGACGCAGCTGGCGGAGATTGCGGCCTTCCTCGGGGACGGCATTTTGACAATCAACAACCAGTCGGCGCTCAACCATAACTTTGATTTCATCTCGGCCAATGCGGGGTTTACCATTGGCTCTGGCGGGACCAACATCATTACCCTTGCCAACCACGCCGTTGCCACCATTGACAGTCTGACGCCGGCGCCTGGCACCTTTGACATCTCGATCACAGCTGGCAACAACGTTGTGGTCACGCCTGGGGTGCATCAGATCACCGTGGGCTTGATCAACATCCCCCTGGCACCCAACTATGCCTCTTACCACGGAAACTGGGCTGCCTCCTCATCGGGGACCTGCCTCATGGACGCAACCGAGTGGATTTTTGACGCCAATGGCATTGCCAGTTGCTTGGCACCGTCGCCCTTCATCAGGGACTACAACACGTACAACGGATATGGCTGGGAGGTGCCCACCAGCGGCGGCGTGGGCTACGGCATCTGGTTGGTGCGCGTGCGCATGACGCTCACCGTCAACTACCTGGGCACGCCGTTTGGCATTGCCCTGACCATGGGGTTGTGCGTCAACACGCGCGCAGCCTGCATTGCCAACCCTGCTGCCAACAACCCCAGGGCATCGCTTGTGTGGCAAATGGCTCCGCCCTATGCGACGGCCATCATTGCTGACTGGGGACTGAACTATCAGGATCACATCATGAGCGGTGCCTATGTTCTCGACGGACGGGGACTGGCTGCTTTTACTGGCGTGTACCCCGTGTGGTATCAGTATCAAGGTCTGGACGGCTTCGTTGTGCCGGGCATTCAAGCCTTCTGGTTGTACGCCATTTCCGTGGAGTACGACGTGACACAGTTGGCGTGAAAAGAATGAAGCCCCGTCATTTTGCGATGTGCTGGATTTCCTTCTCTGAGGTTTTTTTGCACGCAGCCGACAGGCGGGACTCGAATGCCTGTCAAGCGATGAAGACAAACCAACGTGACACCTCATGGCTGCAGCTTCGGCTGGTGTTGCGCATTGTGGCGCTTGCCTTCTTCATTGCCATGGTCATTGGGCTGATCATGGCGTGGATTTTTTACTTTCGCGTCTACGACTCGACGTTTGCGGCGCTGCGAGCGGAGGAGCTGCGTCTGGCACAGGAGATTTACGATGAAACCACATCTCGCGTGCTGGCAGACATGGTGTTATCACAGGAGCAAGCCGCGCAGAACGCATCGCTGGCCATGGACATTGCCATGCGCGAGGCAGAGCAGGCCTTTGTGAACGCTAGCTTGCAATCCGACATTGAGGCTCGCATTAGCGGTGACGCCGCCATTGCCCAGGCACTTGCCATTGAGATTATGGAGCGCATCGGCAATGACACGCTGATTCAGTACGAGATCAACAACGAAACTACAGTCATCGAAACCATTGAAGCATTCGATGCCTACTCCACCCAGCAGTTCTTCATCATCGAGGGCAACATTAGCAGCATCAGCGAGGCGCTCTCCGCTGAGATTGCAGCTCGCATCGCGGCGCAAGCGGCACTGCAAGCGGCAGATCTCATCATTGAAGCGGACTTGGTGCTTCTCATTGCCGAGCTGACAGCTGAGGTCAATGCGCGCATCGCACAGGATAACTTGATCAACTTGAAGCTTCACCTCATCACCACCAGCTTGCTGAGGACGATTGACAACCAGCTGCCCATTGCGGACAACATGGTGTTTGAATCGCTGAGTGCCAGCGTGGTCATTGCCAATGGCGTGCCTAGCAATCAGATCACACTGACGCAGACGGCGCTGCTTTCGCTGTCAGGGGTCACAGCGGACGCCTCGGGGAACATTGGCCTGGTGGGCGTCAACGGGCTGACCGTCACACTCGCGTCGCCCACCGTGGTGCAGATTGGCTACTCAGGCCCGGCGCCCCCTGCCCAGATGAATCACGCGGTGCTGACAGCGGTGTACCCATTCCCCATTGAGACACAGTGGATTCAAAACGCGTATGGCCAGAATCTGAACAACGGCTTTGCTTACGCAAGCTGCAACTCTGATACGGACTGCTCAACGTCGCCGCGACTGGGCAATCAGTGGACATGCAGCAGCTCGTTCCCCACGTCAGCCAACGGAAAGCGCTGCGTCAACAACCAATGCAACGGAGACGAGTCGCAGTGCTACGATTTGCTGGGACAGCCCTGGCACTGCAGGAACAACATGTGCGTGCAAGACTTTTGCGTGTATGATCAGGACTGCAACGACGCCTATGGACCCAACAGCGGGTGGTTCTGCGTCAACTATGGGTGTGCGCGGGGCCAGGAGAACTCTCCCTACTTGCCCATCTTCACAGATTCCTACCCGTACGGCGCCGGTCCCTACCAGCCCGTGACGCAGCCTGATTCTTCTGGGTCACCGGACTGCACTGGATGCATCTTTCCACAGGCAGGCGCCTACAACGACAATTCCATCTACTGGGCGCCGCTCAATGCCTATCCCTTTGTCTATGGCAACCGCAGGCCCTTTGATCCCATCATGACGTATGCGCCCTTTCGCAACACCCAGGAATGCATCTTTGACGTGGCATGGGAGGGAGAACATTGTGGATTCATCATGCCGGGCGCTGGCACTTACATTGTGCAGATCACCGTGAACATCCGGGTGGGCATCAACCAGCCCGTGAGCCTGATTTATGGGCGTCTGTGGTTTTACATGCACATTGATCGGTCCGGAAGCAGCACGCCCCAGTGGGAAAAGGTGGACAGCGATTACTTGGCCATCAACAATCCCTGCAGCGGCTGTGTGATTGGTCAGTCGTATGTGACCATGTCGACGACGCTCAGCCTAAGCAGCGCTACGCCTTCCAGTTCCATGACTGAGCCCATTGCACCTGGCACCCGTGTCTACGCAGGGTGGTCCGCGTACATGGATCATTCGGTGCCCAACCCGCCCCAGTACGTTACGTGGTACAGCATTGTCTACGAGATCACGCAGGTGGCTTGACGACGACGAGGGCAGCACGGAATAAAAAATGCCTCCCCTTTGTATTTGGCGCTGGGTCTGTTGCTTTGCATGAACCTTCCCCTTCAGGCGCCAGCGCACGGAATGCGAACATGAGCACCGACGACAATGTGGCCCTTCGAGGAAGCCTGTGGGCCATGCTGCTCACGGCCCTTGTGGGCTTTATGGTGGCGGGTGCTGCTCTTGGCAGTATTGCTCTTTTTCGTAGTTACGACGGCGTATTTGCACGCCTCATGGCAACTGATACAAGGCTGGCGCAACAACTCTACAACGACAGTGTGTCGCGTGCGCTAGAAGACGCGCTATTGCAGCAAGAGAACGCCGAGACCAATGCGGCGCTGGCGATCGAGTCTATGACGCGGGCGGCCAACTTTTTCTCGCTCTACTGGGCCATCACCAATGAGACCGCGGCGCGCATTGCTGAGGAGGCACCGCTGTTCAGTGGCATTGCCAATGAGACAATTGCACGCATCGCCGCCGACACCTACTTGGCCGCGGAGATCAGCAATTTGACTTCCCGGGTGGTCAGCGCGGAAATGTACCAGGCCTTTTCGGAGGCCACCTTTGCCCTGATTATCAGCAACATCACCAACTTGCAGCGCATCCTGGCCAACGAGATCGCCGCTCGCATTGCCGGGGACGCGCTGCTGACTGAGCAAGGAGCCATTGCTGACGCGGCCATTGCATATTTGACGACGACGCTGGAGAACGATATCCACGAGCGCATGGTGCAGGACGTGCTGATCAACGAGTGGATCGCGGCGCTCCAGGCCATGGGAACAGGAATTGAATCCATCAACGGGCAGACGGGGCACATTAACAACAATGTGGACATCATCTCCACCAACGCCTTGACCACGATTACTGCCCCCTCCCCTGGACAGCTGCTGTTTACAAACAATGCCGTGCTCACGGTGCAGGGCGCTGTTCCCAACGGTGCCGACAACCTGGGCTTGCAGCCTGGGGCTGGCATGAGCATTTTTCCCAGCGGACCCCACGGGGTGGTGGTGGCCTCGCTCTACTCGCCAATTCCGCCCAACTCCATTGTGCTGAGCGGGTATCGCGGTTTCAACATGGACTTTGACGGCCAGATATCCAGTGCCTGGCAGATGATGACTTGCAATTTCTTTCCCACCTACAACGGTGGCAATTGCGGCTGGTCAGCACCGGATACGGGCACTTACATTGTGGATGTAAGCGCCACCGTGACTGTGTGTGTAAGCACTCCAAACGGCGTATTCCCGACTGCCGTTCACATCAACATGGCGCTTGCCAAGTCAACTGTTGACTATGCCATGGCCCATGCAAGTTTGACCACGGAGGAAGAAGGCGGCATCTTGGAGGCAGCGGATGGCTCTTTCGTGGGCGATGCCCTGATCATCAGTGGCTATTGTATGGACATGGGACTGAGCGCCACCACCGTCGCAGAGGGACCCGGATCGCCAGGCTGTTGGCAAAACTGTGGCTACGGGGTGTGGGCATTTTTCAATGGCTACATTCAAGGCATCTCGGTGGAGCCCATTAGCATGATTTATCGTGTCACCAAGGTCGCCTAAGGGAGAGAGAGAGGGATGATAAACAGCGTCCTTTTTGCTAGCCGGCTTGCGATGTTTTCTTCTCAGTAGCAGCAGCAGCCTTTTTCTGTGCTGCCTCCCTCTCGGCTGCCTGGCGCTCAGCTGCCTGTTTCTTGGCAAGCGCGCGCTTCTCCTCCTGTCTCTTCATCGTCTCTGCAATGACCTCGGGCGCCACCACGCGGTGAATGGGTGGTAAATCATCGCGCGGCGGAGGCACAGGCTGTGGTGGTGCCTGGCGCTTAGTCTGCACAAAGCCATTCTGTGCGCAGATGCTACACGCAATGTCCAGGCAGTTCTGCGTGGGCAGACACGTCATGTTGGGCGGGGGTATGGTCCAATCGGCCATGGTGAGTACGCCGTCCTCGTTGAGATCGCAGCGCATGACAAATTGCCACGTCAAAAAATCTGGCACGAACGTGAACGTTGTCTGCAGGGCCACTGCGATTTCCACTGGAGTGATGATGCCATTGTGATCAAGATCCAGCAGTTCCTGAACACACTCAAGCACGGTGGGCCGGGTGGCGTCGCAGTTGGGGACTGTCAGAGCAGAGGCGCCAAGCACAAGCACGCACACGAGCCAGGCAAGCATGATGATGTCGGTGGCAAATCGGACGGCGCACCGAGACAAGTCTGGGCAACCCGCACACTGGAATGGGGGTTTACTGCTGGTCACTAACACTCATTCGTTGTACAAGTCACATTGTTTCCGCAGAAAGGACACAAGCATGCAGCAAGCGGCAGCCACCCTGGAGCCACTGTCTCATTGAGACAGCCGGGGAACACGAGCAGGTTGGCCCTGTAATATGGAGCGCACACGAGAGCGCAGGTGCCCACGGGATTGGCCGCGCATACGGCTGCCTGTGCGCTGCATGGTCCTGCCACTGCTGTGTCAAAGCAGCTCTGGCAAATGGGCGGTGCCGTGGTAGTCTCTGGTGTCGAGGTGCCAGTGGTGTAATCGCACGCCGTGCAGACATTTCCACAAGTGTAGTTTGCCGTCTGACAGATGCACTCGCGCAGGGGCGGCCACTGAGGAATGGCCCCATTGGTGCATGTGGCGGGTGGGTTGCCATTGAGCTGAAACGTCCCGTAGCACAGCACCGGGCAGTTGTACGTGTTTGCCAGGCAAGCGGCATATTCGCTGGCGCATGAACCAAGCTGCGCATTCAAACTGCAAGCCTGGCACGTGGCAAACTGGCCGCTGGTCGTTGTGGATGTTGTGGTCCTGTGGGTGGTAGTCCTCGTTGTCGTCATCGGAGTTGTCGTCGTTGTTGTTGTCACTGTGCTGGTGGTTCCCAGTGTGGATGTGCTCGTTGTTTCGGGCGCTGTCGTGTTTGGAGCAGTTGTCGTGGGAGTGACCGTGGATGTCGTCAGCGTCGAAGTATTGACGGGCGCGGTCGTGGTGTTGTAGTGTTCATGATGATGACGCCGACTTGTCAGCGACAACGTGTAGATGAGCGGTCCAATGACAAGACCCACGCCGATGATGAGGGGGATGACGAATGCCAGACGCACAAGCTGGTTGCGGGGCCGCGGCGGGATTGGCCGTTTCTTATCCTGGGTTGTCGTGGACGCTGTCGATGACATTCATGGGGGACGGTGCGTGCATGAATCTCCAGCTGGAAATAGAAAACATATGAAACTTCGCTCTTCATTGCAAAAGCAACCTGATCGCATGGGCGGTGCACACGAGGCTGACATTGTCACCAGGATGAGGGGGGGGGGGTTACCCAGTGATCCTGCTCTTGATGCTTACGCCAAGCTGCTTGACGTAGTTCACCTGCCAGTTGAGGACCAGCAGCATCTCCAGGCCCCGTCCTCTTCCGTAGGACCATATGAGCCAGCCCAGAACCCATACGGCCCACAGCAGCCATGTCTGGGGTGCACTTCCGTAGAAAAAGTCGAACATCACAACCAAATAGAAGCTGAGGTAAATGGTGAAGGTGCCCATCCAGAATTCCATGCGATGTCTCATGGTCTTGCCCGTCCAAGCAATCTGCCAGTCGGGCTCGTTCTGCACCAAAAACGCAAACAGGAGGCACATGAGCGACACGCATATGACGCCTCCAATGGGAAAGCCCGTGGGGTCATCGTCGTTTAGATTCAGGCCATACGTGGTCTGCGTCAACATGATCAAGATGTACCACAGCGTCCACCACAGGAAATTCCGCCGCTGAGTCCAAAAGTTGCCCCACAGCCGGGGCCAGCCCATGCACCACAGGTAGAGACAGCCAAGCAGCACGCCCAGTCCGCATTGAATCAGCCAGTCATCAAGCAGCACGTCGCTTAGATTCTCCAGCGAGTTGGCAGCCCCCGCAAAGACCGCAAACCCAGACGTGGTAAGCACCATGCCAGCTTCCACGATTTCGAACAGGCCCGACAGCAGAATGGGTGGCCAGATGCTCCCGGTGAAGATCATCAGCAAGAAGGGGTTGGCAATGTGAGGTGCATGCCACATGTCGCAGTTGTCGAGAAAGTTGATCTTGGTCAGGTCGGAGATCCCATCCTTCACCACTTTGCAGGGCTTGGTCCAGTCCCAGCCGGTGCGAATCTGAGCAGCAACCGGCGAAGCAGCCATGGCAAGAACGCACAAGAGCAAAAGCCGCATCTTTTCTCGCAGGATAATCAGCGCGAGTTCATGATGACGACGACGATGAAGGGGCCAAGAGGATGGGAGAATCGCCAAGAAGCTCACTAGCTTGAATATGAAATATCCACATATGTAACGGGGCGCACTTGTTTGAGAGGCTACAGAGGACAATACGAGGCATTTTCTTTGAGAGGGCCCAGCGCGCGGAGAGGGAAAAAGTCTGCCCGTCATGCAGGGCTCTGGCCAGTGCTCGATTTGCCAGCGACCAATTGCAGATACAGAGGTGCTCTTCCAGCTGTCGTGCGGTAGACACATTGCGCATGGAACGCATGGAACCATTAAGTGCCAGGTTGTCGGCTGTGGCATTGCGGAGTCGGCGGCGGCAGCGGCGGGTGGAATTCCGTACCATCAGCATCAGCAGCCATCTGCACCGGCGCATGTACCGCAAGCAGAGCTGGAAGCACGCCAGAGACGCTTGGAGAACAACGCTGCCCGTCTCGCCGAACCCCTGTGCCGGCCTCAGCGCAGTCTCATTGGCAACGCCATTGCATGGACCATTGGCATTGCATCGCATCTCAGCGAGAGTCGCATTCCCGATGACGAGTCGTCAGACCCGATGAAGCTGCTAAAAGCGCACGTGCCGCTGGAGACAATTCGCAAGAAGCACGGATTCGATATCACCGAGCTTGTCAATGACCATGATGTCACCATTCGTGATTTCTTCGTCAATGGCTACACTATGAGCGATATGTGCAATGCCTTTTCGCGCATGGACCACCGTGAAGGCGTGGATGCACTCGCAGAATTGGGAATGACGCCCGAGTACTTGACAGCCTGCCCACAGCTTTCGCAGATTGATGTCATGCGCAGTCGTCTGGGCTTCACGCCGGATCATTTGATTGACAAACTGGGCTATCGTTTTGAGCCAGGCACATGGACGCTGCCGCAAATGGTTGACGTCGGACTGACGCTCCCTCATGTCATGCGAAGTGGGCTGCGCACGCGGCAGGAGTGGGTTGACCTGCGTGCCACTGCGCAATCGAATGATGACATTATCAAGTTTGGCGCGACAATTGACCAGGTTGCCAAGCTGCTGACGGACGAGAATGCATCGTCATCGCTGGTGGCTGGCTCCCCTGATTACGCACAACCAGCAGTGCTTGTTGCACAGCCCATGCAACCTCAGCTTGCCGAGCCGCATCGCGCGCCCGTGGTCTCTGCGCAACCCTCGCGAGTTACCATTGCCAGTCAGGCGCCAGTGCAGTCAAGGCAGCCGACGTTTCAGCAGCAGCAGCAGCAGCCAGTGCAGTCACGACAATCAACACTTCATCAGCCACCGCCAATGCAGTCACGACAACCGATGCAATCGCAGCCGCAGCCCGTCACCATTGCAGAGCCTGTGATCGTCGCGGCTGCCCCTCCCCCGATGCTCATCAGCAAGAACTCGTACAAGCCACCTCCGCGACTACTGGAAGAAACGCGCCCGAGCAGCGGGGCAAGTGCCAGACCCATCTTCTTGATCGTGCCCCCAGCAAGTGGGCGCAAGTAAAACGACCCGTTCATTTGCCTCCTCCTCCCGTTGCTGGCACCAGACGCACACGCTGCTTGTACAGGCTAGCGGCCGACGCAGACACGCCATCAACAATGACATAACGCACCCGCAGCGTAATGGACACTGTGGGACGATAGTCGCCTGGCTTCCAATCTGCCACTGTGGGAGCACTGGTGCCGCCTGATATTTTGAGGTTGAAATGATCCGCCACCTTGAGGATCAGCGCCGTCTCTCCGGCCTCGCTTTCGTAACAATGTCCCATGTAACAGGAGCGCAGGCTTGTGTAGCGCATCCGCGAGAAAATGCCCGTCAAAATGCGAAGCCGTGCATCTTCCAGCAGCGTCTGGCTCACGCGGTAGTATTGCATGTCGGAGCGCGCCCGTTCAGTCGCTAGCAGCGCAAAATTTGGATTCTTCCCGTCATCGCTGCCACCCGTCAGGTCCTCGCATTCAGTGATGATAAACGTGACAAGGGCATGCGTTGCGGGCAAGATTGTGGAGGTAATGACAGGTCTAGCGGCTCGCTCCTTTGCAGTGCCAGTCAGGTTGGGAACCGTTGCGGCTGGCTGCATGACACTGTGATCAGCCACCACGTTGTCCTGCCCGGCGTACAGGCGTATCTTTTTTTCGTCGAGGCTCGCCCGATACAGCTGGAGCACCGTCGTGTCAGGCGTGCGCCCCGCTCTAATGACGCCCAGACTGATTGCATTGTCCCTTTCCGCCTGGTTTCCCAGTTCGCCGCCGCCCACCACCCCGCCAGCAATTGTATCGAGCTTGCCCATGGCTTGTGCCGGACTCAGATGATCGAGCGGCGCCGGTTCACTGCTGGGCTCCAGGAGACTGCTGATGCTATCGTCATTGTCCGTCAGGGGCTCAAGATGCGCGGTTGGTGCGTTGTTGTTGTTTGCGATGACAATGGTCGAAGGCTTTTTGCTTGTTGCCGCCGCCGCTCCTGGTCTTCGTCGTCCGACAGTGCCTCCGACAGTGGCCAGTCTGTAGGCTTCGTCGGCGACCTTGGCCATGGCTTCCGTTGCTGCATCCTTGTCAAAGACGTGGAGCATCTCAAACGTGAGATCCACGGGTAGCTCGTTGTACGCTTGGACACGATCAATGCTGAGGATGACAATGAATTGATCGAGTTCCTGGCGCAGTTCGTCGCGAAGCTGGTACAGCGCGTTAAAGCGATTGCCACTGCCCAGTGCCGGCGACATGCGAAACCCCAAGCGACTACCCTTTTCCGTGTTCTCGATTTGCGCTTGAAAGCAGCATGCCACAGTGCGTTCACACTCGCGCACGCCCTGGTTCTTGACGTCCACCACGTGCACGTCATACGGCTGGGGTCTGCCGCCGAGCCAGCCCAGCAGCCATTGCATTGCAGCTAGCACGGAGGCTGGTCCCTATGCTTTACTGATGCGTGCCTCCCTGAGCAATCGAAACTCTTTGAGCCACTTTGGCCTGGGGAGTGGAACCAAGTCATTGATGGTGCCTGCAATGCGGGAGGCCACCGCAATGCGGGAGTCCAAGTTTAGGCGCTGATCATTGGGTGGCAGCACCCCGATCATGAAGTACACGCCCACTGCGGTCGACGTGTGCCAGTAGCTGTGGTTGTAACCGTAGTAGGGCGGCCACCACTCCTGCAAATGGTGTTGTGCAAGGGGAGGGGTACGCGCATGCGGGCGGTTTAAGCTTGCTGGGTCAATCAAAAGACGCAACACTTGCCTGCACCACAAAGAAGCACACTCCCAGTGCCAGGAAGCCTAGCCCCAGCACGAGCTGCGTCATGTCGTAGTTGGGCCAGTAGTCATGTGCCCAGCGGAACCACATGAGATAAACAATGACAGCGCCAGCGCTGATTGCAGCAATGACGGCCTGGTTCATAAAGGTGGACTGCGTGCCCGTGACCAGCAATCCCACTGCGATAATGCTCAGCAGCAGAATCCACTTGCGGGCCATGGACGCACGAAAGTCCATAAAGTGCAGCGCCACCACAGGCATGGCCAGTTCGGCCGACCAGAAATCCACTACTCGGTGCTTGTACACGGCCCACAGGCATGCGCCAAACCCCATGCAGAGATGATACGAGGGCGACGTGAAGAGGGCGACAAAGGCCCACAGCAGCGCCTCCAGCCCAAAGCCATACTCCAGCGCTCGCGAGGATGCAGCTAGGAACGGTAGATTGCTTATGACGGGCAGGATGCGAAGAAGAAAAGGTTCGGCCATGGCATGGTCGCAGTCGCACCTTGCCGATGAATCACAGTGTTTGTCGTCGTCGTTTACATGTGGTTTGCATTAGCAGTCTAGAAAGACGTGCAAAAGCCATGCGAGGCGCCGGTTCACCGCAGCGCTTGACGCGTGTCAGCAAAGTTCTGCTCGACGCATGCAAAGACGGCAGCATTTGGAACGACATCCTGCTTGAACGGGACGACATCCACACGGTGACATTTGAAGTGGCGTCGACAATCGTCTTCCACAAGGACTACCACTTCCATCCAGAGCTGTGCGCTGACATCCCGCGCAAGGAGCTGCGCCTGCTGCTGCTCTTTCCGCTGGCTCGCGATCGCCCTCACATTGACACCAACGAGTGCTCCTCGCTGCACGCCATCAACACTGCCATCAACGCGCACATTGGCGAGTGCAACCCGCGTCAGGTGCAAATGGTAATATGCATTGGAGACATGCGCTACAGGATATCGGGTCTGCCCAAGGGGTCCAAGCTCTACCTGCAGTGCGCGCGAGTGCTGAACATTTACAAGGCCAATGAGGCAGCTCATCACCCCTTTGTGCCCATGTTGGTGGCCACTGATGGGCATTTTGATCAATGGGGCTGGTTCCCGCTCTTTGGCGAGGAGAGGGATCACAGCTTCATCCATCCAGAGCGAATTCACTGGATCAACCATCGTGCACACATGCCGTGGTGCTGCGACACGTCAGAACCCAAACCTGCTTCCGTCCCTCACGGCGTGCTACGGGATAGAGCTGTGGCCCATCTTGCTGAGCGTGCCTCTGTGCCTGACCACGAGCTGCGCAAGTACTACCCAGAGCACTACGCAGGGCGCAGCGTCATTGATAATGATCGCGACGAGGAATTGGCCACGCAAAAAAAGCAGCAGGACGGATCAATACCACCGTCCAGCACGGACGACGACGACGACTCTGGCATCAGCGTCTTCATCTCCGACTTCCCTACCCCGCGATATCCGCTGCCCAATCGAAAGCACGAGCAGGCTGCGCTTGATGATTTTTTCTCCGATGCAAGCCCGGCTTCCGCGGACGATGCAATTGTCGGCGACTTTGATCAATCGGAGAGAAGCAGTGGTGGCGGCGATGACTCTTCACATGCCCTCCGTGCCAAGGCCCCTCTGGCAACCATTGTTCTTGTCGAGCCTCGCGACAGTACCGCTCGACGAAAGCCGGCGCGTCACACAGAGTAAAAGCGATGGAGCGCCGTCCACGCCAGCCTGAAGCAGAACCACAGCGAGCAGCAGGGGGAGCTGGATTCATGCAACGCCATCAGCATGCTATCTTTGTTATCCACGTCTGTGCGATGCTCATCATTATCGCGCTACTACTGCGTGTCTACATGCGGCGCACATGGCATTGGTTATGGAGGCGCGGCAAGCGTGAGTGACAACGGAGATACCAAACTTTTGCGCCTGCTAAAGGAATAAAAGCGCGTCCGCGTTCACAGACAAAGTTTGCCTGTGTATCACGTAGCAGAGGATGAGTGATCCAGAGAAGGAGCGTCTCCTTGAGAATGCAAAAAGCCTCACAGCCGAGCGCGACAAGCTCAAGAGCAAGACGGAAACCCAGACAGAGGAGAAGCGCAGCGACAATCGACGCCTGGACGCACTGCGACGTCTTGTTCAAATTGCCACGGCCGTGGTCATGGCGCTGCTCGTTATCCTATGGTTCATGGAGCATCCAGACCTGGTTTCTCATGACACCAAGCAACCTATCCTTGGGGGCCTTTTCATCGTGTGTCTGGCGTACATTGCAGCGTTGGAGGTGGCACGGGGCAGCAAGAGCGTGGTGATCTTCCTTGTACTTAGCGGCATGTCCATATCCAGCTTTGCTCTTGGCTATGCTGCCCACGCGCTTCGCCACTACCTCTCCTAAGCGCCCGAGAGTAAAAGAGGCGCGACGGGTCTCATTAATAGCTCGCCTGCTCCTCCTCCACCACCGCCGCTGCTGCCAATTCGTCCGCTGCCAGAGGAGGCGCCCATGACGAAGGACGCGCATCTGCAGAGGATCTACAGTGCACTGCAAGCTGTCTCTCCCTATGTCAGACGCTCCATGCTTGTGTTCGAGGCAATCCCGTCAGTGGAACAGTCGGCTGGCGGCGAGCGCTCTGTGCTGTGGATGAACGAAGGTCACCCTCTGCTTCCCATTCTCATACACAATGTTCGCGAGGGCCGCCTGGGCAACGACGCTTTTGTTCACCAGGCAACTCTCGCTGGAATGCCCGTGTGCGGCGTCTACGAGGACGACCTGCGCCGGGTAATTGATTTGATTTGGGCAGAGTTTCAGGCCAATTCAGTGGCATATCCGGTGTACAATGAGGATGGCACTCCACTGGCGCGCGTGAATGGTCTCTGTGGCGTGCTCGATGCCACGGAACACGAGGTTGCACCTGTGGATAGCGACAGCGAGGAGCACGGAGTTTCATTTCCGCACAATGACACTGTTGTCATGGTTGACTACGCTGTGGCGCTTCCTGTCGCCGAGCCACTACCCAATGACGGAAGCAAGGCCAAGACTGAGTAAATTTAAGGTCAAAGGCTTGGCTGTGTATGTCTGTGGAAGAGTGTGCGGTTATGGACTGATAACACGCCCGCGCACACAAATGCTATCCGTTCCCGGTCGCAAACCGTCGCGCTTTTGCCCTCGCACAGTGGTGCAGGACGGCAACGAGTTCTACGTGCTAGCCAGCACACTGTTGTTTGGCGTGCATGACAATCATCAGGAAGTGCGCAGGCGACTGTGGAATGCCTTTTCGCTTTCAGTGCTGGGCGAGCGGCTGGACGACATTGCGGAAGGACATGTAAACCCGGCCGGTGGCATCCGCAGGAACGAATGGTTTGCTGCATGGATGGAATGCTGCGCGCTGGGGCTAGCTCTGGACGAAAGTGACACGGTTAGCATCAGGCGCGCTCTTGTGGGATCGGTGCGGCGATATTCATGCGTGGGCAAGCTGGCTCCTTTGCAACTGGCATGTGGATTGCTGGCGATTGTCTATGGCATTGGCGTGGTTCTCTACGACACTGCACACGAAGGAGGCAGCAGTCTTGGAGAGTGGCATCCCATTCGAACATGGGAACCGCCAGAGAACACGGTGCCGCCTATTCGCTACATGAATCTCATGCAACGGACGGGCGCACTTCAGATGCTTTTTGAGATCCCGATTGACGACGATACCAATGACACAATGGGACCGCGGAACATGCGAAATTGCATCCCAACTCGCATGATCACCTCGCTGCCCCTTTCGTTCAAGACTGATGCCACGTTCGAGCCCGTTGCATCCGACATTGTCGAGCGACACGCCGTGTACAAGCTCCATGTTTATGATTCTGCGACGAGGTATTCGCCCCCTGCATCACTTGACACATCCCCTCCCCCTTTGGCTGACAATGCGCAACAAACCAAAATAGAACCTGCGGCACCATTGGGCCTTTTGTGGCTCCGGCGACCGGTCTAAGAACTGGCGTCACGTCGCTGCACTACATGCGCATTGACACCAGCATGAACAAGCCGTCTCACATCTACACCATTGACGGATGCGTCGAGCAAGCAGTGTCGCTGCACATCTTTGCATGTCAAATGGTGGCAGGCGAGACAAAGGCCTTTTGCATTGCCCACTGGCCCGTGAACTTCTGCAGCCCGCGCATTTTGATCGAAGCGCAGGATCATACCATCCTGCTTGTGCCTGGTGCACCCACTGCAAAGGCTGCTGCGGAGCGTGTCATTCATCAATGGGGATGCGAGACCTTTACGGGTCGGTCCCAAAAGTAAACAACACGCTGACATAACATGCAATACGCTGCCCTGGAACGTAGCACCAAAGTCGCCGACAATGACTCAACCCCGAGGAAGAGGAGGAGGCAGCAGCAGCGCGTACATGATCATGTTGTTTGTCTGGTTCTTCTTGTGGGGAACGCTGGTACAGGGCCAGATTGTGGCATACACGCTGACCTACTCTTCGACTGATTGCACGGGCGTGGCGGGCACGTTCAAGGCCACCAACAAGCAGACGTGTGCTCCTGCTGCTTGCAGTCCTTTGCTGCAGGGAAGTTCACAGGGATTCTGCTACAATGGTACCATTGAATCGCTGGGCAATCCCATCGAATGCCCGGGCTGCGCCTACTGCGGCTATCTACAGTACATGCAAGGAACCCAGTGCACGGGAACATGGCTGCAGAGCCAGTTCATTCGCCTTGGCACCTGTGTTTACACACCCCCGACGTACACCATCTTCTACGGATGCAGGACCAACGGCGTCACCACGAACTTCACCGAGTACAGCGATGCGCGCTGCACGCAACTTGTCACCCAAGTACCATCGGCAGGCACACAATGCGTCACGGGCGCACCGCAATGCTACACCTCCCTGGCTGAAACGGGGTACTGCTCGTACACAAACCTCTTCACTGGAGGTGGGGCGGGCAATGGCAATGGCAGCCACGGAGCAGCATCTGCTGTTGGGCTAAGTGGGCATCTGTGGGCGTGTGCGGTGTTTGCCACGGCAATGGTAATAATGATGTGACCTCTCAAGATGGCAAATGAAAGCGGGTTCTGTACATGCAATCAAACAAACAAAAAACCCGGCGAAAAAGGTCAATGGACGTGCAACAAGTGCAAGCCACCCGGAAACCACCCGCCAAGCGAGCGCCAAAGAGACAGCGGGGCAGTGGCGATGATGCTGGAAAAGGTCCCGTCTATGTCCGACCAGCAGATGGATCGCCCATTCACCATGCCCTGGAGGACGTCATCCGCCGCAAGCCCTTCATCTCCACCATCTTCTACCTTGACGGCAAGTCGCTCAGCTGGCCCATGCCTAATGGGCAGCCACCGGCCAAGGCAGGAGGATTGCACAAAGCCATGCTGTTTCGATTCTTTCGGGGCCAGGAGCTCGACAACAAGCACAGCGTCAGTTCCGTCCCCAAACACAAGCGCTCGTCCGCCTCCGAGGGTGCCCGCGCTGACGCCACGCTGGCCGAATCCATCAGAACTGGGTTGTCGCCGCCAGAGCCACATCACGTTGGTTAGCATGCACTGGTCCGATTCGACGACATGCTAACTGCCACCACCACCGCCACCACAACGCAAGGCACATCCGCCTACGCCACAGCCGTGTGGGACTACTGGCATGAGCACAGTCATCGTCCCGTGCTGGCGCAGCTCCCCGTGGTCATCACCCATGCTAACCTGATTACCGCAGGCGACTATTTCACGGTGCATCTCTGTCCTTTCACCAGACGCGAAACGCTGTGCCTATGGGAACTCAAGACGGGATACCCGATAGAACCCAAGGATCCACCCAGCATGACCATTCCCATGCCCAATGGCGAGGAAGTGCCGCTGACCCCTTTAAATCGCTACTACCTGCAAGTGCTGCTGACACAAATGGCCTACGAAAGGGAGCTCGGCCTGCGCATTGATGGCACTGTCAAGGTCATTAACGCCTACCACGAGCTGCAGCCGCGCATCAAGGGTGTTGACCCTCAGTACAAGTGCGTGGTACGTGTCATCGGCCCCGACGATTTGATCCCCAAGGGATGGCCCAACCGCGTGCTGCGGGATGAACTCTACGCGGCGCTGCGCAAGAGTCCCAAGCACCCAGGGGCGACGTCAGCAGCGGCGGCAAAGAAAAGAAAGCCCTCTCGCGCACCCCGAAAGGAAAAGAAATAACACTGGCTTTATTCCCTCTCCCCGCGTCACGTTGAAAGACGGACGAGTGTCAAAGCCGTCAACATGCCGGTGCAAAGAGTTGCGACTGCTAGCAATAGCAACATAATGCAGCACATCACAGTATCCTTGTCAACTTCGCCGGGAAGATGCCGTTGCGCGATTGTAAGAGCCCAGATTGCAATCGATGCGAGAGCAATTGTGCCAAATAAGGATCTTTGGTGCTGGAACCATTTGACAAGGGGCATCACATAGGTTTCGTACAAAGTGGGCGGAGGAGGTGTCCACACACCGTCAATGCAGTATTCGTGTGGTTCGCCGCCCTCGATGTAGGAGCATATGCCAATGGCGACTGCATACACGTTGTCCCCGGCAATGTGAGCGGATGGCCCGACATCTAGCTCGCCTGCTGCCAGGGAAGCGCAAAGAAGCAAGAAAGCAGCAAGAGCCATCTTTGACGTTGAACGGCGACCAATTTCATTTGTTTCTCAGCGCTTTTAACTCTTCGTCGCCTGGCGCTGGATACAGGATCTTCTTGGACGGTCTCTTTGCATGTGAACGATCAGGTGCCAGTCGTTGCGCGCGCAGATACTCTTGCCGTGCGACTTCGTGTGGAGTCATGGCGTCCCACTCTCGTTCCAGGCGCGCCTCGTACTCGCGGTTCTGCTTCTCTACCCACTTGTCATCGGCAATGAGCTCGTCGCCATCTCCGTCGTCGTTGTAGTCTTCCAACTCGCGCTCCTTGATACTCTGCGCCACGCGCGCCGGATCGCCTTCGCGTAGTGTGTCATAGTAGTGCTGCACTTGCTGCTTGCGATTGCGGAGCTTGCTGGGTGCCATGACGAGTGCTATGTGTTCGTCCATCTGCACGCGCATGGGCACGAACGGCGGCGGGCCACTTTCCTCGGCTGACTGCTGCTGACTGTCCGTGGCTGGTACGTCCATGGCGAGGATGACTCTTTGCGCGCTGCAAGTGAAACAATGGTAGGGTGCATGTTCCTCTGCATTGCTCTCCTGGTCCTTGTTACACTGTCGCATGCAACAGCAGCAGCCCCCAATGGCGACGGCATTGGCGTGCTTCTGATGCAGGAACAGGCTAGCACCGAACAGATGAAACCAGTGCTATCCACGCTGAGCGGAATCGCTGCACACGTGGCCTTGTGCCAGATGGCCTACAACGAGGAGACAGCACTGCACATGGAAGACTGGTCCAAGCGCTATGGAATTCGTCACATTGTCTACGAGGGAGAGCGCAATCTGTGCTTGGCCAGTTATCGACAATCCGGCCTGGTGCCGCAGCGACGCATCCTGCTGCTGGAATGGAACATGCACTTGGAAATCAGCGGTCCGCCGTCAGCCATCTGGCAACAACTGGACGTCGACAATGGGCTCTACGGCGTGGCGCCAGACGTCAACGGACTGCTTTTGGATTGGACCCCTATTCTCCTGCGCGTCGAGGCCAAGTGCGGGTTCCTTGGGCGCCTTATCTGCGTGGACAATAGCTACGCACATAACAAGCTCTTGCGAGTGCGCTTTGAGCTGGACGAGGATCGCGAAAGCCGTGAACTCATCGAGGATGCCATGGTGCGAGAGGGCAAGCCCTTGCTGCTGAAGAACATCACCATTACCAGAAAGCCTCCGCAAGGACCATCGGCCATGACCGCGGATGCCCACCTGGCGCCGCCCGCTGACACGCAGTTCGCCCATGGCTGGTATTGGCTTGGGCGCGCGCTGGAGGACAGGGGCAACGGAAGCAACACCGCAGCAGTGCAGCAGGTCTTTTCCAAGCGCTTTGAGCTACCCAGTCCCGTGCCAGCGGAGCGCGGGGAGATTTGGTACGCGGGCTATCGCATTGGCGCGCTGGCCCGTCCCGTGGAGGAGGCTGTCCCGCTGCTGCTTGACTCGTACAACCGAGATCCTAGACGCCGAGAGCCCCTTGCAGTGTTGACGCGCAAGTACCGCGAGGCCGACAAGTACACGCTCTGTCGCCTCTTTGGCCTAGCCGCCCTCTCTGTTCCGTGTCCCATCGCATTGGGACCTGATGCTGGCCCTCACATTGAGCTGCATGTGTACGAGTGGACAGTCGTAGACGACACTGTGTTTTGCTTGAGCAAGCTGGGCGAATACGACAAGGCAGCGAAGCTCCTCGGTCAGCTGCTGGCTTACGACAAGCACGCCACTCTGCCGACTGATCATCGTCTGCGTCTTGAGGCCAATCTGAAATGGATTGTGAACGAAACAGAGATAAAGCCGCCGCCCTCGCAGTGAACGTGCGAAGCTTTTGTTTACTCTGCATCTTCGTCGGCAATGTCCCCTGGCTCCACAGTCCGCTGCAGAGCCGAAACATAGGGCTTGGGAATGTACCAGTGCCGATCAATCTCACGTCGTCCAAACCGCGCGGGCTCTCCTTTTTTTGCAATATGGATCAGTTAGTCTGCGGCGCTCGCCATTCAACGTCTTACCCATTCCAGAGGGCGGGATGATGGGAAAGCCCTTCCATTCAGCTTGAATCAGCGTCGACTGAGGCACTGCAGTGACAAAGACATCGCTCATGCGCTGCAGTTTGTCGGTCCGGCGCCATTCGTAGTCGTCGCGTGTCCAAGGCTGAGGACCATTGTACATGAGTGCGGTGACGATGCGCGTGTTGTCTTCCTCTCGCACTCGCTTCCTGCCGGCTAGCCATGGATGTTTGCACGTCCTGGCAAAGGCAAGTCGATGCGCCTGTTTGGCAGTCTCGGAGACGCGCCCAGTCTCATCTGACATGTCGACCTGTGCCCGCTTTAGCGCCGCCAACGACCTGGTAAAGTCCCGCTGCATGATGCGATCGGCTTCCATTACTTCGTCGAGCAGCTCGCCCTCTGTGTGATCGCTGTTGGCCCAGATGCGCTCACCCTTTTCGTAGGCATATGCCACCAACACGCACTCGAGAATGCGCCACGTCTGTGCATCTGGACGCTCTTGTCCGTCAATTGCGTCCAGAAACGCCTTCTTTTCCTCCAAGGTCAGCCCTGGTGTGTGAGCCACCAACCACACGACGTAGTGTGCCTCTTTGTCGCCTTTGCCGACTCGCGGAAGAAACATCTTGCGCGCGTGCCAGAGGCGCATGTACTGTTCTGCATTGCGCTCAAGTCCCTCAATGACATCAAAACGTCCCCGAAGCTCGGCGAGAAACTCGGCCTTGCCCAGTGTGTAGTCTGGACTCCATGCTGCTTCCGCCTGTTGCGCCGGGGCCAGTGACGACTGCTCTTCCTCCTCCTCTTCCTCCTGTTCTTCTTCCCCGCCCTCCATGTGCGTGTTTTAGCGGTGAGAGTCGAGTTCATATCGCTTCCGCTGCAGGGCGAAAATAGCAAAGCGGTACTGATTTGCACTCTTTCATAGAGGGCCCTGGGGTTCGAAACAGACGCCACTCTGCATGTCGACTTCATCGCCCGAGACCGATGTGCTCTTCTTCGTGCGTCTGCCAACGGTCGACGCGCAGGCACAGATTGCACGGATCTTTCTGACTCCTGATGCATGGCGCCTACGAACACCCACGCGCGCCTCAGAGAAGCCATTGGAACTTGTCATTGGGACCAAGGTCACCCGACATCCCGTGAACGCAGAAGCGGCGGCCTGTGAGAAGCGATTACGAGATCTTGCATGCAAATTAACAGGCGACGATTAAACCACTTGCCCGTGTCATATGTTTTCCCCCATTTGTTTGATCATATCCATGGCGGAGGAAGGGCGCAGACCGCCCAATAGCATGGCACATTTCGATGCTTTTCCTGGCCTGGCATCGGCACTGAGCGCCTACGAGCCGCTGGGATGTGAACACTGCGGGGAGAGCGCCAGTCAGCAATGCAAGAGCTGCAAGCTTGTGCGCTACTGCTCAAAAGACTGCCAGCGCAAGGACTGGAAAGAGGGCCATGCCGTCGAATGCCATGCCATTTGCAACGCACTCCCTTGGGCGGCTGACGATGTTCGAGGATCAATCATCGGCGAGCGTCACGACAGGCGCTTTGAACTCATTGAGCGAGGTGGTGGCGGTGGCGGTGGCGGAGGTCATGGCGGCGGAGGTGGGTTCGGAGGTGGAGGCGGTGGGTTCGGAGGTGGAGGCGGATACAGAGGCGGTGGTTTCAGAGGCGGTGGTTACCGTGGATACGGCGGCCGTGGCTGGGGCTATGCCCGTGGCTGGTGGGCTATCCCATGGGTTCTGTACGGAGGGCTGTGGTATCCCTGGTGGTACAACATTCCGCCCATGTACTATCAACAAGGCATCCCGTATGAAACCTACGGTGTACCACCCTACCCTCCTCAAAGCTGGGGCAACATCCCGCCTCCGTCCGCTGGTATGCAGCCCGGGTACAACTACAATCCGGCGCAGCAACATGTCAATGACAAGATCGAGGACATCATCGAGAACAACATCTGGGACAACTTAGAGGACAACGTCGACGACGGCAATCTCGAGGATATCGGACTCTCCCTGAAGCTGCGCGTGCGTCCCAAAGGCAGTTTTGCCAAGATTGCCATTGAGCATGTCGACTTGCTCAGCACGTATGCTGGCAAGGTGATGAGCGGTGCCCCTGCCAGAGACGAGGAGCTGCGAGGCAATGCCGACAAATGGGCACGCAAGATACCCGATGGCGACCCGCGAGCGCGCTTCCGATCCATCATGAACGGACACAACGCGGTGCTGACGCGCTACATCCGGGCCAGGCTACAGGAACCCCGCAACGACGCAGAAGCACAGCGAGCAGGTGGCATGCTGATGGACAGGATGGCCAGCGAGTGGCAAGGGTTCTGGGTCACCTTTGTCCCCGATCAGCCGCCCAGGTTTGCCACCCATGTGATTGAAGACATGCAGCGTCATGTGGCTAGTGTCATGGCATGGGTAGACTCCCTGGCGCAAGGAGGGAAAAAGCGAGAAGCACGCAAGGAGCTCGATATTGCCAGACAGGATGCTGGAGACATGGGCGCATATCTGGATGACAATGTGCATTTTAACCCTCAGCACCTGTGATAAACCACCGCGTTTGTGGTCGCATTGCTCCCCGCCAACTCTAGTGTGCAAGAGGGAATCCGGCATGGATCCCAGTGTCAAAGAATGGGCGACTCGCGAAGACGGACCAGGCGTTACTCGGATGCGCATCCCATCGTCAATGCCAAAGCCAACATCCAAGCAAATGATGCGTGCGCCCTCGTCCATGCCGCCGTCTTCGCCCCAGCTGAGCACGGAGGAGATGCACGACCTGGACGAGTTCGAAAATCGCCGCACGCTGTCCACAGAGGAAATCGCTCAACTTTTCATCCGCTACGCTTGGTGGTGCACGTTGGCTCCGTGGAATGCCCAGCGCGCTCGTGATCCTCCTGCCATACGTCTGGTCAACGAGGTGATCGGCGAGGACGGCGAGCGTGTTAGCGACATATTTGTCATCGAAACCCGCGATGCCAGCGGAGACAGCACCCCTCTGCAAGAAGAGGAGGCAGGCCAGACGCGCGAGCATGTGGCATGGCGAGGTCACATGGCTGCTTCCCTGGCACGTGAAGCCCCTTGGTCGGCATTGGCGCTCAAAGCCCTCGGCATGTCCCCAGAGCGCAAGTGGTTCCATGCCATGCGCAAGCTTGTCCCCAATGCCGATGCATGGCAGCAGAAACCTGATCATCGCCAGAAGATCAATTTCTTCGCGCAGGGCAAGTACCCCGATCAAACCCGCTCCAAGATCGCCGCTAGCAATGCAAAGTGTCGCACCAAGTGGCGGGATTTCTTAGCTTTGATGGCCACGGATCCAGGCTCCCTGCTACGAACGTCAGGTGACAAAATGCCTTGCCTCTTTCGCGTGCTCCAGACGCGTCACTGGGTGGTCGACGATGACGAATGGATCAACTCCGACATGAGCCCTTCACATTGGGAGCCAGGACCGGCGCCGGGCAGTTCAAGCGAGGACACGCCAGACCTGAGCTATCAATGTGAGAGCCGTCTCATCACTTTTAGCGGCTGGTTTGCGCATGACAGCGATATCCCGTTCGCGGTGGGCGAGAACATGCAGGAGTTTTGGTCAGTGTTCTTGGTGCCGCTCATCTGCGGGTTTGTCGAGGAGTACATGTTGTGATGACAATAAAAGCAGAGCGTTCTTGTACATCAATCTCAGTGTGTCACACACACTATCACTCCAACAGCAGTGCCAAGCAGCGGCATTATGGATGAATCTCCATCACAGTACCGCACGCCCCTGTCGCCTCCGCCAAGAAAGGACGACGCCCTCGTCTACTGGCTGGACGAGTCGCCTCCCAATGCCGAGGAACCTGACGAAGCAGTCGTTATCTCCGCATTGACTGCTGGGAGCCCGGTCATGACGCCTGCTAGCGAGGCCGTGAGCGAGGCACTTGATACCTTTAGCATTGGCCGCGCTCACGGTACAGGAGGCCCGCGCAGGCAGCTGGGGTTTGACACGCCAGAAGCTGCCACACCAATGACGACGACGACAACGACGACAAACCCTCGTGTCCGTGGGCAGCGACGGCGCCTCCTCTTTGATCAAAGCGCCCAGACCGTCCCCCAGGTGATCAAACCCGGCACACCGGCCCCCGTGGCACTGTTCGAAGTCTACGACGATGGCCCGGGCACGCTCCACAAGCAGACCTGGGCAAGACCCTCTGGACTCCCAGTGCCCATCATCGTGGCTCGCCAGGCAGGCAATACGCGAGTTGCAGCTCGGTCCTTCAGCATGGAATCATTCAATCTGCGCAAGGACAACAAGCCCACCGTCGCCATCCGCACGCATGAACCCATTGTCAGCGAGCTTGAAGGCACGGGACGCTACCGGGTGCGCTTCACGGCGAATGCCCTGCGCGAGGCCGAGGACATCCCCAAAGGCGAACGCGGCAAGCCACTGGGGATCGTTCACCTGTGGAGATCAGAGTTCCCAGGCAGTCTGGCCAGCCGACGCGAAACAGGCACCGAGCTCATGACCGTTGAGCCAGTGTTTGTTGCACTGCCAACGCAACATGTGACGCTCGTGCTCGCGTCGGCCAGGCCCAGCGTGCAACCTGATCACTTTGTCCTGGAACTCATCCATGGCAGCGGACGGCCCCTGGTGCGCCTGGCCATTGCCAAAGCTGTCATGACCGCGCTGCTCTTTCGCGATCAGTCCGATGTCCGTCTGCACAGCATCCCCGTCACACCCACCATGGTCGTTTCTCTGGTCATTAGCGTGCGACGCATGCGATCAAGCGCGCCCTCAAAGGATCGCATCCCATTGGCCATTGAACACGTCGAGTGGATCATCCCTGAGGGATTCGACGCGACGGGGACTTACCGCGAATCCGAGTAGAATTCCGCACCCTTCCCATTGGGTGTGCGGGTGCGCAGTCCCATTCGCCCAGCTCGTCGCCGAACAACCAAATACACGGAGGGTGCTCACACAGACTTACCCTGACGCTTCCTGGGTAGCACCCGCATGTGCGTTCGCTGCCATCAGGACCAAGCAGCTTGATGACTTGCTCGTTTTCCTGGCGCGCGCGAAAGTGTGTGAATTGCAAAAAAAAGAGACCACGGAAAAGGGGGACAAAGCGCGCGCACCGTGAGCCACTTGAACTCGGTGTCTCCCACGTAGCTGATGAGGCGCCGCAGCATTTTCACAATGAGCTTGAGCAGCTTGCCGGCCGTGCGCTGCCCCGTGGCGAACACCGAGATCTCAATGTCCGGGCACACCAGCAGCATGGCCGCGCAAAACATGGCCATGGACCAGGTCTTGCCGGCACGTCGCGGCATGACGACCAGCGTCTCCTGCTGAAACTCTTCCACGCCATACTGCTTCAGGATGCGCTCGCGGTTATCCTCCCATTCGTCCTGCAAGCCAACGTCAGTGACCAGCGACAGTCCACAGACATCGTCACCTGATAAAGCTTCGCCAGGCAGGTCCTGATGTAGATCTCATGGAGATTCCGCTGCTCGCGCGATCGCACAATGAGCTTCCCGCGATCGTCGCTGAACCCATGCTCCAGCAAGTGGCGCAGACGCTCGACCTTGTTATCTCCGCCCAGGCGCACGCCCTTCTTACGCGGCAATCCAGCGGCGGTCGAGCGTGATACAATGCGCCGCTCCTTGCGTTTCTCATCGCAAAGCACGTCGTAGTAGGCGGCCACTCTGTCATAGACCATGCCAGGCGTGTCAAGAATCACCTGCGAGGCCATTCTTTTTTCCCCGGGGGATTTCACCGCAGAAACCACAGGGATTGGCAGTTGCTGCTACGCTGTGCTTAACACAGGGGTGAATCCGATTGACATGGACGCATTGCGTGCAGCTGATGAAGGCATGCTCGAGGATCTGGAGAGACGCTGCGTGCGGACCGACCGAGCAGCCGTGGCGGAGGAAGTACTAGATGAACACCCGCTGCTGGCTGGCAGGTCCTTTATGCACTACGTGGAAGCACCACGTAGCGCGGACGACTTTCCTGGCCTGCTTGAGCGCAAGGAACGCTGGGCTCGCTGGCTTGAAGAAGGACAGCGCGAGGCACGCACGCAGCGTCGTCTCGGGTTCGGCCTCAATCACGACGCGATGCTCTCCGTCCTGGCTCAGCATGAACGCTTGAATCGCTTGCAGTTTGAGTTTATGGAACTTGTCGCTAAGCGTCCCAACACGGACATCATTGGTTACTGGGTGCGCAATGGGCCGGCCGCCGACACGCTCATGGCACTCTGCGCACACACGCGACCGCAAGGCGTCATGCTAGCACCCGAGTTGCTGGGAAAGCAGCCCTTTGTGTTTCTCTACAGCGAGCTTGAGAATGCGCAGAGTCGACTTGCGGGTGTGATTCAGAGCATTCTGGAGCACGGATTTGACCCCGTGTTTTACCTGTACAACTTCACCCCCGCGCTTCTCTACCGCGTGCATCATTTGCACCCCCGCTCGCGCATCATTGGCATCACCACTCCCGAGCCCAATGTCGAGAATCAATGCCTGGCCCTTCTCAAGGCGAAGCTGGGCGAGAAAAAGAAATAAACGCCGGTATGCCTTCTTGACTGTGATGCGGCTCATGCAGGGATAGCAGTGGCCGCGTGTGCATGAAGCATGAGTGAAGTTGCCAACATTTCAGAGGGCCTGTTTGGGGGCCCCGTCGACTACCGGGATACCAGCGTGTACCCCGATGCGGGTGTCATCCAAGACAGCCTGCGCACCCAGCAGATCTACACGGCGATCCTCATATGGATCCAGTTCATTTTGAGCGCCCTGTCGCTCTTCATCAGTCTGGTGGACGGCTATTGCGTGGGCGGAGGAGCAGCCGGTGTCACGTGGAGTTCGCTGCCAAATGCGGTCTGGCAGATTCCCAATTTGTTCGTCCTTGTGTTTGCACTGCAGAGCCTCTACCTGGACATGAACATGGACTATGGCTCTACCCTGAGCCAGATCCTCGTTGCCATGTGGTTTATTCTCCTGGCGTGCCTGGTCAACATTGTCTATCTGGTGGCGCTGGCGTTTGAGCTGGGAAACAATGACAGCACCTTTTGGCTGCAAAACGGAGGGGCGTGGGTCATCACTGTCTTTGCTGGGACCATCCTCTTCATCGTGTGGTTTCTGTGGATCGCTCGACGCCTCTACGTCTACCGCCTGCGCTTGGGGAATGCCCACTACGGCGCTGGCTGGACGCCCATTACACGCAGCTCAGCGCCTCCCGACGAGGAATGGGGAATGAGCACCTTGCCACCGCCGCCTGTTCCACCGCCGGACCAGGTGCAGCGCGCCCTGCTTGGAGCCAAGTTCTCTGCCACCTTGGGCGGGCGAAGCAGCAAGAAGGAGTGATAAAACGCGCCATGTTTCATTGCGTCTTTTGTTTCTCGACTGCCTCGTCGTCGCTATTGTCATCGCCAGTGGAGGAAGCCCCGCTGCCCGTTCCCGTGAACTTGCGATGAGCCATGAAGAGAATAAAAAGGCCCCAATAAACGTGCAGCACGTAGAGTGCGTACAGGAGCAGCATGGCCAGACCGTAGTAGGAGAAGAACACGCCGCCAATGCAGATGCCCTTGTCGCTGGCTGCGAACGTGTAGGAATCTTGAACTCGCGTCCAGTCCAAAGGGTACAGCGTGCGCCAGTCCTCGCGGCAGTTGGCCACCAGGTAGAGCGGATAGAGAACCCAGCGTGTGGCATAGAACACCAGCGCGAAGGATGTCATCAACAGATCTGGTAGCCACGTCCAGGTGGGGCAAGCGGCCTTGATCATCTTGGCAAGCGAGAGAAAGGGATCAGCTGCATCGTGAAGCACCAGCGTGGCCAGCTGTATGCGCATGTAGCCCCAGTTGCGCGAGAAGAGTATCAACAACACGGTGATCACGTGGTGCGCAGCAAAGGCCAGCTGGTCCTTGCGCTTGACGTCAATGCCAGTCACCATGGCGAAGAGGTAGTTGAGATAGAACGCCACTTGCACGCAGTGATAAACATGCAGTGAGCTGGCGTTGCCCATGCTGCTTTGGATGGATTCCCACTCGCAGACCCGCGTCATGTCCTGACCCCATTGCTTGTCCACGTAGAAAAGCCACGCACCCCATGCCAGAATCACGCAGTAGTAGCAACTGTACCACGCGTAGCTGGCCAGTTTTTTGCGATCCTTGTCATGCGCAAAGTGGCGCCCGCTGGTAGCTGCAAATCCCACAAGCAGCCGCAGCACGTGGAGGATTACAAAGCAAAATCCCACGTTACCCAGTTCCTCAAAGGGACCATGCAACTGGAAAAAGCCGAGGCCGCGCATTTTGCACTGTGGACACAGGCAATGACCTTGTGCGCGGCATTGACGTAGACTCCTCCCCTGCATGGTCATGACGAATATCACCATTGCCACCACCACGCCAGCCCCCTGCTTCGCCGACTGCGTGCCAGAGGGCTTTTGGATCTTGGTCGGCACGTCGCTGGCCGTCATGATTTGCATGACAGTGCTCATCGTATGGGTTGCCTCGCCCAGACTTTTCTGCCAGTGCTGCAGTCAGGTTGGACGAGGCATGCGCGACATTCGCAGTGGCCTGTCGCAGGTCCTCTTGGAGGCCAGGGGCAGATCACAGGGAGGCATCGAAGAAGAGAACTACTGGGAGGCCAAACCTCAGACGAAAAGGGAGATGGAGATGACACAGATGAGGGAACGCCGGGCACAGGAGGAGAAGGAGAAAGACAAAGACCAGAGCCCTCCCTCTGGAGCCAAAGCCGAATGAATGACGCAGTGTTTTATCACTTTCGTTCTCTCTCTGCCGGCGCGCGATAACGAGATGCAGATGACGACGACACGGCAGCGGGTGCTTGGCGCTGAGCCGGAGACGGCAGGCTGGCCAGCAAGCGCGCATGCTCTTCCTCCTTGCGCTCGAGCTCGGCTCTGGCCTGCGCCTCCTGAACGTCGTATTGCACCGACACGGTCTCGCCCATGTCAAGGCCCAAGTAGCGAGCGCATTCAGCGTCCTTTTCCTCGGGTTCCATGACAGGTTGCATGGCTTCACCGGAAAGAATGCGGCTAACTTCATCGGCTTGTTCCTGGTGTTCTTCGGCGTCATGCATTGTATCATGCACATCGTCGGGATCAAGCTGCTGCGCAAACTGAGTGGTCACTGTGTTGGAGTCCTTGATAACGCTGTGCAGTGCTACGTTGTTGCGCATGGTCTGCACATTGTTTGTCACATTGCTGAGCGTGGCAATCTGCCCAGCCAGTGTGTTCCGCGCCTTCTCCAGGGCCCTGATCGAGTTCATCACATTGTCGCGCTGAATACGGTACTCGCTGGCCCTGGCCATGTCCTTGCGTTGTTTTGCCTTTTCAGTCTCCGCATGAAAACGTTTCAGGTTCTCTGTGAGCTGTCCGATCATGGCTGATTTGCCGTCAAACTGCGTCTGCAGTTCCTCCAGATGCGCGGCGTTGATCCGGGCCTGCTCCTCTGGGGTGATCTGCTTGGGCGCGCCCCAGCTGGTACCGAACCAGCCCCCCTTGTTGCTCATTGCCACAGTACCACTCTCGCAGCCAGGGAGGTTTTTACTCTTCTCTTGCCTCCTTCACTGCATGTTGGACCAAAAGATGCTGGCCTTCTTGCCGGGCAATGCCGCAGGCTCTGCCTTTTGATTGAGCTTCTGAAGCTTGGCGCGCCAGTCACTGGGTAGCGCTCGAATCTCGTACTGCGGACGCTCATCGGCATCCAGGCCCACAAAGTACTCCTCTGCCTTCTTGCGCGCGCCCTCCTCGGTGGTGTCCCACTTCACGATAATAGCCCCTGCCGTGTCCGTCTTGTAGAGAAACACGTAGATGCTGGACGTTCCATTCACCTCGGGCTTGGACGCCACCACTGTTGCCAGCGACTCTGCACGCGCAGGGGCTGCTGGTGCCTTGCTCTAATTGTGTTCATCGATTAGCAAAAAAGAGACCTCAGTCGCTGTGTCGTGTGACAGTTACCTTGGGCAGAGGAATCTCCTCTGGCTCTGGCGATGCACTCGGCTCCTCTGCTTCCTTGGCATCAAAAGCAGCGGCAGCAGCAGCAACTTCGCCGGAGGGTTCCTCTCGCTCTACCACTGCATCGGCGTCTTCCCCGTCGCTCTCTTCCATTGGATCAGACTGATCAGCCGCAACCTGTGCTTCCGCGCCATCGGCACTGTCCACATAACCAGCGTCGTCGGCAGCTTCCTTAGCAGCGTCGTCTGCTTCCACCGGATCCGACTGATCTGCGGCCTCGATTTCTTTTGTCGGAGCGGACACGACAGCCTTGGCGGGCTCTGCGGCAACAGTCGGCTGGACATCAGCAAAAACCGCCGTCATGGGTCCGCGCTTGGGAGCCACGGGTGTCTCCGCTGCTACCTTGACCGAGGCCAGGAACTTGAAGAGCATCCGATTCACATCGCACCAGGTCGCCAGTGTCTTGGCGTTGATGCGGCTCTTGACGGGCTTGGTCTTGTCGCCAAAAGCCTCGAGGTTGCGTCGTATGATGTGAAGCATCTTCTCCAGCTGCGTGGTAGACCATGTATGAGGAAGACAATGAGCAATGTCCAAAAGGGCCAGCGAAATGTCGATGAGCGAGGTCAGCAAGTCAGCCGTCAGGCTAGCGTCCACGCCAGGGTTGAACCCTTCGGCCACGATCTTGAGACCAGCGGCGGCGGCGGGGACCACGACGGCCTTGTCTTCGTCGCGCGCCTCTGCCTCTGCCGCTGGAGCAGGGGTGGGACGCTTTCGGGAGGGAACGACGCTGGACTTGCGCGCAGCAGCCTTGGCATCATGATGGGCGGCCACGGCATCCTCAAGCAGCTTAAAGCGCTCGGCCAAGACGGTCACCTTGGTCGGGTCGGGCTTCTTGTTGGCCAGAGCCTTGTCGAGAGCGGCCCCCACTGAAACATAAAGCTGCTCAAGTTCCTTGTTAGCCTTGGGGCCCTCCAACAGACGCTCGTTGTTCCTGTAGAGCGCGTCGATCTCGAGTTGCAGGGCATCCAATTGCAAAGCCGCGCGCTCTGCGGCATCAACCTTGGGATTTTCGGCTTCTGATACATGCACATCGCCACTGCCGCTGCTTTCGCTGCTGCCATCACCACTGCCGCCAGATGACGAGCTGTCTTCCGAACCAAAGTCCTCGTCATCGGCATCTTCAAAGCCACCGTCCTCCTCGGCATCCATGGCGTCATGAAATTCTGCATCCTTGCTCTTGAGCGTGGCGTTCTTGCCCTTGCGCTCCACCGACGAGCAGTACTCCTTGAAGCTGCGTCGCGTGTACGGCAGGTGCTGGCGTGCGGCCCTGGCCTCTCGCGCTTTCTCCGCCTTTTCGTAGGCCTTGTAGAGCATCGTCTCATGCTGCTCGCGGATCACGTCGGCCTTGGAGTTGACAGGACGCTTGACCTCGCGTGTCGATCGCACTGCCACCTTGCCGTCGCCCGTTATCACAGCCTTGCGCGTCTCGCTCGGCACTTTCACAGTGTCTGCTGCAGCAGGCTTGCGATCGTCGTGGTCATCGTCGTCATCGTCATCGCCGTCCGTGGCACGTGGCCTCTTGGCCGCAGCAGTGCCAGTCTTCTTCGCCGCCGAGCTCGCACCGCCGCTGGACGCAGGAGGAGCCTTCCTGGGTGCAACAGCAACAGGGGCAACAGGAGCGGGAACATCGGCGTCGGAGTTGGGTTCATCGGGTGGCTCGTACTCCAACCCGGTGAGCGCCTGATAGAGATCAGCAGTCGCGCTCTGCAGCTCTCGCACTCCAGCTGCACTGCCCTTGTTGGCGCTCTTGAGCGATCGCATTGCCTCCTCCTTCATGACCTTGAGCGCTTCGTCCTTGGCGATGCGACCCTCGTGCTCCTTGATCAATCGCTGCAGCTGCTCTCGAAGAGGTGCCAGCGACGCGAGCGCTTCCTCGTGCCTTGCCGCCGCCGCCGCCTTACCACCACCGCCGCCAC
>Ga0209698_10000952_pt1 | contig 33276 bp, 28 predicted proteins | sample LitLauG_LLR_2012_FD_187203 | JGI IMG/M metagenome (GOLD analysis project Ga0209698, IMG submission 187203) | Freshwater sediment microbial communities from Pennsylvania, USA - Little Laurel Run_MetaG_LLR_2012 (SPAdes) (version 2) | ecosystem: Environmental > Aquatic > Freshwater > Creek >... | reverse complement strand
CTCCCCACACCCACACCCACGGTCCGCGCCGCCGACGGGCCGGACCCGCAGGCACCCCCCACCGGACCGCCGTCGGGCTACCCGCCCATCCATGCCCTGCCGACGCCGAAGGAGCCGCGGCGGCGCGGACCGTGGGTGTGGGTGTGGGGAGCGGTGGCCGTGGTGGTGCTGGCCGCACTCGTGGCCAGCCGCATCAACCTCGACTACTACGCCATCCAGCCCGGCAGCGCGCAGTCGGTGCAGCCCTTCATCACCGTGCCGCCGGCGAAGAACCACACGGTCACCCATCCCGTGCTGCTGACCGATGTCCGCGAGGCCCGGGTGACCGCCCTGTCCTATCTCTTCTTCAAACTCGAGCCGAACACCGCGCTCTACTCCCTGCCGTCGGTCACCGGTGGGACCGCGCCCGAGGAGCTCGACGCCCAGGGTGCCCTCGAGATGTCCCAGGCCGAGCAGGCGGCCAAGACCTCGGCACTCCGACACCTCGGGTACGCCGTGCCGGCCACGCCGGCCGGTGCGGTCATCGCCGGGACGTTCGCCGGGACCCCCGCCTACGGGGTGCTCAACGTCGGTGATGTGGTCACCGCGCTCGACGGCACCCCGACGCTGACCGCAGAGGCCCTGTCGCAGGCCCTCGACGCCCACCACTCGGGGGACACGGTCATCTTCAGCGTGCGCAAGCAGGGCAGGGGCGCCCCGGTCCCGGTGACCATGACCCTGAAGCGCACCAAGGTGGACCTGGGCGGGCAGACCGCCTACGTCGACGCCGGCATCGAGCCCCAGGACCAGGTGGACTACTCCTACCCGTTCCCGATCTCGATCAACGTGACCGACATCGGCGGACCCTCCGCCGGACTGGCCATGACGCTCGGGGTCATCGACGCCCTGTCCAGCGGGTCGCTGACCGGCGGCCACACCGTGGCGGCCACCGGCACCATGGACGCCTCGGGCAACGTCGGTGATGTCGGCGGTGTCCCCCAGAAGACCGTCGCCGTGGAGAATGCCGGAGCGACCATCTTCCTGGTGCCCCCGGGGGAGTACAAGGACGCCGTGTCGAAGCAGCGCCCCGGCCTCAAGATCTACGCGGTGTCGACCCTGGACCAGGCGCTGAAGGTCCTGGAGGCGAACGGGGGCCGCGTCACAGCGACGACACTCGACGTCGGGCCCAGTCGTTCCGCGGGATGAGCCGTTCCGGCGACGGGCAGTCGTAGGCTCTCCGACATGCCCGAGGAACGCCGGTTGACCATCACCTCCTCACCTCACCTGGCCCCGGACGACGTGGCCCGGCACACGTTCGCATCGGTCCGGCGGGGCTTCGATCCGGCCGAGGTGCGGGACTACCTCGAGTCGATCGCCGCCGGCCTGCGGGGGCTGGCCGAGCGGGAACAGGAACTGCTGGCCTCGTTGGCCGACGCCGAGTCGCGCGCCGCCAACCCGGTCATCGACGACACCATGCTGACGGCGGCCGTGGGCAAGGAGACGGCCCGGGTGCTGCAGAGCGCCCACGACGCCTCCGCCGAGATGGTGGCTAACGCCCAGGCGGAGGCCCAGCGGATGCTGGCCGAGGCGACCGAGGTGTCCGATCGCCTGGTGAGGGAGGCGACCGAGGTGTCCGAGCAGTCACAGGCCCGCGCGGACGCCCTGCTGGCGGAGCGGTTGGCCGAGGCCGACGCCGCCTCGATGGCGCTCCAGGAGCGCACCGAGGCACAGGTGGCGGCCGCACTCGACAAGGTGCGGTCCGACGCCGACGAACTGACCGAGCGGGCCCGCTCGGAGGGCCGGCAGATGGTGGAGGAGGCCCAGGCGCTGCGGGCCCGGGTCCTCGAGGACCTCGCCCGTCGGCGCAAGGTGCTGCACGCCCAGATCGACCAGCTCCGGGCCGGCCGCGAGCGGCTGGCCGAGGCGGTCAACGATGTCCGCCGCTCCGTCGAGGCCATCGCCGAGGACGTGTTCAACGCCGAGGACGTGGCCCGACTGGCTGCCGAGGAGGCGGGACGCGAGGCGGCCGCCCGGCCCGACGAGGGGACTCCCGAGGAGCTGGCCGCCGTACTCCTGGCGGCGGAGGCCGACGCCGACGCCGCGGCGGGGCCCGATGCGGAGCCTGCATCCCACGGGACCGTGCCTGAGGTGGAGGCGGTCGGCGACGACGGCCCGCCGGACGCACCGCCGCCTTCCGAGGACGCGCCGGCCCCGACGGATCCGACGGGTGAGGCCGGCGGCGACGACGGGGCAGGGGGTGCCGGGGGAACCGGTGCCGACGAGGACGCCGAGACGACCGGTGCCGCGGCACCGGTGGAGAAGGTCGATGCCCTCTTCGCCAAGCTCCGCGCCGCCCAGGACGGAGACGACGCCACGACGGCGGACGGTGGATCCGACACAGCTGTCGACGCCGACACGGCCGACGACGACGCCGACACCGACGGGCCACCCGACGCCCGTGATGCGCGTGCGGTCAGCCGCGACGCCCTGGTCGCCCCGTTGGTCACCGGGCTCGCCCGCCGGCTGAAGCGCGCGCTCCAGGACGAACAGAACGACCTGTTGGACCAGCTGCGGGCCAAGGGCACCACCTGGTCGGCCGGGCTCCTCCCCGACGAGACCGAGCAGCTCGACTCGATCAGCACCGCCGCCCTGCCCCTGCTCGAAGAGGCCGCCGACGCCGGCGCCTCGTTCGTGGGTGCCGAGGGACCTCGCCCGGCCACCGACGCCCTCCTGGCCATCGGTCACGAGCTGGCGGAGTCGGTGGTCGGCCCACTGCGCAAGCGCCTGGCGTCCGACGAGGGGCTGGAGGCCGCAGAGGAGTCCGCGGTGACCGAACACGTCGGCTCCGCGTTCCGGGAATGGAAGGGTGAGCGGATCGAGCGGCTCGCCGGCGACCACGTGGTCGCCGCCTTCTCCCTCGGGAGCCTTGCCGCCGCCGGTTCGGCCGGCACCGCGGTCGAGTGGGTGGCGGTCGCCCTGCCCGACGAGGCGCCGTGCCCGGACTGTGAGGACAACGGGCTGAACGGCGCCCAGGCGGCGGGCGAGGAGTTCCCCACCGGGCACACGCACCCGCCGGCCCACCCGGGCTGTCGATGCCTGCTCGCGGTCGCCACCCCCTAGGCTGCAGCCGTGCGCACACCCAGTGACCTGCCCACGGCCCCCAAGCCGGCGAGCCACCGCGGCCGTCGGTGGATCATCGTCGTCGCCGTCCTCGTGGTGCTCGCGGCGCTGTTCTTCCGCACGTTCGCCGTCTTCTACACGGACGCCCTGTGGTTCTCCTCGGTGCAGCTGCGGTCGGTCTGGGTGAAGCTGTTCGAGATCAAAGCCGGCCTGATGCTGGTGTTCAGCGCCATCTTCGCCGTCCTGCTCCTGGTGAGCCTCCTCGTGGCCGAGCGACTCGCGCCCAAGGGACCGTCGATGGACGCCGAGGACGAGTTCGTGAAGCGGTACCGCGAGGTCATCGGGCCCTACGCCCGGTGGCTGCGCGCCGCGGTGGTGATCGCGCTGTCGCTCATCATCGGGTCCCAGGCCCTCGGCCAGTGGCAGAACTGGATCCTGTTCCGCAACAGCACCCCGTTCGCGGCCGTCGACCCCCAGTTCCACCGCAACGTGGCCTACTTCGTCTTCACCCTGCCGTTCCAGCAGTTCGTGATCCACTGGACGCTGGTCGCCCTGGTGGTGGTGTTGCTGGTCACCACGCTCAGCCACTACCTGAACGGCGGCATCCGGATGCAGGGGCCGCGTCCCCGGGTCCGACCGGCCGTGAAGGCCCACCTGTCGGTCATCCTCGGCCTGATCGCCGTCACCAAGGCGGTGGGCTACTACCTGGCCCAGTTCAGCCTCGACCTCTCCTCCAACGGCTTCGTGCAGGGCGCGGGGTACACCGACGTCCATGCCCGGCTGCCGGCCCTCAAGCTCCTCATCGTGGTGTCCATCGCCGCCGCGCTGCTGCTGATCTACAACATCCGCCGTCAGGGCTGGGCGCTGCCCATCCTCGGTGTGGGCCTCTGGTTCCTGATCGCGCTGACGGCCGGCACCATCTACCCCGCCGCCGTCCAGGCCCTCAAGGTGAACCCGGCCCAGAACACGCTCGAGCGCCCGTACATCCAGCGGAACATCGACGCCACGCGGGCGGCCATGGACATCCAGGGCGTGCAGTCGATCAAGTACCCGGCGACGACCAGCCTGACGGCGACCCAGCTGTCGGCCAACGGGGACACGCTGGGCAACGTCCGGCTGTGGGACCCGCTCCAGACCCAGCCCACCTACGACAAGCTCCAGGACCTCCGGTCCTTCTACCAGTTCAACGGACTGGCGGTCGACCGCTACCCGGTCAACGGCACCGAGACCCCGGCGGTGGTCGGCGCCCGCGAGGTCAACGACCAGGACCTGCCGTCGTCGTCCTGGGTGAACACCACCCTCCAGTACACCCACGGCTACGGCATGATCGTGTCGCCGGCCAATGCGGTGACCAGTTCCGGGCAGCCCAAGTTCGCCATCGGCGACGTGCCGCCGACGTCCAACAGCGGACTACCCGCCATCACCCAGCCGTCGGTGTACTTCGGGCTCAACAACGCCGGCTACGTGGTGGCCAACACCAAGCAGCCCGAGATCGACTACCAGCTGGGGAACGGCACCAACGTCGAGACCCACTACAAGGGTGACGGCGGGGTCCAGCTCTCGTCCTTCTTCCGCCAGGTGATGTTCGCCACCCGGTTCGCCGACCTCAACCTGCTGATCTCGAGCCAGATCACCAGTGACTCGCGCCTGATGTTCGACCGGGGCGTCCAGGCCCGGGTGTCCAAGGCGGCGCCGTTCCTCAACCTCGATGCCGACCCGTACCCGGTGCTGCTGGGTGGGCGCATCGAGTGGATCCAGGACGCGTACACCACCTCGGCCAACTACCCCTACGCCCAGAACGCCGACACCGGCGCGGTGACCGCGGGCAGCGGGCTCGGCGGCACCTTCAACTACGTGCGCAACTCGGTCAAGGTCCTGATCGACGCCTACACCGGCAAGATGACGTTCTACGTGATGGACCCGAACGACCCGGTCATCCGCACGTACGACAAGGCGTTTCCCGAGCTGTTCACCCCGGCGTCGAAGATGAGCGCCGAGATGCGGTCCCACATCCGCTATCCGGAGGACATCTTCACCGTCCAGGCCACCATGTACGGCAAGTACCACATCACCCGGGCGCAGAGCTTCTACAGCGCAGCCGACGCCTGGACGCTGTCGCCGGACCCGGGTGCCGGCCAGCCGGCCCAGGCACTCGCCACGACCTCGACGGTCAACGCCCAGGGCCAGGTCGTCTCCACCGGCCAGCTGGTGCGGATGTCGCCGATCTACCAGGTGCTGCGGATCCCGGGGGAGACGGACCAGTCCTTCAACCTGCTCGACGCACTGGTGCCGGTGTCGAGCGGCAGCCAGATCCAGACGCTGTCGGGATTCATGATGGCGGGCTCCGACCCGGGCCACTACGGCCAGCTGAAGATGTTCGTGACCCCGCGGGACAACCCCCCCAACGGTCCGGCCATCGTGGCGGCCAAGATCGACTCGACGCCGACCGTGTCGGGGCAGATCTCGCTGCTGAACCAGAACGGGTCGACCGTGCTGCTGGGCAATGTGCTGATGATCCCGGTGGCCGACGGTCTCCTCTACATCCAGCCGCTCTACGTCGAGTCGTCGCGCAACGCCATCCCGAACCTGCAGCGGGTGATCGCCGTCTACGGCAACCAGCCGGCCGCCATCGACAAGACCCTGTCCGGGGCGCTGTCGTCGCTCTTCTCGGCGCCGGTGTCGACCGGCACCGCGGCCACCGGCGGCGGCACGTCGACGTTGTCGCCCCAGGCCCAGGCGTTGCTGAGCCAGGCGCAGCAGGCCTACACCCAGAGCCAGGCCGACCTGAAGGCGGGCAACCTCGGCGCCTACCAGACCGACATCAACAACCTGGAGTCGTTCCTGCAGCAGGTCCAGGCCCTGACCGGTGGTCCGGTGGCCAGCACGACCACCACCACGACGACCAACCCGGCGTCCAGCGTCATCGCCGGTCTCAACAACTGATCCGGTCCGGGGGCGGATCGCGAGGGGCGCTGGACGGCGACCTCCGGACAGGTGGTAACCTGGCGATCCACCGACGCGGGGTGGAGCAGTCTGGTAGCTCGTCGGGCTCATAACCCGAAGGTCGCAGGTTCAAATCCTGCCCCCGCCACCAAGAGATGTCCGTAGAAGCATCCGGACACTGACATCGGAAGTCCCCGGAACCGAGGCCCCAGGCCTTGGATTCGGGGACTTCCGGCTGTCAGGGCCGCCGACGTCGCGTGCGGTGGCCTCAGCCCGCCGGACCCGGTGTGACCACTCGTGGCGCCTCGGACAGCCGCCAGACGACCCGCCGGACACCGAGGACGACGCCGCCGACGAGGAGGGCAATCCCGACGATCGTGAGGGCGATCGTCGCGGCCAGCGACCGGGCGATGGAACCGGGGCTCTGCTTCACGAACACGCCCTTGGGCGTCGGTCGGGTCAACCGGAGTGTGTACGCCCCGGTGCGGGGTACGGAGAACGTCAGCTGGCCGGCGGCCGGCAGCCCGTCGGGGCTGATGTGGTCGGTGCCCAGGTCGGGTGCGGTCGGCAGCGCGGCACCTGAGGTGGCGTCCCGGATGACGAGGTCCCCGGGTCCGAGGTGCGGGCAGCCGTAGGCGGCAATGGTGGCGTGGGTCTCACACCAGGTGAACACCACCCAGGGGCCGGCGGTCAGGAGCTCCGTGGTGCCCGCGGTGGTGACGGCGGTGGGTGTGGTGAGGTAGGCGTCCACGCGATCGACGATGTGCCCCGACCCCACCACGCCGAGCACCAGGCCGAGCACGGCCGCTCCGGAGCCCACGGGTACGGGCGGTGACCATCGTGGTCGGGGGCGCGTCGGCGCGGGCACGTCGTGGATGCCCGGCACGGAGACCGAGCGGCGGTGCACGACTTCTGCTCCGCCGAGCACGATCATGGCGCACAGGAACACGATCGCGAACGCCAGGAAGCCGCGGGTCTGGGTGGCCACCGCCGACAGGTAGTGCGCCCGATCGGTGGTGGTGACCCGGCCGTGGTCGTTGAAGTAGTACTGCCGCGTGTAGGCGTTGTACCCCGGCTGGCCCTGGAGGTCGGTGAACAGCTGGATCGGCCCGGCGATGACGAAGCCCAGCCCCAGGAGCGCCAGCAGGACGAGGACCCAGCCGGGCAGCTGGCGGACGTGACCCAGCGGCGGGCGGGAATTCCGACCGTAGGTCAGGTGCGACAGCCCCACCAGGGCGATGTTCCCGAAGATGGCGAAGGCGAAGAACGGAGCGTCGATCCAGTCCGGCGTCGGCACCGCCGAGCCGGCGAAGGTCAGACCCCAGACGACGACTCCCGCCACGACGCCGACGGCCGCGACGATCGTCAGCGACTCGACGAGCACGGTCGTCACCCGCCAGGTCAGGTAGCTGACCGTGCGTGGTTCCGCCTGAGAGTCCGGTGTGGCACCCGCCATCGTGGACCCTGTTGCTAGTCCAGCCACACCCGGCCGGTGTGGATGGAGCACGTGGCACGAGGCTCGCCGTCCGCGCCACGGGCTGCGCCACGCCGGCCGAGCAGGGTTCGTCTGCCCGGCCACCGTCCATGGCAGAGTGGGCACCGGGCCCGACAGCGGGTGTCGACGGATGCCGCACGACGCCTCGAGCAGATGGGGTGCAGAGCACATGGGCGCACCGGCGGGCAGTCGGATCGGGCACGAGCGGAGGCGTCCGCTCGGCGCGCCGTCGTGCGCCGTCGTGCTCGCCATGGTCGGCATCATCGGCGCCGGGTGCAGCTCGACGCCGGTCGCGTCGCAGCCGCCCGCCGTCCACGCCTGCTCGCTCGTGTCCGTCAACCAGGCCGAAGCCATCTTCGCCGTGGTCCCGTCCCCGCCGCACGGCGCCACGTCGACGCTGGAGAGCTCCTGCACCTACTTCGGGACATTCGACGGACTGTGGCTGACCACGGACGTGACCTGGGACCCCCGTCGGCTGGCCAACTTCCGGGGAGCGGCCAGTCCGCTGTCCGTCTCGGAGCCGGGACGGACGCCCTCCGGGGCGACCCTGCCGGCCCCGCACTGGGTCCACCTGACGGTCGCCGGGGAACCGGCGCTGTGGTTGTCGCCGGTCCCGAGCACGGGACCGGGGTCCCCGGCCGATGTGAGCGAGCTCCTCGCGTCGAAGGACGGCTACGTGGTGATGACCCAGTCGACCGGCCTGCTGGAGGTCCAGGCGACCCGTGTGCTCACCCTCATGCTGGACCGGCTCTGACCGTCCACCGGTCCGGCCGTCAGCCCTGCGGGACGCGGAACCCGGCCACCAACGATCGGGCCATGGCCTCGGCCCCGGCATCGATGTCGGCCAGGAAGATCATCCCGTCCAGCTCGAGGGAGACCCAGCCGTGGACGGCGGCCCACACCACCTGGGCCATCTGGACGGGGTCGCCGACCGACACGGCTCCACCGTCCATGGCGCGCCGCACCGCCGCCACCAGCCCTTCGAAGGACATGGCTGCGGTCCAGGTGGCCTCGGGCGACGGCTCGAAGCCCGGTACGGCGTCCTGGAACATGAGCCGGTAGGCCATGGGGTGGTCGAGGGCCAGGGCGCGGTAGCGGCGGAAGCCCTCGATCAGGGCGTCGCCCGGGTCGTCGACCTCGGCCAGGGACTCCATCGTCACCCGCAGCCGGTCGAATCCCTCGACCCACAGGGCCTCGACCACGCCGTGCTTGCCGTCGAAGTGGTTGTACACGCCCATGGGTGCCACGTGGGCCGCCGTGGCGATCCGACGGACCGACAGCCCGTCGGGACCTACCGTCTCCAGCAGGTGTGTCGCCGCGTCCAGCAGGGCCGAACGCACGTCGGCGCTCGGGGTGCGGCTGCGGGTGGGTGAGACCATGGCGTGATCGTACTAAAGAACACCGTGCTACAATTGTGGTACAGCGTTCTACGCACCGCCCCAGGAGGAGCCGTGACCCCACCCCACGCCATCGACACCGCCGACGAGGCGCCCGACGCCACCGACGCCCCGCCCCGCCACCAGCACCACGATCGCCGGTGGCTGGTCCTCCCGGTGCTGTGCCTCTCCGTTTTCCTGGTGGTGGTGGACAACACCATCGTCAACGTGGCCCTGCCGAGCCTGAGCCGGGACCTCGGCGCGTCGACGTCGGCACTGCAGTGGATCGTCGACGCCTACAGCCTGACCTTCGCCGGTCTGCTGCTCGCCGGCGGCGGCATCGGCGACCGACTGGGCCGCAAGCCGGTCATGCAGACGGGCCTGGTGTTCTTCAGCCTCTTCTCGGTCCTGGCCGCCCTCAGCCACAGCACCGGGCAGCTGATCTCCGCCCGTGCACTGATGGGCGTGGCCGCCGCCTTCATCTTCCCGGCCACCCTGGCCATCCTGACCGACATCTTCCCCGACCCGTCCGAGCGCCAGAAGGCACTCGGCGTCTGGGGCGCCACGTCGGGGATCGCCGTGGCCTTCGGGCCCATCGTCGGCGGAGCGCTGCTGGAGCACTACTGGTTCGGCTCGATCTTCCTGGTCAACGTGCCGATCGTCCTGGTCACCCTGATGGCCGGTCACTTCCTCATCCCACGGCTGGAGCGTGCCGCCACCCGTCGCTTCGACACCCGGGGCGTGCTCATCTCGACGGTCGGGCTGGTCCTGCTCGTCCTCGCCATCATCCAGGGACCGCAGTGGGGGTGGACGTCGGGGGCGACGCTCGGCTGCTTCGCGGCGGCCGGCGTCCTGCTCACCGTGTTCACGCTCCTGGAGCTGCGCACCGCCGAGCCGCTGCTCGACGTGCGTGTGTTCGCCGTCCCGCGGTTCACCTCGGGAGCGGTATCGATCGCCGTGGCCTTCTTCTGCCTCTTCGGCTTCATCTTCGTGATCACCCAGTACTTCCAGTTCGTGAAGGGCTACTCGACGCTGTCGGCCGGGGTGCACACGCTGCCCTTCGCCATCGTGGCGGCCGTCTTCACCCCGATCGGCGCGGTCCTGGCCCTGCGGATCGGGACGCGGCTGGTGGTGGGGGCCGGACTGCTGCTCATGGGAGGCGGACTGGTACTGGCCGGACTGACCTCGACGCCCCAGGCCGCCTACTTCGGCCCGGTGATCACGGCCATGGTGCTCCTGGCCCTCGGCCTCTCCTTCGTCACCGCACCGGCCACCGAGGCCGTCATGGGGTCCCTGGCCCCCGAGCAGGTGGGTGCTGGGGCCGCGGTCAACAACACCACCCGCGAGCTCGGCGGCACCCTCGGGGTGGCCGTGCTGGGCTCCGTCTTCGCCTCGGCCTACGGTCCCCGGATCCTCCACGCCCTGGCCGGCTACCCGGTGCCGGCCCCCGCCCGCGAGGCGGCCCGTCAGTCGGTGGCCGCGGCCCTGGCCGTGGTGGGCCACGCACCGGTCGCCGCCCAGGCGACGATCCGGGCGGCGGTCTTCGGTGCCTTCGACTCCGGGCTCGAGGCGGCCTGCATGGCCGGCGCCGGCGTGGCGGTCGTCGGGGCGCTCTGCGCCTTCGTGCTCCTGCCCGGTCGGTCGCCGAGGTAGGGCGGCCGCCCCGCCCGGCCGGACTCAGCGCAGGAACGACCGCAGGTCCTCGATGTCGCCGCGGGCCTGGCGGGCACCCATGGCCAGTGCCTTCGGCACCGATGCCGGCGCCATGAGCTCGGTGTCCTCGACCGGCTCGGGTGAGCGGGCGAACACCTCGGTGCCGGCCGCCTCCAGTGCCGCACGCTCGACCAGGAACGAGCCGGCCGCGCAGGTCATGGCGCCCGGGCCCGGCTCGGTGCCGTCGGACCGGGACAGCACCAGTGCCCGTGTCGCCCCGGCCACCAGGTCGAGGTGCACCCCGGTGCCGCTCACACCCCCGTCCATGAGGCTCCGGTCACCGATCGACTGCGGGGTGAACAGGCCGGGGACGGCACTGGACGCGGCGGTGGCCGCCGCCAACGTGGTGCCCGCCTCCGCTCCGAGCACGCACCGCTCGGCGGTGTAGGCGTCCACCGCGGTGACGTGCAGCACCGGGTTGGTCAACCTGGCCCGACCGGTCACGATCGCCGTGGACCGCCGGAGTCGTGGTGCGGAGGGGGTGTCGGCGGCCAGTGCGGCGTGGCCGATGGCCCGCACGGTGGCGGGCTCGGCGTCGTCGGCCTCGTAGAACAGTCCGAGCGCCCGGAGCTGGCTCAGGTGGAGGTCCTCCGAGGGGGCCAGGACGGCGAGGAGCGCCGGCACCCGGGACAGGGCCGCCAGCTCGGCCTGCACCCGCCGGAGGCGTCCCGAGGTGGTGACCGCGGCCACGAGCGAGCCGGCCGAGGTCCCCACGATCCGCTGTGCGCCGGCGACGTCCACCCCCGCCGCGGCGAGCTCGGAGAGATAGGCGATCTGCCATGCGACGAAGAACAGGCCGCCACCGCCGAACGACACGGCCAGCGTGAGGCCGTCGCCGTAGCGGGCGTCGAACGACATCGGCACGACGACGTCGGACACGAGGCGATCGAGCGGTGTCCGGGGGAGGGCCACGACGGAACCCTATCGACTACCCGGTCGCCAGCAGCCGCTCGGTCGTCGCCGGCGACCACCGGGTGGGATGGGTGGCCACCAGCTCGGCGATCCGCTCGGCCGGTCCGCCGCTGCGCACGGTGGCCACCAGCAGGGTCTGGTCGACCAGGTCCCGCTGGGCGTTGGACCCGCCGATGGTCCGTGTCAGCAGTCGGGCCTCGGCGAGATCGTCGGCGGCGGGCCCGAACCGGCCCTCGGCGAACGCCGCGAAGCCACGCAGCAGCCGGCCGGCCACAGGATCGGTGGACCGATCGCCGTACCCGGCGACGACCCGCTCGGCGGCCCCGGACTCCCCGGCCATCGCCAGGCCGGCCACGGCGTGGAGGTCGTTGAACACCGAGAGGTGCTCGTCGGTCCGGGCGACGAGCACCGCGACCAGTTCCGGTGGCACGGGGGGCGCGGTGCCGAGGAGTCCCAGCCGCCACCGGAGGGAGACCTGGTTGACGATCTCGAACCAGACGGTGGGGGAGCCGGCGTCGATCGGGCCGTGCAGGAGGTCGATCGCGCCGGCCAGGTCGTCACCCTCGATGTGGAAGAGGGCGAGGTGCCACCAGTTGTGGCTGGCGAAGAAGCTCGGCGACCACAGGGCGGCGCTGTCCTCCAGGAACTCGGATCCCTCGGACGCACGCCCCTGCATCTCGTAGACGTGCGCGAGCGCGTGGGCGGCCCACACGTCGGTCGGATTCGACTCGAGCGCCGTCGATGCCGCGTCTTCGGCCGGTCCGTAGCGACCGTGCTCCTCCAGGCCGAAGGCGACCATGCCGGCCACCAGTCCGTGCTCCGGCTCGGTGGGCCCCCACGCGTCGAGCACCCCGGCGGGCACACCCAGCAGTCCGTCGCGGTCCCCGAGGAAGAAGGCCAGATCCTGGGCCACCCGGAGGGCCAACAGGTCGCGGGGCTGCTCGTCGAGCCACCGACTCAGTGTGTCGAGCGCGGCCACCAGCCGTCCGTCGAGCCAGAGACCCGCGGCTTCGAGGTGCGCACCCTCTCCCGGGATCCACGGGGAGCACAGGTCCCTGGCCCCGGTGAGGTGGGCGCGGGCCGACCGGTTGCCGTCGACGGTCTGGGCGTAGAGGTCGAGGTAGGCGGAGGCGATCCGGGGCATGGCCCATGCGGGCTCGGCGGCGAGGAGGTCGCCCAGGATGACCGACGGCCGACCGACCATCAGGCAGAGGGCGAGGACGGCCTCGTCGAAGCGGGCCGCCGCGTCGTCACTCCCGGCGCCGCTGCGCACGCCCCACCGATCTGTCCGGGCCATCCGGTCGCTCCTGTGTCCGTCGGTGCCGTCCACCGATTCCTCCCGGTACCGTACGCGGCACACCGGGTCCCGTCAGTCGCCGGCCGCACCGGCGCCGGAGGGCCGCCGCACCGGCATCACCGCACGGGTGCGACGAGACGGGTGCAATTAGGGTGGCGGGATGGCGCGGGAGGTGGTCACGGGGTATTGCTGGCCGCAGTCGGTGCTGCCGGGGGACCGGGTCGGACTGCACCTGTCGTCTTCCGGCGGACGGCCGGTCCGCGTGGAGGTGGCGCGGGTGGGCGCGGTCCGGGAGGTCGTGCACCGGGTCGGCGCAGTCGGGGCCGGACACCACGAGACGCCCGGTGATGCAGCCTCGACCGGGTGCAGGTGGCCCGTCGCACACGTGCTGGACGTCGACCCGACCTGGCGTTCGGGGTACTACGAGGTCGTGCTGGAGATCGAGGTCGGCGACAAGGTGCGGCGCGACCGGGCCTTCTTCGTCGTACGCCCGCGACGGGGCACGCGGATCGTCCTCGCCCTGGCCACCAACACCTGGCACGCGTACAACGAATTCGGCGGGCCGAACCTCTACACGGGCGGGACCCGTGTCGCCATGCAACGGCCGATGTCGGCCGGATTCCTGCACAAGCCACCCGGCAAGGGCCGTCGGGTCACGGGCACCGGTGCGCCGGATCCGCAGAACGCCGCCCACGTCGGCTACCTGCTCATCAACCACCTGTCGGGCTATGCCGGGTCGGCGGGTTGGCCCGACTGGGAGCTCCCGTTCATCGAGTGGGCCGAGCACGAAGGGTTCGAGATCGGGGTGTGCACGAATGCCGATCTCGAGGAGCATCCCGAGGTGCTGGACGGCGCACGCCTGTACCTGTCGGTCGGTCACGACGAGTACTGGACCCGGTGGATGCGCGACACGGTCGAGGGGTTCATCGCCCGCGGCGGCAACGCCGCGTTCTTCTCCGGCAACACCTCGCTGTGGCAGGTACGGATCGAAGGCGACGACCACGACGTCATGGTCGGGTACAAGGGCACCTTCAGGCAGGACCCGGTGATGGGAACCGGTCGCGAGGCGGAGGCCACGACGTTCTGGTCCGACGTCGTCGTCGGTCGCCCCGAGAACGCGATGACCGGTGTCACGTTCACCCGCGGGGGCTACCACCGCATCGGCCGCAACGTGGCCGCCGGGCTCGGCGGCTACACCGTCCATCGCCCCGGTCACTGGATCTTCGACGGCACCGGGCTCGGCTACGGCGACGTGCTGGGTGCCGGGCCGACCGTGGTCGGGTACGAGTGCGACGGTTGCGAGTTCACCTACCGTGACGGACTGCCGTACCCCACGGGCGCGGACGGCACGCCGACGACGTTCGAGATACTGGGCACGTGTCCGACCCAGCACTTCACGCGGGAGACGGCGCCCCGTCCGCCCGCGCCGGGCGAACCGAGCGAGCTGGAGTACATCGCCTCGCGGCTGTTCGGGACCCGGGACCCCGGGGCGGTGGATCGGATCCGTCACGGACACGCGGTGCTGGGTGCCTACACGAACACCGCCGGGGCGACGGTGGTGACGTCGGGGTCGACCGACTGGGCCCACGGACTCGCCGGCCGGGACGCCCAGATCGAGCAGATGACGAGGAACGTGCTGTCCCGTCTGGGGTAGCACCGGACTCCGACGGGGTCGGTTCCACCCGTCCGGGGCGTTCCCTCCACGGCCCGACCCGCCGGTACGATCCTGGGCACGATGGCCCCCGACCCCGGAGTGATCAGCGCCATCGAGGCGGCGGTGGCGTCCGAACCGGGCAACGCGGGCCTGCGAGCCCACCTGGCGGACCTGTTGGTCCAGGCCGGACGCCCCGATGACGCCCTCGAACAGGCGCTGGTCGTCCTCTCGGGTCAGCCGGACCACCTGGAGGCGTTGGCTGTCGCGGCACGGGCCGGGGCGGACCTCGGCGATCCACGTGCCGCGGGGTGGGCGCGGCTGCACGAGTCGCTGTCCGGTGCCCCCTCGGCGGCGTCCGACCCGGGTGCCGACGGGACGCCGACGCCTGCGCCCGCCGTCCCGTCGGCCGGCGACGACATCGGGGCGGTGCCGGCCGACGACGTCGGTCCGGTCGACGACGACCTGGACCGCCTACTCAACGACATCCTGGCCGAGGCGGGCGTCGCCGAGCGGATCACGCTGGCCGACGTGGGCGGGCTGTCCGACGTCAAAGAACGGTTGGAGCGGTCGTTCCTCGGCCCTCTTCGCAATCCCGAGCTCCGGCGGGCCTACGGGGCGGGGCTCCGTGGCGGTCTGCTGCTCTGGGGTCCCCCCGGGTGCGGCAAGACGTTCCTGGCCCGTGCGGTCGCCGGTGAGCTGGGGGCCCAGTTCGTCACCGTGGGGCTGCACCAGGTGCTCGACATGTGGCTCGGCAATTCGGAGAAGCAGCTCCACGAACTCTTCGACATGGCCCGCCGGAACACCCCGTGCGTCCTCTTCTTCGACGAGGTGGACGCCATCGGCCACTCCCGCATGGACCTGGGCCGGAGCGCGGCCCGCAACGTGGTGGTCCAGCTGCTGGTGGAGCTCGACGGCGTGGAACGTTCCAACGAGGGGATCTTCGTCATCGGCGCCACCAACCAGCCCTGGGACGTGGACCCGGCCCTGCGGCGACCGGGCCGGTTCGACCGCACCATGCTGATCCTCCCGCCCGACGCCGGGGCCCGCGCCGCCATCCTCCGGTACCACCTGCGTGACCGACCGGTCGGCGCCGTCGACTTCGACCTGCTGGCCCGGGCGTCCGACGGCTTGTCCGGAGCCGACCTCCGTCTGGCGTGTGACGAAGCCGCCGAGTCCGGACTGGCCGAGGCCATCCGCACGGCCAAGGTGGAACCCATCGGCACGGCCCAGCTCCAGGCGGCCATCGCCTCGGTCAAGCCGAGCACGGGGCCGTGGTTCGAGTCCGCGCGCAACCACGTCCGCTACGCCAACGCCTCGGGAGAGTACGACGAGCTGGCCACCTACCTCCGACAGCGTCGGAACCGTTAGGCGCTCCCGTGTCGAGCGCCGGCGGGGGTGCACGCGACCTCGTGGCCGAGTCCGAGGCGCTGGGTGCAGTCAAACGGTTCGCCGAGGCGGCCGACCGGGCCCGCGACGCGGTGCTCGAGGCCCCCGGGGACCCCGCTGCGTTCTGCGCGTGGTCCCGCGCGCTCTACGGACAGCACCGGTTCGCCGAGGCCGCCGAAAAGGCCCAGGACGCCATCCGGGTGGCGCCCGAGTACGCCGTCGCCTTCCGGTTGCACAGCATGGCCCTGTCGTCCTTGGCGCGGACTCTCCCCAAGGGTGACCAGGGTCGCCTCGGAGCCGACGCGGCGACGTCGGCCCGTGATGCCGTGCGTCTCGCCCCGTGGGACCCCAACGGACAGATGGCGCTCGCCCAGGCACTCAGCCTGACCGGCGCCACACGCGACGCCGATGCCGCGGTGCAGGAGGCGCTCCGCCTGGCCCCGGACAGTGCTGCCACATGGGTGGCCGCCAGCGTGGTCGCCATCGGGGCCAAGAACTGGACGGCAGCGATCAGCGCCAGCCGCAGGGCGCTCGCCATCGATCCGGGCAACTCGGCTGCGTTGAACAATCTGGGGGTCGCCCTGCGCGCCAGCGGGAACAAGGGGGAGGGGACCCGTGCCCTGGCCGACGCCGCCCGGGCCAACCCCGACAACCCGGTCGTGCGGACCAACATCTCACGGGCCGGCGTCAACGTCGTCCGGATCGCGGTGCTGATCGTGCTCGTCCCGATCGGATTGCTCACGCACCTCGGGTTCGGGCTGTACGCAGTGGCGGCAATCCTGATCAACGTCCTGATCATGAGGAGACCGGCGGTGCTGCTCCGTCTGGAGCGCTGGACGGCGCCCATCGCCCTGGCCTTCGCGCGCAAGCCGGACGACGAGTCGGTCGCCGGGCCGCCGGATCGTCCGGTGGCGACGGCGACGGTCCCGGCCACGGCGGCCGACGAGCAGCCGTGGTCGGCCACCGAGGGGCGCTCCCGCTTCGGCGGCCGCGTCATGCCGGTGACCGCTGGGGCGGTCGTCGCCTGGTCGATCGCCGTGCTGTTGGTGATGAACCTCGAGGTCCCGGGACCGGACAAGGTTGGATTCGCGGTGGCGTCGGCCTTGACGGCGGCGGTGGCCGCCGTCCTGACGGTGGTCGCGGTGGTGCGCAGGAAGCGGCGCCGGGCCTGACGGCACACGACACCGAGCCGACCCCGTGGCCCGGCAGACTGGTGCGCATGGGCACCGACGACCAGCTGCCCGACGATCCTCCCGATGAGCCGTCCGTCCCCTTCAGCGACCAGCTCGAAGCGTGGCTCGGGTCGGACGGTCCGAAGACCATCGGAGCACTCGGTGACGTCTTCGCCGAAAAGAGCTTCGCCGTCACCATCCTGTTCCTGATGTTCGTGCCGGCCCTGCCGCTCCCCACCGGTGGGGTCACCCACGTCTTCGAGGTGGTCACCGTCCTGCTGGCCGCCGAGCTGGTGATCGGGTCCCGGTCGATCTGGCTGCCGGCCCGATTCCGGGACCGCTCGCTCGGCCCCACCACCACGGGCAAGGCCGTCCCGTTCATGATGCGACGGATCCGCTGGCTCGAACGGTTCTCGAGGCCGCGGGCGGCGTCGCTGTTCGGCCGTCGCTGGTTCCTGCGGGTGCTCGGCCTGGTGTTCATCGCGTTCGCCGCGTCGGCCTTCCTCGCCCCACCCTTCTCGGGGCTCGACACCCTGCCGTCGCTCGGTGCCGTCTTCGTGGCCCTCGCCATCATCCTGGAGGACGTGGTGGCCCTGGCCATCGGCCTCGGCCTCGGCACGGTCGGGATCGCACTGATCCTCACCGTGGGCGCGGCCCTGCTGAACCTGATCCATCGGCTGTTCTGAGGCAGATGGTCCTGCCGTGGTCCGTGATCTCCCGGGGTGACCCGGCAGGGCCCTGGGGTACGATCTGACGGACCGTCAGCTAGGAGTGCGCCGTGCCCGTCATCCCCCGGATCATCAGCGTGGACGACCACGTGGTCGAGCCCGCACACGTGTGGACCACGTGGCTCCCGTCGGCGTTCCTCGACCGGGCGCCGCGGATCGAGCGCCGGGGGATCGGCCCCATGCGGCACACCGGCGGGGGCAACTACGACATCACCTGGGTCGAGGACGGCCCGCAGGCCGACTGCTGGTTCTTCGAGGACCTCGTCTACGTCCACAAGCGCCACGTGGCGGCCGTCGGGTTCGACCGCGACGACATGACCATGAGCCCGATCACCTACGACGAGATGCGCCCCGGCTGCTACGACCCGAAGGCCCGCCTCGAGGACATGGACATCGGCCATGTCGAGGCCTCGCTGTGCTTCCCCACCTTTCCCCGGTTCTGCGGGCAGGCCTTCACCGAGGCCACCAGCGACCGTGCCCTCGGCCTCGCCTGCATCCGCGCCTACAACGACTGGATGGTCGAGGAGTGGTGCGGCGACTCGGGTGGCCGGCTGATCCCCCTCTGCCTGATCCCGCTGTGGGACGCCGACCTGGCCGCGGCCGAAGTGCGCCGCAACGCCGAACGGGGCGTGCGGGCGGTGACCTTTTCGGAGATCCCGCCCCACCTCGGCCTGCCCAGCATCCACTCCGGATTCTGGGACCCGTTCTTCGAGGCGTGCGCCGAGACCGGCACCGTGGTCAACATGCACATCGGCTCGTCCTCGAAGATGCCGGCGACGTCGGGCGACGCACCTGTGGCCGTGGCCGCCACCCTGTCGTTCGGCAACGCCATGGCGTCGCTCACCGACTTCCTCTTCTCCGGAGTGCTGATCCGCTACCCCGCACTGCGGCTCGCCTACTCCGAGGGCCAGATCGGCTGGCTGCCGTACATCCTGGAGCGGGCCGACGACGTGTGGCGCGAGCACCGGGCCTGGGGCGGGGTGCGGGACACCATCCTCGAACCGCCCTCGACCTACTACTACCGGCAGGTGTTCGGGTGCTTCTTCCGGGACCGGCACGGACTCGAGTCCCTCGACCGGGTCGGGGTCGACAACATCACCTTCGAGACCGACTACCCGCACACCGACTCGACCTGGCCCGACACCCTGGCCGTCGCCGAGGAGATGATGCGGGACCTGAGCGACGAGCAGGTCTACAAGATCGTCCGGGGCAACGCCATCCGGATGCTGCAGCTCGACCTCGACCGTGACCTCGATGCGGGCGGGCACCGTGCGGCTGGGTGAGTCGGCCAACGACGCAGCGGCGCCGTTCGGCCGCCCGCTGGCCGGCGTCCGCATCCTGAGCCTCGAACAGATGCAGGCCCTGCCGTACGCCACCCAGCTCATGGCCCGGCTGGGCGCCGACGTCGTCAAGGTGGAGCAGGCCGGCCGGGGCGATGCCGGACGGGCATCGTCGCCCGCCGTGACCCGGGAGAACGGTGAGCAGATCGGCGCCACGTTCCTGCGCAACAACATGAACAAGCGGAGCATCGCCGTCGACCTGCATTCAGCGGTCGGCCGCGACGTCGTGCTCGACCTGGTCGGCCACGTCGACGTCGTCGCCGAGAACCTCGGTCCGGGCAAGGCCCGTCGCCTCGGACTCGACCACGCCTCCCTCGAGCCCGACCATCCGGGCCTCGTCTACCTGTCGATCTCCGGCTTCGGTAGCGATGGCGCCTCACCGTACGAGGGCTGGCCGGCCTACGCGTCGGTGGCCGAGGCGATGTCCGGCATCTACGAGTACTCGCGCCTGCCCCACCAGCCCCCGATCCTGAGTCCGACCGGCGGCCTCGGCGACTCGGGCACCGGACTGTTCGCGGTCATCGGCGTGCTGGCCGCGCTGCGTCAGCGCGATGCCACCGGTCTCGGTCAGCTGGTGGACGTGTCGATGCTCGACGCCATGGTGGCCCTGTGCGACGTGTCGTACAACTTCGCCTCGCTCGGCCTCGGCCGCCCGCCCGACGAACCGATGCGTGTCCCCATCATCCTCACCTCGTGCCGGTGCGCCGACGGCTGGTTCATCCTCCAGGTCGGGCGCGAGCACCAGTTCGAGCGGTTGGCCCGGATCGTGGGACACGACGAGTGGCTCGACGATCCGCGGCTCGCCACCCGGGCGGGGTGGAGCAGCAATCTCGACGACGTGATCCAGCCGGCGCTCGAGGCGTGGGCGTCGGAACTGACCATGACCGAGGCGGCACGCCGCCTGGCCGAGGCCGGCCTGGCCGCCGCCCCGTGCACCCGGCCCGAGGCGGTGGTCGCCGATCCGCACGTGGTCCAGCACCGCATGGTGGTGGAGATGCCCCGGACCGACGGCGTGGCCGAACCGGTGCTGGTCGGCGGCAACCCGATCAAGCTGTCGAGGATGCAGGAGGGCCCCGACCGCCAGGTGCCACTCCTCGGCGAGCACACCGCCGAGGTGCTGACCGAACTCCTGGGTGTCGACGGGGCCACCGTCGCCGGGTGGGTGGCCGACGGAGTCGTGCAGTCCGCCGCCCCTGCTCCTGATCCGACCGGTCGGTGACCGGCGACCCCGCAACCGCGCTCGCCCGGCTGGAGGCCTACGAGGCCATCCGCCAACTGGCCTCCCGCTACGCCGTGGCCGTCGACCGGCGCGACCTCGACGCCCTGGTGGCGCTGTTCGTGCCGGACGTCCGGGTCGGACGGCAGGCGACGGGGCGCGAGGCGCTGCGGGCGTCGTTCGACCGGTCGTTGCGGGCGATCGGGGTGTCGGTGCTGCACGTCGGGACCCACGCCATCGACCTGGTGGACGCCGACCACGCCACCGGTACCGTCTACTGCAAGGGGGAGATCCAGGACGGCGAACGCTGGATCCACCAGGCCATCGCCTACGACGACGAGTACCGGCGGGTCGACGGCACGTGGTGCTTCGTCCACCGTGTGCACCGGCTGTTCTACGGGGCGGAGGTCGGGGTCAACCCGCTGGGCCTCCCCCCGGCCGACTGGCCGACCCACCACGACGGGCGGGGGACCCTGCCCGGTGCGTGGGACACCTGGGACCGGTTCTGGGCGGTGGACGACGACCCGTCGTGACCCGGTGTCCGGGCCACCGGGCCGGCGCGGTCCCGGGGTCGCAGGCTGTCCGACCCGTCGGACGGCGACCGCATGCCGCATGCCCCGGTGGCCGACCGGTCGGTGAGTAGCGTCGGCAGATGTCGGGCCGTACACACGGTCCGCGGCGAGGAGCAGCCATGACGACGTCGACCCCGACCGGCGTTTCCCCGGTCATCCTGACCGCGGCTTCCGTCATCACCATGGACCCGGCGTCCCCCCGTGCCTCAGCCGTCGCCTTCGACCCGCACACCGGGGTGATCGCCGCGGTCGGCTCCCTCGAGACCTGCCTCGCCGCCGCTCCCGGTGCGGAGGTGCGCGACCTGGGTGACACCGTGCTGCTGCCCGGGTTCGTGGAGCCCCACAGCCACCCGGTGGTGTCCGGCATCGTCACCCGTGCCCCGTCCATCTGGATCGCCCCCTACATGGGCTACCCGACCTGGGCGGAAGTGGACGCCCTGTTCCGCCGGCTCGACGCGTCGACACCCGCCGGGCAGCCACTCCTGTTCAACGGACTCGACCGCCTGTTGCAGGGCGCCCCGTCGCCCACGGCGACCATGCTCGACGGGTACTTCCCGTCGCGTCCGGTGGTGGTGGCCGACAACTCGGGCCACCTCGCCTATGTCAACACCGCGACGTTGGCGCTGCAGGGCTGGGACACGACGCCCCCGCCGGACCCCACCGGTGGCTCGTTCGGACGGACGGCCGACGGCGCACTCGACGGACGGGCCTACGAACTGCCCGGCGTCATGGCGGCCGTGGCTCCGGTCCTGGCGGCCGTGGTGACCCACCCGCTGCACTCGGCGGCCGACTGGTACCGGTACATGGCCTCGTTCGGGATCACCTCGACGTCGGACATGACCTACGACCTCCCGTTCCTGTCCGCCTACCAGGCGCTCGCGTCGTTGGAGGACTGCCCGCTGCGGGTGTCGCTCTACCACGTGTCGACCGCGGCGCACTGCGGCGACCCGCTCGCGTCGCCGGCGCCCGACCGGCTGCGCAAGCAGGGGATCAAGCTGTGGGCCGACGGCTCACCGTGGATCGGCAACGCGGCACTGTCGTTCCCGTACCTCGACTCCGAGGTGGTGCGGCGGGCGGAGATCCCGCTCGGACCGGCCGGCACGTCGGCCATGAACTACACCCCCGAGGAGCTCGACGCCGTGGTCGACGCCCATGCCCCGCAGGGCTGGCAGCTGTCGTTCCACTGCAACGGCGACGTCGCCTTCGACGTGGTGCTCGACGTGTACGAGCGGGGGCTGACCAAGCACGGGCTGCTCGGGACCGACCACCGGTGGCGGGTCGAGCACCTCGGTGCGTGCGGTCGGGAGCAGTTCGAGCGGGCAGCGGCGCTCGGTGTCGAGGCCTCGATGGGCCCCTTCCAGTTCATCTACTGGGGCGACCTGCTCGACGGCACCATGTTCCCGTCGGCCATCGGGTCGCGGTGGCAGGCCGTCGGGGACGCCTTCGCCGCCGGTCTCGAGCCCTCGTTCCACAACGACGGTTCGGTCACCCCGCCGAACGTGCTGCTCAACATCCAGTCGATGGTGACCCGGACCACCGTCTCGGGCACCGTGCACGGCCCGGACCAGGCGGTCACCATGGACCAGGCCCTGCGGGCCGTCACCGTCAACGGTGCCCGGCAGCTGTTCGTCGACGACCGGCTGGGTTCGCTCGAGGCCGGCAAGGTCGCCGACCTGGTCGAGCTGTCGGGCGATCCCTACACCGTCGACCCCCACACGCTGGCCACCGAGATCTCCGTACTGGGCACCTGGGTCGGAGGGCGGCGGATCGATCTCGACGGATTCGCCTCGCAGGTCGATGCCCTCGACCCCACGCCCCACCAGGACCTCGCCACCCACGCCCACCAGCGCTGCTGCGGCTGAGCGGGCCGGGCGGGGCGGTCGGCCTTGCCTTTGCGTAACCGTACAGTTACGGTAACGGGGATGTTACGCAATGCAGGAGTGACGACGGTGGGACCGGCGGCCCGCCGAAGGCGGGGTGGGTGACGCGGTGGGCGCCGACACCGCACCCGACGGGGACCCCTTCGAGGCGCTCGGTGATCCCAACCGCCGGGAGATCCTCCGCCTCCTGGGCGAGGGGGACAAGGCGGTCACCGAGCTGGCCGCGGCCATGCCCATCAGCCGCCCGGCCGTTTCCCGCCATCTCCGGCTCCTGCGTGAGGCCGGCCTGGTGACCGAGCAGGCCGAAGGCACCCGCCGGATCTACCACCTCCACGAGCAGGGGCTCGAGGCGGTGCAGGCCTACCTGGAGCGGGTATGGGGCGATGCTGCGGCCCGGTTCCGGATGCTGGCCGACAACACCGGGGACGCCGGCGACCGGTGATCGCACCCCTGACCCTCCACGTCGACGTCGCCTGTGGACCCGAGCGCGCCTTCGCCCTGTGGACCGACCGGATCGACACCTGGTGGCCGTCCGACCACACCGTCACCGGTCGCGACGACCTGACCGTCGTGCTCGAGCCCGGCGTCGGTGGCCGGATCTTCGAGCGCACCCCTGACGGCGTGGAGCACGACTGGGGCGAAGTCACCCTGTGGGAGCCGCCGGACCGGCTCGGCTACCTCTGGCACCTGCGTCGCGACCGGTCCGACGCAACCGAGGTGGCGGTCCGCTTCGCCCCGAGGGGCGTGGACGGCACCCGGGTCGAGATCGTGCACACCGGCTGGGAGCGCCTGGGCGCGGACGGCGGGGTCTGGCGGGAGCGCAACGAGCAGGGGTGGCGGACCCTGGTGCCCCACTACGTGTCCGCCGTCCCCACCCGGTCGACCGGGCACCGCTGACCGGTGTCGCAGCACACGGCGTGCCGCCAGCACACGACCCACGACGAGCACACGACCCACGACAAGGAGGACCGACCATGACCGCCGGCACCAAGGACCAGCCCTGGCAGCTGCACACCCCACCGGGAAGCTCCGCCTACGAGATGTACCGGGACACCGACGCCGACCCCGAACAGCTGGTGTGCCAGGTCGGCTCCACCAAGCTGACCTATCTGTGGCGGGCGGTGGACGACCTCCACGGCTGGCTGGTCGAGCAGGGTGACTGGGTGCCGCTGGGGGCGTCGGACGAGAAGAAGGACCCCGCCCCCGGCACGGTCGAAGCCTGGGGTCGCTCGTCGGACAACCCGGTCGGTGGCTGGTACGGACTGCGCAAGGGCTACCGCGGTCGGTTCGGGATGTACCTCCCCCCGTTGCTCGAAGCGCTGGGCCGGGCGGAGGTCACCCACGACGCCCGCAACAACAGCATGCGGGCGATCTGATGGGCGAGACCCGTGTGATCCGCTACCGGACCAGGCCCGAGTGCGCCGACGACAACGCCCGGTTGATTGAGGACGTCTTTGCCGAGCTCGAGGCCCGGGGCACCACCGGCATCCGCTACACCGCCCTGCGACTCGACGACGGGGTGAGCTTCGTCCACGTCGCCGTGCTCGAGGGCGAGGACAACCCGCTGCAGTCGTCCCCGGCGTTCGGTGCCTTCCAGTCCGGACTGGGGGAGCGCCTGGACGAGGGGCCGTTCCCGGCGACGGCCACCGTCGTGGGCTCCCACGGCGGCGACATCGGCGGCTGACCGGCCCGACCGTCGTCGCGGCTCAGAGCAGCCCGGCGGCGATCGCGGCACCCACCGCCACCAGCACGACCGAGCCGACCACCTCGGCCAGGTCGCCGGTGCGGGCACCGATCCGCGACCCGAGCTCGAGTCCCACCAGCGACAGGCCGACGCTGAACAGGCCGATGACCAGGGCCGCCACCACCACCGACACCTGGTACGCCCCCAGGGCGAACCCGACGACCAGGTTGTCGATGCTGAGGGCCGCTCCGGTCAGGATCAACCGCCCCCTGGACAGCCCGGTCGGCGCCTCGGGCTCGTGTCCGGCCCGGCGCAGGCCGGTCACCAGGCCGTAGAGGCCGGCTGCCACCAGGAGCCCGCCCCCCACCCACCGGGCGGTGCCGCCGAGGGTGTGGGCCAGCCGGTTCCCGACCGCCAGACCCACGATCGGCATGCCGATCTCGAAGACGCCGAAGACCACGGCCACCTCGATCCGGCGGCGGGCATCGACACCGGACACCCCGATGGCGACGGCGGCGGCGAAGTTGGACAGTCCGACGGACACGGCGGCGAGGACGAGGGCGAACACGGCGCCCCAGTGTCCCAGGTGGCGCCCACGGGGTGCCTCCGGGCCGCCCCTGGTCGCCCGTCTATCGTTGGGCGACCCCCCGACGACCGACGACGGAGCACGCGTGACCGAATCGACCATCATCTACACGCACACCGACGAGGCGCCCGCCTTGGCGACCTACTCACTCCTGCCGGTGGTGCAGGCCTACGCGGCCAAGGCCGGGGTCGACGTGGTCACCCGGGACATCTCCCTCGCCGGGCGCATCCTGGCCACGTTCCCCGAGCACCTCAGCGAGGGACAGCGGATCGCCGACGACTTGGCCGAGCTGGGCCGGGACGTGCTGGCCCCCGAGGCCAACATCATCAAGCTCCCCAACGTCTCGGCGTCGGTCCCGCAGCTCAAGTCGGCGATCGCCGAACTGCAGGCGAAGGGCTTCGCCGTCCCCGACTTCCCCGAGGACCCGGCCACCGAGGAGGACACCGCCACCCTGGCCCGGTACCGCGCGGTGCTGGGCAGCGCCGTCAACCCGGTGCTCCGCCAGGGCAACTCGGACCGCCGGGCCCCGGCTTCGGTCAAGCACTACGCCCGGACCCACCCGCATCGCATGGGCGCGTGGTCGCCGGAGTCGAGGACCAACGTGGCCCACATGCACGGCGGCGACTTCCGGTCCACCGAGCAGTCGGCGGTGGTGGCTGCGGACACCTCGCTGACCGTCGAGCTGGTGGAGGCCGACGGCGCCGCCCGGGCCCTGCGGGCGCCGATCCCCGTACTGGCCGGCGAGGTGGTGGACGCCGCCGTCATGCAGGTCGCCGACCTGCGGGCGTTCCTCGACCGCCAGATCGCCCGGGCGTCCGCCGACGGCGTGCTGTTCTCCGTCCACCTGAAGGCCACCATGATGAAGGTGTCCGACCCGATCATCTTCGGCCACGTGGTCCGAGCGTTCTTCCCGCGCACCTTCGCCACCTACGGCGACGCCCTGGCCGCCGCCGGGCTGAGCCCGAACAACGGGTGGGGATCCATCCTCGACGGTCTCGACGCGCTGCCCGACGGCGCCGCCGTCCGGGCGTCGTTCGAGGTCGAGCTGGCGGCCGGTCCCGACCTGGCCATGGTCGACTCCGACCGGGGGATCACCAACCTGCACGTGCCGAGCGACGTGATCGTCGACGCCTCGATGCCGGCCATGATCCGCACGTCGGGCCACATGTGGGGTCCCGACGGCGCCGAGGCCGACACGCTGGCCGTCATCCCGGACGCCAGCTACGCCGGTGTCTACCAGGTGGTGATCGACGACTGCCGGGCCCACGGCGCCTTCGACCCGGCGACCATGGGCTCGGTGCCCAACGTCGGCCTGATGGCCCAGGCCGCCGAGGAGTACGGCAGCCACGACAAGACCTTCGAGATCCCGGTGGACGGGACGGTGCGGGTGACCGACGCCGCCGCCGGCACGGTGTTCGAGGTGCCGGTGTCGGCCGGCGACGTGTTCCGCATGTGTCAGACCAAGGACGTCCCGATCCGGGACTGGGTGAAGCTGGCCGTCACCCGGGCCCGGGCCACCGGCGACCCCGCCGTGTTCTGGCTCGACGAGGGCCGGGCCCACGACGCCAACCTGATCGCCAAGGTCCGCACCTACCTGGCCGACCACGACACCGAGGGCCTCCGCATCGAGATCCTCCCGCCCGAGGAGGCCACCGCCCTGTCGCTGGAGCGCATCCGGCGGGGCGAGAACACCATCTCGGTCACCGGCAACGTGCTCCGCGACTACCTGACCGACCTGTTCCCCATCCTCGAGCTCGGCACCAGCGCCAAGATGCTCTCGGTGGTGCCGTTGATCAACGGCGGCGGACTCTTCGAGACCGGTGCCGGCGGGTCTGCGCCCAAGCACGTCCAGCAGCTGCTGGACGAGAACTACCTCCGGTGGGACAGCCTGGGTGAGTTCCTCGCCCTGGCCGTCAGCTTCGAGCACCTGGCCCAGCGCACGGGTAACGCCCGGGCCCAGATCCTGGCCGACACGCTGGACCGGGCGACCGGGCGGGTCCTGGACGAAAACCGTTCCCCGAGCCGCAAGCTCGGTGGCATCGACAACCGGGGAAGCCACTTCTACCTCGCCCTCTACTGGGCCTGCGAGCTCAGCGCCCAGACCGAGGACCCGGCACTGGCCGCCGACTTCGCCGCCCTGGCCACCCTGCTGGGCGAGCGGGAGCAGGCCATCGTCGACGAGCTGCTGGCCGTCCAGGGGTCCCCGACCGACATCGGTGGCTACTACCTGCCCGACGAGACGCTGGCGACCGTGGTGATGCGTCCGTCGGCCACGTTCAACGAGGCGTTGGCCACCCTCGGCTGAGCCCGGACGCACCCGACCGCCGCACCGCGCTCCCCGGGGCGACGGTGGCCCGGGACCGGCAGGGACGACCGGTAGGCTCGGGGTGACGCCGAGTCGACGAGGAGCAGGACGATGGTGATGGCCGACCGACCGGAGGTCCGCACCGCCGCCGCCCCGGTGGTCGCGATCGACACGCTGCTCCTGGCCCAGCAGATGGCAGCGGCCCTCGCCCGGGTGCCGTTCCGCCAGCCGCTGCGGGGGAGCTCCGGACGCCTGGGCAACCTCGGGGCCAGCGTCACCCGCGAGGTGGTCCGCTCGTTCATGGGTTACTGCTCGTCCCTCCCCATCGCCGAATTCCGCTCGATCGAGCAGCTCCTCGACGACCTGTGCCGAGTGGTCATGCCGCCGGTGGTCCACGCCCGCGACGTCGGCACCGTCCACACCGAGATCGGCGGGGTCCCCGGCATCCTCTACGTCCCGAGGGACATCCCGCCCCAGGGCGTCTCCCTCTACCTGCACGGCGGCGGCTACATCGGCACGTCACCCACCATGTACGCCTTCTTCACCTCGCGGATCTGTGCGGTGACCCGGTGTGCGGTCTTCGTGGCCGACTACCGGCTCGCCCCCGAGTTCCCGTTCCCGGCCGGCCTGGTCGACGCCGCCCACGTGCTGGCCGCCATGGTCGGCGCCGGCGTCCCGCCCGGGCGTCTGTTCCTGGCCGGTGACTCGGGCGGGGGCGGGCTGGCCACGTCGTTGGTGGTGGCCGCGCCGGAGGACGTCCACCTGGTCCGGCCGGCCGGGCTGGTCCTGTTCTCGCCCGAGGTGGACCTCCGGCTCGACGAGCCGTCGATCACCGACAACGCCGAGTCCGACATCCTGCCCTGGAACATCCCGACCGCTTCCTACCTGCACGGGTTCGACGCGTCGAGCGGCTACGTGTCTGCGGTCGACGCAGACCTGGTCGGGTTCCCGCCGGTGGCGGTGTCCTGGGGCGGCGACGAAATGTTCCGTGATCCGATCCGCCGCTTCGTCGAGCGGCTCGAGGCCGCCGACGTCCCCACCCACGCCCACGAGGTGGACGGCATGTTCCACGTCTTCCAGATCCTCATGCCGTGGGCCGAGTCCAGCCGCGTGGTCTACGAGCACGTGGCCCGGTTCGTGGCCGAGGTGATGGACGACTCACCTCCACTGCCCGACGGCGTGATCGACCGCCTGCCGGGCGCACCGCTCCCGGTCTGACCCGGGAGGTCACGACGCCGGTCGGGCGTCGCGCTCGGCCTCGGCCAGCCGTGCGGCCAGGAACTCCGCCTCGACCGCGTTGTCGGTCAGCTCCAGGGCCCGGCGGTAGGCCACCGCCGCCTCCGCTGGTCGCCCGAGCCGGCGCAGGAAGTCGGCCCGGGCCGATGCCAGGTAGCCGTAGGTGGCCAGCTGCGGCTCGTCGGCCAGGGCGTCGAGGGCGGCCAGTCCGGCCTCAGGACCCTGGGCGAAGCCGACGGCCACGGCCCGGTTGAGCGAGACCACCGGCGACGGCCAGATCCTGGCCAGGAGGTCGTAGAGGCCGACCAGCTCGGCCCAGTCGGTGGCCGACCAGGTGGGTGCCTCGGCGTGCACGGCGGCGATGGCCGCCATCAGTGCGAACCGGCCCGGCGGGCGACGGCCGAGGGCCTCGCGCACCAGGGCGAGTCCTTCGGCGATCTCGTCGGCGTCCCACCGGCTGCGGTCCTGGTCGGGCAGGAGGGTGAGCGTCCCGTCCTCGGCCGTCCGCGAGGACCGACGGGCGTCGGTGAGCAGGATGAGGGCGAGCAGGCCGGCGACGTCGGGGTCGTCGGGCAGGAGGGTCCGCAGCATGCGGGCCAGGTGCAGCGCCCGCTCGACCAGGTCGGTGCGAACCAGGTCGGATCCCGCCGGTGCAGTGTGGCCGGTCGTGAACACCAGGTGGACGACGGTGAGCACGGTGTCGATGCGGGTGGGAAGCTCGTCGGCCGCCGGCACCCGGTAGGGGATGCGGGCGGCGGCGATCTTCTTCTTGGCCCGGGTGATCCGGGCCGCCATGGTCGCCTCCTGGACGAGGAACGACCGGGCCACCTCCGCGGTGGTGAGCCCGCAGACCAGGCGGAGGGTGAGCGCCACCTGGGACTCGGGGGCGATGGCGGGGTGGCAGCAGGTGAAGATCAGGCGTAGGCGGTCGTCGTCGATCGACCCCAGGTGGGCGGTCGCGTCCGGGTCGCCGGGGTCGTCGCCGGTCCCGACCAGTTGCGGCACCAGGCGCTGGTGGACGGCCTGTCGGCGCAGCAGGTCGACCGCCCGGCGCCGGGACACGGTGGTGAGCCACGCCCCCGGTCGGGCGGGTACCCCCTGGACGGGCCAGGTGGTCAGGGCGCGGGAGTAGGACTCCTGGACGCACTCCTCGGCCAGGTCGATGTCGCCGGTGACGCGCACCGTCGCAGCGAGCACGAAGGCCCACTCGCGACGGTGCGCATCGGCGACCGCGGCCTCGACCGAGGCGTCCACCGTCGGTCCCGACCTCAGCCCAGCGGTCGCACGGGCCGGACCTCGACGCCGCCGAAGGCCGCCGGGACGGCCTGGGCCAGTGCGATGGCCTCGTCGAGGTCGGCCGCCTCGAGCAGGTAGTAGCCGCCCAGGGCCTCCTTGGTCTCGGCGAAGGCGCCGTCGGTGATGGTGAACCCGCCGTTGCCATCGCCGCGGATGGAGGTGGCGGTGCCGGCGGGCTGCAGCGCGTTGCCGCCCCGGATGGCGTCACCGTGGGCGGCGCCGAAGGCGTTGTGCCCGTCCATCATCGTCTGCCAGGCGGACGGATCGGCCTGCTCGATCGCAGACTCGTCCTCGTAGATCAGCACCAGGTACTCGGCCATGTCGGCTCCCTTCGACGGACCCGTCCTTCGGGTCCTTCCGTCACTCCGACGAACAGGATGGCCGCAAATCGACAGCGCCGCCCGATCGGCCCGGTCCGGCATGCGGCGCCGGCGGCGTCGGCGGGTCCTACCGACCGAGGCCGGCCACCACCCGGCTGCCCCGGCGTGCGCGGGCGGCGCCGGCGGCCGACAGGTAGCACGCCAGCAGCGCCGCCACCGCCGACACGGGCCACAGCGACAGGTGACCGAAAGCGAAGACGGTGAACGTCCCGTGACCGGCCTGGTCGGCCTGGAGGACGACGCCGACCACCAGGGCGGCAAAGGACGCGGCCAGCAGGAAGGCGAGCGCGGCGGTCACCGACGAGACCCGGGCCCCGGTCCGCAGGGCGAACGAGGTCATCTGCGTGCGCCGGGCGACTGCGGCGATGGCGGCCGCCGACAGCAGCCACCCACCGATCAGGACCGCCTGGGCGAGCTGACCGAGCAGGTGCGCCAGCGCGAGGTTCCCGCCCACGGGCGCCATCGGGCGTCCGTGGGAGCTGGCCCATTCGTGCGGCCCGACGACGGTGGACGCCACCCCCAGCCCGATGACGACGACGGACACCAGGAGCGGCGTCCACGCCAGGAGCCGCACCCGCCACGACCGGCCGGGACCGGCGTGGCGGACGGCTCCGAGGAGACTCGCCCAGCCGTAGAAGACGGTGACCAGTGCGAGGAGGGACACCGCCAGCACGGCCAGCTCGGCCCAGGAGATCACGGTCGCGGCCGGCGTCAGCGGCGGTGCCGGCAGCAGCCCCCCCTTCCCGAACCGCATCAGCCCGTGGGGGAACAGGGAGAAGCCGGTGTAGACCACGTTCGTCCCCCCCGCCCGCAGGCCCGTGGAGCCCGCACCGGCGATGACCACCGGTGCCAGGAGCACGAAGGGCAGGGTGGCCACCGCCACCGACGTCCGGGTCCGGGCGTTCCACAGCGGGTAGGTGTGCGGCATCCCGACCGCGTCCCGCCGCACCCGGAGCATGCCGACCACGAGGTCGAGGACGATGCGGACGGAGCTCCTGCCTGCGGCACGCAGATCGTCGGAGACCGTGCGGACCTCGCCCGCGTAGCGGTCCCGCCACCAGGCCGGGTAGCAGCGGAGTGCGGCGTCGACGAGGCGGTCCGGCGTCATGCGCCGAGGCCCCCGAGACGCTCGAGTCCGAGGTTCGCCACCTTGACGGTCACCTCGAGCCGCTCGCGCAGCACCCGCGCCCCGAGGCCGGTGATCCGGTAGGGGCGCCGCCGGTCCTCTTCGGGAAGCGGTTCGACCAGGCCCTCCTCCTCGAGCCGGGCCAGGACCCCGTAGAGGGTCCCCGGTCCGAACGAGGTGCCGCTCATCGCCTCGATGTCCTTGATGAGTGCGTACCCGTGCTTGGGACCGCCGGTCAGGCTGGTCAGCACCAGGATCGTCGGGTCCTGCGTCCTCGCCAGTCGCTTCGATGCCATCGCCGGTCCCGTCGTCGTCCTGGTTGCAGAGTAGTACGGAAGTCGTAGTAGTCAAGGGGCCACCGGTGTCCGAGGCCCACGCCCGACGGTCGGAGCCCGGGGGAGGTGCCGGGCCCCGTCCCCGGCCTAGCCGGACGTACCGAGGGCCTCGACCAGGAGCGCAGCCAACTCGTCGGGGTCGGCGGCGTGGAGCTCCTCGAACCAGCCGAGTGAGCGTCCGAGGCCGGTGCCGAGCACGGCCGCCACCGCCACCTGGGCCCGCAGCGCAGGCCGGTCCGCACCGGCGGCGGCGTACTCGGCGGTCAGTGGCTCGACCATCCGCCGCACCAGACGTGCGGTGGCCGCGGCGCGGATCTCCGGCGAGGCGTCGTCGCGGACCAGCGACTGCAGCAACGGACCGGGGCCGTGGGCGGCCGTCCGCCGGAGCACGGTGCGGGCCACCTCGTCGAGGTCGCGGAAGGGCGCCTCGAGGGCGTCGGCGTCGGCCGGACCGCTGCGGTCGTCGAGCCGGTCGGCGGCCACCGCCGCCAGGTAGAGGTCGGCCTTCGACCCGAAGTAGCGGACGATGAGCGCCGGGTCGACACCGGCGGCCACGCCGATCTCCCGGGTGGTGGTCCGCTCGTACCCCTTCTGCCCGAACAGGAGCTGGGCGGCGGCCAGCAACGACCCACGGGTGGCGGATGCGTCCCGTGACCGCCGTGCGGTCGGCCCGGTCACGGCCGCCGGTCCCCGGCGTCCAGGTCACGCTCGTCGACGAGCAGCGCCCCGCCCGCCTCGAGCAGTGCCTCCTCCTCCATGCGGGCCTCGACCGGGTCGGGCGCGGCCCGTGGTGACCGGCGGTCGACCGGCGGGGGCCGGCCGGGCAGGACGAAGGCGAGGACCGCGGTGAGGACGGCGAGCGCGGTCGAGAGGAGCAGGGCGACCCGGAACCCGCCCAGGTCGGGATAGGTGGCGCCGTTGTGGGTGTACCCGAGGAGGACGGCCGCGCCGAATGCGCTGCCGACGGCGGGGAAAAACACGCGATCGCGCCCCATCGCAAAGTATACGCGCGGGCTGGTGAGCACCGTGCCGTTGAGCGCCCCGAAGATCGAACAGAGGATCAGCCCCGAAACGAAGAGCGCCCCCACCTGGCCGGTCATCGCATCCATGGCCACAGCGGCGACGCGCTGATTCTCAACCAGGGCCCGGAAGGAAAGCACGTGCAGGTAGGCCCAGTTGGCGCTGAGATAGGCCCCTACAACGATCAGTGTGCCCAAAAGGTAGCTGACCGGCAACACCCGCGCGGGATTACGCACTTCGCCGGCCGAGTAAGAGAGTTGGTGCCAGCCTTGATAAGCCCAGAGCACGCCGATGAGGGCTACGCCGAACGAACTCAAGGTGGTTTGAGGCGTCGGCAGTGGACCTGAGCCGACGGCCACCGTGTGGACGTGCCTAGTGAATATGGCGAATAGTACGATGATGGCGAGCCCGCCCAGCTTGGCAATCGTGAAGAGCGTCTGTACCGCGGCGCTCCCGCGTGCGCCGAGCACGTTGATGCCGGTGAGCACAGCGATGACGCCCACTGCCACCAGTTTCTGGCCAAGG